>ERZ1645187.1244-NODE-1244-length-23756-cov-22.181300_pt1 | contig 23756 bp, 21 predicted proteins | sample MGYA00575352_ERZ1645187 | MGnify/ENA primary metagenome ERZ1645187 (study PRJEB40837, sample SAMN11349314) | freshwater sediment metagenome | isolation source: river sediment | host: Sediment | place: India: Wazaribad , New Delhi | collected 2017-02-21 ...
GGTCCTGCTGAAAACAGGCGTTTTTTATAACAACTCTGCCCTGTGAAGTAAAGAGCATTCCATTGCGGGCATTGCGGGTGGGCATGACGCAGTCGAACATGTCGATGCCGTGATAGACCCCCTCCACCAAATCCTCGGGCGTACCCACGCCCATCAGGTAGCGGGGGTGGTCGGCCGGCAGGTGGTCGGCGGTGGCCGCCAGCATCTCGAGCATCAGCTCCTTGGGTTCGCCCACCGACAGGCCGCCGAGGGCGTAGCCGTCGAAGCCGATGGCGCGCAACTGCTCCAGGGCGGCTCGCCGCAGGTCCGGGTACATGCCGCCCTGAACGATGCCGAACAGCAGCTGGCCGGTGTCGGCCTGCGCCGCCCGGCAGCGCGCTGCCCAGCGGCCGGTGAGGTCGGTGGCCCGGGCGGCGGTGTCCCGGTCCGCCGGGTAGGGAATGCAGGTGTCGAGCACCATCATGATGTCCGAGCCGAGCGCCTCCTGCACGCGGATGGCCTCCTCCGGGCCGAGAAACAGGCGGGAGCCGTCCAGGTGCGAGCGGAAGGCCGCGCCCTCCTCGGTGATTTTGGCCAGATCCTGCAGGCTGAAGATCTGGAACCCGCCGGAATCGGTGAGGATCGGCCGGTCCCAGTGCATGAACCGGTGCAGCCCGCCGAAGCTGCGGATGAGTTCATGGCCGGGCCGCAGGAACAGGTGGTAGGTGTTGCCGAGGATGATCTGCGCCCCGGCCTCGACCAGGTTTTCCGGGGTCATGGCCTTGACCGTGGCCTGGGTGCCCACCGGCATGAACACCGGCGTGGCAAAGGTGCCGTGCAGGGTGCGCACCTCGCCGCAGCGGGCCGCGCACTCGCTCGACCGGGCGACGAGGCGATAGGGTGAGCCGGTGGTCATGGCCGCAGGACGGTGCCGAACCGCGCCGGCACGTTACTGCACATCGACGATGGTGACCTGGAAGTGGAGCGCTTCGCCGGCCAGGGGATGGTTGAAATCCACGGTGGCGGTGGTCTCGGTGAGGGCGGCGACCACGCCGGTGAGTTCGTGCTCCTCCGGGCTGACGGCGGTGATCTGCGCGCCCACGGTGCGGCCCTCCGGGGGCAGCCGGTCGAGCGGCACCTCGATGAGCGCGTCCTCGATCACCGGTCCGTACCCATCCTCGGGCGAGATGTGCACGGTGGCGCTGTCCCCCCGGCGCAGACCCTCCAGGGCCTTTTCCAGGCCGGCGATGAGGGTCTCGGTGCCGTGGGTGTAGGTGAGCGGCTCGCCGTCCACGTTGGAGTCGATGGTGTCGCCGTTGTCCAGGGTGAGGGTGTAGGTGATGGCAACGGTCCTGCCTGCGCTGATGATCATGGGTGCCTCGCGGGTGTCCGGGGTGCCGGTGCGGGAGGTCCGCGCCGGCCGCTCTACCGGCCGCGGGGCCGGACAGCATGGGCACATGCTATAAACCGCGCCGGGGACAATTGCAAGGGGGGCGGGTGCGGGCGAAGAGGTGCGCCAGCCGTTCCTCGAGAGGTTCCTGTTGCCGCAGGATGGAGGCGTGCAGGCGGAACTGGACCGCGGCCCGGTGCAGGTTCTGCGCCGGCCGGGTGACGGTGAAGTAGCGGTCGCCGGCCAGGTGGTCGGTGAAAAAGCGCAGGCCCAACTCATAGCTGATCAGCCGGACCGATTCCACCAGCAAGGCCCGGTCCGCCATTCCGAGCAGGTCGCCGGCCGCGTCCCGGTAGCCGGCAAGCAGGGCCTGGAACAGCTCTGCCGCGAACAGTTCGCCCTCGCCTTCCTCCCCGTCCTCGCCCAGCCGGTTGCAGCAGGAGCGCAGGCAGTCGCCCAGGTCGTGGAGGAGCAGCCCCGGCTTGACCGTGTCCAGGTCGATGAGGGCGATGGCCCGGTTCTCGCCCGCGGCAAAGAGCACGTTGGCGCTCTTCGGGTCGCCGTGGATCACCTGCTGGCGCAACCGGTCGCGGGCCGCCTCAAGCGATCCGGCCGCCGACCGGTGGCTTTCGATGGTGTCGGCGCACAACCGCTCCAGTTCGTTGCGCGGCGGCCGCATCGGGCCCAGGGCGTCGTAGTGGGCGAGGTAGCGGGGGGTGATGTGGAAGTCGGGCAGCGGGTCGGCCAGGGTGAGCGGGTCGAGATCGGCGACGAGATGGTGGAACCGGCCGAGCAGGCCGCCGATGGCGCGCACCTGCGGTGCGCTCAGCGGCGGTGCCAGGGTGCGCGCCGGGCCGATGCGGGAGAGCAGCCGCCAGCAGCAGCCGGCCGCATCGACAAAGCAGTCCGCCCCGTCCGGGCTGGTACACAGCCGGAAGGTGATCGGCGGGTCGGCGGCGGCCAGGTGGCGGGTGACCAGTCGCATGTTGGCCATGACCGCCCGCGGGTCGGCGAACACCTGCGGGTGGAGGCGCTGCAGCACCACGGGTTCGCCCCGGTCCGGCACCACCAGCCAGGTGTGGTTGATGTTGCCCTCTCCCAGGGGAGTGAGGCTGCGGACAGTCTGGCCGGGCAGGAAGAAATCGAGGGCAACACTGGTGTGCATGGGCGTATCCGGGTGGAGGTCTGTGCGGCCGGCACCCGCCGGCGCGGCCCCAGCATACCCGGCCGATACGTCCCTGTCATGGGGAAGCGGTGCGGATCGTCTCAGGCCGGCTCGGCCACCATCCGTTTGATCCGCGCCACCACCTCGGCCGCGGCCGTTTCGACCTCGGGCGACATCTCTTGGGTGAACTCGCTGATCGCCTTGACCTCAATGAGGATGATCCGCAGGTCGGTCGGCATCTCCTCGGGGAAACAGACGTAGCCGGTCTTCAGGGTGGCGCCGAGGGTGATGGCGTGGGAATGGGCCAGGCGGTGGGTGGTGAAGATGTCGTCCAGGCCGAGTTCGAGGATGGTGCCCGGTGGGTTGCCGAGCATGCAGGCATCGACGATGATCGCCCGCCGGAACCCCTTGATCCGGTCCATCACCTCCAGCCCGACCGTGTACACCACCTCGGTCCGGCAGGCCAGCCCGGCCCGTTCCAGTTCCTCGACGACGACCACGCCGGCGCGGTCATCCTGGAGATAGGGGTTGCCGATGCCGACAACAACGCAGTGCTCGTCCATGCTCTTCCCCGGTTAAAAACGAATCGGGGCCCGGGGCATCTGCTCCCCGGGCCCCGAGGGCCAACAAATTAAAAATTCTTCAGGGTCTTGAACAGCCTGCCGGTGCTGTCGAAGATCTCCACCTCCAGCGGCGACCGGCCGCCGGTCACGGTGTGGGTGGCGCAGGCCAGGCAGAGGTCGTAGGGCCGGAAGGCCATTTCCACGTAGTTGAGCATGGCCGGGCTGACGTCGCCGTTTTTGATGAAGTGCTTGGCCGCCTTCTTCACCGCCAGGTTGATCGGCGCGTTGTTGTGGGTGGTGGCCACGATCAGGTTGGCGTCGGTGACAATGCCCTTGCTGTCGGTGGTGTAGTGGTGGATGAGGGTGCCGCGCGAGGCCTCGATGATGCCGACGCCCTCGCCCGGGCAGGAGGTGGGCTTGTTCCAGATATCCGGGCTAGTGATCTCCGGGTCGCGGGAGAGCTGCAGGCACTTCTCGGCCGCGGCCAGGAGCTCGATCGCCCGCGCCCAGTGGTAGGCGAGGATGTTGTGCACCGGTTTGGCACCGAAGGTGGCGTGGAACTTCTCGAAGTGCTTTTGGGCCAGTTCGGTGTCCATGGACTTGACGATGTTCAGGCGGGCCAGCGGGCCGACACTGTAGATGTTCGTGCCCGGGCCTTCGACGATGCCCTTCCAGGGGCCGATTTTCTTCTGGTAGGGGAACTTGAGGTAGGTCCAGGGCTGCACCCGCTCGGCGATGAAGTCGAGGTATTCCTTGCCCTGGAAGGTGCCGATCACCGCACCGTCGCTGTCGATCACCTTCTGGGTGCCGTCGTAGAAGGTGATCCGCTCCTGCTCGTCCACCGAGCCCATGTAGCCGACCTCGACCCGGTACATGTCGCCGGTGACCAGTTCCATGTACGTGTCGTTCTGCAGCACCACGTCGTCGAAGATCTTCAGGGTCAGCTCGCCCAGGCCGACCAGTTCCTTGGACCACTCCTCGACCTGCTTGCGCTCCGCCTCGGTGAGCTGCTTGGACCAGCCGCCGGGGATGGCCGCCACCGGGTGGTTGGGCTTGCCGCCGAGCAGGTCGAAGATCTTCACCGCCAGGCCGCGCCGGCGCAGCACCTCGCGGCCGATCTCGGCGCCGACGGTGTTGATCAGGCCGACCACGTTGCGCTCGGCCGGGTTGGCCTCCGGACCGACCACGAAATCCGGGAAGCCGAGGGCATAGAGAACCACCGAGTGGTCCTCCACGTAATGGGCGTTGAAGAACAGTTCGCGCAGCTTGCGGCCGGCGGGCGGCGGGGTGACGCCGAACACGCCGTCCGAGGCCTTCATCGCGGCGGTGAAATGCACCCCGCGGCAGACGCCGCAGACTGTGCTCACGGTGCGCGGCACCTCCTCCATGGGCATGCCCTGGAGGAACTTCTCGAAGCCGCGGAACTCCACGGTCTGGAAGAAGGCGTCGTCGACATTGCCGTTGTCGTCCAGGAAAATGGCGATCTTGCCGTGCCCTTCCAGCCGGGTGATCGGATTGATCTCGATTTTCTTCATGCGGCGCTCTCCTTCTTCTCGGCAATGCGGTGGTTGAGTTTCGAGGCGGTGTGACTGTAGCGGTAGAACAGCTTCGCCATGTCGTTGTACTTGTCGATGAACTGGTCGGTGGCCTCGTCGCTGGCGAGACTCGAGGCGATGGTGCTGACGCAGCGGGCGCCGAAGTCTCGGACGCCGGGGATCGGCCCGCCGCAGCCGCGACAGGGGATGTTGACGTTCAGGCAGGAGGCCGCGCAGTCGCCCTGGGTGACCGGGCCGAAGCACATGTAGCCCTGCTGCAGCAAACACTTGTCCGGGTCGGGTCGGCCGTCGATGGTCCGCTTGATCTCGCCCACCGGCAGTCGCTCCTGGCCGGTGATGGCCGGGTTGCGGCGGCAGCTGTCGCACACCGCCTTGCCGCCGGTGAGCCAGGAGCCGGCCGGCGGCAGGTTGCCCTCGAGGATGGCGCCCACCAGCTTGCCGACAAAGGAGTAGTGCGGCGGACAGCCGCCCACGTAGTAGTCCACGTCCACCACCTGGTCAAGGGTCGAGCAGTTGTCGAGGATGGCCGGGATGGTCAGGTTGTACTTGCCGTCGAGCAGGTATTCCGGGGTCGGGTAGACGCCGTCCGGGTTGTCGGTGGAGACGGTGTCCCGGTAGGCCTGGCGGAACAGTTCCTCCCTGGTGTGCAGGTCGCCCAGGGCGGCGATGCCGCCGAGGGTGGCGCAGGCGCCGAAGGCCACCAGGACCTTGGACTTCTGCCGCAGCACCCGGACCGTGTGCAGGTTTTCGGTGTTGCGGATCATGCCGTCGACAAAGGCCAGGTCGATGGACTTGTCGGCCATGGCCTCCAGGTCCTTGTACTTGACGTCGGCCACGGTCGGCGCCCAGAAGACGATCTCCAGCGCGTCGAGCACGTCCACCAGTTTTTCGGAGAGATCGACGACGCTCATCTCGCAGCCGGCGCAGCCGCCGGCGAGCAGAAAGGCGGTTTTCACTTTATCGGCCATGACCATTTCCTCCCTTGAGCGGGTTCGGCCCCAACTCCTGCAGCTCTTTCGTGAATGCCTCGACGACCTCGGCGAACCGGTAGCCCTCGGCCCCGGAGATCCATTCCAGCCGCAGCCGGCGCGAGTCGAAACCGCCGTCCTCGAGCAGTTTGCTGAGCACCTTCATCCGCCGGGCGGTCTTGTGGTTGCCGGTCTTGTAATGGCAGTCGCCGAAGTGGCAGCCGCCGACAAGCACCCCGTCGGCGCCGTTGGCAAAGGCCTCCATCACGTATTCCGGCTCGACCCGGCCCGAGCAGGGCACCTTGATCAGTTTGATCGAGGGCGGGTACTTGGCGCGCAGGTTGCCGGCGAGGTCGGCGCCGGCGTAGGTGCACCACTGGCAGGCGAAGCCGACGATATTGGGTGTGAAGGACATCAGGCCACCTCCTTGATGAGACGTTGTTCACTCTGGATCTCGGCGATCACGGCGCTGCGGTCGATCTGCGAGATGGCGGCCACCTGGGCGGGATCGCAGCCCATGACCAGGGCCAGCAGCTGGGTGTAGTAGAAGGTCGGGATCGGCTCGAAGTCGATCATTCCACGCTCCCTGAGGATCGGCTGGGACATGTCGAACTGGAGGAAGCAGGAGGAGCAGGTGGTGACGATCAGGTCGGCGTCGGTCTCCTCCTTGATCGAGACCAGCTTCTCGCGGAACAGGGCCAGCGACTTCTCCACGTCGGTGGAGCGCATGCCGCCCATGCCGCAGCAGCTCTCCAGCCGCGAGTAGTGCGGCACCGTGGCGCCGGTGGCCTCGCACAACTCCTTGAGCATAGTCGGGTAGTAGGGATTGTCTTCCTTGACCGTGTACACGTCCGACGGCCACAGGGTGTGGCAGCCGGTCTGCACCGCGATCTTGAGCCCGTCGAGCGCGTACTTGCGGCTGCCGCGGATACGGTCCAGGCCCACCTTGCGGTGGAGTACGTGGGCCACGTGGTAGACGTCGGCGGTGCCCCGGTACTCGCGGCCGATGGCGGCGAGGCTCTGGTTGACCGCCTTGCGCCGTTCCGGATCGGCCAGGAAATGCCTGGCCTCGGAGAGCACGCCGAAGCAGGAGTTGCAGCCGGTCATGACGTCGACCTCCCGGGCCTCGGCGATGGTCAGGTTGCGGCTGGAGATGGCGCACCAGGTGTTGAGGTCGAAGCTCGGTGCCGTGCCCCAGGCCGGGCAGCAGGAGGCGCCCTGCAGGTCCACGGGCTGGATGCCCAGGGCCGGGAAGATCTGGCGGATCGACTGCTCGATGTCCGGCGCCTTGAGCGGAATGTTGCATCCGAGATATAAGCCTATCTGTTCCATGCGTCCTGTTCTCCGGTGGGTTAGAAAAGTCCCAGCTCGCCCATGGGGCTGCTGTTGATCAGGGTCTGGATTTCCTTCCGGGCCTGCTCGTCAAAGGCCGAGGTCGGGGTCTCCTCGGGCAGGCCGACCTGGCGGCGGAGTTGCCGGGGGTCGGTGTAGACCGCGTGGCCGGTCTCGAACAGGTTCATCTGGCTGGTGATCGAACTGGTCGAGAAGGCCAGCTGGTTGGCCTGGTAGCGGCGGAAGGCGAACACCACCTCCTGCGGCCGCACGCCCTGCGGGCAGACCTCGGTGCAGCGGTTGCAGGCCTGGCAGCCCCAGCTGGAGCTGTCCTCGATGATCTCCTCGAGCTGACCGTTGAGCAGGTGGCGGATGAGGTTGCGGCAGAGCAGGGGGAAACCGGCGCGCACGCCCGGGCAGACCGCCGAGCAGGCCCCGCACTGGATGCAGTTGAGGATGCCGTGGCCGCCGTTCTCGATGATGGTCTGGACGGCCTCGTCGATTTTGTGCTGGTCGATGATCATGGGTGGGTCTCCTTAGAGCGTCAACGCCTCGATCTGGGCGAATATCTGCGAATCTTCATAACCGTGGAGCACGATCGCGCCGGAGGGGCAGGCCGAGGTGCAGACCCCGCAGCCCTTGCAGGCGGACATCTCGATCTGCGCCCTGGGCCGCTCGCCCCAGGTGCGCATGCTGATCGCATGGTACGGGCAGAGCGGCACGCAGATGCCGCAGCCGCTGCACTGCTCGGTAAGCACCTCGGAGATGATCGGCTCGATCTTCACCCTGCCCTGGGCGAGCGGCACGGCGGCCGCGGCGGCCGCGCCCTTGGCCTGGGCCACGGTGTCCGGAATGTCCTTGGGCCCCTGGCAGCAGCCGGCCACGAACAGCCCCTCGACCGCGGTCTCCACCGGGCCGAGCTTGGGATGGAGTTCACGGAAGAAGTTACCGCCGCAGAACTGCAGGCCGAGCTTCTGGGCCAGGCCGACGGCGTCCGGGGGCAGTTCGACCGCGGTGGCGAGCACCACCAGGTCGGAGGCGTACTCGATGCTGGTGGCCGCCTCCATGTCGTAGGCGAGCACGCGCAGCCGGTCGTTCGGGAGCATCTCCAGGCCGCCGACCTTGCCCTTGAAGAAGTTGATCCCCATGGCCCGGGCGCCGGTGTAGTACTCGTCGTAGCCCTTGCCGGCGGCGCGCACGTCGATGAAGTGCATGTTGATGGTCAGGTCCGGGTACTTCTCCTTGAGCAGGCGGGCCTGCTTGATCATGTACATGCAGCAGAAGCGCGAGCAGTAGGTGTGGAAGTGCTCGTCGCGGGAACCCATGCAGGAGACGAAGGTGAGGGTGTGCGGCTTTTCGTGGTCCGAGGGGCGGAGCAGCTTGCCCTCGGTGGGGCCGGTGGCGGAGATGATCCGCTCCAGCTGCAGGGCGGTGATGACGTTGGCCGAGGCCGGCGCCATCTCCTTGAACCAGCCCTTGTCCATCACCTGGTAGCCGGTGGCGACCACGATCGAGCCGACCTCCACCTCGACGATGGCGCCCTCCGGGTTGTGGGCGACGGAGCGGTCGATGGCCTCGGCCCTGCACGCCCGCTCGCAGGGCGCGAGGATGGGCTTGCCGGTCTTCTCGTTGACCTTGGGCAGGGTGCCGATCTCACGGCCGGCGCAGTTGATGCAGTGGTCGATATCGATGACCGCCTTTTTCGGCACCGCCTGGGGGAACATGATGAAGGCCGCACGCCGGTCGGACAGCCCCATGTTGAACTCGTCCGGGGTCTTGCTCGGGCACTTGGCGGCGCAGTCGCCGCAGCCGGTGCACTTGTTCCAGTCCACGTAGGTCTGCTTGCGGCGGATCTTCACCTGGAAGTTGCCGATGTAGCCGGAGACATCGTCCACCTCGGCATAGGTCAGGGTCTCGATGTTGGGGTGGTTGTAGGCCTCGACCATCATCGGCGTGAGGATACAGGCCGAGCAGTCGTTGGTGGGGAAGGTCTTGTCCAGCTGGGCCATGACACCACCGATGGACGGCCGTTTTTCAACCAGATAGGTCTTGTGCCCCATGTCCGCCAGCTCGAGCGCGGCGCTGATGCCGCCGATGCCGGCGCCGATGACCAGGGCGGCGTCGGTGACGTCGACGAACTTGTCCTCCAGCGGCTCGAGGTTGCGGGCCTTGCCCACGGCCGAGGCAACGATCTTCTTCGCCTTCTCGGTGGCGCCCTCGTGGTCGTGACCGTGCACCCAGCTGCCCTGGTCGCGGATGTTGGCCATCTCGAACAGGTACCTGTTCAGCCCGGCCTTCTCGATCGCCGCCCGGAAGATGGGCTCGTGGGTGCGCGGCGTGCAGGCCGCCACCACCACCCGGTCGACCAGGCCGTCGCGGACATCCTGCTTGACCATCTCCTGGCCCGAATCCGAGCACATGAACAGGTCCTTGCGGGCGACCACGACATCCGGCAGGGTCGCCGCGAAGTCGCGGACCGCAGCCACGTCAATCACGCCGGCAATGTTGGAACCGCAATGACAGACATACACCCCGACTTTTGCCATACAGGCCTCCTTGGACTGAATGAATGGACTCCGACTCGCCGTGGCGGCGCCCCGCCCGCCCCCGCTGGCACGCTGCCTTGTCCATCAGCGGGAGTGATGAAAACGATCGGGAAAATCGAAAAAGAACGCATCTACGCCAACAAGGGTCTGTATAGTGGATTCTGTGATCTTCGCAATCTCTTTTTTTATTTTGCACAGTTTGCACAAGCTGAACAAGGGGACGTGGGTTTTGCGACAATCAGGTTGATTTTAAAGCGAAATACCATTTTCGCCGCTGCCTGCAGGGAGAGCGGGCTGGAAAAACCGAAATAATTATTTCCAAAAAAACACTGTGGGAGGTGAGCCCGGATTCCGGGATGCACCATCGGCGCAGGCGGTCCGCCCGGGTTCGCGGAACCGGGCCCGGGCGCGGTGCGGCCGCGCAACTCCGGTCACGGGTCATGGCCGGCGGACCGGCAGCGGGTGGCGGCTTGGTTCGAGGTCGTGCTGGCAGGAAGGGGCGGGGGGGTGGCGACACGGCAGCGCCCCCGGGCAGGGGGGACGACATCCCGGCCGGGGGGCTGCAACGGAGGGGGGTGCGGCTAGTTGGCGCCGGGGCAGAAGGCCCGGGCCCGGGCGTCGCGGGAACTCAGGCAGCGCACCAGCACCGCCTGTTCGCGGCCGGTGAGCACCGCGCCCTCGTCCACCATGTCGCTGATGGTCCGTTTCCAGTAGAGGCTGGACCTGCCTTCGGCCATCTTCGGGCAGATGTAGTCGAGTTTGTGGCAGGAGGCGCACTGGGCGCGCAGCAGGGTCGGGCAGTCCTGTTCAGCCCCGGCCGCAGTGCCAGCAAGGGCTGCGAGCATGAACAGCGCGGCCGGCACCAGCCGGCGCAGGGACAATGAGGTTGTGGTCTCGAACATGGAGCCTCCTTGCTTCCGTCCGGAAGCAAAAACCGCCGCACGAGGCGGCGGTTCCGGGGGAACCGTGCGGGCCGGTCCGGGGGGAGTTACCGGCCCGCACGGCTGATCAAGGTCTGCAACCTGGCCTGGCGGCCGCCTCAGTGCGAGAACAGCGGCAGGTGCTTGGCCGACATCTTGTACAGGAACACGCCCACCGAGATGACGCCCAGGGACAGCAGGAACTCCATCCACGAGGGGGCGTAGGTGAAACCGCGCCAGCTGTTGTACTGCTCCATGCTGAACAGGCAGACGTTCATCCGGTTGAGCAGCACGCCGGCGATGACCACCATGTTCACCGCAAAGAGCATGTTCACGTTGGCGCGGACTTGTTTCATGCTGAGCAGGACAATGGGCAGGATGACGCCCAGCACCATCTCGAGCAGGTACATGTTGCCCTCCACCGAGCCGTCCACCGCCATGGCCGGGCTGGCCACGGTGAACAGCTGGTAGAGTTTCAAGAGCAGGTAGAAGCTGAGGACGATCAGGAGGCCGCGGGCGAGCCCGAAGAAGATCTCGTCATCCACCTCGTGGTGGAGGAACTTCTTGCTCAGCATGGTCTCGAAGCTGACCATGGCCAGGCCCATGGCCACGGCCGACACCAGGAAATGGAAGGGCAGCTTGGTGTCCCACCACAGCGGGGACATTTTCGAGGGGGCGATGAGGAACACCGCGCCCAGGGACGACTGGTGCAGGGTGGAGAGCATCACGCCGAAGATGACCGCGCCCACCATGATCTTGCCCACCGCCCGGCGGGCCTTTTCCCAGCCCAGCCGCTCGAACAGCATGGGGCTGAACTCGAGCCCCAGCGTGGTGGTGTAGAAGATGACGTGCATGGCCACGACCCACATGACCGAGTGGTACTGCCACATGATGCCCGGATGCCACAGGCGGAAGGGGTGGCCGATGTCGAAGAACAGGGCCACCACCGCCATCAGGTAGCCGAGGAAGGCGGTGAGGATGGCCGGCCGGACGATGGGCCGGTACTTCTTCCAGTTGAACAGGTAGACCGCGCAGGCGATGATGAAGCCGCCCGCGGCCATGGCGATGCCGCCGAGTACGTCCAGGCCGAGCCAGAAGCCCCAGGGGTAGCCGTCGTTGAGGTTGGTGGCCGCACCCAGACCGTTGATCATTCGATAGAGGGCGACCACGCTGCCGGCGATGATCAGCGCCACCATGACGATGGTCGCCGGCGTCCAGGTCTTAATGTTCGGATTCGATTCCATTGCGTTTCACCTCATATCCAGAGTGACGAAGTTGTTCGACAACCGCGCTGATAACTTTCTCCATCCCGGCCTCGACCTCCGCCGAGAGGCCGATGCCGACGTCGAGCCGCTTGGGCTCGACGCCGTACAGGGTCAGGTGTTTGGGCAGGGCGTCGGTCAGTTCCGCCGCGGCGAGAACATCGCAGATGCCCAGCTGGTGCGGGGTGGTTTTGTTGAGAAAGGCCCGGGGCACCTGCTCGTTCTCGACCATGATGACCGTGCCGGGTTCCCGCTCGTCGCGCAGGGCGTCGATGAGGATGACATGGTCCTTGCCGTCCAGCATGGGCAGCAGTTCGAAGCCGGCGGTGCCGCCATCGACGCACTCCACCGTGGGCGGGAGGTCAAAGCGCCGGGCCAGTTCCTCGACCGCCCTGCAGCCCACGCCCTCGTCACCGATGAGCAGGTTGCCGATGCCCAGCACCAGTGCCCGCCTGTTCAGCGCCCCGTCGCTCACAGGACCTTGACCTTGCCCAGCGGGGTCTTTTTGCCGTCCACCAGGTGGATGGCGCAGGCCAGGCAGGGATCGAAGGAATGGACCGTGCGCAGCACCTCCAGCGGCAGTTCCGGGTCGGCGATCGGGTTGCCCACCAGCGAGGCCTCGTAGGGCCCCAGGGCATCCTCGTTGTTGCGCGGGCCGGCGTTCCAGGTGGAGGGCACCACGCACTGGTAGTTTTTGATCTTGCCGTTGTCGATCACGATCCAGTGGGAGAGGGTGCCGCGCGGGGCCTCGTGGAAGCCGGTGCCGCGCTGTTCGCCTTTCGGGAACACCGGGGCGTTGAAGGTGTCCAGGTCACCCTTGCCGATGTTGTCGATCAGGGCCTGCCACTGGACACCCAGGGTGTCGTGGAGCACGGCGCAGCGGATGACCCGGGCGGCGATGCGGCCGATGGTCGAGTGCAGGGCGGGGATGCCCACCGTGGTCCCGGCCAGGGCGGACACCGTGGCCAGGGTGCTGTCCACGTACTTCCTGGTGGTCTCGTGGCCGGCCAGGTACATGGCCACCACGTGCGGCAGCGGGCCGACCTGGGCCGGCTGGCCGAGGTAGGTGGGCGCCTTGACCCAGGAGTACTTCTTGTCGTAATCGTAGCCGGTATATTCGGGCACGGTGTCCTCCTCGTAGGGGGACCGGTCCCAGGCGCCGTTGTACCAGGCATGCTTGATCGACTCCTTGATGCCGTCGTAGAGCGTCTTTTCCCGCTGACTGGCGATGGGCGCGAACTTGGCGATATCGCCGGCCGGGATGTAGCCGCCGGGCAGGGCGAAGACGGTGCCCTTGGTGTCCATGGGCATGTCCGGCACGGACAGGTAGTTGAGCACACCGGCGCCGTAGCCCGTCCAGTCGGCGTAGAAGGCGCCGATGGCAGCCACGTCGGTGAGCATGGCCTGGTTGATGAAGTTGCCCACCTCGTCGATGAGCGTCTTGATCTGGTAGAGCTTCTGCACCGTCAGGTTGGCCGGACTGTCCGGGTTGATCGGGTTGGACACGCCGCCCACCACCAGGTTCTGCACGTGCGGGGTCTTGCTGCCGAGAATGGCCACGGCCTGGTTGATCTTCCGCTGGTACTCGAGCGCCTGCAGGTAGTGGGTGGCGGCCAGCAGGTTGACCTCGGGCGACAGCTTCATGGCCGGGTGGCCCCAGTAGCCGCTGGCGAAGATGCCCAGCTGGCCGCTGGCGATGAACTTCTTCAGCCGGTCCTGCACCGCCTTGATCTCCTGCGGGCTGTTGCCCTTCCAGTCGGACAGCTTCTGGCCGAGGGCCGCGGTGGCCTGCACGTCGGCGGTGGTGGCGCTGACGATGTCCACCCAGTCCAGCGCGCACAGGTGGTAGAAATGGACCATGTGGTCGTGGATGCCGTGGGCGCCGATGACCATGTTGCGGATGTACTGGGCGTTGAGCGGGATCTCCATCTTGAGGGCATCCTCCACCGCCCGCACCGAGGCGATGGCGTGCACGGTGGTGCACACGCCGCAGATGCGCTGGGTGTAGGCCCAGGCGTCGCGCGGGTCGCGGCCCTTGAGGATCACTTCGATGCCGCGCCACATCTGCCCGGACGACCAGGCATTGGTGACCTTGCCGTTGTCCACCTCGCAGTCGATGCGCAGATGCCCCTCGATTCTGGTCACAGGATCAATGGTTATCTTCTTGGCCATGTGTGTTCTCCTTTTTCCTCTTCCGGCAAGCGGTCTTGCCGCGATGGTCGTTGTTCTCGTCAGGGAGGCTGTTCAACGGGGCTTACGCCTTGTCCTCTGTGCCGGCTTCATTCTTCTTTTTTTCGATCTTTTGGGTCACGATCCGCAGGGCGGTGCCGGTAGCCAGCAGAGTGCCGATCAGGGCCGGGACGTGGGAAACGTAGTCCCAGGTGTAATCCGGATAGACATCGCTGGTGATCTTCGGATTGAAGCCGAGCTTGTCGAATTCGACCCCGGCCAGGAAGAGATACTGGGTGCCGCCGGCCTCGTCCAGGCCGTAGACATGATCCACGTACCTGGCCACCACCTGCTCGGTGCGTTCGTCACCGTCCACCCGCTTGACCGGGTAGGCGTAGGTGTCGCCGGGCTTGAGCGCCAGCCGCCGTTTCGCCTCCTCGCGCAGGTCGGTGACCTTGCCGAAGATCGAGGCGCCGGTGGGACAGAACTCGCAGCAGGCCGAGTAACCGCCCTGGGCGTAGCGGTGGTTGCACAACTGGCACTTGACCACCGAGGGCGAGGCCTTTTCGAACTCGTACATGGGGATGCCGAAGGGACAGGCGAGCTGGCAGTACCGGCAGCCGAAGCACTTGTTCTTGTTGTAGGTGACGATGCCGGTGTCCGGCTGCTTCTGCAGTGCCGCCACCGGGCAGACGGAGACGCAGGCCGGCTCGATGCAGTGCAGGCAGTGGTACTTGAGGAAGGAGAACCCCGTCGCGGCCGAATGGGCCGGCAGGGTCTCGCCGTCCCCGCGGTACGCCTTGATCACGCACAGGGTCTGCGAGGAAAGCCCGTCCGGGGCGTCGTAGATGGGGTTGTCCGGGGGCAGTTCGAAGGGGATGTGGCCGGCCGTTTCCTTGTGGTAGAGGGCGCCGCCGGGTTCGGAGTTGGCCTTTTTGCAGTTGACCATGCAGGACATGCAGCCGATGCACAGGGTGGCATCATAGAGAATGCCCACCGCCTCGGGCGGCAGTTCCCCCTTCTGTCGTTCCGCGCGGGCGGGGGTGGCCCCGGCGGACAGCATCAGGCCTGCCCCAGCCGTGAACTTGAGAAAATCTCGTCTGTTGATTGCCATGGCTTCAGTCTCCCGAACTCGATCCGTCACCCTTGCCGCCCCGGGTTGCCAGGGCCACCGTCACCGCACCCACGGCCGCACCGGCGACCCCGTAGGCGAAATTCTTCGCGCCGCCGCCCTTGGGCGGGATGGTGTCCGGCTGCTGGGCCGGCGGGGTCGGGAAGACCACCTTGGCCTTGGCGAACAGCGGGCTGTGGAAGCCGACCTTCTCCTCGGAGCAGCCAAAGCAGGGCGAGCCGGTGGCCACCGGCCAGCAGCCCGGGGTGTCGTTGAAGGGCAGAGTGGAGCAGTTGTTGTAGGTTTCCGGACCCTTGCAGCCCAGCTTGTACAGGCAGTAGCCCGCCTGGTGGCCAGCGTCGCCGAACTCCTCGGCAAAGCGGCCGGCGTCGAAGTGGGGCCGCCGCTCGCAGTTCTCGTGGATGATGCGGCTGTAGGCGAACTTGGGCCGTCCCTTTTCGTCCAGGGCCGGGAGCTTGTTGAAGGTCAGGAAATGGATGACCGTGGACAGGAAGTTGTACGGATTGGGCGGGCAGCCGGGGATGTTGACCACCGGGATGCCCTTGGGCTTGAGGATTTCGTGGACCGGCGTGGCCCCGGTGGGATTGGGGTCGGCGGACGGCACCCCGCCCCAGGAGGCGCAGGAGCCGATGGCGATCACCGCGGCGGCCAGCGGCGCGGTCTCGTTGAGGATCTCCAGCACCGGCTTGCCGGCGATCATGCAGTAGACGCCGCCGTCCTTGACCGGAATGGCGCCGTCGACCACGAGGATGAACTTGCCCTTGTACTGCTCAATGGCCTTGGCCCGGTGCGCTTCGGCCTGGTGGCCGGCACCGGCGTTGAGGGTCTCGGAGTACTCGAGCGAGATCAGGTCGAAGATGAGATGTTCCAGGGTCGGGTGCCCGGTGCGCAGCAGGCTTTCGATGCAGCCGGTACACTCCTGGCCGGACAGCCAGATGACCGGCGGTCGCTGCGCGGAGGTGACCGCCTCGGCGATGCGGGGGGCCATGCTCACCGGCAGACCCATGGTCGCTGCCACCGCGGTACAGAATTTCATGAAATCCCTGCGCGTGACAGCACTCAACAAAGTATTGCCGTTGCCTATGCCTTTCGACTCCATCCGCCACCTCCTTGCAGTGCGATGTCTTCTGTTGCGGTTAGTTGACGATCAAATCCACCTCGATTAAAAAAAATGTCCGAGCGGGACTGCCCGATGGTTGGTGTATAGTGGGAAAAAAATGCACCTGCAATTACTTTTTTATTTTGCACAAGATGCACAATCGGCAACAGGCTAGGCGGCGGAGAGCGCGCTTCCCGGACCGGAGGAACCTGTCTGCCCACGGACTGCGTACCGGAACAGGCGGAGGCAAACAGGGGACCGGGACAGGCAGGAGCAAACAGAGGGCAGCGGATGGAACGGACAGCGGCGGGCGGGCACACAGGAACAGGGCGGGCATGGGCGGCGGTGGCGGGCTGGCTGCTGCTCATCTGGGGGGCCATTCCCCTGGCCGGAGCTCTCCGAGAGTTGGTGGCCGGGCGCGGTGGTCGGCACCTCTTTCTCTGGGCCACCCTGCTCGCGCTTGCCGCGGTCGGCGTCCGGCTTTTGCGGGCGGCGGCGCGACGTGGTCTGACGCCGGCGCGGCTGCTGGTCCTGGCCGCGGTCGCCGCCCTGTTTGTTGGCCTGGTCTGGTCACTGCGGGACAGCCCGGAGGAGGCGCTCCACTCTGTGCAGTACGCTGTGCTCGGCACGCTGCTGTTCCGGGCCCTGGACCGACACCCGGGCGGCCTGGCCGGGTATGCGGCCGCGGCCATGGCCGGCATCGGCCTGGGCATCATCGATGAACTCATCCAGTGGCTGGTGCCGGGCCGTACCTTTGATTACCGCGACCTGGGCATCAACGGCCTGAGCGCGGTGCTGGCACTGGTGGCCGTGGGCGCCGTCCAGGGGTACCGCCCGGTCCGCCGCCGTGCCCGGCTCCGGGACTGGCGGCCGGTGCTGCTGCTCGCCGCGGCCGACCTCCTGCTCCTGCTCTTCTGCCTGAGCAACACCCCGGAGCTGCAAGGCCGGTATGCGCGCCTGCTGCCGGCCGCGGCCAGCCTGGACGAGGTGACCGCCGAGTACGGCCACCGTCACGTGGATGCGGTCGCCGGGGTGTTCCGCTCACGCCTCGACCGGGTGGAACTGGCCCGCCAGGACCGGGAGCGGGTATCGGAGGTGGCGGCCATCCTCGACCGCTACGCCGGCGAGGAGCAGTACCGGGCCTTTCTCGCCCGCTACCCGGCGCACCGGGACCCGCTGCTGGTGGAGGCCCGGGTGCACCTGTTCCGCCGGGACCGCTACGCCTTCCTCGCCGACCAGGCCAAGGACGACACTGACCTGCGGCAACAGTACGCGCGCATCGCCATGGGCGAAAACCGGATCATGGAGACGGTCTTCCCCACGGTGCTCGGTCATTCCGGTTACCGTTGGCCGGAGACGATGCGGGCCACACTCGCGACCTGGGCCGGCCCGGCCGCACCCTACCAGAGCCCCGTGAGCAGCGAACTGATCACCGTGGCCCCCCGCTCGGTGCTGCAGACCCTGGTGCTCCTGCTGCTCGTCCCGGTCCTGTGGGGCGTGCTCCGGGCGGGGCGCCGGGAGCGCTGACCGCGCCGCCGACCCGTCTCCGGCCCGGTCACCGCGTCATTCGGGGTGCGCTGTCTCCACCCGGGTGAGCAGCCAGCCGCCGAGCACGAACAGCAGCAGCAGGCTGAGCACCCCCCAGCGGCTGTGACCGCTCAGTCGCCCCACCAGCCCCATCAGCATGGGGCCGGTGATGGCCGCGAACTTGCCGGCCACGTTGTAGAAGCCGAAGTACTCGCCGCTCTTTTCCGCCGGGATGAGCCGGCCGAAGGTGGACCGGCTGAGCGCCTGGATGCCGCCCATGGACGAGGCCACGAGAAAGGCGAGCAGCCAGAAGCAAACGGTCTGCAGCCGCTGATCGGCGATGGCGGGCAGCAGGAAGGCGAGCAGGGTGACCAGGCAGTAGACGCCGATGCCGGCCAGGAGCAGGCGCCGGGCGGAAAAGGTGGCGGCCAGGCGACCGTAGACGAGGGCACAGGGCCAGGCCACCACCTGGATGAAGAGCAGTACGCCGATGAGCAGGGGCACGCTGAAGCCGAGATCGTGACCGTAGGCAATGGCCATGGTGATGATGGTGTCGACGCCGTCGATGTAGAAAAAATAGGCGAGCAGGAAGAGGAAGGCCGGCCGGTGGCTGCGCACCTCGGCAAAGGTGCGGCCGAGCCGCCGCAGGCTGTCGGCCAGCGGTGCGGTGACCGGGTCGAGACCGTGACGCTGGCGCAGGTGCCTGAGGGCCGGCAGGGAGAAGAGCAGCCACCACAGGGCGACAACGACAAAACCGATGCGGGTCTCGCGGGCGGGCAGGCCGCTGTCCAGGCCGCCGCTGGCGAGCAGGCCGATCACGGCCAGGAAGGGCACCACCGAGCCGATGTAGCCGAAGCCGTAGCCCCGGGCGGAGACCGTGTCCATGCGCTCGGGCCTGGTCACGTCGACCAGGAAGGCGTCGTAGAAGATGTTGGCCCCGCCCCAGCCGATGCGGGCCAGGACGAAGAGAAGCAGGCAGAGGAACCCCTGGCCGGGTTGGACCAGGGTCAGCGCCAGGCAGCCGGTCAGGCCGAGGGCAAGGAACGCGGCGAAGAACGGTTTCTTCCGGCCGCGATAGTCGGCCAGGGCGCCGAGCAGCGGCGCCAGCAGGGCCAGGGTGAGGGAGGCGGCGGCATTGGCAAAGCCCCAGTTGGCGGTGGCAATGGCGTCGGGCAGGGTGGCTCCGATCACTCCCTTGTAATAGAGGGGCATGACCGCGGTGACCATGACCAGCACAAAGGCCGAGTTGGCCACGTCGTAGAGGATCCAGCTGCGTTCGTCGCGGTTCAGGCGGAGAGAGGGGAGCATGGCTGTCGGCGGTGGAGGGGAATCGGCGCCGGACAGCGACCTGGCCGGCCGGCTGGCCGCAGGGTAGCGGGCCCGGGCGGAATGTCAAGGCCATCCTTGCCACAGTGGCGCACGCCTGCCTGGGTTAGGCTCGCCTTTTCCGCCCCGGCCGCTATACTTGCGCAAGCGGCCTGGGTTGCCGCTCCCGAAGAATCGGGTCGCACCAATCTTCCCTGTCCCTGTACAAGCGCCCATGCACCCTTCCCGGCCTGATCCCCGTCCCCTGCCCGGCGAGCCGCCTGCGCCCGCCCCCGTTGACCGGCCGGCTGCAGCCCGTCTCGTGGCCGCCCGCTTCGCCACCGACCTGGGCCGGGCGGTGGGCGAGTACGCCCGCCTGACCGGCCGTCCCGATCCGTGTGGGCTGGAGGAGCGGGAGGAACTGGAAGAGGAACTGCTCGCCCTGCTGCCCGCCTATCGCCGCCCGACCCATGACGCGGCCAGCGAATACCGGCTCTTCATCGATCCGGACCGCGGCCCGGACGAGGACAGCGCCCCGGCAACGGATCACGACCCGCAGCACCGGGCCTACCGGACCTATCTCGGTCTGGTGCGGGGCGGCGGCCTGAGCCGGCGGGCGGCACTCACCGAGGTGTGCGCCCGCTTCCCGTTTGCCGACGAGGCGGCGGCACTGGCCGCCCTGCGCGCGGAACGGGAGGCGGTCATCCGCCGCTGGCAGCAGAGCGCCCCCTGCATGGTCCAGGCCCTGCTCGACGAGCGCTGGCGCGGCCTGCTGCCGGAGGACTGAGCGCTGCCGCGGTTTTTGTCCTGATCCCGCTTCCCGGCTTGCGCTGGCGCGGTGATGCGGCTATCATGACGACCCTGTCGCGACGATCGCTCCCGGCCTCCCGGCGGACGCCCGTCGCCCGATCGCCAACCGCCGCGCCGAGACGCCCATGCACACCATCTCCTCCGACCCTGCCAACGCCTCCGCCATCCTGCTCATCCACTGCCCGGACAACAAGGGCATCGTCGCCACGGTCAGCGAATTCATCTACAAGAACAACGGCAACATCACCGCCCTCGCCCAGCACGTGGACCAGGACCAGCAGGTCTTTTTCATGCGCATCGAGTGGGAGCTGGACGGGTTCATCATCCCGGACGACAAGATCGGCGAATACTTCGACACCCTCATCGCCAAGAAGTACGACATGCAATGGCAGCTGCACTTCTCCAGCGAGGTGCCGCGCCTGGCCATCTTCGTCTCCCGCCAGCCGCACTGCCTCTACGACCTGCTCGCCCGCTGGAAGTCGGGCGAACTGGAGGTGGTCATCCCCCTGATCATCAGCAATCACGAGGACCTGCGGCCGGTGGCCGAACAGTTCGGGGTGGACTTCCATCACTTCCCGATCTGCGGCGACACCAAGGATGAACAGGAAGAGGCCCAGCTCGAACTGCTCGCCCGACACCGGGTGGAGTTCATCGTCCTCGCCCGCTACATGCAGATCCTCTCGCCCATGTTCATCAGCAGGTACAGGAACCGCATCATCAACATCCACCACAGCTTCCTGCCCGCCTTCCCCGGCGCCCGGCCCTACCATTCCGCCTACGAACGAGGGGTGAAGATCATCGGCGCCACCAGCCACTACGTCACCGAGGAACTGGACGCCGGGCCGATCATCGCCCAGAACGTGATCCGCGTCAGCCACGCCGACGCGGTGACCGACCTGATGCGCAAGGGCCGCGACCTGGAGAAGGTGGTCCTGTCGCAGGCGGTCTGGCACCACCTGCAGCGCCAGATCCTTGTCTACCGCAACCGTACCGTGGTGTTCGCCTGAGGGGCGAACCGTTCAGGCCGGCCCGGGTTCCTCGATGAGGCGGGCCTCCGGCGGCGGCTCGTCCATCTCGAACAGGTGGAATTCGAGCATGCCGTCCATGATCTGAAAGGTGGCCACGTAGCGGCCCGGGTCGTCGGGCACGGCGGTGTTGGTGGTGTAGATACCGAGAAAGCGGTCCTTCAGGGGCAGGTCCGGGTCGACCAGCACCCACATGAGCGGCCCGCTGTCGCCCTTGGTCTGCACGCTGAGGATCTGCCCGCCGGCGGGGATGGGGATGACCTGCAGCCGGTTCGGCTGGAGTTCGAATTTCCAGATGGTCTTCATGGGGTTTTCCGGGTCGAGGGACGCCGGCAGCACCGGCGGAGAACGGGGCCGCGGCCGGACCTGCGGTCCCTGACCGGGGCCGGTTGCGGCCGAAACACCCTTTGTACCGGCAAGCCGCGGGGCGCGCAAGTTGATCCTTGCGGATTCTGGCAGTTCTGTTATTTCTGCACTACCATGCACCTCCATCCGGCGACGCCAGGCGGTCCGCCGCGCCGCCGCACCACCATTCACCTTCCAGGATCAGCCCATGAACTTCCCCTTTGACTTGTCGGCCTTCCGGCCGCTGCGCCTGTCCGTCGATCAAACCGGGTTGGACGCGGAGCAGCGCGCCACCCTTGAGAAGAATATCGCCCTGGTGCGCGACAGCATCGTCTTTTTCACCGCCCTGGCGAACACCAAGGGGTTGGGCGGGCATACCGGTGGCGCCTATGACATCGTGCCCGAGGTACTCATCGCCGACGGTTTCATGAAGGGCTCGGACGCGTTCCACCCGGTCTACTTCGACGAGGCCGGCCACCGGGTCGCCCTGCAGTACATCATGAGCGTGCTCAACGGCTACAAGCCGGCCGAATCCCTGCTCCACTACCGGGAGTTCGGCAAGGGCTACTACGGCCACCCCGAGCGCAGCGACGCGGACGGCATCTTCTTCAGCTCCGGCCGTCTCGGCCACCTGTGGAGCCATGTCAACGGCGTGGCCGAGGCCGGCGCCGGCCGGACCGTCTTCCTGTTCGGCAGCGACGGCTCCCAACAGGAGGGCGGCGACGCCGAGGCGGCCCGCTACGCGGTGGCCCGGCAGCTGCCGGTGAAACTGCTGCTCGACGACAACAACGTCACCATCGCCGGCCATCCCACCGACTACATGCCCGGCTACGACCTGGCCCGCACCCTGAGCGGCCACGGCCTGGCCGTGCAGACCTGTGACGGCGAGGACCTGGACGCCCTGTTCACCGCCGTGCGCACGGCGATCACCACCCCCGGGCCGGCGGCCGTGGTCATCAAGCGCAAGATGGCCGTGGGCGTGCCCGGCATCGAGGGGCTGCCCAAGGGCCACGACGTCATCCCGGTGGCCATGGCCATCGACTACCTCGCCGGCCGCGGCCACGAGGCGGCCGTGGCCCTGCTCCGCCAGCCGCCGGCCAAGGGCGCCAAGACCGAGTACCGCGGCAGCACCCCCGAGTTCGCCAAGAACCGCGACGAGTTCGGCCGCATCGTCTGCGACCTGATCGGCGAACTGGACGAGCCCGCCCGCCGGGTGCTGGTGGTCGATTCCGACCTCGAAGGCTCCTGCGGCCTGCACCACGTGCGCAAACGCTGCCCCCAGGTGTACGTCAACGCGGGCATCATGGAGCGCAACAACTTCTCCGTGGCCGCGGGCTTCGGCTCCCAGCCGGGGCGGCAGGGCATCTTCGGCACCTTCGCCGCCTTCCAGGAGATGGTCATCTCCGAGATCACCATGGCCCGCCTCAACCAGGCCAACGTGCTCGCCCATTTCTCCCATTCCGGGGTGGACGACATGGCGGACAACACCTGCCATTTCGGCATCAACAACTTCTTCGCCGACAACGGCCTGGCCGAGCACGACCGCACCCGGCTCTACTTCCCGGCCGACGCCCTGCAGTTGGAGGCCATCCTGCGCCGGGTGTTCCCTGAGCCGGGCCTGCGCTTCGTCTACTCCACCCGCTCGGGCACGCCCTTCATCCTCGACGAGCAGGGCAACCGGCGCTTCGGCGAGGGCTACACCTTCACCCCGGACACGGACGAGGTCATCCGGCCGGGACGCGACGGCTGGATCGTCAGCTACGGCGAGATGCTCTACCGCTGCCTGCACGTGGTCGAATTGCTCCGCGAGGAGGGGGTGGAGATCGGCCTGGTGAACAAGCCGGTGCTGAACGTGGTCGACGAGGCCATGCTCGCCACCCTGGGCACGAGCCCGATGGTGCTGGTGGTCGAGACCCAGAACGTACGCACCGGCCTGGGCAGCCGCTTCGGCAGCTGGCTGCTCGAGCGCGGTTACGCCCCGAAATTCGGCTTCATGGGCAGTTGGAAGGACGGTCAGGGCGGCCTGGGCGAACAGATCCCCTACCAGGGACTGGGCACTGAGGCCATCCGCGAGCGGGTGCTGCAGCTCTGCCAGGGCTGAACGCGACCAAACTCCCGCAGCGGGAGGCACACACAAAAACAACCGGGGCGTCCACGCGGGACGCCCCGGTTTTTTTGTGCCGGGTGCCAACAAAAAAGCCCCCGGCTGGCAGCCTGCCGGGGGCGAACGACACGGTGGCGGGGTGGACGCTCAGAGATCCTGCGGTTTGACGATGGCGCCCCTGGCCGCCTTGAGCGCCAGCAGGCCGGCCTTCTGTTCCTCGTAGATCGCGAACAGCCGTGCCGAGGCGCCCGGCTCCTTGCGCCAGGCGGCCTCCTGGAGGTCGATGCGGGCGATGATGTTGTCGATGTAGAGGGAGAACTGCATGGTGTACAGCGATTCCGGGTACTCCTTGCTGATCTTGCTCGTGAACAGCTGCTTCAGGTCCGCGTATTTCGGGATCAGGCCGATGGGCGTGGCGATCGCCTGGACGTCACCGTGGGCGTACAATTCGAGCCAGCCCAGCCAGACATGCACGTCGCGCTTCTCGCCGAGCAGCCCCTTGCCGCTGCCGCCCCGCTCCTCGTGGGTGAGGAAGTAGTTGAGGCCGGCCATGACCGGT
>ERZ1645187.1246-NODE-1246-length-23723-cov-7.206439_pt1 | contig 23723 bp, 21 predicted proteins | sample MGYA00575352_ERZ1645187 | MGnify/ENA primary metagenome ERZ1645187 (study PRJEB40837, sample SAMN11349314) | freshwater sediment metagenome | isolation source: river sediment | host: Sediment | place: India: Wazaribad , New Delhi | collected 2017-02-21 ...
TCCCGGCCATCAATGGTGTTGCTGCCTTCTTCCGGCGTGTAGATGCCGGTGATCGTCTTCATCAGCGTCGATTTTCCGGCCCCGTTGTCTCCCACAAGGCCCGTCACCGTCCCGGGTTCAATGGCAAGGTCAACGCCGTTCAGAACCTGCACCGCGCCAAAGCGCTTGGTCACGCCTTTCACAGCAAGGAGACTCATGCCTTCTTCTCCTTGCTGGTCTGCAGCTGGTCGATATAGACCGCGAGGATCAACACCATGCCGATGGCCACCTGCTGCCAGAAGCTCGGCACGGCCAGAAGGTTCAAACCGTTCTGCAGCACGCCCATGATGAGGGCGCCCACCATCGTGCCGAGGATCGATCCCTTGCCGCCGAACAGCGATGTGCCACCGATGATCGCGGCGGTAATGGCCGTCAGCTCGTAGTTCAGTCCGGCCGTCGGGTCGCCCGCATTGACGCGCGCCATGAAGACAAGTCCCGCAAGCCCGGCGGTGAACCCCGACAGCGTGTAGAGAATCCAGCGGTGCCGCTCCACCGCGATGCCTGTCGCCCGCGCCGCCGCCTCGTTGTCGCCCAGCGCCAGCGTGTGCCGGCCAAAGCGCGAATAGGCCAGCATGTAGTGCGCGATAATCGCAGTCATCACCAGGATGATCACCGGGGTGGGAATGCCCAGCGGCCTGCCCTGCCCCAGGAAAACGATCTCCGGTGACAGTCCGTAGATGGCCCCGCCATTTGGCGCAAGGATCAGCGCAAAGCCGCGCGCGATGCCAAGCATGCCAAGCGTCACGATGAAGGCGGGAATGCGCGTGCGGGTGATCAGGAAGCCGTTGATGGCACCGGCAAAGGCACCGGCCGCAAGAGCGCCGAGGATGGCAAAAGGCCACGGCCAGCCAAGGATGCCGACAAGAAACGCACCCGCCACGCCAGAAAAACCCAGCACCGAACCCACGGAAAGATCAAGACCGTTGGAACTCAGGATCAGTGTGGCACCAATCGCCAGAATGCCGATGGTCGACGTCGCCAGCAGGATGTTGAGGAAATTGGAGACGGAGAGGAAATAGGGCGACAGCACGCTCATGGCGATCAGGAGGATCAGCAGCACGATGAGCGATTCCAGCCGCAAGTGCAGCCGCGTGTCGAAATGGAATTGCAGGTTTCGCCAGTGATCGGCAAAGGCGGACTGACCAGTGGCCATGCGCAGGACCCGACGGAAATGAGTGTGGGAAGGCACCGCCACCCGGCAGGGAGTCCGGATGGCGGCGAAAGTTTGGCGTCGTTTACTTCACGAACTCAAGCATGGGTTCCTTGCCGTCTTCGATCACCTGCTTGGTGAGCACGAGGGTCGGAACGAAGAGAACTTCATCCACCTTGCCACCTTCAACCACCTTCTTCACGTTCTCCACCGCCTGCTTACCCACCAGGTAGGGCAGCTGCGCGACCGATGCCGTGAGGCGGCCTTCCTTGATCGACTTCACGGCATCCGAGTTGCCATCCACGCCGATGATCGTCACCTGTTCGCCCTTGCTGGCGGCGAAAACTGTCTCGACGGCCCCCAGCGCCATGCCGTCATTGGCGGCGAAAATGGCGACAAGATCAGGATGCTTGGTCAGGATGTCGTTGGTGATGTTGGCCGCCTTGCCGCGGTCCCAGTCACCGGGAAGCGACGCCACGACTTCCAGTCCGGGTGCCAGTTCTTTCAGCTTGTTGGCAAATCCGTCAGCGCGCTTCTTGCCGGTGATGTTGCCGGAGAGACCTTCGATTACCAGAACCGGGCCTTTGGCATCCTTGCCCACCTTGCCGACAAGATACTCTGCACCCTGCGCACCGGCCGCCATGTTGTCGGAACCGATATGGAAGGTGATGTTGACACCGGCTTCCTTGGTCACGGCCGGATCAAGGTTGTTGTCGAGATCGACAACCGGGATGTTCATTTCGTTGGCGCGCTTCAGGCACGGCAGCAGGATGTTGGAGTTGATCGCTGCCGTGATCATCACGGTCGGTTTGCGCTCAAGCATGGTGTTGCAGGTGTTGAGCTGCGGTTCGGCGGCCTGGTCGCTTTCGACGGCTTGCAGATAGTATTCGACGCCGGCAGCGTCGGCGCCGGCCTTCACGCCCTGCTCCATGGCACCCCAGAAGGGATTGGCGAGCGTCTTCATCAGCACGCCATAAACGGGCTTGTCCTGCGCCTGGGCCGAAGCACCGAGCGCCAGCAGCGAACTGGCAACCAGCAAGGTCTTGAAAAGTTTCATTCGACGATCCTCCACATGTTCGTTGGCACCGCGTATCGCAGCCTTGTTGTCCGGCATGCTGGCAGCGCCGCGCAGCACGCCAGTCGGGCGCACCCGCCCGTGTGACTGACGCCGCAACGTAAGCACAGCAGTCTGATTGTGTAAACCGTTTAACATTCCGCAGTGCAGCAAGCGTCTTCGGCAGAATATGCCTCATGTTTTCGCAGAATCGTCGATTTTGCACCGCAATAGCCGCAACGCAGCAACGTCTGACGTGTAGCGCAATGTGGCAGCATGACTGACATTTGCATGGTCAAACATTCACCGCCGGCTGTTTTGATTAAACGTTTGAATTTCACAGGACCCGGCTGTATCTCTTCATTTCCAGTGCGAAAGACGCGCCATGACCAAACCTTTGATACTCGTTGATCCCTTGCCCCGCACACTGGATCTCATCTGCACGCCAGCCACGCGGCAACGGTTGAATGGCCTCGGCCGTCTGGTCGTGCATGAGTCAGGTCCCATGCCGGACGCACTCATCGACCAACACCTGCCGGAGGTGGAACTGCTCGTCGGCCAGACGACCATGACCACCGAGCGACTCCGGCGCGCCCGCAAACTCCGTGCCATCATCAACGTCGAAACCAACTTCATCGACAATATTGACTATGACTACTGTTTCAGCCACGGCATCCATGTGCTGACTCCAGGCTCGGCCTTTGCCGATGCCGTGGCAGAATCAGCCCTCGGCATGGCGATTGACCTCGCCCGCGGCATCACCCGCGCCGACCGGGACATGCGGGCAGGCCGGGAGGCCTATGGACTGGAAGGCAATGTGGGGGCTTACAGCCTGATCGGCACGACCGTGGGCCTGATCGGCTTCGGTGATCTGGCCCGTTCGCTTCATCGCCTCATCCAACCCTTCAACTGCACCATCAAGGTCTATGATCCGTGGGTGCCGGACTACGTGCTGCAGAAGCACGGCTGCGCTCCGGCATCCCTTCACGACGTGCTCTCAACCTCGCAGGTCATTTTCGTTTTCGCAGGCGTTACCTCTGAAAACCATGGCTTCCTTGGTCACAAGGAACTGTCCCTGATCCGCAAGGACGCAAGTTTCCTGCTCATGAGCCGCGCCGCCGTGGTCGATTTTCCCGTGTTCATGGAATTTGTCCGCGCAGGCCGCTTTCGTGCCGCAACCGATGTCTTCCCCGTCGAGCCGGTGGCGAAGGACGATCCCGTCCGCAATATCGAAGGCCTGCTGCTCTCGGCGCACCGCACCGGCGGCATGCCTTCCGCCCTTTTCGACATCGGCGACCAGATGGTGGCGGACGCCGAGCTGATCCTGAAGGGCCTGCCACCCGTCGTCTGCCGCAAGGCCCAGCGCGAAACCGTGGCGCGCTTCCGCAGCAAACCCGTCACCATCACCTGACCGGCGCACATGACGGGCAACAGAAGCAGAAAAACCGGGAGTGCCGTGCCAACCATCAAGGATGTGGCGGCACTTGCCAAGGTTTCAACCGCCACCGTTTCCCATGTGCTCAATGAAACGGGACGCGCAGGCCTGCACGCCAAGGAGCGTGTCACTGCCGCGATTGCCGAACTGGGTTACAGGCCGAACGCCAATGCTGCCAGCCTGCGCAGCCGCCGAAGCCGCCTTGTCGGTCTCGTGCTGCCCTCCATCACCAACACCTTCTTTGCCCAGATGGCGAGCGAGTTTGAGTCCCTCGCCATGGAGTCAGGCTACGACATCGCCATCGTCACCAGCAACGAAGACCAAGAACGCGAGCATGAGAGAATCCAGGCCCTGCTCTTCCGTCAGACGGATGGTCTCATCATCTACCCCTGTTCGGACAAGGGCATCGGCAACGGCATCACCAAAAGAGACTTGCCACCATCGGTCCTGATGGACCGCGGACTGACGCTGGCCGAATTTGACACGATCGGCCTCAACAACGAATTGGCCGGACGGACCGTGGCGCGCCACCTGCTCGAACTGGGTCACCGGCGCTTCACCGTGGTTCTGCCTGAACTCGCCCTCGCGGCCAGTGCAGACAGGGCCCGCGGCATCGAAAAGGAACTGAAGGCGCATGGCGGGCCTGCGCAACTGCGCGTCATCACGGGTGGTCATACCATCGAAGGGTCGCGCGGCGCATTGGAACAAGACCTGCACCGGGACGAACGCCCCACCGCCGTCGTTGCCACCACCAACGTTGCCACATTGGGCGCCATAAAGGCCATCCAGGCGCTGCAACTGTCAATGCCGCAGGATGTGTCACTCGTCGGTTTCGACGACTTCGAATGGATGACGGCCCTCCGCCCCTATGTCACGGCCATGGGCCAACCAACCCGCACGCTGGCCTCCGCCGCGTGGAAGCTGCTGGTGGAGCGCATGTCATTGCCGCCGGGCACCGGCAGAAAGGTGCAGCACCTCACCTTCGACGGCAATTTCACTATCCGTGAATCATCGGGGCGCGTGCGGCAGAACGGTTGAACCCCGTCCCGTCACGCCGCGCCGAACAGAGCCGCGCTGACAATGGCCTGCGACGCCACGGCATCCTGCCGCGCAATCGCTTGCGCCAGAGCGTCATTGCCACTCAGGCCGTCGGCAATGCGGGCCAGCCGCTCCACCACCGTAATGTTTACGGCACACTCCGCCACCGGATCAAGATTGGTGATGTCGGGGAACGTGTCGAAATAGATGGCGCCGTTGTAGCCCAGCGTCTTCAGGGCAAAGAGCAGTTCGAGTGTCTGCACGGGATGAACCGCGGCAGCCATCAACCCGTCATCGCGCTTGCCATAGCCATCATTGAGGTGAATGCCCAGCAGCCGTGAATGCCGCGCCGCCAGCGCCGCCGCATGGGCCGGCATTTCACCTGCATAGAGCACATGGGCAAAATCCAGCGTCACACCCATGTTCTTGCGGTTGATGTCCTTGATTGCCAGCAGCGTCGTCGCCACGTCCGGCATCAGCGCGAAGGAGCGCGGCTCGTTCGGCTTGTACTCGATGCTGATATCAACACCTGAATCGTGGTCCGCAATCTCGGCCATGGCTGCAATCGTGTGTGACCACTGCGCATCGTAGTCAGCCTGGAAGGAATAGTCGTAGCCGTCGTTGCCCATCCACAGCGTCATCAGGTTGCCGCCAAGTTCCAGCAGGCTGTCGATGCCGCGTTTGGTGAGGTCAATGGCAGCGCGCCGCACCGCCTTGTCCGGATGTGTGAATGCCCCCAGCTTGAAGCCGGGCTCTGTATAGTAGCGCATCGCCAATCCGTTCAGACCGATGCCGGTCCGCGTGAGGCAAGTTCTCAGGTCGGCCACGCTGGCGCCCTGCACATGATCCGGAAAATTCAGGTCTACGGCCTTCAAACCCGGCACCTTGCTGGCGCGTTCAACCAGATCAATGACGGTCGGCTTCTTGCCGCCCCAGTCTCCATTGCGGAAGGAATTCAGGCGTGCTGCATAGGTGTAGCGGTAAGCCAAGGTGGTCTCCTCAAGCCAAGATCATGTGCCGCGCTACTGGCCCAGCGGCGCGCCGATGTAAAGGACAACCGACCGGAAAAGAGGAGGCTGGTGTCACGGCCGTGGGTCGAAGATCACGCCCATGGTCAGCAGGAAGCAACCATAGGGCCTGAATTCTGACGTACGCACAACGGCGAATCCGGATTTCGCCGCCTCGTAGAACGCAAAGCGCTCCAGCCGCTCCATGCCCACTTCGCGCCGCTCACTGACGCGGGCAATGGCATGCACCTCCGCTTGCATCGGCAGGATTTTCTCCGGCTCGCCGACAACCTGCATGCACGAGACCGGATCCGGAATGAAATCGTCAAGCGGCATCACCGAAAGAATGACCTGGACGGCTTGCGGGATGTCGAGGCCTGGCAATTCGATCAGCTTGCCTGAACTGGTGTGACGCACCACGTCATGGGCCGGAAAGTTCCGGTCCACGATCACCAGCTTCTCGCCATGCCCCATGGAGGCAAGACACCAGAGCAGGTCTGGAGAAAGTGCGGCAGGAATGTTCTTCAGCATGTGTGGACCTACGCATAAATATTCACGTCTTGGACGCAACAGACAAAACCAGAAAAGCACGTGAGAATCCACGTGAATTTCGCAACAAACCGATGCTGTTTCGTTGACTTTCAACACGCGCAATGGTCTATCTGGCGGGCAAGAAACCGGACCATCTGCCAGGCAAAATCTCCCATGAAGGCCGCTGTCCTCACCGCCGTAGACAACATCATTTACACCGCTGCGCCAGACCCTGTTCTGCAGAAGGGCGATCTCCTGCTCAGGGTGAAAGCCGCAACCGTCTGCGGCACCGACATCCGCATCCTGCGTGGACGCAAGACGGCGGGCATCCGCTATCCCTCGATCATCGGCCACGAGTTTGCAGGCGAAGTGGTGGATGCTGGCGGACACAGCCAATTCAAAGTGGGCCAGTCAGTCGCCGTCTGTCCGGCCTTCGCCTGCGGCCATTGTGATTTGTGCAAGGCGGGTGCCGAGAACCTGTGCAGCAATCTTGTCGCCATGGGCTACGAAATCGATGGCGCCTTTGCCGAATATGTCCGCATTCCGACCCAGGGCGTGGCCTCGGGAAATGTCTTTGCCGTGCCGGAGCGAACCCCACCGGAACTGATCGCCCTCGCCGAGCCGCTCGCCTGCGTCATCAACGGGCAGGAACAGGTCAACATCAAGCCGGGCGATACGGTGGTGGTACTGGGTGCAGGGCCAATCGGCATCCTCCATGTGAAGCTGGCCAAATTGGCCGGTGCCGCGCGCGTCATCGTCAGTCAGCGCAGCGCGCTGCGGCGTGACGCAGCCCTGGCGGCAGGCGCCGACATGGTCATTGATCCCGTCGCCGAAGACACCGTGGAACGGGTGAAGCTCGAAACCGGCGGCCACGGTGCCGATGTGGCGATCTGTGCCATCGGCGTGCTTTCGCTCGCCAACGACGCCATCCGCATGGTGCGCCCGCGTGGCCGCGTCAACTTGTTTGCTGGCTTCGTCCCCGGCGCCATGGCGGAACTTGACGTCAACGCCATCCACTACAAGGAACTTGCCGTCACCGGCGCCTTCGGCCTCACCCGCGCGCAGTACAAGCGCGCCCTCGACCTGATCACCTCCGGCCAGATCGAACTTTCCTCCATGCTCACCCACCGTTTCCCGCTGCACGACATCGCCAAGGCGGTGAGCGCTGCGGAAAGCGGCGCCGCCATCAAGGTCGCCATCACGGCCGCATAACGTCACAGGTTCTCACAATGCAACTGAAGCCGCACTATCCCGTTCTCATCATTGGCGCCGGCATCAACGGCTGCGGCACCTTCCGCGATCTCTGCCTGCAGGGTGTCGATTGCCTGCTGATCGACCGCGGCGATATCTGCGGCGGCGCCAGCGCCGCCCCGTCGCGCCTTATCCACGGCGGCATCAAGTATCTTGAAACCAACGAGTTCAGGCTGGTGAAAGAATCGGCCATGGAGCGCAACCGCCTGCTCCGCAACGCACCGCACTATGTGAAGGCGCTGGAAGTCGTCTTCCCGTCCAAGTCGTGGTTTGCGGGCCTCACGCCTGCCATCCTCGGCTATCTCGGCTTCGACACGCGCATCAAGGAACGCGGCGCGCTGCTCATCGAGATCGGCCTTCAGATCTATGATTTCTACAGCCGCAAGGTGAAGGCGCTACCGGACCACCGGTTCTTCAACAAGTCGCACCTCGCCCTTGAGTTTCCGCATCTGCCGAAGGAATCTGTCGCCGCCGGAATGTACTACGAAGGCCGCGTCACCCATGCCGAACGACTGGGACTGGAAGTCGTGCAGGATGGTCTTGCCGCACATCCGGCAAGCGCGCTCAGCACCTACACGCAGGTCAAGGGCAGGCCCAAGGGCAAGACACTGACACTGGAAAACACGATCACCGGCGAGACCCGTGAGGTGACGGCTGACGTCATCATCAATGCCGGCGGCGCCTGGATTGACAAGGTGAACGCCAGCCTCGGCATCAACTCGCAGCACATGGGCGGGTCCAAGGGCTCGCACCTCATCGTCCGTCACAAGGGACTGATGGACGCACTCAATGGCCGCATGATGTATTTCGGCACCAAAGACGGCCGCTTCAACCTGATCTACCCGTTCTTCGGAAACGCCCTCGTCGGCTCCACCGACCACGCCATCAAGGACGCCGACGAGGCCTATTGCAGCGCCGAGGAAACCGACTACATGCTCGCTATCGTCAGCGAGATATTCCCCGCGATCAAGCTCACGCGTGACGACGTGATCCTCACCTACAACGGCGTGCGGCCCCTGCCGCGGGCCGAAGGCAAGGACATCGGCGTTGTCTCACGCGACCACAGCATCGGTCGCGACCAGCTTCCGGGAACCGACACGCCTGTGCTTTCGCTGATCGGTGGCAAGTGGACCACCTTCCGCGCCTTCTCCGAACAATCCTGCGACGCCGTGCTTGCCCTGCTCGGCCGCGCCCGCTCCCGCACCACGCAAGACATGCCCATCGGTGGTGGCCGCGACTATCCCGCGACGGAGTCCGCCAAGCAGGACTATGCCGCGAAACTGCAAGGCGCTTCAGCCGCCCGCGCCCGCATCCTCCTGGAACGCTATGGCACACGGGCCGCCGACGTGCAGGCCTTTGCCAATGCCATGACTGACAAGCCGCTGGCCTCCCTGCCGGACTACAGCAGCGGCGAAATCGCCTTCATCTGCAAAACCGAGAATGTTGGACGACTCGCTGACCTGCTGCTCCGGCGCACCTCCGTCACCATGGAAGGCTTGCTGACGCTGGCTGCGATCGAGGAAACAGCAGCGATTGCCGCCACTGTTCTCGGCTGGGACCGCAAGCGCACCGCAGCGGAAATCGAACATGCCAGGATGGAACTGGCGCGCCGCAGTGTTGCCAATGTGAAACCTGAGAAAGCAGCCTGAGATCACTCGAGCCGATCAGGCGACAGCGGCAACAATCTCGCGCACCACCGCCTGCGCCACGCGCGCGTGCGAAAGGTGTGGGCCGAAGTCCCGGACAGCCCCATAGGTGCCACGGTCAAACGGCAGTTCCATCAGTTGATAGACTGATGTCAGCGCCTCACGCGCGGCGGCCGAGTGCTCCACGGCAATCACAGCCCCCATTTGGTAGCCGCGGCTGGTCATGCGCTGGGCGATGCCCACCAGCTTGACCCGACCCTCGGCGTTGATGCTGAATTTGCCCGGGCAGTATTCGTTCGGAAGCTCCCCCACCCGCGCCTCCACATCAAGCGACCGCAAGGCGGTGGCAATGGCACCGGCAAACCTCTCGTAGCGGTGCATCATCGTTTCCTGCGGAGCATGAAGCGGTGCGAGCAGCGTGACGCCAATGGCACCTTCGTCAAAGATGCTGAGCCTCCCGCCCGTGCCGCGCTCAATCGGTGCAAACCCCGCCGCACGCGCCAGTGCCTGCGCGCCGTCATAGAGCGGATGTGCCGCATCCTGCGGCGAGAAAGCCGCAGTCGGGCGCGGGCGGCGCAGGCGCAGGATGCCCGCGTCACCCGCTTTCATGGTGCCCAAGGTCTGGCGAATCCACTCCGCGTAGTCTTCGGACGATGGCCGCGCCGCATCCGGCAGCGCGGTCTCGTCACGCACATGGAATGGTCCACCAAAGACCGGGTTCACGCCTTGGCCTTCGCCTTTCCGGCGCAACCATAGAGCTTCATCTTTTCGACCGTCGCCGCAACCATCCGCTTGCGGCCCTCGGCCATGGCCTCTTCCAGCTGGTGGTCACCGCTGGACCACACATCCAGCATGCCGGCGCGGAAGGCATGGCGCAGGTCGGTGTCGGCATTGAACTTGTGCACACCGGCCTTCTTCGCCGCCTGCACCTCATCCTCCGGAATGCCTGAAGCACCGTGCAGCACCAGCGGAATGCCGACCGCGTCGCGGATTTCCAGCGTACGCTTGATGGCCAGCGGCTGCGGCGTCACGCCGGGCACCACGCCATGCACAATGCCGACCGAGATGGCGAGATAGTCCACGCCCGTCTCCTCCACGAAGCGCTTCGCCTCGCCCACGTCGGTGTAATAGTCTTCCCAGTTCACGCTTTCGCCAGCATCCGGAATCTTGCCAAGTTCGGCTTCCACCGGAATGCCGAAGTCGTGCGCGATCTCCACGATGCGCCGCGTGGTGCGGATGTTTTCCTCAAACGGCAGGTGCGCGCCGTCATACATGATCGAATTGAAGCCCAGCTTGATGGCCTCAAGGCACTCGTCCCACGGACCATGGTCCAGATGGATGACGAAATCGGCGTTGGACTTCTCGGCGATGCGCTTGGTCATCTCGAAGGCGCGGCGCACCCCCATGTGCGGAACGATGGCGCGGCCCACCTGCAGGAACAACGGCGCCTTGGCCTGTTCCGCCGCCATGACAAGCGCTTCGGTTGTCTCGTCATTGTGCATGTTGAAGGCGCCGATGGCATAGCCACCCTTGCGCGCGTCATCGATCAGTGTGCGGGGATTGACCCAGGGCATGTTGCGATCCTCAGATGAAATGTGTCAGCGTTCAATGATGGCGATCGGGGTGCGAACCTCGACCACGGTTCCTGCCTCGAACAGGATTTCCGTCAGCGTTCCGGCGGAGGGTGATTCCACCACTTCCGTCGTTTTCTCGGCTTCGACTTCGGCAATCGGTTCGTCTTCGGCCACCGTATCGCCCACGGCCTTGAGCCATTTCACGATCGTGCCTTCGCTCATGCCCATGCCCCACTGGGGCAGAAGTACCTTGATGCGTGCCATGCTGGATGTTCCTTGTCTTATGAGCGTGTCTTGGCGGCCATGGCCTTGCGCACCGCATCGGCAATCTTTTCCGCGTTGGGATAAAGCTGCTTCTCGATCGCCGGGCTGAACGGCACATGGGTATCGGGCGTTGTCACCCGCATGATCGGCGCTTTCAGGCAGTCGAAGGCTTCTTCGGCGACAATGGCCGAGATTTCCGCTGCCGCGCCGCAGGTCTTGTTGGCCGGATCGGCGATCACCAGACGCCCGGTACGGCCCACCGAGTTGAGCACGGCCTGCGAGTCAAACGGCACCAGCGTGCGCGGATCGATGATCTCCACCGAGATGCCCTCCGCTTCCAGCTTCTGCGCCGCCTGCATCGCGGCAGGCACGCCCGTCGAGATGGCAACAATCGTGCAATCCTTGCCTTCCCGCACCGTGCGCGCCACGCCGAAGGGAATGCGGAACTCGCCGTCCTGCACATCCTCCTTCATGCCCCACAGCAGGCAGGCCTCGAAGGACATGACGGGATCGTCCATGTCCACCGCGGTGCGCAGCAGGCCCTTGGCGTCCGTCGGCGTCGACGGCACCATGATCTTCAGTCCCGGCACATTCATGAACATGGGGTAAGGCCGGTCGGAGTGGTGCGCTGCCGTGCTCAGCCCGTAGAACATGGCCGAGCGGAACACCACGGGAAGCGAAGCCTGGCCGCCGAACATGTAGCGGCTCTTGGCCACCTGGTTCACGAACTGGTCCATCGCCATGTAGAGGAAGGTCGAGTAGGAGAGATCGACGATAGGCCTCAGGCCCGTCATCGCCGCACCGGCGGCGGCCCCCACCATCACCTCTTCGGAAATCGGCGTGTTGCGGATGCGGTTCGGTCCGAACATCTGCAGGAAGTCGCCCTTGTCGGCACGAGACTTGCCGCCCATGGTGCCATAGACATTGGCCTCCACGTCCTCGCCGAAGATGATGACGCGCGGATCGGCTTCCATCGCTTCGCGCTGTGCGGCACCGATGGCGCCAAGATAGCTGGTAACGGTCATTGCGTGACTCCAAACGGAACAGTGTAGACATCCTTGAAGGCGACATGCGGCTCCGGATAGGGGCTCTCCTCCGAGAACCGCACCGCTGCTTCCACTTCCTCAGCCACGTCGTTCTCAAGGCCAGCCAGCGTGGCTTCGTCGGCAACGCCCTGCTCCAGCAGATAGCTGCGGAACATCTTCACCGGATCGCGCTTCAGCCAGGATTCCTTTTCCGCCGCATTGCGGTAGTCCACGGCAAGGCGCAGGCCTTCCGAATGTTCGTTGAAGCGGTAGGTCACCACTTCCACAAGGCTTGGTCCCTTGCCCGCCCGCGCCCGGTCAACGGCGGTGCGCACCGCGTCATGGACAGTGAGGACACTCTGTCCATCTTCCACGCGCACTCCAGGCATGTTGAAGCCTGTGGCGCGGTCGGAAACCCGGCCTGCAGTCACCGTGTGGGCAGGCGTTGAAAGCGCATACTGGTTGTTCTCGCACAGGAAAACGATCGGCAGTCCCCAAACCGAGGCAAGGTTCATCGCTTCATAGAGGCAGCCCTGATTGGCCGCACCGTCACCGAAGAAAGCCAGCGACACGCGGCCCGTGCCAAGCACCTTGCTGGAGAGTGCCGCGCCCGTCGCAATCGGAATGGATGATCCCACAATGCCGGATTCGCCGAGGCTCCCCACCTTGAAGTCGGCAAGATGCATGGAACCGCCCTTGCCCATGCACACACCCGTGGCCTTGCCCTGAAGTTCTGCCATCAACGGCCCAAGTGCTGCGCCCTTGCCAATGGGGTGTCCATGGCTGCGGTGGTTGCCGGTCATGTAGTCACCTTCGGCAAGCGCCATGCAGGCCCCCACCACCTGGGCCTCCTGCCCGATGGAGGTGTGAACGGTGCCGGGAATTTCGCCGCGCTTCACCATCTTGGAAGCGCGCTCGTCAAAGAGCCGGATGCGCAGCATGCGCCGCTGCATCTCCAACAGAAGATCGTTTGCCAGTGTCATGTCTTGCCTTTCCGGGAATGGGCGATGAGGAAGTTGGCGGTATGCACGTCAGTGACGAGCACATCCACCCAGTGTCCGGCCAATGCCGCGGCAATGGCCTGATGTTTGGCGGCACCGCCCGCAACTGCAATCCTGCGGCGGGCATTGCGCAACTGTGCCAGCGTGATGCCGACGACGAGTTGGTCAAGTGGCGTCTCGACAGCTTCACCCCGCGCATTGATGAAGCGTTGGTGCAGCTGGCCAACGGCGCCAGCGGCGCGCACTTCGGCCAATTGCTCTGCCGTGAAGAAGTTGTCGCCTTCTTCCAGCGGCCCGTGAAAATCTGCGGGACCGATGCCGATGAAGGCGATGTCGAGTTGGTCCAGCAGCTTGAGTGCCGCCTGGATGTGCACGTCCGACACGGCGATCTTGAGCAACGCCTGATTGGGCATCACCCCGGGTGTGCGCAGGAACACGGGCTCGGCATCCAGTGCCTTCGCCATCTGGAATGTCGCAAGCGCCGCTTCATGTTGCAGCAACGGAGAGCCGAGGTCGCCCAGCATTTCGACAACAGTCTGGGCAGAGGCGTCGCCGCGCGGTTCGATCGCTCGCGCCATCTCGCGCAATGTCGTGCTCCAGGAGGTGAGCCCGATGACTGGCCCGCCCTTCAGCTCGCCAGCAAGGCAACGCGCTGCCGCGGTTCCAAGAACATGGGCAACACCTTCCTCGCGTGAATTGATGTCGATGACAAAGGCATTCTTGAGTCCGTAGGCATCAACAAGGCTGTCTTCGAGATCGGGATAGAGCCCTTCCGGCGACACCACCACGGTGCGCACGATGCCGTATTCTTGTGCGAGGCTGAGCAGACGCGATACGCTGGCCTGTGAAATGCCCATCTCCTCGGCGATTTCTGCCTGGCGCTTGCCCTTCATGTGGTGCAGCCGCGACGCCCGCGTGATCAGCCGCATCTGTTCAATGTCGAGCCGCGAAACCCGCGCCGACACGGAAGATGACAATGCGCGCTTCATGACATCTTCTCCGTCATCAGCCGGAATGTCTCCTTCAGGCCCGGATAGATGCTGCGGTAGGCTTCGAAAATGGTGGCATACCGCGCATGTGCTGCGGCATCCGGCAAATAGGTTTTCTGCACGCCAGTCATGGCATCAGCAGCCTCGCGCACGCTGCCGTGAAGTCCTGCGGCAGCGGCAGCGTGAATGCCGGCCCCCAGCGCCGTACTCTCCTGCTCCCGTGCCAGCTTCACCGTGCGGCCCAGAACATCGGCAATGATCTGGCACCACAGGGGACTGCGTGATCCGCCACCCAGCAACACGATCTCGTCAAGCCGCTGACCTGTGGCAGCTTCAACACCATCCGTGAGCAGCTTCTCTTCCAGCGCAATGGCTTCCAGGATGGCGCGGTACATGTGCGCCTTGCCATGCAGGCCGGAAAGGCCGACGAAGGCACCACGCGCGTGCCCGTCCCAGTATGGCGTCATGGCACCCGTCCAGTACGGCAGGCACAGGAGCTTTTCCGAGCCTGCCGGAATGGCCGCCGCCAGCTTTTCAAGATGCTGTTCTGGCGTTTCGCCGCCCTTCAGGTCCGACGCTGTCAGGCCTGCGAGTTGTTCGACAAACCACACCACATTCTGCGTGCCGCCACCGATGAAGGTTTCGAGGATGTAAGTGCCCGGCACTGGTCCGCCCATGGTTCGGTAGGCTGTGCCATGGCTGTAGCGGTCAGCGTAAACACCGGACACAGTTCCGGTTCCGATGTTGAGATAGGCCCGCCCCGGCCGCGTGACATTGCATCCCAGACCGGCGGACTGGCCATCACCGGCACCGACGACCACTGGCACGCCTGCAGGAATGCCAACGGCTGCAGCCACCGCTGCGGAAAGTCCGCCCGCAACTTCACCAGGCGCCAGCAATCGCCCCACCTGCGCGCGGGTAAGGCCCACCGAGGCGAGGAGGCCGTCATCATAGTCAAAGCGTTGCAGGTCCACGAGTCCAAGCGGATCAGCACAGGCCCACGACGTCGCCCACACGCCCGTGAGCTTGTTGACCAAATAGGCCGCCACATCCACCACATGCGCGGTCTTGCGCAGGGTTTCCGGCTCATGCTTCTTGAGCCAAAGCAATTTGTACCAGGCCGGCGTCGGGTTGGGCGGCTTGCCGGTGATGCGGTGCACCTCGCCCGTGCCGAAAGCCTCCACTTCCGCCGTGGCGCGAATGTCCATCCACGTGATGCCGGGGCGAATGGCCTCACCTTCCGCATCAAGGCAAGCAAAGGTTTCGCGCTGGTGCGTGATGGCAATGGCCGCAATGCGTTCGCCGCCCACCTGTGCTGCCGCCTCAGCCAGAGCAGCGGCCGTGGCCGTCCACCAGTCCGCGGCGTTCTGCTCCACCCATCCGGAGCGCACGTGGTCAAGCCCGTAGGTCCTCCGCCCGGTGGCAACGGCCTTGCCCGTCCTGTCCCACACCACGGCCTTGCTGGCCGTGGTCGAACAGTCGATGCCGATCACCAGGTCCTTGCCGCTCATGGCATCACGTCCTTCATGGCCCAGTCGATCAGCTCGTCGGTCCACAGGCCCATCATGTCGAGCAAATCGGCAAGGTTGAAACGGTTGCGCATGAGGTGGCAGTTCTTGACGGCCCAGCGTGCAAGTTCAGGAGAGATCGAGGGCTTCAGCGCGCCAAATGTGGCGGGAGAACCAGAGGCCACAAGTGCGGGCCGCAGCGTTTCCGCCGGCTGCACCATCTTGCCGAACTCCACGCAATGCGTTGCCCAGGTTTTGGTAACTTCAACGAAACGTGACCAGTTCTTCTCGACCAGCGTCAGCTTCTTCTGGCCGTCGCTCCAGCACTCCGCAGCGATGCTGCCCGTCTTGTCCAGATGGCCGAAGGCCTGCGTGATGCGGCGCTGCATGGCATCCGGATCCGGCTTCTTCAGTTTCTCCGGCTTGATAAGATCAGTTTCGATGGCACGCCGCCACAGCTTCGAAGCCACAAGGCTCGCCACGCCAACCTGCGCACCGTGCAGGCCGATGGCCTGATGATGTGCCGCGTGATGAAGGTCCAGCATGTGGCTGATGACATGCTCGACGCCAGACAGACAGGCGGTCGTGTTGGAGACCCCGGAAACGATGCCGCGCAAGGCCAGAAGCCGCGTCAGCTTGCGGATGGCCTCTGCCTCGCCACTTGCCACGCCACCCGACCAGGTTGGCGGTTCGGCAGCCGCCGCCTTGAGCAGCGCCATGGAAGCGGGGTGGAAGGTGTTGTCCAGTCCGAGAAGGTTTGAAAGGTACCAGTCTGCAGGTGCCGTGAAGAGTGAAATGGCCTCACCGAAGCCCGAGGTGTTGAGTTCGCGCGGTGCTTCCCCGATGGTCACGACATCGGCCAGCACCACGGCTGGCCAGCTGGAGGGAATCGTGCGCTTCACGCCGTTGCGCAGCACCACCGAAACGTTGTCGGTGAAACCGTCGACAGAAGCCGCCGTCTGCACCGCCACCTGGGGCAAGCCGCCGGAACGGCTGGTCGCCACCTTTCCCACGTCCGTCATGGTGCCGGAGCCGATGGTGACGATCAGATCGGCTCCCACGACAGCAGCCGCCGCGGCATCAAGTGTCTTCTCGTCTGCATGCAGGGTTGCGTGACCGTCATCAAGCGCGACGGTGCGGATGTCGTGGCTGCCTTTGATCTGGCCTTCGACGAGATGGCTGAGTCTCTGGCCCTGCCGCTGGATCGTGGTCTTGTCCGTCAGCATGACGATCGATGCCCGCCCGGACTTGCCCGCGCGCGCCAGCGATGCCTGCACCGCCTCCAGAACACGCAAATGCGCGGTGTCAGAGATTTCCATGCCGAGCAGGTCCAGCGAGGCAAGGCGCTTGCCGGGGTCTTCCTGCCTCAGGAACTGCCGCAGGCCATCAAGATCAGTCGGGTCAGAAATATCCAGCATGCCACACCTCTGTTGTCGCATTTTTATACGACTCGTGAATTTTTATTCAAGCTGAATAAAAATTCAAGCCCGCATGGAGTTTCAGGTCTCCCACGAAGAGAAAATTCGCTTGAAGGTCAGCTAGTTGCCACGCATCCCGCGCCACACCGGGCGGATCGCCTGGCGCGCTGCCACATAGTGTGGAAAGACCGCTGCATAGCGCCGGACCAGGCCGGAATCGGGCTCCAGCGGTGTGCCGAGATGCGGGTCCACCCAGGTGCTGGCACAGGCCGCCATGTCCGGGAACAGCTTCTGCTGAACCGCCGCCATCATGGCAGCACCGGCCGCCCCTGCCTCCTCACGGGAGACACTGCGCACCTTGGCATTGAGCGCACTCGCCAGAATGAGGCGCAAGGCCTTGGAGCGCGCCGCACCACCCGTCACACGGATTTCCTTCGGCACCGGTCCCATCACGCTGTAGCAATCCCGTGCCGCAAGCCCGAGTCCTTCGAACACGGCGCGCATCATGTCGTGATAGTCCGCCGTCACGTCGAGGCCGTTGAAACTGGCGCGCGCCGCCACGTCCATGAAAGGGCCACGCTCGCCGATGCGCGAGATATAGGGATGGTACATCAGTTTGGCCGGTTCCCGAGCCAGAACTTTGTCATCGAGTCCCTTGATCAGGTCAGCGCGGCTGCGTTCCACCCCCTGCTCGCTCAGGATGCCGCGCGCCACATCGAGTAGCCAGTCGATGTTGAGCGTCGCCGCCATGTTGGACTGGATCTGCGCCACCATGCCCGGTGCGGGGAACGCGATGGTGAAACCTGAACGTTCCGCATTCAGTTGCGCCGCATCCGCATTGGCATGAAGCCGCATGTGCATGCCTGTGGAACCAACGATGGTGCATCCGGATTGCCCGCTCGGATCAAACAACCCGCCGCCAAGACCGGAACAGACGATGTCGATGTAGCCGAGACACACAGGCGTTCCGGCCTTCAGCCCCGTCGCCGTCGCCGCCGCATCCGACAACTTGCCACACTCCCGCGTTCCTTCCACCATCGGCGTCAACAGATGCTTGTATGCAGCAAGTCCCAGATGCTCCAGAATATCCGGTTGGTATCGCAGTGTGCGGTAGTTGCCAAAGGTGAAGTTCGCTTCCGAAGGATCGGTCACCCTGTCGCCTGTCAGCCTGAAATAGATCCAGTCCTTGCAGTGGAATGCATTGGTGGCCCGCGCCAGAAGCTCCGGCCTGTTGCGCTTCATCCACGCCAGCTTCACACTCAGCTGCACCACGCTCAGCCCCGTGCCCGTGCGTTCATAGTGCCCGGCATAGTGCGGTGAGTTCACATACTCCTCGACGATGGAACCCGCCCTGTTGTCGAGCCAGATGGTGGCAGGCCCAACCGGCTCGCCAGCTTTGTCGATCATCCACAAACCGTCACCCTGCGCGGTCACGGACAAGGCAATGACACGTGAGGCCAACCCCGGAATCTGTTCGCCTAGCTGCCGCAGGGTTTCCGCGGTGTCCGCCCAGGTCACGCCCATGTCCTGTTCGGCACCACCATCAGGCGATGTTGAATATTTATTCGGAATGGCCGCGACGGCGAGTTGTTCACCCTGCGTGTTGAAGGCAACGGACTTGATGACGGAGGTTCCCGCATCGATGCCGATCAGAATGCCGTCTTTCATGTATACTCCCACCTTCATCTCTTCGTCGCCGGCACTTTTCTAGCGGAGGCTCTGCGGAAAATTCAAATGCAATTCTGCCACGCACGCGCAGGGCCTTGCTGATGATCCCGCCCGAGCTGCAGCTCATTCCGAATGGTGAGCACCATACCACCAACATTCTCGGCACATTTGACCTGCTGAGCAGAACGTCAGGTTTGGCGCGACAAGAGTCTGATGGCGCTCGTGGCCCACAAACACAGGGTGGCGAAGGACATCGGTACATTATACCCCACTGGAGTTCCGGCCTGGCTGGCACTTGCAAGGAACGCCAGCCTATGACACTGAGTGCACCGCATGTCTGATCGCCGCTCAATTTCGTCTCGTGCTCACTTTCAGCGAGAGGCTTGTGTTTGGCGGGAACGGACGCAGTTGAATGCAGGCAGGTTCCGGACGTCATGAGTGTGGACTTTGACAGCGTTATCATTGGCGCCGGCGTCATCGGCCTGGCGCTGGCCCGTGAACTGGCTCTGGCAGGGCAGAGCGTGCTCGTGCTTGAAAGGGCGGCCAGCGCCGGTCTGGAAACCTCGTCCCGCAACTCCGAAGTGATCCATGCCGGAATCTACTACCCCACCGGCAGCCTGAAGGCGACGCTCTGCGTCCAGGGACGTGACCTGCTCTATGACTTCTGCACCTCCGCAGGAGTGGAGACACGGCGTCTCGGCAAGATCATCGTCGCCACCGCACCGGAAGAAGAAATCAAGCTGCAGTCGATCCAGGCACTCGCCACCGCCAATGGCGTCGATGACCTGCAATGGCTCACGGCGGACGAAGTGGCGCGTCTCGAACCTGAAGTGCGCTGCACCCGGGCCCTGCTCTCGCCTTCCACCGGAATCGTCGATGCAAAGGCCTACATGCTGGCTCTCCAGGGCGAGGCCGAATCCCGTGGTGCAAGCTTCGCGTTCAACACGAGTTTTGCCAGCGCCAGACGCCGCGATGGACTGTTCCATGTGACAGCCCGCGGCAGCGATGGTGAAGCCGTGGACATCACCTGCACCTCCCTCATCAACGCCGCGGGCCATGGTGCCCACGTGGCTGCGACTGCTGTTGAAGGCGTGAGCAAGGCTCAGCTTCCGCCACGCTTCCTCGCCAAGGGTAATTATTGCAGCGTCTCGGGCAAGTCGCCCTTCACCCATCTGGTCTATCCCGTGCCGGTCGCGGGCGCGCTTGGCATCCACGCCACCCTCGACATGGGTGGTGCCGTGCGCTTCGGCCCGGACATCCAGTGGATCAAGGATTTTGACTACGGCCTGCCAGATGGCCTGCCGGAAAAGTTTGCCACCGCCGTGGAGTCCTACTGGCCCGGCGTGCGCGCCCGCACCCTGTCGCCCAGCTATTGTGGCATTCGTCCCAAGGTACACGGTCCGGAAAAATCCGCCGCCGACTTCATCATCCAGGGCGAGGCGGAACATGGCATTGCGGGCCTCGTCAACCTGTTCGGCATGGAGTCACCCGGCCTCACTGCATCGCTCGCCGTGGCGAGACTCGTGCACACGCTGCTGCGCGGCTGACCGGGCCGTCACGCATCTCGCGACACAAAGGCAGCCGCCCGGGCATTGGCAAAGCGGCAGGCTGCATCAAGCGCAATGCCATCTGCAAGCTGCGCCGCCAGCACGCCAACAAAACAATCCCCCGCACCATGGGTGGAGGTGACACGGACTGGAACAGCCGCAATTTCCGTCACCGTCCCGTCCTTGTCTGCAATGACAAGACCTTCCCCTCCCAGCGTGATGATCACCGCGCCAACATCGCGCCTGAGCCGCGGCAGCACGGTACGCGCCGTCGCACGGTCGTCAACAGGCGCGCCGCCCAGCGCAGATGCCTCGACCCGGTTGACCACCAGCACATCGACCAGCGGCAGCAAGTCGTCGCGCAAGTCGCGCGCCGGCGCGGCATTCAACACAACTGCCGCACCTGCCGCGCGCGCCAGCGCCGCCATGGCGACGTTTACCGCATGCGGCACTTCGTTCTGCAACACCACGACGCGGGCACCGCCCAACCTGCCCCACACATCCGCCAAACCGGCGGGATCAATGGCCGTGTTGGCGCCGGAGACGATCACCGCACCATATTCGCCATCATCCTGCAGGATGGCGACACTCATGCCGGAGCCCAGCACTCCATCAACCCCAATGCCGGATGCATCGACGCCGGAGGCCCCCAGATTGTCCAGCAGGGTCCTGCCGAAATTGTCCCGTCCGATACGCCCAACCATCGCCGCGCGCGCTCCGGCCCGCGCCGCCTGAACAGCCTGATTGCCACCCTTGCCGCCGCACACCTCTTGCCACGCGTGCCCTACAGCCGTTTCATCGGCGCGCGGCAGCGCTGGCGCCTTCACCACGATATCGAGATGCAGGCTTCCGCAAACGATGACATCAAGCATGAATATCTGTCTCACTTTCCGGCATGTTGCGCGCGCCATTCCGCCGGATTGAGGCCATGCAGCTTGCGGAACATCCGGCTGAAATGGGTTTGTGACTCATAGCCCAGTTCGGTGGCAATCCGCAGGATCGTCTCGTCGGTATGCTCCAGGAACATCTTGGCCTTGTCGAGCTTGATCCGCTGGAAGGACCTGATCGGCGTTTCGCCCAGTTCCAGTTTGAACAGGCGCTCCAGCTGGCGCGGCGAAACACCGACCCGCCGTGCGATGCGCCCGATGTTGCATTTGCGGTGCACGGCTTCATCCATCAGCAGCATGGCAAGCTTCACCCGCTCGTCGTTGAGCGACGGCGTGTCGAGCGGCAACCGCGCCTGGATGCTTTTGCCTTCGCGTCGCCGCTCAACCTGCAGGATTTCCATGGCGTTCTTGGCCGCCGCGCTTCCGATGTGCCGCGTCACAATGGCAGCTGCCAGGTCCGCCACCGCCGTGCCACCCGCGCACGTCGTGACCGATCCGTCCTCGACGAACAGCTGGTGCGAGACCAGCGCGATGTCGGGAAAGCGCCTGTGAAAGTCCTCCCGGTGCAGCCAGCTCACACAGGCCGTCTTGCCATTGAGCAGTCCTGCCTCCGCCAGCACGAAGCTGCCCGTGCACAACCCGATCACCGGCACGCCGCGCGCGGCGGATGATTTCAGGTAGCTCATCTGCGCATGCTCAAGCTGCTGCTCCACATTGAGCCGCCCGCCCACCACGGCGAGATAGTCAAACGCCTGACGCTCCGCCAGTTTCGCCGTGGGCGCCACCGACACGCCGCAGCTTGAACCGATCAGATGCGAGGCGTCGCTGAGCACGTCCCAGTCGATGTATTTGCGGCCCGACTTGTCGAGTTCGTCACTGGCCAGACGCAGGGTATCAACAAACAGCGAGAAGGCGCTGAGCGTGAAATTCCGCGACAGCAGAATGCCGACCCGCAGCCGCTTCTGGCCGCGTTGGGCCGCCACAGGCCGCGCGGGCGCGGCTTCCGCCTGCCGGACCGTCCCGGGATGTTGCTGTTCGCGTGTCATGACTGGAACCAGTCCATACCACAGCCTGCCCCCCGGCAAACAACTCCCGCCAATCACGGTTTGACAAAAAAGGACACGGACTTAACCTTTCACGCCATGGCCGATCTAAAGCAGTCCCCCCTCGATATTCTCGTGCTGGTCACGCCAAGTTTCAATCTGGCCGCCACATCCGCCTTCATTGATCCGTTTCGTGCCGCCAACTACCTCGAAGGCCGCACTTGCTTTCGCTGGACCATCGCCGCGATTGCCGGCACGTCCTGCCTTGCCAGCAATGGCCTCCAGTTCGGCACACGGTCACTGGCCAGCATCAAGTCCCGGCCCTATGACGTGGTTGTCGTCTCTGCCAGCTGGACGCCGGAAGCCGCGCGCACCCCGCAACTGCTTGCGGCCCTGCGGCGCTGGGCCCGGTCCGGAAGCATGATCGGCGGTCTCGATACCGGCGCCTTCATTCTCGCCGATGCCGGATTGCTCGAAGGCATGCGCGCAACGGTTCACTACGAACACATCGATTCATTCAGGGAACTGCATCCCGGCATCGATGTCTCGGAAGACCTTTTTGTCTTCGGCGGGAAACGCTTCACCTGCGCGGGCGGCATTGCCGCCTCCGACATGGCGCTGCACATCATCCGTGCCCACGCAGGCGATGCCATGGCCAATGCAGCCGCGCGCTACGTCTTTCATCCCGGCCTGCGCCCCCCGGGCACGCCGCAGAACCCGGCCGCCATCGAACCGCTGGGCAGTCACGTGCCGGAATCCGTCCGCCGCGTCATCGCGATGATGGAACAGCACCTGGAAAACGCCGTCGCCATCTCCACCCTCGCCGCCAGAACCGGCATGTCCCACCGCCAGTTGGACAGGCTCTTCCGGCGCTTCGTTGGCAAATCGCCGGTCGCCTATTACCGGGACATCCGCCTCGATCGCGCCCGCAGTCTCGTCACCCAGACCGACATGCCCATGTCCGAGATTTCCATGGCCTCCGGCTTTGCCAGCCAGGTGCATTTCAGCCGGGCCTACAGGCAGCGCTTCGGCCTGGCCCCCCGCACCGACCGGGTCGAGGGGCGCATTCCCTTCGAGTTCCGCGCCTGGCCCATGCACAGCAATCCCCGGTGAGGGAAAACACGCGCCGGGTTTGTCCAAAAAGATCAACTCAATGGCCAATCCCGCATAGCGAAAAAGGCCCGGGCGCAGGAACCTTCCGCCGTTGTCTCGCACCAGCATGCAGCCGGGGCAACATGAGGTGCAGCCATGAACGATGTCCCGTCACAGCAGGAATTCGCCGCCATCCGCCAGGGCTACTCGCCCAACCCCTCGCGTTCCATGTCACTGCGGGCGGAAGCCTATGTCGATCCGCGCTGGCACACCGTGGACCTGAAACAGATCATCGCCAAAACCTGGCAGTGGGTGTGCCATGTGGAAAAGGTCCGCGAGCCCGGCTCCTATGTCACGATCGAAATCGCCGGACAGCCTGTTGCCGTCGTCCGCGACGGTGATGGCACGCTGCGCGCCTTCTACAATGTCTGCAAGCACCGCGCCCACACCCTGCTCTCGGGCGAAGGCCGCACCAACAAGATGATGTGCCCGTACCACGCCTGGGTCTACAGGCTCGACGGCCAGTTGGTCCGCGCCCCGCCCACCGAACCACTGG
>ERZ1645187.1247-NODE-1247-length-23716-cov-6.691983_pt1 | contig 23716 bp, 21 predicted proteins | sample MGYA00575352_ERZ1645187 | MGnify/ENA primary metagenome ERZ1645187 (study PRJEB40837, sample SAMN11349314) | freshwater sediment metagenome | isolation source: river sediment | host: Sediment | place: India: Wazaribad , New Delhi | collected 2017-02-21 ...
ATTCGGACGCTGGAACCGTTCGATTCTTTGATAACGACCCGGATTCGTACCGGCAGCGGATCGGCTACGTATCCGGTGGAATCGATTATTATCCGAATAAAAAGCTTTCCAAAATAACAGAAATTACGAAAGGATTCTATAAAAACTGGGATCAGTCTGCTTACCTTCGCTATTTGAAAAGCTTCGGACTGTCAGAAGATAAAACTCCGAGAGAGCTCTCCGCAGGAATGAAGGTCAAATATGCGCTGGCGCTGGCACTATCTCACGGTGCGGATCTGCTTATTCTCGATGAGCCGACAAGCGGCCTTGACCCGATTTCACGCGACGAGCTTCTTGATGTGTTCATGGACCTTAGAGATGAAGGTAAAACGATCCTCTTCTCCACGCATATTACATCCGATCTCGATAAATGCGCCGAGAATATTCTGTATTTAAGAAAGGGAAGAATCGAAGCGGACGATACAGTGGATAATCTGATCAAGCGATTCAAAATTGTCGATCTCGATGCGACTTTGACCGCAGCTCAGGAAAATGCCATGATCAGCCGCTCAAGAAACCGGAACGGCTATACCGGTCTGATTCGATCAGAAGATTCCGGCCTCTTCAGCAATTCTCGCACGCCTGATCTCGAAGAAATCATGATTCATCTTGAAAAGGAGAAAGTCAATGACAAGCAGACTGCTTAAGAAGGAATTTGTACTGGCCATGCACCCCACCGTACCGCTGTTTCTAGCGATGGCTGCTATGGTCCTCATCCCGAATTATCCGTTCACCGTCATCTTCTTTTACATGACACTGGGTATCTTTTTCACCTGTCTCCAGGGCCGCGAGAATAATGATGTGTTTTATTCGGTATCTCTCCCAGTCGAAAAGAGAGATATCGTTAAAGCCAGGCTGCTCTTCGCCTGTATTGTAGAAACGGCACAAATCGTACTTGTCTCTTTTTTCGCAATGTTTCGCAGCCAGGCAGCAAACGCCGCAGGGCTCGATGCGAATCCCGCTTTATACGGTTTCGCTTTTATACTGTTCGGACTGTTCAATATCGTATTTTTTCCGGCTTATTACGCAAATCTGCAGAAGGTCGGAATAACGTTTATTAAGGCGACTACAATATACTTCATTGCCAGCTGCCTGATTGAAGCATCCGCTTTTGTGGTTCCCTTCGTTAAAAACGAGCTGGACAGCGTGTCTTCATCGGCGCTCCCGTATCAGCTCGCAGTGTTGGCATCCGGCATTCTACTGTTTGCACTGCTCTCGTTCGCTGCTTATCGGCTGTCTGCAAAACGTCTGAGCGAACACGACATCCAGCCGTAATATTTCGACAGTCATACCGATAAAAACAGGCCCGCTGTTCATTCCGCGGGCCTGTTTTTATTTCTGATTTTTATCCGTCTTTTCAGTTATTTATTCTCGTGAAAATTTCTCGAACAGATAAGTCTTTTCTTCTCCCGACGTTCCGCTGAGCCATACATAGTGAAATTCCCCCGGCGTCATTTCCGCTTCCACGGTGAATGCAGCCAGACCGTCTTTCAAGAACGAATCGTAGCCGAAGGAAACACCCTGCCCCGCTTTTACGAACTGCGCGATGAGCTTCGGGCTGCTGATCTCCCGGATCTTTTCAAAGCTCTTGATAGAGTAGCCGCGCAGATTAATCTGACTTTCGAAGATCATCCGGGTCCCTGACCCCTTCTCTCTTAATAGAAGCGTTTCACCGAGCAGCTCTTCCCAGGATACCGTTCGTCCTGCGAAGGGATGATCCGGCGCACAGAGCCCCGAGAACGGAACAGTCTTCCAGAGCCTGTTGTCGAAGAAATCGTGACTGACCGCTCCTTCGACCAGCGCGAAGTCAATCTTCCCCTTAGAAATCAGATCCAGCAGATGTTCGGTGTTGTCGATAAATACGGAAAACTGCGCGCCGCTGTTTTTCGAGAATTCCGTAAGACTGTCATAGAGATCGTATTCGCCGATTGTCTTCGTCGCGCCGATTCGCAGCGGCTCAGGCTCTTTCTTCGAAACCCGGCTGCGAAACTCCTGCTCGTTGATCATTGCGGCATCAGAATAACGCTCGAGTATTTCCGCTTCCTTTGTCTTTGTCAGAGTTCTTCCGTCATAGATGAACAGACGGCAGCCGTACTCCCGTTCCAGATACTGAATATGCTGGGTAACGGCCGGCTGTGACATATTCAGGTTTGCAGCGGCGGCTCTGTAATTCATCGTTTTGCAGACCTCGAGAAAGGTTGCAATTCTAAAATCAAGCATGAAATCTCCTTCAGTCAGGAATATGACAATCGATAAATTTTCATTATCACTATATAACCAATGATTAGTAGTCTTTATCATGATAACATGATTTAATTTGATTAAGAAATAACAATCCACTCGAATATATACGCACAGGAGGAAACGGAATGGGCTACAGCCTGAACCCTGATCAGACAGCAGAACTGCTGAACAGACTTGCAGAAGATTACAGAATCTATGCGCCGAAACGCTTCCCGAAACAGGGACGCTATTCGGACACCGATATTATCCGTTACGATCGTATTCAGACACCTGACGAAATCGTCTGGGACCAGAAATCAGATTATCCGGCAAAGGAAGTGATTTCCCCGATTCAGCAGGCGCTGTTCTATTTTACCGAAGACGAATACCGCGAAAGCAAAAAAGCGAAAAAGCCCGTTCTGCTTCTGGCCCGTCCGTGCGATATCACCGCGCAGCTGGTACAGGAAAAAATTTATGCAGAAAACGGCGGATTTAAGGATCTGTATTACGATCGCGTTCACAATAAGGTCAAATTTGCCGTTATGGACTGCGGCGGCGGTGACGACACCTGCTTCTGTGTCTCGATGGGCAGCAATAAACCGGAAAATTATTCTCTCGCATTCAAATTCGATGAAAACGGACTGAAAGCGGAAGTCAGTGACGACTGTTTCGCAGATTATTTCGACGGAATGCCGGAAGATGATTTCACACCTGAATTTGTCGAAGAAAATGAACTCAAGGTCACGATCCCGGATCTGTCAGACAGAGACGTCCGTCTTGCCCTGAAGAGCCATCCGATGTGGAAGGAATTCGACAAGCGCTGTATCTCCTGCGGCAGCTGCACAGTCGCCTGCTCGACCTGCACCTGCTTCACGACGAGAGACATCTGCTACGGAGATAATCCGGAAGTCGGCGAAAGACGCCGGGTTACAGCTTCCTGTCAGGTCGCAGGTTTCGACCAGATGGCCGGACAGCGTGAAATCAGAAGCACTGCCGGAGACCGCATGCGCTATAAGATCCTGCATAAGTTCCACGATCATAAAGCCCGCTTCGGCGACAGACATATGTGTGTAGGCTGCGGCCGCTGCACTCACATGTGTCCGGAATTTATCTCGATCAGCGCGACTGTCAACAAAATGGCAGATGCCGTCGATGAAATCAAAGCTTCTCTTGCCGATGGAGGTAACCATGTCGAATAACAATCCCCTTCAGCCGATCCCGTGCGAGATCCTGAATGTTAAGAAAGAAAGCACTCATGAATGGACCTTCCGCGTCGCTTCAGATGCTGACGTCGATCACGGACAGTTCATGCAGCTATCAATCCCGAAGGTAGGCGAGGTTCCGATTTCGGTATCCGGACAGGGCGACGGGTGGCTCGATTTCACGATCCGCTCTGTCGGCAAGGTAACCAACGTCATTTTTGAAAAGGAAGCCGGAGATACGCTTTTCCTTCGCGGACCCTACGGTCACGGCTGGCCTGTTGACGAATTTAAAGGCAAACACCTCGTCGTCATCACCGGCGGTACGGGTCTCGCCCCTGTCCGTTCAATGGTGAATCTGTGCGCCGACAATCCGAAAACCGTAAAAGATCTGACGCTCATCAGCGGTTTCAAGAACGAAGACGGAATCGTGTTCCAGAACGAGCTTGACAAGTGGAAAGAACACGATCATTTCTCGACGACCTACGCCCTCGACAATGATGAAAAAGAAGGCTGGAGCACCGGACTTGTCACGACCTTCGTCAAGGATATCCCCTTCGATACCTTCGGCGACGACTACGCAGTCGTTGTTGTCGGACCTCCGATCATGATGAAATTCACAGGACTCGAACTGCTTAAGAACGGCGTTCCGGAAGAAAAGATCTGGATGAGCTTCGAACGCAAGATGTCCTGCGCGATCGGAAAATGCGGCCACTGCCGGATCGACGAAACCTACGTATGTCTCGACGGACCGGTCTTCCCCTATACTAAAGCCAGATACCTGGTGGACTGAGAAAGGACAGATCAATGAACCACGATATTGATGTTAAAAAAATGCGGATCAACTGTTTCAGACAGTCCAAGGTTCCGGGAGAATTCATGCTGCAGATGCGCGCGCCGGGCGGAATGGTCGACGCGAAGTACCTGAGCAGCATCGAGCATATCTCAAAGACCTGGGGTGACGGAAACTTCCATTTCGGAACACGCCAGACCTTCGATATTCCCGGCATCAAATATGAAAATATCGATGCAGTCAACGAATACATCGAAAACTATATTACGGAAGTCGATGAAGAGCTCTGCGATGTAGATATGGACAAGGTTGCGGGAGAACCCCAGGAATGGGATGTCAAGAGCGGCTATCCGACCATCGGAGCCCGCAACATCACCGCCTGTGTCGGCAACTACCACTGCATCTGCGGAAACATGAACACCTACGAGCTGGCGAGAAAAATCGAACCGATCATCTTCCCCAGCCACTACCATATCAAGATCAACATCTCGGGCTGCCCCAACGACTGCAACAAGGCGCATATGTGCGACTTCGGAATTATCGGCACCGCGAAGATGGAATATCATCCGGAACGCTGTATCGCATGCGGCGCATGCGTACGCAACTGCGAACACGGCGCAACCCGCGTTCTCTCCCTTAACGAAGACACCGGCCGCGTTGAAAAAGACCCCTGCTGCTGCGTCGGCTGCGGCGAATGTGTCAGAGCCTGCCCTGCGGGCGCCTGGACACGCAGCGAGAAGAAGCTCTACAAGATCATCATCGGCGGACGTACAGGTCGTCAGACGCCCCGCGCCGGCAAGATGTTCCTGAACTGGGCATCTGAAGACGTCGTACTGAACGTTCTGAGAAACTGGCAGAAATTCTCGGCCTGGGTCATGGACTACAAGCCGGAATACCTCCACGGCGGCCATCTGATTGACCGTGCGGGCTATAAGAAATTCAAGGAAATTATTCTGGACGGAGTCGAACTGAATCCGGAATGCCTCGTAGCGGAAGATATCTTCTGGCACGAAACGGAATACCGTTCGAACTTTAACGTGAAGCCCCTGTCCATGCACCATACCGCAGGACCCCAGGGCGAATAAACAGACCTTTCCGAACAATAGTGAATATAACAAACGCCGGCCGGCTGATTTAGATCAGCTGACCGGCGTTCTTTTTTTACAAAATAATTTATTGAGTTCATCGTTTAAACGGAGCTTCTTCAGGGACCCTTGTGAAGATATTTTCCGTTTCCGACGATCTTTCTGGATCGAACCGGTATCCGAGCCTGTCGAAGGCTTTCAGTTCTTCCGGCTCCGTGACGTTATTCTCAGCCATGTAGCGGACCATCTCTCCCCTGGCCATCTTTGCGTAGACACCCTTCTGAATGACTCGATCATTCTCAAGCTCTCCGAAAATACAGGTGACATAACGATCCTCCGGTTTCAGGTAACGTTCGATGCATTTTGAGTATTCCTTCGAGGCCAGGTTGATCAGCACGCGGCTTTCATCCATGACTTCGTTATAAAGCTTGTCGCTCCAGAATGTATAGAGATTTCTGATATCTCCCGGAGCGCCCTTAGCCTGCATTTCGAGGCGGTACGGAACGACGCCGTCAAGAGGCCTGACCACACCGTAAAACCCGGACAGAATCCGGACATGTTCCTGAGCATAGTCGAAATGACCGTCTTCGAAGACAGTCGGAGCCATATATTGATACTGAATTCCCTCGTAGGCCAGAATCGCCGGCGTCAGATTCCTTTCAAGATCGATGTTCCGGAAGCGTTCGTAGTTTTCCTCCGCGAGCTTGTCGCTGCAGGCCCACAGTTTTTTCGCTTCGTCATAAGACAGACTCCTGATCCAGTCTTTCAGGACCCCGGTCTCCTCCGGGAAAGCCGGCAGCTGTTCGCACAAAAAGCTGTCCGTGTCCACATTCATCTTCTTCGCAGGTGAAATGATCACTCTCATTTGAGTTCGTCAAGCATCTGCGCAGGATTATCGGCTGCCTTGACCTTTCCGAAGGCCTTCTCGATCTTTCCGTCTTCGTCGATCAGATAGGTCGATCTGACGGTTCCCATCGAGACCTTTCCGTAATTCTTCTTTTCCTTCCAGACATCGTAGTCCTGAAGAACCTTTTTATCGGGATCCGACAGCAGTGTAAACGGAAGATTGTACTTTTCTTCGAACTTTTTATGAGAAGCGACGGAGTCCTTGCTCACTCCGAGTACCACCGCATCCTTTTCCTGAAACTGAGGATAGAGCTCACCGAATGCGCAGGCCTGCTTCGTACATCCCGCGGTATTGTCTCTCGGATAAAAATACAGTATGACCTTTTTCCCTCGGTAGTCCTTCAGGGAATGCATGTCGCCGTTCTGGTCCGGAAGCGTAAAGTCCGGCGCCTGAGTTCCGATTTCCAGCATGATTTTTCCTCTTTTCTTTTTCAGATTCCCAGCGCTTCGATCCCGCATTCGTCCATCCGTTTTTCGTCGTACAGCAGCTTATCCAGCTTCCCGTCGTCGAACAGCTCGCCTTTACGGATAAAGATCCCGCGCCGTGCCGCTTCCTCCGCAAAGCTCAGATCGTGGGTCGCGATGAGCTTCGTGCAGTCGATGGTCTTAAGCGTTTCGATAAGTCTGCGTCTGGCCTTCGGATCGAGAAAGGCGGTGGGCTCGTCAAACAGAATAAATTCAGGCTCCGAGACGAGGATCGCCGCCAGAGCCGCCATGCGCTTTTCACCTCCGGAGAGCTTGACAGACGAGCGGCCCAGCAGCTCCGTGATCCCGAGCTTTTCCGCAATCGCGTTTACCTTTTCCCTGACGACATCTTCCGGTTCCCCGTAGTTTCTCAGCGAAAACGCGATATCGTCGTAAATCCTCGGCATGAACAGCATATCGTCAGGGTTCTGAAACACGAGCCCTGCCTTCTGGCGGAACGCTTCGAGCGTCTTCTTATCCTGAACGAGATCTCCGAGTCTGACCTCTCCTCCATGGGGAAGAACGCCCATAATCCCGAGAAACAGCGAGGTCTTTCCCGCTCCGTTGGCTCCGATCAGAACGGCGCTCTCTCCGTCCTCGAGCCGGAAGCTCATGCCCTTTACCGCTTTCGATCCGTCCGGATAGCTGACAGTCATATCTTTAACTTCAAACATCAGAAAAACCTTTCCACGAACTGCATATAGAGAGCAGGAATACTCACAAACCTCGGCAGCAGGATAAGCGCGGCCATAATAAACAGAATCGCCCAGTCCCGTCCCGTCATCTTCAGGGCGCTGCCTCTCGTAAGTCCGGCGGAAGCTCCGCCTCCGCTCATCCCGTATCCGCGAAGCTTCATCGCCGCATAGACCCGTTCCGCCCGATCTGAGCTTCGAATCAGCAGCTGACCGACAAAGCTTCCCATATCCTTCATGCGGATCCCCTTCGCGCGCTGCGAGCGGAGCAGATACGCCGTATACATATCCGACGTTTCTTCCGCCAGCGTTCCGATATAACGGTAGGTCATCTCGAACAGCGTGATGACAATCTGCGGGATGTGCATCCTGCGCAGTGCTGCGGAGAGCTGGGTAAACGGGGTCGTTCCGACGAGGAACAGGACCGCCGCAACACACAGCATCGCCTTGAATATGATCGTAACCAGCGAAAGCAATCCGAAGCTTACGTTGAAGCTTCCGATCATAAACGCCGGCGACTGTTCGATAATCACGTTGGAAATGCCCGCGAACAGACAGAACGGGATGACGATCGAGGTCCGCTTCAGGAACATCCCTGCGGGAAGCTCCGCTACTGCGAGCAGGATCATCGGGAAGAAAATATAGGGTACCAGCTCGAAAAACTGATACCGGCTGAACGAGACGATCACGCAGATAAACAGAAAGACGAGCCCGATCTTCACGATCGGGTTAATTCTGTTTACTTCCAGATCTCTCGCAGCATATTCTTCGAATGAGTATATCTGACTGACTTTTTCTGTAATTCCGCTCATTTCGGCCTTTCCATGCTGATTCCTGCCTGCTCTCTGATATCCCTGTCTGATAACGAAAGAAACGGAGAAGGTCACCCCTCTCCGTTCGTTAACAAGCGCCTGTTGTCAATTTTACACGTTTTATTACAACTGCGAATGCAGCGCGGCTCTTTTTTTCTTTTTTGTTCTTGAAATAATCCAGGCTACTCCGCCGGCAAGCGCGAACGTGCAGACAACTCCGACGATTCCTGCCGTCGCTGTCCCGCCCGCTGCGCTGCTTTCATCAGCATCTGCAAATCCGTAGTCCGGAAGGAAAGCCGTGCTTTCCTGAATCTGAGCGGCCGACGCCTGAACGGATCCGTCCGATTCAAGCTCTTCGCTTCCCGTCACATTCGCAATGGACCATTCCAGACCGTCCGGATTTGAGGAAGCGAACAGCGACAGCCCGCCGCCCACAAGCACAGCGGCTATCGCAAGAACCGTGACGATCTTCTTCACGCTTACACCCGCGCCGATTTTACTTCGATTTTCGGCAGCTTCGAGGATCTCCGGTCTTGCGGAATAGACGTAGGACAGGACCGCGCCTGTCACGATGCCTTCGACCAGGCCGATCGCCAGGTGAATCGGAAGCATCAGCAGCAGGAATGTCGAGAACGGAAGCGCGGTAATTCCTGAAGCTTCTGTCTGCAGTACGACGCAGAAGGCGCCGAGTTCAAGACCGAGAACGACCGAGAGGACCGAGTCTCCCGTTATCCTGCCGTAGCTCATCTTCTTAAGAAGAGGCTTGAACAGCAGAGGATAGATGATCAGGCATGGAATCACGCCCATATTGAAAATATTGCAGCCGAGAGCCAGAAGCCCTCCGTCCGCAAAAAACAGACACTGAATCGTAAGCACCGCAGCCATCGTAAGCATTGCGGCCGGTCCGCCCAGAATCGCGGAGAGCAGAATTCCGCCTCCGATATGTCCTGAAGACCCGGTACCGGGGATCGTAAAGTTGATCATCTGAGCAGCAAAAACGAAGGCTCCGGTAACCGCCATAAGGGGTATCTTCTTTTCTCCGAAATCGTCCTGTTTCCTGATCTGATAAACCGAATAAGCGGCCGCGCCTGCGCTGACGGCGAGCATTACGCCCCCGACTGTCGGCGAGACCAGCGCATCTGCCATATGCATAACGCTGTCCTCCTGATGATATAAGAAATAAATAAGAATTCAGTAAGAATAATTTCTTAATTTTCTTTATTATCCCATCTTTCGCAGGTTAAATCAATAGTCTGAGCAATTAATTAGTAGTTTTTCCGTTAGTTTTATAACCATACAATTTAATCCCCCCGGGGGGGTTCTTTTTGCAGCCGCCGGATCTGCCGCAATAAAAAACCGGAGAATTCTCCGGTCTGATTTTTATATATTTACGATCTGAGCGCGGGTTTGAGCGGTCTGAAGGCTGCTATACTCCGCGATCGTTCTCCACGCTGCGCCTTTGCCAGCACCTCCTCGAAGGCCTGCTGTTCCTGAGCGCCGTTGATGACATATTTCCTGTCGAATACGAACAGCGGAACACCCTGGATCTGCATTGACTGAGCCTGTGCGAGATCATGACGGACCTCGTCTGCATACAGCAGTTCGTTCCTGACGATCTCCTGTGCTTTATCGACGTCGAGTCCCGCTTCAGCTGCGATCTCAATAAGAACATCGGGATTCGCAATCAGACGGCCTTCCTCGAAATAGGCTTCGAACAGTCTCTGCTCGAACGCTTCACCCTGACCGCTGAGCTCCGCATACTTCGCCATTCTGTGCGCAGACATCGTATTCTGACTCTTCAGATCCTTCATTGCAATGGACAGTCCGATTGTCTCGCCTCGGTCTTCGATTCTCCGCGCCATCAGCTCCGCGTTATACCGGGAGTGCCCGTATTTCCCGGTTGCGACATCCATGAGGCTTACCGAATCGTCCGAGGGAGCGTCGGGGTGAAGCATCACCGCGCGGTGACGGATTCGAACCTGTCTTCCGATCCCGAGTTTTTGCAGCGCATTCTGCAGTTCCGTAAAACCGATATAGCAAAACGGACACGTATAGTCCGCCCAAAATTCAATATATATCATAATAAACCTCCCCGGCCGGCCTGTGCCGGTAAAATTTATTTACCCCGCGAAACTGCTGAAAATCGAATTAAAACAGACTGTACTTTCAGATTGTATTCAATAAACAATCGCTTGTTTATTCGTTGCGGTTGCGGATAAACAGACGGATCGGCGTTCCGAAGAAGTCGAAGGTCTTGTAAATCTGATTTTCCAGATAGCGCTTGTACGAAAAATGCATGATCGCAGAATCGTTGACAAACAGAACGAACGTCGGCGGATCCACCGAAACCTGAGAGCCGTAATAAATCTTGAGCCTGCGTCCGGCCTTGCTCGGCGGCTGCTTCATCATGACGAAATCGACGATCGCTTCGTTGAGCTTGCCTGTGGTGATCCGCTTTCTCGCCTGATCATAGACAAAATTGATCTGCTCGTAAATCTGATTCACACGGCTTCCCGTTTTTGCGGAAATAAACAGAATGGGCGCATAGTCGAGGAAAGAGAGCTGAGCCCGGATATCGCGCTTCATCTTTTCCATCGTCATCGTTTCTTTTTCAAGTGCGTCCCATTTGTTTACGATAATCACAGTAGGCTTGAACCGGTTTGCCGCGATCCCCGCGACCTTCTGATCCTGCTCTGTCACTCCGTACTGCGCGTCGATGAGCATCAGGACGACGTCCGCCCGTTCCACCGCCGCGACGGCGCGTATAATACTGTAACGCTCGATATCCTCGTAGATCTTCTTCTTCTTGCGAAGACCCGCCGTATCGATAAACGTATATTCTTTTCCGTCATGGACGACCTTCGTGTCGATTGCATCACGGGTCGTACCCGGAATATCTGAAACGATCAATCGGTTTTCACCGATCATCCGGTTAATCAGCGTCGATTTGCCGGCGTTAGGCTTCCCGATTACGGCGACCTTCAGGCTCGTATCTTCCTGTTCCTCTTCGTCGTAGAAACGGTGAACGCGGCTGATGACCTCGTCGAGAAAATCTCCGAGACCGAGACCCTGTTCCGCGGAAATCGCCATCGGCTCCCCGAGCCCGAGATTGTAAAACTCGTACAGCGCGTCTTCCTGCTTCTGGGAATCGATCTTGTTGACTACGACGATCACATCCTTGCCGGTCTTGCGGATCATCGATGCGACTTCTTCATCAGACGCAGTCATGCCTTCGCGGCCGTCGACGATCAGGACGATCAGGTCCGCCATATCCACGGCAAGTTCCGCCTGAATGCGCATCTGCTGCAGAATCGTATCCTTCGAGAAGGGTTCGATCCCGCCCGTATCGATAAGCGTAAAATGATGATTGAGCCATTCGGCATCCGCGATAATCCGGTCTCTCGTAACGCCCGGGGTATCCTCGACGATCGCGATACGTTCGCCGACCAGCTTGTTGAACAGCGTGGACTTGCCCACATTCGGACGTCCGACGACTGCGATAATTGGTTTAGCCATAATATCCTCGTTTGTGAATTGTAATCAGTCCGCCGCAAGGACAGCGCGCACGAATGATTCTCCGTCAGCGCGAACCGCCGTTACCGGAAGCCCGAGCTTTTCCGAAAGCTCTTCCCTCGTCATATCGTCGAGAAAGAGCTCAGTATCGTTTTTAAGCATCGTATCCGGGATCAGGACTCTGTCGTACTTCCGCCCTGCAGCTGCTCCGGCCGCCTGCTCGAATATATCTGTTCCGGTAAACAGTCCGGAAACCGTAACTGTTTCGCCGAAAAATTTGTTCTGCAGCACCTGTATCTGCGGTTTCGGCCCTCTTCTGCCCTCCGCAAGCATCGCTGCCGTTTCTTCCAGCAGCCCCTGAGCCAGCGGCCCGGTCAGAACCAGGACACGGTCGGGAAACGACGTGACTGCTTCGAGCTCCCGGTTCGTCCTGCGCGCTTCACTGTGAAAATCGGCGATCATGCCAACGCCGTTTTCCAGCTGCGGAAAGCCTTCGTAATAATCGGGCGAAGGAATCGGACGTTCCGCCGTCAGAAAAAATTCGTCAGACGGAAAGACGAAGCGTGTACCGGAAGCTGCGAGCATTTTCTGCTGAAAGCGCTCAATCCGGTCAATCGTCTCTCCGGCGCCGATCCTGTCGAAAAGCTTCAGCGCCGGCAGTCCGTCTCTGTAACGGGTGATCCCCACCGGAACCACAGAGACAGAATCGAGATGGGGCCACAGTTTCCCGAGATCTTCGAGGGTCCGTTCAAGCGCTTCTCCGTCGTTGATACCGGGAACGCAGACAATCTGACCGTTCATCGGAACGCCTGCCCGCGCAAGTCTCTGGAGCTGGCTGTTTATTTTCCCGGCAAAGCGGTTTCCCAGCAGCCGCATGCGGATATCGGGATCCGTGCTGTGAATGCTGATATTAACCGGGATCTTCCAGCGCAGAATGCGCTCGAATTCCGTTTCCCCGAGATTTGTCAGCGTAATATAGTTTCCGTTCAGAAACGACAGCCGCTCGTCGTCGTCTTTAACGTACAGCGTCTCGCGCATCCCGTCCGGCATCTGATCGATAAAACAGAACAGGCAGTTGTTGGAGCAGGTTTTCGAACCGAGGGACTGTTCGAAGCTGACGCCGAGCTCTTCGTCTTCGTCAAGCTCCGGATCGATCTCCCAGATTTCCCCGTTTTGCTTTTCAATTTCGAGCTCCAGCTCATCTGCGGCGCTCAGGTAGATCCAGTCCAGCTCGTCGTCTACCCTGGTTCCGTTCACCGAGCGAAGAATATCGCCCGGTTCGATTCCTGTCTCCTCTGCGGCTGATCCGGGAACGACATCGTCGATCCTCAGACCCGGTCTCCGAGAACCCGGACAGGTCTTTAATTCGTAACTGTTTTTTCCGGTTTTGTGTTCCATTTTATTCTTATACCCAGTACATCTGTAAATGAAATTGACCTTTTTAAATCCTCTTTCCGGCACCCGTGCTATAATAAACAGAATCCCGATCTGCGGGATAAGTATGACGGAAACGGTGCGGAAATGAATAATCAGACTATAGAACCATCATCGGAAGCGGCATTTCGAATCCTGCTGCTGTACGCGCTGAGCAAGCTAGGCGCGCCGATCAGCAGAGAGGAATTCGCGCCGATCCTTCTCTCTTCAGGCGGAAGCTGGATCGATCTGCAGCTGCGTACGGACGCGCTGATCGAAGACGGCCTTGCCCGCGACGAGAACGGCGAGATCTCGATTACCGCTGACGGTGTCGAAGTACTCAATGTCTACCGCGACAAACTGCCTGACACGAGTCTTACGGCAGTCGATGAATATATGAATACCCATCGCAGCAGACTTCGCGACCGGCTTTATATTAAAGCGGCTTTCGAGCAGCTCGGTGCCGGCTACCTGGTCAGACTGTCGATGGCGGAAAGCGGACAGACTCTGCTCTCCCTTGAATTCGACACACCTACGCGCGACCAGGCGGTCGCCGTGTGCGAGAACTGGAAGGCCAATCCACAGAAAATCTATTCCGAAGTCATCAGAATTCTGACGACATGACATCCGTATAACAGGTCTAAAAAAAACCGGGGAAACCCCGGTTTTTTGTTTTACTGCTGATAGGTCTGTGTGCTCGTGAGCTGGTCGTACGTTCCGTCTCCGATCGCCGCCTGATACGCATAGGATACACCCTGATTGTCGGTTGTAAGCTTGGTGGCGGAGGTGTAAACATTATCCGATACGAAAGAGCCCATAAGCATGAGCATGAGCAGCGTCAGGAGCAGATACAGGAGCAGCCCTTTTGTGCCGCCCTTTTTTGCAGTCTCAGCTGCCGTTGTATTATTCTTTGACATTATTCTTCTTCCCAGTTGTGCCAGACTTCCTGAATATCGTCGTTGTCGTCAAACATATCCAGCATCTTTTCCATCTTCGCCGTGTCTTCTTCGGAGAGCTTCGTCTCGGTGGACGGAACCATCGCAACCTCGGCGCTTTCCGGCGTGATGCCTGCCGCGTTTACCGCATCGAGTACCGCGCCAAAGTCCTCCGGCGTAGTCGTGATCTCAAATCCGTCCTCGGAGGCTTCGAAATCCTCGGCGCCCGCGTCGAGTGCAGTCATCATGACCTCGTCCTCGTCCAGACCTTCGGCTCCGATATAGATCTTTCCCTGTCTGTTGAAGAGGAAGGATACACAGCCGTTCGTTCCGAGATTACCGCCGTTTTTATCGAACGCGTGACGGACATCCGCCGCCGTACGGTTTTTGTTGTCGGTAAGCGTCTGAACGATTACCGCTGCACCGCCCGGACCGTAGCCTTCGTAGGTGATCTCTTCATAGATCGCTCCTTCGAGTTCTCCTGCGCCCTTCTTGATCGCGCGGTCGATATTGTCATTAGGCATATTGGCCGCTTTTGCCTTGAGAACCGCTTCACGCAGTCTCGCGTTCATTTCGGGATTGGATCCGCCTTCACGGCTTGCGACCATGATGTATTTTGCCATTTTGGTAAAGATCTTGCCTTTCGCGGCATCGGTCTTTCCCTTTTTATTTTTGATATTCGCCCATTTACTATGTCCGGACATACTGCCTCCTGGTTCTTATTATTCTGCAGCTTCCTGATTTTTATTTGAAAACTGATTCTTAACGTTAAAATGATATCATAAGACCATTTCTTCATCAACATAAGGACGGTCGATAAGCCGCGCTTCTCCGGTTTCGAACAGAAAGCTGTCGTTTGTGAAGTCTCTGACCAGATCGACAAACTTTTTTTCAAGACCGTCGGGTATCTCGAAGATCATCCGGACCATATCGGAGAAATCCTCGGAGATCGGCCGGATATTCCGCGCTTCCAGCTCGTTCTTAAGTCCCTGATACAGTGCGTACTCCGTTTCGACCGAAACGCTTCTGGATGGCTCCCTGCGGATCAGCTCCGCGTGATCGAGAACATCCGCACAGCCGCCGGAGTACGCACGGACGAGGCCGCCCGCCCCGAGCTTAATCCCTCCGAAATAACGGATCACGAGAACGAGCGCGTTTTTAATCCCTTTTGCCCGCAGAACCTCCAGAATCGGTCTGCCTGCCGTTCCTCCCGGTTCTCCGTCGTCGAGAGCTTTCATCGTTTCGGGAACCGTATTGAGAATCCATGCGGAGCAGACATGTGTGGCCTTATAGTGCTCTTTTTTGACGGCTGCCGTGATCCGGGCAGCCTCTTCCTCGGAGCTTACCGGATAGACTCTCGAGATAAAGCGGCTCTTCTTAATAACCGTTTCTGTCTCGAAGGGCTCCGCTACAGTTACGAAACCCGCTTTGTCAGACATCATGCTCTCCGTCTGCTTCTCCATCTTTTTCGCTGCCGTTCTGAATAAAAGGACGTGCTTCGCCCGGAATCTCGTCTTCGCGGATCTTCATGCGCAGCGAGGTGCCGGAATCGAGATAATCCGTCTGAACATCCTTCCCGATCTTATACAGCTCCGAAACGAGTCCCCCTTTTTCGTACGGGAGCAGGAACGTCACGTCGAGCTCTTTTCCCGACAGCTCTTCTCCGATGCGCCCCAGCAGCCGATCCACTCCCTCTCCTGTTTTCGCGCAGATCAGAACTCCGCCCTCACGTTCGATCTTATTCTCGAGAAGAACGCGCTGTTCCTGATCAAGCAGGTCCGCCTTGTTATAGACCGGGATCAGCTTCTGGCCGGTCTCTCCGAGACAGCCGATCTCGCGAAGCACCTGCAGCACGACCTCTTCATGCTCGCGTCTGTCGGGATCCGACGCGTCGATCACATGAAGCAGGATATCCGCTTCCCGTGCTTCCGACAGCGTCGTTCGAAACGCCTTGACAAGCTCATGGGGAAGCTTGTCGATAAAGCCGACCGTATCGGACAGCAGAAATCCGTGCTCTCCCGCCTGTCTGACTGTCGAGTCAAGGGTGACAAACAGCCCGTCCTTCTCGACGACATCCGAACCGGTGACCAGGTTGAACAGCGTGCTTTTACCGGCGTTCGTGTAGCCGGCCAGCGCGACGGTCTTTTCTCCGCTGCGCTTTCTCCGGTTCGTGCTGACCTCAAAATTTTTCGAGATCTTCTCGAACCGTCTCTCCAGCTCCCAGATCTGCCTGTTAATGCGTCTGCGATCTGTTTCGAGCTTCTTTTCTCCGGGGCCTCTCGTCCCGATTCCGCCGCCCGTACGCGACAGCACGAGTCCGAGACCGCGCAGCCGTGACAGTCTGTACTTCTGCTGGGCAAGCTCCACCTGAATACGGCCCTCCGCGCTTCTCGCGTGGTCTGCGAAAATATCCAGGATCAGCTGAGTCCTGTCGATGACCTTGACCCCGCCCGCATTCTCCAGCGCGGAAATCTGAGCCGGATCGAGCGCATCGTTGGTGATCACGACGTCCGCCGCTTCGTTCTGTACAGCAAGCGCCAGCTCCTCGAGCTTTCCCCTGCCGAGATACGTGCCGCTTTCGGGACGTTCGCGGTTCTGAGTGATCAAACCGACAGTTTCCGCTCCTGCCGTTTCCGCCAGACGTTCGAGCTCCTTCATCGACGCATCGAAGCGTACGACACTGTCGCCCGTGTCGATCCCCGCAAGGATCGCCCTCTCCGGGCCCGTCTCATGCTCTTCATCGTGTACGGACGCAGCCTTCAGCTTCGAGTTGACGTCGCTCCGGTTTTTCCTGACCGGCAGCGCGTTAAACCACTCCAGACTGTTGCCGTAGACCTCGAGATACTCGAGTCCGTTTTCTCCGACAGCCGGCAGCGCCGCGCCATAGCCCGTAATACGGCCCTGATCCGTTCCGATCGCGGCGATCAGCGCGGGACGCTGAGCCGCGGCTGTGGAGAGATCCGCTTCCGACAGCGTCGGGTTGCCGTTGGGATGCGTATGAAGGATATTGAAATTCCTGACGCCGGCCGTACGTTCCTGCTCCTTCGGAACGACTGCTTCCGCCCTGTCGGAGGTCCCGAAGGACGCGTTCAGAATTCTTCCCGAAGCATCCTGGCTTACGATGATCTCAACGCCGGTCTGATCCGTCAGTTCCGCGAGCTCCGCCAGCAGCTCCGGCGAGAGAAGTCCGCCCTCCTCCGGGACACTGCCCACAAGATTTTCGAGGCGTTTTATTGCCGATTTTCTGATTCCCTGGTTCATTTCTGTTGTTCTCCGTCTCTATCTGACGCGCTTTCAGGTATAAAGCGCCGAATCTCTGATTATTACTGCTTAAAAACGACATTAAATTCGATTCAATATATTTCTTACCTAGAGTATAATATAGGGATGAATTCGGAACAAACAACAACGACAAAATCCGGCACGACCTCGCCCGACAGCCGGAAACCAAGACTCTGGCTCAGAATTATTCTGTGGCTCCTTCTCGCGCTGTTCGTCGCTGCTGCGGGGATCATTTTTTACGCTTATTCTCAAGTCCCGGAATTAAATATGGACGCCTTTACCTACGACGAAAACGCACAGATCCTCGACGTCAACGGCCAGGCCTATCAATATCTTCAGGGAACAGAGCTGCGTCAGAACGTCTCGATCACCGATATCCCGCCGGTTCTCCGAAGCGCGTTTATCTCGATCGAGGATCAGCGCTTTTACGGACATAACGGAGTCGACATCAGGGGGATCGCGCGGGCGGCGCTCGGCGTCGTAACTAGCGGAAGCCTCGAAGGAGCCGGGGGCTCGACTATTACACAGCAGCTGATCAAGCTCACACAGCTTACCTCGGATAAAACCATCACACGAAAATTCAGCGAATGGGTTCTCGCCGTGCGTCTGGAAAAGGTATGGAGCAAGGATCAGATTCTCGAAGCCTATTTAAACAAAATTAATTTGAGCGGTGTTTACGGCGTAAAAGAAGCCGCCCGTCAGTATTTCAACGAAGACCTGACTCAGATTACTGCCGCTCAGTCGGCAATCCTGGCGGCAATCGCAAATTCGCCGTCCTACTACGATCCTTATACCTATGATGCTTCAGGAGAAATCGTGACTGACGCCTCCGGCATCGTCCTTAATCCGAACAATAAAGAGCGAGCCGGTCTCGTTCTCAATAAAATGCTCGAGCTCGGCTATCTGAATCAGCAGGAATATGACGAGGCCTGCGCGGATCTGGACAGCGGAGCCGGTCTGACCTACGTGGATCTGACCGAAACCTATTCTTACTTTACCGACGCCGTATATTCTCAGCTTCTCTCCGATCTTTCGGACCGCTACGGCTATACCGACGAAGAAGCCGACGCCTATATTCAGAAGGCGGGACTGAAGGTCTATTCGACCGTCGACCCGGCCGTCCAGAGCGTCCTTGAAGAGGAATCAAAAAACGATTCGCTCTTTCCAAGGCAGAGCTCCGCTGCCGCACAGGCCTCGGAACTCACAGGCGTGTCCTATATACCCCAGGTCGGCATGACAGTTATCGATAATAAAACCGGAGCTGTCGCCGGCATGGTCGGCGGACGGGAAGACAAGACGAATCTGTCCATGAACCGTGCCGAAAGAAGCTTTCAGACAGGTTCGAGCACAAAGCCGCTGACTGCTTACGGTCCGGCGCTGGATACGAAAAAAGTCACGCTAGCGACAGTCTATAACGATGTCGCAATTGACTGGAACGGCTGGCGCCCGAACAATGCGGACTATACTTTTACCGGTCCGATGAGCGTTCGTGACGGGCTGGCAAAATCGGTAAACACGATCGCCGCCCAGGTACTCGCGGAGACCGGAATCGACGTGAGCGCGTCCTACGCGCAGAAGCTGGGACTGACAGTCTCCGATTCAGATAAATCCGGCGGGGCTGCGCTGGCTCTCGGCGGATACAGCGAAGGTCAGACTCCCCTGGCGATGGCTGCAGCTTTTGCGGTGTTCCCGAACGGCGGCAGCTACACAAAGCCGTATCTGTACACGAAGGTTGTCGACAGCGCGGGAAACGTTGTGCTGGAAAATCAGCATAAGACACAGAACGTCTTCAGTGAAGATACCTGTTTCCTGATCACGGATACCTTAAAACAGGCGATTCAGGGGGAAACGACCACAATAAGCGTGTCCGGAACCGAGGCCGCCGGAAAAACCGGCACGACCGACGGAAATATGCACGCCTGGTTCTGCGGCTATACCCCGGACTACTCGATGGCCGTCTGGTACGGCTACGATGAAAATGTTGTGTCCACTTCTGAAGGCGATATTGAACTCAATATCGGAATCAGCGGCGGATCGATGCCCGGCCCCGCGATGATGTTTGAAGAAGTCATGAACAGGCTTCCCGTCACTAAATCTACGTTTGACAGGCCTTCCGATATTGTCAGAGTCGAAGTCGATTCGGCAAGCGGCAAGCTTCCGGGAACGCTCACCGATCAGGATCCCCGCGGCAGTACGCGCGTACAGGAATACTTTGCAGCAGGAACGGCGCCCACCGCCAAAGACGATGTGCATGTGCTTGCGGATATCGATACGGCGAGCGGAATGCTTAAAAACACGACCTGCCCCGCTGCGCAGACCGGACAGGGCGTCTATCTCTATTTGTCGAAGATCTCCTACCCGACCGGAATCGTTCCCGTCGATTCGACGTATGTTCCGGGCAGCCTGACAAATTACGCGCTCTCGACCGCGCCCCGCTGCACGCTCCATCAGTAACGCCGCTTTATTCGAAAACGCTTTACAGGAATCACGCTGACTGCTACAATGAAATCAAGTTAAATATTGAATGATCCCTCAGCACGGAAAAAGGTGAAAAACCTTTGCTGTAATCGCAGCTGTAAGATGAAATGCCGCTTTAATACCACTGCCAACGCGGGAAGGAAAGACGGATGAAATCATCAAGCCAGAACACATGATGCGGGAGCAATTCTTAACATCTCCGATTCAGAGTGGATTAAGAGCCGGTCTTACACGTTTACTCTTCTCTGATGCTGTTTCAGAGAGGAGTTTTTTTCTCCTCTAAACGACCGGGAATTCAATACGGACTGTTATCACATTTGATATTTAACCCAAGTCTTTTATCTCCGGCACCTCGGAGAAAAGCCGGGACCCGACTGCCGACCGGGTCCCGGCTTTATTATTTGCAATTTCTTTATAATCTGTTATAATTGATAAAGATTTGCGCCCGTAGCTCAGTTGGATAGAGCAATAGTCTCCGAAGCTATGTGCCAGCAGTTCGAATCTGCTCGGGCGCACCATTTATAACGAACACTGCGGCTGCCCTCGGGTCAGCCGTTTTTTTATTTCAAATAAAAAAGCACTCCATATTGAAGTGCTTTTTTACGTTACAGGGGTTTAGGAGATTATGTTACAGGGGGTTGTCTAATTATGAAGAAGAATTTTCAGTTCTTTTTGTGTAGGACCACCGCTTCGTACGGACGAAGGGCAGCTTCCGCTTCAGGTTTGAAATCTTCGTAGTTCCCGATCAGAACTTCGGCATTTACAAAGTCTTCGGGAATCTTCACCGATTTTTCTTTATCTGTCAGGTTGTTGACGATGTAGAGTTTGTCGTTATCGTCTGAGCGTTCGTAGATCATCAGATCGGAATCGTCAGATTCAGGGAACGAGATCGTACCGCCCGCGATGACAGGAAGTTCTTTTCTCAGCGCGATCAGCTTCTTGTAGTAAGCGGTGATGGAATCCGGGTCTTCAGCTTCAGCTATCGTGTTGGCTTCGGGTTTGATTTTCGGAACGCTGATCCAGGGTTCTCCGGTGGTGAATCCGGCGTTTGCTCCGTCATCCCACTGCATCGGGGTTCTGGCATTGTCTCGAGAACGCTCACCGAGTATTTCAAGCGCTTCCTGCTTAGTCTTGCCTTCGTCGAGCAGGATCTGATAGTAATTCTTGCTTTCAACGTCACGATAGGAGTCGATATCGTCGAAATGCGCGTTGGGCATTCCGAGCTCTTCGCCCTGATAGACATAGGGTGTTCCTCTGAGCATATGAACGAAGGTCGCCAGCATCTTGGCAGATTCCTTCCAGTATTTCCCGTCATCTCCGAGTCTCGATACAACTCTCGGCTGATCGTGATTACACCAGAAGACCGCGTTCCATCCGTTATTTTCCTGCATGCCCAGCTGCCAGGTCCTGATCAGGTCGTTGAGCTGTTTAAGATCCGGCTCCTGCAGCTGCCATTTGTCGCCGTTCTTGTAGTCTACCTTCAGATGATGGAAGTTGAACACCATCGAAAGTTCTTCGTTGTCGGGATTCGAATATCCGATACAGTTGTCCAGTGTCGTCGAAGACATCTCTCCTACTGTGATCATATCCTTGATTCCCGTATCGTGAACCAGCTCGTGGAGATATTCGTGGATCTTCGGACCGTCAGTGTAGAAACGTCTTCCGTCTCCGCGATCGTCGTTCTCGTATACTTCCGGTTTTGAAATCAGGTTTACGACATCGAAGCGGAAGCCCTTCACACCTTTCTTTTTCCAGAAACGAATTACATTCTTCAGCTCTTCTCGAACCTTCGGATTTTCCCAGTTCAGGTCTGCCTGCGTCTTGTCAAACAGATGCAGATACCATTTTCCGAGCTTCGGAACGTATTCCCAGGCGTTTCCGCCGAACTTCGATACCCAGTTGGTGGGCGGGGTATCCGGATCTCCGTCTTTGAAGATGTAGTAATCCTGATATTCGGGATCTCCTGCCAGCGCCTTCTGGAACCATTCGTGCTGCGTCGACGTGTGATTGAAGACCATGTCGAGCATGATCCCCAATCCCTTTTCGTCCGCCTTTTCAATCAGCTCGTCCAGGTCATCCATTGTACCGAACATCGGTTCGATGTTCACATAGTCGGCCACGTCGTAGCCGCCGTCGTTCTGCGGTGAAATGAAGACCGGATTGAGCCAGAGGAAATCTACACCGAGACCGCTCAGATAATCGAGCTTTTCGGTCACTCCTTTGATATCGCCGATCCCGTCTCCGTTGGAATCACAGAACGACTTAACGTAGACCTGATAGACTGTTTTATCTTTAAAATCGTTCATATTTTTACCCCTTCTCTATTATGCGGCCGATATCGGATTATTATGCGGCAGCTTCAGTTTTGACGTCTGCATGGAGTGCGTCGTGAGCTTTTTTCTTGCCTGTGATCAGTGTCAGAGTAAAGGGAACGACTACTGCGATTAGCATACAGATTGCGAAAGCGCCCATGTACTGAGGCTGAATCGAGAGGATTCCCGGAAGACCGCCGACACCGATTGAATTCGCCGTAACCTTACAGAGCGTGCAGACAATAGCAGCGCAGGATGAGCCGATCATGCCGCAGACGAAGGGATACATGTATTTGAGGTTGACACCGAAGATTGCCGGTTCGGTAACGCCGAGGTAGCAGGAGAGGCAGGCCGGAATATTGACTTCCTGAGCTTCCGCATTGCCTCTCTGCAGATAAATCATTGCGAGAACCGAGGAACCCTGAGCGATATTTGACAGAGCGATCATCGGCCAGAGCATTGTTCCGCCGTAATCCGCTACAAGCTGAAGGTCGATTGCGTTAGTCATATGATGCAGGCCTGTGATAACAAGCGGTGCATAAACGAATCCGAAGATTGCGCCGAAGACGACTCTGAAGGAACCTGTGATACCTGCATAAACAACCGCTGATACCCAGTTGCCGATAACCCAGCCGATGGGGCCGAGAATGAAGTGGGCAGCCATGACGGCCAGAACCAGACTGCAGAACGGTACGACGATCATCGAAATGACCTGAGGCGTGATTTTCTTAAAGAAGCGTTCGAGGTAGCACAGTGTGAACGCAGCCAGGATTGCAGGAAGAACCTGACCCTGATAACCGATCATATTGACCTGTGCGAATCCGAAGTCCCATACCGGAATATCGGCAGCGGCAGTCGATGCGACTGCGTAAGCGTTAAGCAGCTGAGGCGATACGAGTGTGAGACCGAGGACGATACCGAGCATCGGCGTCGTGCCCATCTTCTTCGAAACAGACCAGCAGATGCCGACCGGAATACCGAGATGGAAGACCGCTTCTGCGATAAGCCACATAAAGCTGTCCATGCCAGCCCAGAACTGACTCATTTCCGCCAGTGTCTTCGTGCCGTTTTCAAACAGGTACAGGCTGTCGATGCAGTTTCTGAACCCTAAGATAAGACCACCGACGATGATTGCGGGAATCAGAGGAGCGAAGATTTCTGCGATACCGCCTACGGCCTTCTGCAGCCAGTTCTGATTGCTTTTAGCAGCCTGCTTGACTGAATCCTTGGATACGCCTTCCACACCGGCTTTTTTCGTGAAGTCGTCGTAGAATTCAGAAACGTCGTTGCCGATGATTACCTGGAACTGTCCTGCCTGAGTAAAGCTGCCTTTAACAGGCTTCATCGCTTCGATTTTTTCGATATCCGCTTTGGACGGATCGACGAGGACGAAGCGCATTCTTGTCATACAGTGCGATACTGCATTGATGTTTTCTTTTCCGCCGATGAGTACGAGAAGCTCTGCAGCGTCATTTGCATATTTTCCCATTGTGTCTCCCTCTGTGATCTTGATTTGTACTGAGTATTAGTGCGTTTTGAATCGGAATGGACCCTGGATCAAATAGTTAA
>ERZ1645187.1248-NODE-1248-length-23708-cov-228.289477_pt1 | contig 23708 bp, 25 predicted proteins | sample MGYA00575352_ERZ1645187 | MGnify/ENA primary metagenome ERZ1645187 (study PRJEB40837, sample SAMN11349314) | freshwater sediment metagenome | isolation source: river sediment | host: Sediment | place: India: Wazaribad , New Delhi | collected 2017-02-21 ...
ACTTTTTATATCTTATTTTGGGTGGGGGGCTGTCTTGACAGAGGGGTCCACCTCACCCCAGGGACTGCGGCGGCTGTTCAATGACCGCCTGCCGGCCCTCTTCGCCCTGGTTATCTTCATCCAGGTCCTGTTCGTGCTGGCGCGGCTGACCAATGGCCTCTACGGCAATGCCGAGGGCTTGCAGGTCTGGCAGCAGTTGGCCGCTTCGCCCCTGTTCATCGCCGAGCTAGTGATCGGGCTTCTCCTGCCTCTCTTCTTGCTCCTCAATGGCGGCACCCGCACCCAGGCCTGGGCCCAGATCCTGTCCGCCTTCCTGGTGATGGTGGCCCTGCTGGTGTCGCGCTATGAGTACATCATCGGCGGGCAACTGGTACCCCTGTTCAAGGGCTCATGGGCTCCGGAGTTCCTGAGCTATGCCCCGTCCACCACCGAATGGCTGCTGTTACTGGTCGCCATCTTCCTGGCCAATATCGTCAACTCCTTCGGCGAACTGGTCCTGCACCTGGGCGAGGAATAAGAAGGTCGGGGGCCACCGCGCCCCCTCTGGCCAGACCGCCCCCAGCGGCCTGGCCATTTTTTTGTCTTCGCCATTTTTTGTATTCGGGAGTGCCGCGGACTAGAGTGCACCGGATGACGGCCACAGACTCCCCAAATGACCCCCCAAATGACCCCAAGAAGTTATTGGCCGGTAATACGATGAACCCCATAGCGAATCCTTCTGGCCGGGCGGAATTCTACCTGTGCCTGTCCCGAGCCTTTGCGGCACCTACTGGCAGCAGGGACCTGGCCCTGCTGCGCGAGGAACTGCCCGCGGATCTCCAGGAGCTGGCCGCGGAATGCGGCTATAACCTGACGGACGCCTTGGCCGACTATCGCGCCGCCATCGCCACCGTTCCGGACGGCGAATCCCTGCTCGTCACCTATTCCCGTCTCTTCCTGGTCCCGGGCGACCGTCACCCCGCCCTCAACACCGGCGTCTATCTGGACGGCGCGGTTGGCGGTGGCAGCGTCCGCGCCATGGAAACCTGTTATCAGCGCTGCGGGCTGGAAAAGGATGAAGGCTTTCCGGACCTGCCGGATCACCTGAGCGTGCAACTGGAATTTGTCGCCTGGCTGCTCGGCGCCGAGATGGCCGCGGCGGAAGGGCAGACCACCCCCCCTGTGTCCGCCTCCACGTTTGTGCCAGGCCAGGCTAACCCGCCCTTATCGGCCGCCGAGTTTTTGCAGAGTTTCGTCGCCCGCTGGGTCCGCCCATTCCGCGAGGACATCGCGGCGGCCGAGATCCGTTTCGGCCTCAGCCACAACCCCTATCTGGCCCTGGCACGCCTCCTGGAGATCGCCGTGCTGACCGATTTGGCAAGCCTGACCGAACCGGCCAACACAGCGGAAAGGCTGGAAGGCGACAACGAAAGGGCCACCACAGGGGAGGTCGACCCCGAGATCGAACGCCTTCGCCGGGAGTTCGCTGGCCGGATCATGGGCGAGGAGGACCTGGCCTTCATCCGTGAACGCCTGGCGGCCGACGGCCTGCCCACCGGCCATGTCGCCATCCCTGTCGAGGCCCGGGACCGCGTCATGGGCATGGAGGCCATGACGCCACCCCAGCCGCAATCCCATCAGGTCAAGGCGGAAGGCTGAGCCACCCAATGCTGACGCGAGGCATGCGCCCGTGGCTTGAGTACGGCATGACATTATTACTGTCCCTGATGCTCGGCCTTGGGCTATGGCGGATCGGGGTATATAAAAAGCAGAGGCTTACCAATGACAGCGAGTAATGTCTTGCGGCCTGCCCACCTCAGTCGCTGCGTGAGCCGCAGCCGAGCTGAGGACGGCTGGAGTCGCCTGATATGACTGACTGCCAGCCCCGAGCGGCAACCACCTGAAGGCCCCCCGCGGCCTTTTTCCACGAGGAGTGATCCAGATGACAAGAACCTTTCGTTCCCTTTCCACGGTCCAGCTGCTCGGGAGTCGTTTACTGATTCCCGTCCTCCTCTCCATCCTCTCCTTCGCCCCCGCCGCCCAGGCGGCTCCGGACTTTCTGGTCGACGCCGACTGGCTCGCCGCCGAACGGGACAATAATCCCAAGCTCATAGTACTGGAGGTGCGCTATCACCCCCACCGTTACCTGACCGTCGGCCACATCCCCGGCGCCATCCAGGTGCAACGATTCAAGGACCTGGGGGACAATCAGGGGCCGGCCATCATGGCCTTCCCGTCCCGGGATGCCCTCCAGGCGACCCTGCGCGGCTGGGGGGTGAACGATGACTCCACCCTGGTCCTCTATGATGATGCCCGCTCCGCCCTGGCCGCCCGCCTTTACTACCTGTTGCGGCTCCACGGCTTCAACCTCGACCAAGTGAAAATCCTCAACGGTGGCGCCCTGGAGTGGAGCGGCCTCAACGAGTTGACCACGGAGCCGACCCCGGCGCCCGCCCCCGGCGGCGTGACCCTCCAGGAGGCCGACCCCGCCCTCTTCGTGCGCTGGACGGACGTCTATGACGACGTGGTCTCCCGCCGCGACCCCGGCGTGGTGCTGGTGGACGCTCGCCCCGCCGACATGTATAGCGGCGAGACCATCCGCCATTCGGTGCAGGGCGGCCATATCCCCGGAGCCATCAACGTCGTCTCCCTGGACGGCACCGACCCACTAACCCAGAAGTGGCGGGACGAGGGTGAATTGGCCGCGCTCTACCAGGCCGTGCCAAGGGACAAGACGGTGTACCTCTACTGCCACGACGGCTTTCGCATGAGCCTGGGCTGGCTGCAACTGCAGGCCCTGGGCTACCGGGACATCCGGCTGGTGGATGGCGGCTGGGGGGTCTGGGACCGCGCCTTCACCCTGCCGGTGGTCACGGGGGACCAGCCCTACGACGAGGAGTTCGCGCTCTAAAACAAGGCGGCAACATGCCCCCGGACCAGGATGCAACCTGGTTTCCGGGGGCTGGAACGGGTCTAGTCTTTTTTCTCCCCTTTGGTGAAGAGGCCGATTTCATACTCCAGGTTGTAATGACCGAAGACGAGATTGGCCTCGTGCATGAGTTCCTCGAACAAGTCCTGAGGATCCTCCCCCGCCGCGATCCGCTGGTTGACCAGGGTCTCCAGGGCTTCTTTGAAATTGCTAGCCATCATGTCCTCCGGGTAATGGATGCCGCAAAGTCAAGTTTAGCAGCCCTCCGGCCGACGACAGGGTAGCGGCGGTGGACGACCACGGCAGGGGATCTGCTTACTTGGGGGGGGGGGTAGAAAGGGCATGGCGCGGCCACCAATCGGGTGGCACGAATAAGCGCTTGCCCTGGCATGCGCTCATTCGTATATTTGTCTAACTGGATATAGATACCTCCACTGGAGCAGCGGACACGACCATGAACATCGGCTCCCACCACCTGATCGCTTTCCCACGCCATGTGCTTTCTGTCAGCCCCGGCAGCCATTGGTTAGAGGCAACATCATGATAACCAAAGTCTTATTTGTCTGCTCCGGCAACTCCTGCCGCTCGCAGATGGCCGAGGGCTGGCTGCGGGCCCTGAGCGCGGGCCGCGTTGCCGCCCAATCCGCGGGTCTCAGGCCCCAGGGCCAGAACCCGCGGGCCATCGCCGTCATGGCCGAGGCTGGCGTGGACATCGCCGGACAAGCCTCCAAGGAGTTGTCCAACGACCACCTTCAGTGGGCCGATCTGGTCATCACCGTCTGCGGCGATGCCGAGGAGACCTGTCCCCTCCTGCCTCCCGGTACCCGCAAGGAGCATTGGCCCCTGCCAGACCCTGCCAAGGCCAGTGGTAACGAGGAGGAAACCCTGGCCGTGTTCCGTGCCAGCCGGGATGACATTCGTCTCCGGGTCGCGGATCTGCTCCAGCGTCTTGGCACACCAGCACCTGCTGGAGAGACTGAGTAAGTGCCCGGCACGATGTCGCCGGCAAAGGACCCTCTTTTTTGCGTTGATCGGGTTGGCTGTAGACCTGACAGACTCGTTGGCTGACCCTCATGCCCAACCACTGCTCATTCCCGGGGTAACGATGGACAACTTCGCCAGCCGTTTGCGTATCGGTGAGAAACTCGGTCTCGGCTTCGCCTTGGTCGGCCTCCTCTACCTGGCGGCCATCTGGCAGTATCACCAGGGCCAGGCAGCGCTGGTCGCCGGTTACGAACAACTCCAATCCCTGTTCGTAACCCGGGTCGACCGGGCCCTCGCTATCCAGAATCATTTCAACCAGGCCCGCCTGGCGGAGTCCCGGTTCCTCCTCCAGCACCATGAGGCCGATGCCACCCAAGCGCGGCGTGAAGCCCAGCAGTTGCTCCAGCAGATTCGGGGCCTCGCCGCCGATGAGGATCTGGTCACCACCGCCCAGACCATGAGCCCGCTGGCCAGCCGTTACCTGGATAATCTCGCCGAACTCATCGAGGTCTGGCGGATCAAGGGACTGGATGAGGACAGCGGCCAGCAGGGGACCTTTCGCCGCGCGGTCCACGAACTCCAACAGCGCTCCCGCAACTTCAACGCCGGCGAACTCTATGTGACCCTGCTGCAGATCCGGCGGTCAGAGAAGGACCTGCTGTTGCGTGGCGAGACGCAATATGCCGAGCGCGTCCGCAACCTCATCGACCGCTTCCGGGACCTGACCGCCAGCACCGAGTTTTATCCCGAGGTGCGCCAGGCCCTGCTTGCGGAACTGGATATCTATGCCACCACTTTCGAGGACTATGCCCGCACCCTGGCGGCGGGCAACGAGGTCCCTGGTGGCAAGGGCCCCTTCCGCGATGCTAGCCACCGTCTGGAGGCCATCCTCGCCGCCAACTATGTCCCTGGACTGGAAACCACCATTCTGCAGATGCGGCGCCGCGAAAAGGACTACCTGATGCGCGGTGATGTTGGCTACGTCCAGGAGGTCCAGGAACTGGTCGGCAAGATCCGGGGACAGATTGCCGCCTCCGCCATCCACGCCGAGGACCAGGCGCAGCTCTACGGCCTGCTGGATAACTACGAGCACCATTTTCTCGCCCTGGTGGCGCAGAATGACCAGGTCGCGACCCTGACCCAGGCCATCAATCAAGCCGCCACGGACTTCGCGCCCCTGTCGCGCCTGCATCTGGACCAGGCCAGCCAGGACCTAGCGGCCGAGTCCACCCGCCTGACCGCGGCCACCGCCCGCCAGGAACGGATTAATCTGCTGGTGGTGTTGGGTGCCGTCATCCTGGGTATCCTTTTCACCCTCTTCCTTACCCGGGGCATCGTCCGCCCGGTGAGGCAGATGGCCGGCCTCCTTGACCGCCTGACCCACGAAAGCCCGAACGAGCGCATTCCCACCGCACCCGGCGCCCGCGACGAGATCAACGCCATGGCGGAATCGCTCAACACCCTAGCCGACCACCGCACGAACTTCGTCAAATGGTGGAAGGCCGCCATGAGCGAAGCGACCGCCCTGCGCAAACTCCACGAGGCCGCGGGCCCGGCGGCGCGGGACGCGGCCGTGGAGGAGCTGCGCCAAGCCGTGCTGAGCAAGTTACAACGCATCAACCGCTTACAAGGCCAGCTTCTCCAGCACGGCGAGGCGCTCGACGCCTCCGTGCAACGCCTGCGCGCCTGCAAACAGGGAAGCGTCATCGTCGAGGCCAACCGCCTGGCGAACCAAGCACGAGAACTCCGGACCCTGCTGGAGATGCTGTCCTGACCGCACCTTTGTTTCCCCAAGCACCCTGCGCCCACGCGCTCTGCCCTTACCCTTTCACACCCCCTGTCACAGAGAACCCCTCATGCCCCACCCTTATGACAAACTGAACCTGGCCAGCGGTGGCACCCTGATCTTCACCCCCTGCCCCGGCACCAAGGACACGACCGTGGCCGAGGCGGTGGCCACCCTCAAGGACGCCGGCGCCCAGGCCCTGATCACCCTCATGCCAGAGGACGAGCTGGCCAGATTCGCCGCCGAGTCCCTACCCGAGCAATGCGCCACTCTGGACATCCAGTGGTTTCATCTGCCGGTGGAGGACGATCACGCCCCGGATGAACGCTTTGCCACCGCCTTTGCCGCTCAGAAGCAGACCCTCCTGTCGCTGCTGAAGCAGCAGGGCACCGTCGCCATCCACTGTCGCGGCGGTTCTGGACGCACTGGCTTCATGGCCGCCATCCTCCTGCTAGAGGCGGGCATGGACCGGGAGGAGGTCGTGCGCCAGGTCCAGGGCCTGCGCCCCCACGCCCTGAAGATGCCGGTGCATCTGGATTACCTGGATCAGACCTACGCCCGGTGAACGCCAGCCTCCCATGACGTTGCGCAGATGGAGTTCGGCATGGACAGTTGCGCCAGTTGCCGGGCGATGAAGAGCCAGCTTGATAAGCTGCGTGCCAGCCGTGAACTGGATGGCGAACCTAGCCTATGCCCTGACTAGCGCCCCGCTGCTCGCCCTGCCCGCGGCCCTGGCCCTACTTGGCCTGGCCGTTGGGCTGAGCTGGGGGATTCACCGGCTGATGCCCCGGGAGGAGGGCGCTGGGTGATCTTACCCGTGGGGGGAATGATCGAGGACTTCCTCAAGATGCTGAGCGGTGAGAATCCGTTCAGACCAGCGCAGCAGGGTGTCGACGTCAGCGGTCTCGATCCGTTGTCGGACAGCAACGTCGGGGGGGCCGAATTTGAGGGTGATCTGGCGTAGCAGCACGGCTGCTTCGCCCGCTTGACGGCCCTGTTCCAGACCCTCCTCACGCACGGCGCTGAGACTGTCATAGCCGCGCCGTTGCAGGAGGTTACGCAGCACCACCTCGTGGGCGGTCTCCCGGTCGAAGAGGGCGCGCACCGGGACGGGGTTGCGCAGGATGCCGGGGGCCTCCAGCACCTCGCCGGCGGTGAAGATACGCATCGGGCCGTCGGGGCGGTGGACCTCCACCCGCTGGGGCCCCCTGAGCCGCACCACCCAGACAAAGCGGGTGCCCGCCTCCAGCAATTCGGCGATCTTGACGCGCAGGTCGGCCTCGTCCTGGCCCTGACCGGCATATTCCACCGCCAGGGGCGGGGCGGTGGTAAGCCAGCCGGTGGCGGTAGGACTGGAATCCGTCGGGGCGGCGACGGCGACATCGGGGGCGCGCAGGGTGCCGGGCTCGGGGCTGAAGCCGGCGTCCACCCCGGCCCAGGCGACCTCGGGGTCCGTGTCGATGACCGTGGCGCCGGCGATGTTGGGAGCGGCATGCTCGCGGCGCGCCGGGGCGCAGTAGATGGGATGGCCGTGGGAGAGCTCGTAGCGGTCCCCGTCGCGCAACTGGTCGGCACGGAAGGGACCGGACTCGGGGCTCAGGCGGGGATGGCTCATGCGACACTCCGGGATATCTTTGGGCTAACTGTCATGAGGTGAGGCATCCACACCCCAGAAGATGAAAGGCTCCCAAGGGGTGCTCCGGGTTGTGGTTGTCGCAGCATCAAGTTTAGCAGTCCCGTGGCCAGTGACTGGCCAGAGGTCAGATTGAGGGGCATATAGAACTCGCGCCATCCGTCAGAACCAACCACGGCGGCCATGAGGAAGCCCTAAGCTGGCGATGTCATCCGCAGCCCCAGGATACCGATGAGGATCAGGCCGACAAAGAAGAACCGCGCCAGGCTAGCTGCTTCCCCGAAGAGCCAGATGCCGATGAGAAAAGTGCCCGCCGCGCCGATGCCGGTCCAGATGGCGTAAGCCGTGCCCATGGGAATGCCGCGTTGGGCGAGCAATAGAAGGGCACCGCTACCGACCATGCACAGGATGGCGAAACCAATCCAGCCCCAGCGCAGGCCCTCCGCGGTCCAGCCGTATTTCAGACCCACGGGCCAGCCCCACTCGAAGACCCCCGCAGCAAACAGATAGAGCCAGGCCATGGTGGACTTCTAATATCAGCCCAAGTGACCGAGAGCCAGTCGCAGACCCACTGGACTCACAGACGGTTTTCCGCTGATAACTTGATGTTTAAAAACGTCTACAGTTGACTTCAGTCTGCCTGAAATGACAGTCCATAGGGTGTACATAGCGGCTACTCACCCGAGCCTCGATCCGCCCCATCACTGGCTGCCTGATCAATGGCCGCCCGATTCATGAATGCCGGTTTTGTCGCCTCAATGGTGGCCGACACCAGATACTCCTCGACACCCCGTCCTGGCGCCCAGTCACGGATGAATGCCTTGGACTCATCCTTGGGCAGGATGGCGATCTGGCTGAAGCCCGCCGCCGCCAGCATGGCCTCCAGGTCCGCGATCTTGGCCGCGCCGGCCATGCACCCGGAGTGCAGGACGGGGTCATCGCGCCATTCGGTTGGGAGGTCGGCGGTGGCCACCACGTCGGAGAGGGCCAGGCGGCCGCCGGGCCTGAGGATACGAAAGGCCTCGCGGAATACCTGGGGCTTGTTGGGGGACAGATTGATGACGCAATTGGACAGGATCACGTCCACCGTCGCATCGCCCAGCGGCAGATGCTCGATTTCCCCGAGGCGGAATTCCACGTTGTCGAAGCCGCTGGCGGCGGCGTTGCGCCGCGCCGTGCTGACCATCTCCGGGGTCATGTCGACGCCAATGACACGCCCGGTCGGCCCCACCGCCCGGGCGGCCAGGAAGGCGTCGATGCCGGCGCCGGCGCCGAGGTCGGCCACCACCTCGCCAGGTTGCAGGGCGGCGATGGCGCCCGGATTACCGCACCCCAGGCCCAGGTTGGCCCCTTCGGGCATCAGGTCCAGTTCGGCCTGGCTGTAGCCCAGGCGCAGGGAGGACAGGGTCTGGATGCTGACCGTCGGGGCCTCGCCGCAGCAACTAGGGGATGGACCACAGCAGCCGGAACTGCCGCCGGCTTGGACGACCAGGGTGTAATCGGCGCGCACCTGACGGCGGATCTCATCGGCGGCCACCGGATCCCGCGCCCGGGAATCCCCTACCGGCAAGTCCCCTGGTTGAACGCCGTGCATCCCGCCATCCGGGCCCAGGTCGTCCTGAGTCGAGTGAAGCCGCTCCTGGGCAGCGGGGGTCTTGGCGGTGGGAGGGGTTACAATCATGGGTCAGTCTCCGAATCAAAGGCGGCACGGTGGCCTTAGGTTAGCAGGGTCGGATATCGCTTGGGGGAAGATACCTGGCGGCTACTGGCCAGGCCCCCCGCCGCTACCCTCCTCATCCGTACGGCCTGAAACCAGGCATCAGGGTTCAGGGTTCAGGGTGCGACCACCGGGTCCAAAAAAGGCTTGCCTGAATATTCGACCACACGTATATTTCTGGCACAAGATATTAACCCATCCCCTGGAGGAACGAGCATGGCTATTCGCGTCGGCATCAACGGCTTCGGCCGCATGGGCAAACTGGGCTTTCGCGCCGGCTGGGGCAGCCCGGAGTATGACATCGTCCACGTCAACGAAATCAAGGGGGACGCCGCCTGCCAGGCCCACCTCCTGGAGTTCGACTCGGTCCACGGCCGCTGGCACAGGGACCAGATCGGCTCCCGGCCCGACGCCCTGATCGTCGCCGGCCGGGAAGTCGGCTTCAGCATGGCCGCCGGCATCGCCGAGGTCGATTGGGGCGCCAAGGGTATCGACATCGTCGTCGAGTGCTCCGGCCGCTTCAAGACCGCCGCGGATCTCCAGCCCTATTTCGACCAGGGCGTCAAAAAAGTAGTGGTCTCCACCCCGGTCCCCGAGCCGGCCCTGAACCTGGTCTACGGCGTCAACGACCATCTGTACGACCCGGCCGTCCACCAGATCGTCACCGCCGCCTCCTGCACCACCAACTGCCTGGCGCCGGTGGTCAAGGTCATGCACGAGAAGATCGGTATCCTGCGCGGCAGCATGACCACCATCCATGACATCACCAACACCCAGACCATCGTCGACAAGGGTCACAAGGACCTGCGGCGGGCGCGGGCCCTGGGCGAGTCCCTGATCCCCACCACCACTGGCTCGGCCAAGGCCATCACCAAGATCTTTCCGGAGCTGACCGGCAAGCTCAACGGCCATGCGGTACGCGTCGCCCTCCTCAACGCTTCCCTGACCGACTTCGTCTTCGAGGCGGCGCGCCCGGTGACGGCTGAAGAGGTCAACGGCTACTTCAAGGCCGCGGCGGAAGGGGAACTCAAGGGCATCCTCGGCTACGAAGAGCGGCCCCTGGTGTCCTGCGACTACAAGGGTGACAACCGTTCCTCCATCGTCGACGCCCTCTCTACCCTGGTCGTTGATAACACCCAGGTGAAGGTCTACGCCTGGTACGACAACGAGTGGGGCTACGTCAGCCGCATGATGGACATCACCCGCAAGCTGGCGCGGATGATGTGACCATGGACGCCGCGCTGCGCACCTATCTGGTCGTCACCGGCGCTTACTGGGGCTTTACCCTGACGGACGGGGCCATCCACATGCTGGTGGTCCTGCATTTCCACAATCAGGGCTTCAGCCCCCTGGAGATCGCCTTCCTGTTCCTCTTCTACGAGGTCTTCGGCATCATCACCAACGGCCTGGGGGGCTGGATCGCCTCCCACCTGGGGCTCAACCGCACCATGATCGCCGGCGGTTTCCTGCAGGTCTTCGCCCTGGCCATGCTGGCGGTGGACCCGGCCTGGCTGACGGTGGGCTATGTCATGACCGCCATGGCCCTGTCCGGCATCGCCAAGGACCTGAACAAGATGAGCGCCAAATCCAGCGTCAAGACGGTGGTGCCCAAGGGGGCGGACGCCGAGACGCGGCTGTTCAAGTATGTCGCCATCCTCACCGGCTCGAAGAACACCCTCAAGGGGGTGGGCTTCTTCCTCGGCGGCCTGCTGCTGTTCACCATCGGCTTCCGCTGGGCCCTGATCAGCATGGCGGCGGGGCTGTTTATCATCTACGCCTATGTCGCCTGGGCCCTGCCGTCGGGGCTCGGCACCAGCAAGGCCAAGGCCAAGATCAGCCAGATCTTCTCCAAGACGCGGGAGATCAACATCCTCTCCGGGGCGCGGTTCTTCCTCTTCGGCTCGCGGGATGTCTGGTTCGTGGTCGGCCTGCCGGTGTTCCTGGCCTCGGTCACCGGCTGGAACCACCTGGAGGTGGGCGGCTTCCTGGCCCTGTGGGTGGTGGCCTACGGCTTCGTCCAGGCCGGGGCCCCGGCCCTGCTGAAGAAGGGCCACGGCGGGCGCGGTCCCCAGGGTAAAAGCGCGCGCAACTGGGCCTTGCTGCTGGCGGTCTTTCCCGCTGGCATCGCCCTGGCGCTGATGGCGGGCCTGGACCCGGCCCTGTCGCTGATCATTGGCCTCTTCGCCTTTGGCGCCGTCTTCGCCATCAATTCCGCCGTCCATTCCTATCTGATCCTGGCCTATTCGGATCAGGACAAGGTGGCCATGAACGTCGGCTTCTACTACATGGCCAATGCCGCCGGGCGTCTGACAGGCACGGTGCTGTCGGGCTGGGTCTACCAGACCCAGGGGCTGGAGGGCTGCCTGTGGGTGTCCACCGCCTTCGTCCTGGCCGCGGCGCTGATCTCCTTCCTGCTACCACCGGTGAAGGGGGAGGAACTGGAGGTCAAGCCGGCTACCTGAGAGACCGGCGTGGCCCGGCGTGGCGTGGCCCGGTTGACGGGCCGCGCCGCTTATTTTTTCCACCACAGCGCGGTATTTTCTGTCACACCGCGATGCCACTGCCCAGCAAGCACCGACCGCCCCAGCAACCCCTGCCCTGATCGTGCTACACAATGGCAACCGGTTATCCGGTTGTCGTTATCCGGTTATCGATCTATCCGGCTATTAGGGCCCAACATCCGAGGTACCGCATGAGCGCCCAGTGCGAAATCGCCGGCAAACAGGCCGCCGGCGCCCCCATGAGCCTGTTCGAGCGTTGGCTGACCCTGTGGGTGGCCCTGTGCATCCTCGTCGGCATCGGGCTGGGGCAGGGCTTCCCCGCCCCCTTCCAGTTCCTGGGGCGACTGGAGGTGGCCCAGGTGAATCTGCCGGTGGGGGTGCTTATCTGGATCATGATCATCCCCATGCTGATGAAGATCGACTTCGGCGCCCTTCACCAGGTCAGGGCCCACTGGAAGGGCATCGGCGTTACCCTGGTCATCAACTGGGCGGTCAAGCCCTTCTCCATGGCCCTGCTGGCCTGGTTGTTCATCCGCCAGGTCTTCGCCCCCTGGCTGCCGGCGGAGCAGCTCGACAGCTACGTGGCGGGGCTGATCCTACTGGCCGCGGCGCCCTGCACCGCCATGGTCTTCGTCTGGAGCCGCCTGTCCGATGGCGATCCCTACTTCACCCTGTCCCAGGTGGCGCTCAACGACACCATCATGGTCTTCGCCTTCGCGCCCATCGTCGGGCTGCTGTTGGGGCTGTCCGCCATCGTCGTGCCCTGGGACACCCTGCTCACCTCGGTGGTGCTCTATATCGTCATTCCAGTGGGCATCGCCCAGGCTTGGCGCCATTTCTTGCTGAAACAGGGTCAGGCCCGGTTCGATGCCACCCTCGCCACCCTGGGCCATGCCTCCATCCTCGCCCTGCTGGCCACCCTGATCCTGCTCTTCGCCTTCCAGGGTGAGCAGATCCTCCGCCAGCCGCTGATCATCGCCATGCTGGCGGTGCCGATCCTGATCCAGGTGTTTTTCAACTCCTCCCTCGCCTATTGGCTCAACCGTCGGGTGGGGGAAAAACACAGCGTCGCCTGCCCCTCGGCCCTGATCGGCGCCAGCAATTTCTTCGAGCTGGCGGTGGCCGCCGCCATCAGCCTCTTCGGCTTCCAGTCCGGAGCCGCCCTGGCCACGGTGGTCGGGGTCCTGATCGAGGTACCGGTGATGCTGCTGGTGGTGAGGGTGGTCAATGCCACCAAGGGCTGGTATGAGGCGGGGTTACCCGCCGCGCCCAGATAAGATTGCGGCCAGACGGAAGAAGGTGCGCCCGTCTGGTCATCCGCTGGCGGCCTGCTCCACGGCCGTGGCGCCGTGGGGATAGGGGGCTGGCCGGGAAGGGACACGCGGCCGCCAACCAGCCATATGAATCGCAGCCAGACGATGGTTTTAACCCAGGATCAGCAGCATGGTTTCCTCACCCCACGACTCCCATGACCCCGCCGATGCCGCTCCCGCCGGTCCCCTGGCCAGACTGCGCGCCCAACTCCTGGCCAACCCGGCCGAGCTGAAATGGTTCGCCGGCGCCCTGGGGCTCTTCCTGCTGATCTGGTTCCTGCCGGTGGACAGCCCGCGCTTCGCCGGGGCCCTGCTGGAAGGCTTCGCCCTCCTCCACTGGTACGCCCGGGAGCATGTGCTGCTCTGCCTGGTGCCGGCCTTCTTCATTGCCGGGGCCATCGCCGTCTTTCTCAGCAAGGACGCGGTGATGAAGTACCTGGGTCCCACCGCCAACAAGGTCGCGGCCTACGGGGTGGCCTCGGTGTCCGGTTCGGTCCTCGCCGTCTGCTCCTGTACCGTCCTGCCCCTGTTCGGCGGCATCTACCGGCGCGGCGCGGGGCTGGGGCCGGCCATCGCCTTCCTCTACGCCGGACCGGCGATCAATGTCCTGGCCATGATCCTCACCGCCAAGGTCCTCGGCATGGAACTGGGCGTGGCGCGAGCCCTGGGAGCGGTGCTCTTCTCCCTGGTCATCGGGGTCATCATGCACCTGATCTATCGCCGGGAGGAGCAGGCCCGGGCCGCGCGGCAACAGGGGCTGCTGCTCGGAGGCGGCGCGGGCCGACCCTTAGGGGAAACGGTCCTATTCTTCGCCCTGCAGATCCTGATCCTGGTCCTGGCCAACTGGGCCCCGGCCAGCGCCGAGGACAGTGGCGCCTGGCATGCCGTCTTTGTCTGGAAGTGGCCCCTCACCGCCCTGGCGACCCTGGGCCTGGCCCTGCTCCTGGCCTGGCGTTGGCGCTGGCCCTGGCAGCCCCTGGCCGGGGCCGCCGTGCTGGGGGCGGTGCTATTTGCCCTCTTCCCCACTCAACCGGAGTTGGCCTTCACCGCTGGCATGATCGGGGTGACCCTGGCCGCCGCCCTGCAACCGGGGGAGGGCGAGGAATGGCTGGCCGAGACCTGGGGCTTCGCCAAGCTCATCCTGCCCCTACTGCTGATGGGGGTCCTGGTGGCGGGCTTCTTGCTCGGCCGCCCGGGCTATGAGGGCATAATCCCCTCGGCATGGGTCGCCGCGGCGGTGGGTGGTAACGGTCTGGGGGCCAACTTTCTGGCGGCCCTGGTCGGGGCCTTCATGTACTTCGCCACCCTGACCGAGGTCCCCATCGTCCAGGGACTGCTCGGCGCCGGCATGGGTCAAGGGCCAGCCCTAGCCCTGCTCCTGGCCGGACCGGCCCTGTCACTGCCGAACATGCTGGTGATCCGGAGTATCCTCGGCACGCATAAGACGGTGGTCTATTGCACACTGGTGGTGATCATGGCGACCCTCACCGGCCTAGTGTTCGGGGCCTTTTATGGTTGAGGCACTGTAAGTGCTCACCCCCCTGCAGCCTGGGCCGGCTTCGGTAGCTCAATCCGCTGATTCACTTGCTCCCTCCCCCCTGGTGGGGGAGGGTTGGGGAGAGGGGGGGTTCGAACGGTTACGAGCTACTAAGCCGGCCCCGCCGATCGACCCCTCAACTCCGTCACCCAGACCTTCAGCGACCGCGCCACCCTGCTGGCTGGCCTGGTTGAAGACTCCCCCTTTAACCAACTCCCTGACCTCCACCCCACAACGGAAGCGATCGACATGATCAAACTGCAAATCCTCGGCACTGGCTGCGCCAAGTGCGCCACCCTGGCCCTAAATGCCGACGTGGCCGCCCGGTCCCTGGGCCTCGACTATGCCCTGGAAAAGGTGACAGACATGAACGCCATCATTGACGCCGGGGTCATGAGCACCCCGGCCCTGGCCATCGACGGCGAGGTCAAGAGCGTCGGCCGCGTCCTGTCGGTACAGGAGATCAAACAGCTTTTGACGGCCTGAATCCGTGACCCTGTAAGCCCATCCCTGGTACTCCCACTTCCTTGAGATCCAGACTCCTTCTCGCCAAATTCGGCGGAACGGCGGAACGGCTTCAATCTGCGGTGCCCCTGCGCGGATAATGTCCCAGCCATCTTGCCATTGAAGAGCGATTGGAAACCATGACCAGCCTTTACGAGACGGATTTTCATGCCTGGGCTCATCAACAGGCGACCTTGTTACGCGCCGGGAATCTGGCCGCCGCTGATATGCCCAACATCATCGAGGAGATCGAGAGCATGGGACGAAGCGAACAACGCGAACTGGTCAACCGGCTGGTTGTGCTCATGCTCCATCTGCTCAAATGGCGCTACCAACCCGCCCTGCGGGGGAATTCCTGGAGGCTCTCGATTCGGGAACAACGGCTGCGGTTAGCCGCCCTTCTGGAAGACAACCCCAGCCTGAAGTCCAAAATCGACCTGGCCATGTCACGCGCTTATTCCCTGGCCCTGATCGAGGCCGAGCGCGAAACGGGGCTGGCGGAAGCCACCTTCCCCCCGGTTTGTCCCTTTGCCTTCACCCAGATGAGGGATGACGGCTTCTGGCCCGATCAGCAAGCCGAGGCTTAGCCAGTCCAGGAGGTCAGGGGGGACAAGCCTTACGACGAGGAGTTCGCGCTCTAGAGGTCCCAAATCAGGTTTGACTTGCGCTGGGTATAATCCCCGCGTCATCAGGAGAAACCCATGAGTCACCATTTTGTCGAGACAGCCTTTCTGCCCTTGCGCGTCGCGGTGCTGACCGTCTCGGACAGCCGTGGCGAGGACCAGGACGCCTCCGGAAAGTACCTGAAGGAGGCCGCGGAGGCGGCGGGGCACCAGGTCCTGGCCAAGGAGATCGTCCGGGACGATGTCTATCAGTTGCGGGCCGTCCTGTCGCGCTGGATCGCCGATCCCCAGATCAACGTCATCCTCAGCACCGGCGGCACCGGCATCACCGGGCGCGACAGCACCCCGGAGGCCCTGCTACCCCTCCTGGACAAGGTCATCGAGGGCTTTGGCGAGCTCTTCCGCCAGGTCTCCTTCAAGGACATCGGCACCTCGACGGTCCAGTCGCGGGCCATCGCCGGGCTGGCGAACGGTACCTTCATCTTCTGCCTGCCCGGCTCGACCGGGGCCTGTCGCACCGCCTGGGAGGAGATCCTCCTCGCCCAGTTGGACATCCGTACCCGGCCCTGTAATTTCGCCCAACTCATCCCCCGCCTGCTGGAACGTTGAGGTAGCCCCATGACCACGCCAGATTGTTGCGACCCCGGCACCGGCGGCAGCCACCTGCTCCCCTGGCGCCAAGCCCTCGACCTGATGGTGAAATCCCTGGGCCCCATTAGCGAGGTCGAGGAGGTGCCGACGGCGGCGGGACTGGGGCGTGTCCTCGCCGCCCCGGTGGACAGCACCATCGAGGTCCCGGGCTGGGACAACAGCGCCATGGACGGTTACGCCTGCCGCCACGCCGATCTGGCCGCTCAGGGCGGGCGGCTGCGGGTGAGCCAGCGCATCCCCGCCGGGACGACCGGCACCCACCTGGAACCGGGCACGGCGGCGCGCATCTTTACCGGGGCGCCCATCCCCCCCGGGGCCGATACGGTGGTGATGCAGGAGGTCTGCCAGGTCAGCGGGGACCAGGTCCTCATCCCCCTGGACGTCCAGGCGGGGGCCAATATCCGCCGGATCGGCGAGGACATCCGCGCCGGCCGGCAGGTGATCGCCACCGGGACCCGCCTCGGCCCCCAGCACCTGGGCCTGGCCGCGGCGGTGGGCGTCCCGCGCTTGCACGTCTACCGGCGGCTGCGGGTAGCGGTCCTGGCCAGCGGCAACGAACTGGTCACGCCCGGCGAGCCACTGGGGCCGGGACAGATCTATAACTCCAATCGCTTCACCCTCCTGGGCCTGCTACAGGGTCTGGGCTGCGAGATCCTGGACCTGGGGATCATCCCCGACACCCGGGAGGCGACGCTCGCCGCCCTGGGTCGCGGGGCGCGGGAGGCGGATCTGATCGTCGCCAGCGGCGGCGTCTCCGTCGGCGAGGAGGACCACCTCAAGCCGGCGGTGGAGCAACTGGGCCACCTGGACCTGTGGCGGCTCGCCATCCGCCCCGGCAAGCCGGTGGCCTATGGCCGGGTCGACCAGACCCCCTTCTTCGGCAGTCCCGGCAATCCCGTGTCCCTGTTCGTGACCTTCTGCCTCCTGGCCCGACCCCTGGTGTTGCGCCTGCAAGGGGTGAGCGCTGATCCGCAACCCCTCGCCTACCCGCTGCGCGCCGGCTTCGACTGGCCGAAACCGGACAAGCGCACCGAGTTTCATCGCGCCCGCCTCCAGCGGGGCGAGGACGGCGAACCGGAGGTGGTCGTCTTTCCCAGCCGCTCCTCGGCCGTGCTGTCCTCCGTCGCCTGGGCGGACGGGCTGGTCGAGCTCCCCGCGGGGCGGGTCATCCGCCGGGGAGAGCTGGTTTCCTACCTGCCCTTTTCGGCACTGCTGGGTTGATGCCGAAGGAGACCTCACGCCAATGATCAATCTGCTCTATTTCGCCAGCCTGCGGGAACGGCTCGACCTCGCGGAGGAACGGCTGACCCTGCCGCCCGGGGTGAGCACGGTGGCCACGCTGCTGGACCATCTGCGCGCCCGTGGCGGCCGCTGGGCGGAGGCGCTGGGGCCCGCTGAGACCCTGCTGACGGCGGTGAATCAGGAGCTGGTTTCTTCCCAGGCCCCGGTCGAGGATGGTGATGAAGTGGCTATCTTCCCGCCGGTGACGGGGGGGTGATCTGGGGAGGCGGTTGGAGAGTGCCCGCCGCCTGGACCTGGTCACCGGGGTCTTTCAGGCGCTCTTTCCCCAGCGCCGGTCAGCCGCTGGGCGAGGAAATCGATCAGGGCCCGTACCCGGTGGGGGAGGTAGCGGTTGCTGGGCAACAAGGCGTAGATACCCAGTTCGGGCGGGGTGAAGTCCTCGAGCAGGGTAACCATGCCCCGCAGCCGCAGATAGTCCTCGGCGACGAAGTCCGGGACCATGGTGATTCCCAGGTCGCGCACGGCGGCCTCGGCCAACGCCTCGCCATTGTTGGCCTGGAGCTTGAACGGCAGATAGAAGGTTTCCACCTCGCCACCGATCCGGAAGGACCAGGGCTGTACCAGGCCGCGATAGGTATAGCCGATCAGGGCATGGTCGGCGAGTTCGGCCGGATGGCTGGGCTGGCCGTGACGGGCCAGATAGGCGGGAGTGGCGATGATCTGTAGCCGGGAGGTGCCCAGCTTGCGAGCGATGTCCCCGGGCTCCAGATGCGGGGCGACGCGGACCAGCAGGTCCTTGCCCTCCTCCGCCAGATTCTGGGGGCTGTCGGTGAAATCCGTCGCCAGGGTGATGAGTGGATTGGCCTGGGAAAACTCCAGGAGCAGAGGAACCAGCTTCTTCAGCCCGAAACTCAGCGGCACGCCGATGCGCAGATGCCCCCGAGGCGTCAGGCTGTCCGCCATCACGTCCGCCTCCGCCGTCTCCACCAGGTCAAGGATTTCCCGACACTTACGCAGATAGGCCGCCCCGCCCGTGGTCAGGGTCAAACGCCGGGTGGTGCGCACCATCAGCTTGATGCCCAGGTGGGCCTCCAGGGCAGCGATCTGGCGCGTGATCACCGACCGCGCCACCCCCAGCCGCTCGGCGGCGGCGGCAAAACTTCCCAGTTCCGCCACCTTGACGAAGGTGGCCATGGCGTCGAAGCGGTTCATGGTTGTGGTGCTCGCCTTGGCGTGGCCCGCCGTTGTTGGGCTGCTGGGGATGGCCTCGCGCCGCTTCGCGGCGGTTCAAAGGGCCTTCAACAGACCCATCGGGTCTTGTCTAGTCGGTGTGCGGGTAGTCGCCAACGGATGGTCTGGCTGGTGTAGGGGTAGTTACTAACAAACTGTTGCTTATTTAGCAATACACTATTGCGTTCTGTCACCTATTTCGCGCCTACGGCGGCCGGTATAGTTGTCTCCAATTAATCACGGGAGACAACATCAATGCTCGAACTCAGACCCGCCGCCGAGCGCGGCCTTGCCAACCACGGGTGGCTGCATTCGCACCACAGCTTTTCCTTTGGCAGCTATTACGACCCGGAACAAGTCGGGTTTTCCGACCTGCTGGTGATCAACGACGATCGCGTCCAACCCGGCCGCGGATTCGATACCCACGGCCACCGCGACATGGAGATCTTCTCTTACGTCCTGGAAGGGGCCCTGGCGCACAAGGATTCCATGGGCACCGGCTCCATCATTCGTCCGGGTGACGTGCAGATGATGAGTGCGGGTACCGGCATCCGTCACAGCGAGTTCAATGCGTCCCGTGAGGAGCTGGTGCACTTTCTGCAAATCTGGATCATCCCCAACCGCCAGGGGGTCACCCCGCGCTATCAGCAGCGGCGGTTCGAGGAGGCCGAGAAGCGCGGCAGGCTGCGACTGATCATCTCCCCGGACGGGGCCGAGGGCTCCCTCTCGGTTTATCAGGATGCCCGGGTTTATGCCGGCCTCTTCGACGGCCGGGAAGAGCAGGTCCTGACCCTGCCGGCCGACCGCCATGCCTACGTCCATGTGGCTCGCGGCGCCCTGGAGGTCAATGGTCAGCGCCTCGCCGCGGGCGATGGCGCCCGCCTGCGCCGGGTCCGGGAGATCTCCTTCGGCGCGGGCGAGAACGCCGAGGTGCTGGTCTTCGACCTACGCCCGGTGGAACTGCCCAGCTATTGAATAGGTTTGCGTAACCCTTCAGACCCCCTATCCCCGACCCTCCCCCGCCAGGGGGGGAAGGAGAAAGAGAACCAGCGGCTTGCGCTACCGAAGCCCTCCTAGGGCGCGAGGGGTCTGAACACATACGCGTTTACTCGCCCAAACTAGACAATCGGTTCACAACTTACCGGAGACAACATCATGAAAATTCTGCAAATCAATGCCAGTGCCCGCGCCGAGAGCGGCAACTCCACCCGCCTGGCCAATGCCATCACCGCCCACCTCAAAAGCCGTCATCCCGCGGCGGAGGTCGAGGTGCGCGACCTGGCCAAGAACCCGCTACCCTTCCTGGACGAGGCGGGGGTCGCGGCGGTCTTCACCCCCGCCGACCAGCGCACCCCGGAACAGGTGGCCCGGATCGCCCTGGACGAGGCAATGATCGCCCGGGTCCAGGCCGCTGACGTCCTGGTGCTGGGCGTGCCCATGTACAACTTCGGGGTCTCGGTGCAGTTGAAGAGCTTCATCGACAGCATCGCCCGCGCCGGCGTCACCTTCCGCTACACCGAGGCCGGTCCCGAAGGGCTGATCAAGGGCAAGCGGGTCTACGTGGCCTGCGCCCGGGGCGGCGTCTATCGCGATACCCCGGCCGACTCCCAGACCCCTTACCTGCGGCAGGTCCTCGGCTTCCTTGGCATGACCGACGTCGAGTTCATCTATGCCGAAGGTATGGCCTTAGGGCCCGAGAGCGTGGAACAGGCCTTCGCCGCGGCCGAGGTCACCATCGCCAACCTGCCGGTCTAATGCCGGATTGCCAGGGCCTTACCAACTGATTTGATTCAGCCTGTGGTCACGGCAGGCAGATACGGGGGAAAACAGAGGGCGAGCGATGGCCCTCGACAGGAGCCCGCCCTAAATCGGCAAGATACAGGCCAAACGGAAACCTTACGTTGACGTGCAGCCGGGACAGGGAGGTACCGGCTGACTCAGGGTTAACCTCCTTCTCGCTTGCGGCACCCAACGACTGCTGAACGCCGGCTGGCAGGTGCGGGTCATGATTGGCAACCGCACCCTGCACGAAAAGCTGAGCCTCATCTACCATCAGACGCTGATATTCGGCAGCCACAACCCGGCCTGGTCGAGCATCTCCGGCAACTGCGAGCTGTCGGTGTGCATCCAGGACGAGGGCCTCAGCCGTCAGGCCGAGGCCCTCTTCTGGGTAGTGCTGGAAGCTGACCAGTAATCCGGACCCCAATACCTGGGAACTGGTCACGCCGCTCGCCTTGCCGTTCGTGCTCTGAAGCGCGGACGAGCCTGAAATTGGTCTTGCCAAGCGAGGGCACTGCCTGCGCCCTTCTTCCCCTCTACACCGCGAAACAGGAGCAGCCCAAGGCGCCCCAGAACAGGCGGGGATCGGCGACGGGCAGCGGATTATTCCAGGCGATCTGGTGACTATGCCCGTGAAGTGAACAGTGATTACCACAGCCGTCGTGGCAGGCCCGTGCGGCCGTGCCCGCAGCGGTGCCGGATGCCCCCGCGCTGCGTGAGGCAGGATTTGGCTCTGCGTTGATCGGGCTCCAGTCCGGAGAGGCCGGCGGCAGCGGTGGCGAAAGGGCGGAGTAATCGCCTTCACCGTAAACCACCTTTCCACCCATGACGGTGAGTACCGAGTTAATACGACGGATCTCCTCTGGCGGTATAGTCATGTAATCAGCGGACAGCACCGCCAGATCCGCATACTGGCCTGGCCTGAGTGCGCCCTTTACATCAGCTTCCCCGGAGAACCAGGCCGAGCCTTGGGTCCAGAGTCGTAGCGCGGTTTCCCGATCCAGCACATTTTCTTGGTTATAGAGGGCAAGCCCACCGAGCGTCTTGCCAGTAGTGAGCCAATAGATCGCGACCCACGGATCGTAGCTCGCAACGCGGGTCGCATCGGTGCCGGCGCCGACGGGTACGTCCATCGACAGCATTTTGGCGACAGGCGGGGTCTGGCGGGCCGCCTCGGCGCCGTAGTGAGTCACGAAGTACTCGCCCTGGAAAGCCATCCGGTGCTGGATCGCGATACCGCCGCCCAGCGCCCTGATGCGCTCGATGTTTCGGTCACTGATGGTCTCGGCATGATCGATGATGAAACGGGTCTCGAAGGGTCTGCGCCCGTTGACCCTTTCGAACACCGTGAGGAACCGGTCGATGGATTCGTCGTAGGTGGCGTGAATGCGGAAGGGCCAGCGATTTTCAGCCAGCAGCTCGACGATTGGCTCCAGCTCGGACTCCATGGTCGGTCGCAGATCTGGGCGGGGCTCCAAGAAGTTCTCGAAATCCGCCGCAGTCCAGGTGAGGTTCTCCCCGGCACCGTTCATGCGCAGCAGAGCGTTGCCGGCACCCGGCTCCGTCATACCAATCCAACGCTCGTAGTCGGACAACTCTGCTCCAGCCTTCTGTGCGAACAGGTTGTAGGCGATTCGCACCGTGAGCAGGCCCGCATCATGCAGCCGCCAGATGACGTCGTAGTCTTCGGGGAAGTTCTGCCCGCCGCCGCCCGCGTCGATTACCGAGGTGATACCAAGCCGGTTCATCTCGCGCATGTAATGCCGGGTAGAATTGATCTGGTCCTCTATGGGCAGTTTCGGTCCTTGGGACAAGGTGGAATAGAGGATCAGGGCGGAGGGCTTAGCCACCAGCAGACCGGTTGGGTTGCCCGAGGCGTCGCGCTCGATGAGCCCGCCGGGCGGGTTCGGGGTGTCCCTGGTGAACCCAAGGGCCTTGAGCGCCGCCCGGTTGAGCAGCGCCCGGCCATACAGATGCAGGATGAAGACCGGCGTGTCCGGGGATGCCGCGTTGATTTCATCGAGCGTCGGCATGCGGCGCTCGGCGAACTGGAACTCCGACCACCCACCCACGACGCGCACCCACTGCGGTGCGGGGGTTCGCCGGGCCTGTTCCTTGAGCAGGCGCAGGGCATCGGCCAGGGACGGCACGCCCTCCCACCGCAGCTCCATGTTGTAGTTGAGACCACCCCGGATCAGATGGGTGTGGCTGTCGTTCAGCCCGGGGATGACCCGACGTCCCCTCAGATCGACGACGCGGGTCGTGCTTCTGGCGTGGGCCAGGATGTCCTCGTCCGAGCCGATGGCGGCGACACGACCGTTCACGATTGACAAGGCCGTGACTTCCGGCAGCTTTGGGTCCAGGGTCGTGACGCGTCCGTTGTGCAGAATCAGGTCCGGGGCTTCAGTCATAACTCCTGGCAATGCTCGGGCGCAGGGCCGCCAGGGCAATCGAGGCCCCGAGTCCCTGCAACAGAATGCGTCGATATTGGTTCATCACGCTGGTCTCCACTACAGGCGGCTGCGCCGAAGCGCGGCGAATGAACAGCGGATGGCTGGGCTCAAGCCACCGCTACGGGGTCGAGCCGCGGGCCGTGATTGGCGCGCTCCGGCGCCTTGTGGACCATGGTGTAGGCGTAGTCCACTCCCATGCCGTACGCGCCGCTATGCTCCCGGACAATCGCGATGGTGGCGTCGTAGGTGTCCTTGCGGGCCCAGTCACGCTGCCATTCGAGCAGGACCTGCTGCCAGGTCATGGGCACCGCGCCGGCCTGGACCATGCGCTGCATGGCGTACTCGTGTGCATCAATGGAGGTGCCGCCGGAAGCATCGGCGACCATGTAAATCTCGTAGTCGCCTTCAAGCATGGCCGACAACGCGAATGTGCAGTTGCAGACCTCGGTCCACAGCCCGGATACGACGACCTTCTTGCGGCCATTGGCGGCCAGCGCGTCACGCACTTTCTGGTCGTCCCATGAATTCATGGAGGTACGTTCCAGCAGGGGCACGTCCGGGAACACGTCCAGCAGCTCCGGGTAGGTATACCCGGAGAAGCCCTCGGTCTCGACCGTGGTGATGGTGGTTGGTATGCCGAAGGCCTTTGCAGCCTTGGCAAGGGCAACGACGTTGTTCTTCAGCGTCTGACGGTCGATGCTCTGCACGCCAAAGGCCATCTGCGGCTGTTGGTCGATGAGGATCAGTTGGCTGTTCTGGGGGGTCAGCAATTCGAGTTTCGGATTATTCATCTTAGCCCATCTTTGTCATTCTGCCCCGCCCTCCAGGCCAAAATCCCCGGATTTTG
>ERZ1645187.1250-NODE-1250-length-23691-cov-167.646725_pt1 | contig 23691 bp, 22 predicted proteins | sample MGYA00575352_ERZ1645187 | MGnify/ENA primary metagenome ERZ1645187 (study PRJEB40837, sample SAMN11349314) | freshwater sediment metagenome | isolation source: river sediment | host: Sediment | place: India: Wazaribad , New Delhi | collected 2017-02-21 ...
GCGGCGGAGAGGAACTTCGACGGCGACCAGATGCTCTCGAGATGCACCAGGACGGCGCGGGTCTTGTAGTCGGCGGTGAAATGGTCGAGCAGGTCGCCGATGTCGACGTCGACCTTCTGGCCGAGCGAGACGACGGAGGAGAAACCGACGCCGTTGGCCTCGGCCCAGGCCAGCGTCGAGTTGATCACCGCGGCCGAGCGCGAGACGAGGGCGAGATCGCCCTTCTTGGCGGGACGGGCGGCCAGCGACAGGTCGAGATCGCCGTGCATCGACATGACCCCGAGCGAACCGGGGCCGATGAGGCGCAGGCCGTGCTTGCGGGCGGTCTGCAGAGCGAGACGCGAGGTGGCGAAGCTCCACTCGTCGTAGCCGCGCGACAGGAACAGCGCCGCCTTGATCTGCAGTGCGCCGAGCCGCTCGATCACATCGACCGCGCTCGAGCCGCCGGACAGCACCACCGCCAGATCGGCCTTACCGTCGAAGGCGGAGAGGGAGGCGACGACGCCACCGGTCCAGCCTTCTGGGGCCGGCAGACCGGCGAGTGTCACCCGGCCGCGGAAGCCGCTGCGCGCCAGGTTGGCGTGGAACAGTTCGCATGCGGCTTTGCCGATGCGTTCCGGGCCGACGACGACGATGGAGCGCGGCTGGAAGAACCCGTCGAGATTCCGAACGGCCATGTGGGCCCCCCGTGGGATGCGGCGTCACGTGGCGCCCCCTCCGACGGGAAGCCCCTCACGCACCTGGACGAACCGAGCCTCTCCCGGCGGCGTCTCTCCCGATCGTCGACCTCGGGTGGCTTTCCGCCACCTTCTTCTCGGTCGGATCCGGCGACCGTTCGATCGCCGGTGGTTCCTCAATGAGCCATCAGGACGGGAATCGTCATGGTGGCGAGGATACCGCGGGTCGCGCCGCCGAGGAGGAATTCGCGGACCCGCGAATGACCATAACCGCCCATGACCAAAAGGTCGAACGACTTGTCGGCGGCGTGGTCGAGAAGCGCGTCGGCGACCGAGATGTCGGGCGCCTCGACCTGGGTCAGTTCGACGTCGAGACCATGTCGGGCGAGCCAGGTGGCGAGTTCGGCGCCCGGCTGACCAGGATTGGAACCGGCCTTCTCGACCATCACCACGGCGATCTTCTTGGCCTGCGCCAACAGCGGCATCGCCGCCTGCACGGCGCGGGCGGCGGTGCGCGAGCCGTCCCAGCCGATCATCACCCGATCGAGCGCGATGGTGCCGCGCGAGATGTAGGGAACGATGAGGAGCGGCGCGGTGCCCTCGAACAGGGCCGTCTCGATCATCGCCTCGCGCATCGGCTCCGGGCGATCCGGATCGTCCTGGCCGATCACCACCAGATCGGTGGTGCGACACTCGACGACGAAACCCTCCGGGGCGCCGCCCATCAGCACCTCGGCGATGCGCGTCTCGGCCTGGACCGCGGAGCGTTCGGCGACGGCGCGGAAGCGCTCGGTGGTGATGCGCGCCACCTCCACCGCCTGGGTGCGGGCCTGCTCGATCACTTCGACGGGAAGCGGAGCGACGACGAAGCCGGGGACGATCGGATCGACCGCCAGGGCGACGCCGGTGGCGTGGGCCTCGAGCCGGCGGGCGAGGTCGATGGCGAGCGTCGGACCGGGGCCGATGGTGTCGACGTCCGCATTGCCGGTGCCACGCGACACCGCGGGTTGATCCGGTGTGGCGTGCCCATTGTCCAGGAGTACCAGCATGTCCTTGATCGCCATGGCGGATTCTCCCTCTCGTGGTTCCCCGGCGCACTCGGCTCGGTGGCGGGTTGGTTGTTGCGAGTCTGTCCGAAAAGCGGCCGATCTGCTTTGATCGAGCGCAACGGGCGGGGGGGCGTCAGAAGGTTCCCGGATACTTTCCGCCGTCGAGCAGAATGTTCTGGCCGACGAGGAAGGCGGCCTGCTGCGAACAGAGGAAGGCGCAGACCTCACCGAATTCCGCCGGATCGCCGAAGCGACCCACGGGTATGGTCGCCGCCATGTCGGCGCGAGCCACGTCCTCGGAGATGCCACGCCGTTTCGCCTCGGCACCGACGGTGACGGCGATGCGATCGGTGGCGAACTGGCCGGGCAGCAGGTTGTTGATCACCACGCCCTTCGGCGCCATCTGGCGGGCGAGACCGGCGACGAACCCGGTCAGCCCCGAGCGGGCGCCGTTGGACAGACCGAGGACCGAGATCGGCGCCTTGACCGCGCCGGAGGTGATGTTGACCACCCGACCCCAGCCGCGTGCCGCCATGCCGTCGACGTAAGATCGCATCAGCATGATCGGCGTGACCATGTTGGCCTCGACCGCGGCGTGCCACTTGGCCTCGTCCCAGTCGTGGAAGTCGCCGGGCGGCGGACCACCGGCGTTGTTGACCAGGATGTCGGTGTCGGGACGGGTGGCGAGGATGGCGGCGCGGCCCTCCTTGGTGGTGACGTCGCAGGCGAGGGTCGAGACGGGGGATCCGGTCGCCCGGCGGATCTCCTCGGCCGTCGTCTCCAGCGCCTCGGCACCGCGGGCGGTGATCAGCACATCGACGCCGGCGCGGGCGAGCGACATCGCGGAGGCCTTGCCGAGGCCCTTGGAGGCGGCGCAGACGACCGCTCGGCGGCCGGCGATTCCGAGATCCATGACGGGGTTCTCCACTGCGGGCTCAGAACAGCGAGCCCTGGTCGGCGGGATCGGCTCCGGGTCGGCGCTTCTGGCGCACCGCCGGACGCGGGGTGGGTTCGGCAGGAGGCCACGACGGCGACGGGTCGCCACCGACCGTCGCCGCGACACGGCCGTCGGAGAATTCGATGTCGAGGCCTTGGCCGGCGACGAGTCCAGCGGCGGCGCGCAGCGGGCGGCCCGCGGTGTCGCGCACCAGCGCATAGCCGCGCGACAGCACACCACGGTAGGACAGTGCGCCGAGGAGTTTCGAAAGACCGTCGAGGCGTGTGGTGCGCCGCTCCTGGCCGACCCGGACGGCGCGGTCGCCACGCTCGGCGAGCGCATCGAGGCGATCCCGCGCCGTGGTCAGGCGCACCGCGAGCGTCGCCGGGGAGATCCGCCCGCGGAGTGCGGCGAAACGCGTCGCCTTGACCGCGATCGTCGCGGAGAGCGCGTGGGCGAGGCGGCCGCAGGCGAGGTCGAAACGCTGGCGGCGGGTGTCGAAGAGGCTCTGCGGGCCGGGCAGAGCACGAGCGGCGGAGCGCAGTTCGGTCTTCCGCGTCTCGAGGCCGCGACGGACGGCGCCGGCGAGGCGATGGCCGAGGGTCGCGACCTGATCGAGCAACTCGGCGCGCACCGGCAGCACCATCTCGGCGGCACCGGTCGGGGTCGGGGCGCGCAGATCGGCGGCGAGGTCGATCAACGTCCAGTCGGTCTCGTGGCCGATGGCCGAGACCAGCGGGATCGAGCAGGCGGCGACGGCGCGCACCACGATCTCCTCGTTGAAGCTCCACAGATCCTCGAGGCTACCGCCGCCGCGGGCGACGATGACGACATCGGGACGGGGGATGCCGTCGCGGCCCGCGGGCGGGATCGCATCGAAACCGGCGATGGCGTCGGCGACCTCGCGGGCCGAGGTCTCGCCCTGCACCCTGACCGGCCAGACGATCACGCGGACGGGGAAGCGATCGGCGATACGGTGGAGGATGTCGCGGATCACCGCGCCGGTCGGGGAGGTGACGACGCCCACCACCCTGGGCAGGCGCGGCAGCGCCACCTTGCGGTCGGCATCGAACAGGCCCTCGGCAGCGAGCTTCTTCTTGCGCTCCTCGAGCAGCGCCATCAGCGCGCCGACACCGGCAGGCTCCAGGGCTTCGATGACGATCTGATACTTCGACGAGCCGGGAAAGGTGGTCATGCGGCCGGTGGCGATCACCTCCATGCCCTCTTCCGGGCGGAAGCGGAGTTTGGAAAAGGAACCGCGCCAGACGACCGCATCGATCTTGGCGCCTTCGTCCTTGAGGGTGAAATAGGCGTGACCGGAGGAATGCGGTCCGCGATAGCCGGAGATCTCACCGCGCACGCGAACGAAGCCGAAGCCGTCCTCGATCGTCCGTTTCACCGCCTGGGAGAGTTCCGAGACGGTGAATTCCACGACGTTGGGCAGGGGCTCGGCCAAGCGGGGCTCCGGATTCGACGAAAGTGCGAGCGGAGGGTGGCGGTGGGCGCGTGCCGCGTCAAGGGAGGCGATGCGGAGGAGGGATGCATCGCGTCGCGCGCCCTTCGCCCGCCGTCTTTCACCGTGATATGAGCGACGTGACGAGGTTCGCCCGAGACCGCCCATGGCCCGCTACGATTTCCGCCTGCAACGCCTGTTCGTTCGCGCCGCCCTACGCGACGGCGGGGTGATCGAGCCGACGCGGGAGCAGGCCAACTACCTCCTCAACGTGCTGCGCATGGGCGAAGGCGACCGGCTGCTGGTCTTCGACGGGGTGAACGGCGAATGGCTGGCCGAGGTACGGCCCGTCGGTCGGCGCGACTGCCGACTGCATCTCGTCGAATGCGTGCGGTCGCAGACCACGCCCGGCGACGTCGACTGGCTGTTCGCACCACTGAAACACGCCCGCCTCGACTACATGGTGCAGAAGGCGGTGGAGATGGGGGTGGCGCGCATCCGCCCGGTGATCACCCGCCACACCCAGGTCGGCCGCATCAACCTGGAGCGGATGGAGGCGAACGTCGTCGAGGCGGCGGAGCAATGCGGGGTGATCTCGGTGCCGCCGCTCGCCGAGCCGGTCGACCTCGACCGCCTGCTCGACGCCTGGCCCTCGACCGATCCCGGCCGCCGCATCCTGTTCTGCGACGAGCACGAGGAGACCTCGAACCCGCTCGACCTTCTGCGCGGCATCGAGCGGGGTCCGCTCGCCGTGCTGATCGGTCCGGAGGGGGGCTTTTCGCGCGAGGAACGAGCGATGCTGCACTCGAAGAGATTCGTCACCGCGATCCCGCTCGGGCCCCGGATCCTCAGGGCCGATACGGCGGCGGTCGCGGCACTGGCCGTGGTGCAGGCGACACTGGGGGATTGGTAACCCCTCACCACACCGTCGCGTCGAAGACCCGGTCGATGTTTCCGGCCCATTCGCCACGCCAGGCGTCGAGCAGGCGATCCGCCTGCGTCTTGCCGCTGGCGACGATCTCGTCGAGCATCTCCAGATGCACGCTCTCGTCGCGGCCGGTCTCGTCGAGGATGCCGCGCGCCTTCAGCCCGGCGCGCGCGATCGCCAGGACCTCGGCGCCGATCTCGCGCAGCGTCCGGCCCCGGAACGGCGTGGCGAGGCCGAGGCGGGGAGCGGTGTCGCGCAGGGTCTGACGCTCCTCCGTCGTCCAGTCGGCGACGAGGCGGGAGGCGGCGTCGAGGGCGTCCGCGTCGTAGAGGAGGCCGACCCAGAACGCCGGCAGCGCCGGGATCGAGGCCCGGGAACCGGCGTCGGCGCCGCGCATCTCGATGTAGCGCTTGAGGCGCACCTCGGGGAAGAGCGTGCCGACATGGTTCACCCAGTCGCCCATCTCCGGCACGACGCCGGGCAGGCGGTGGGCCAGGCCGCCGGCCATGAACCGGCGGAAGGTGACGTCGGTGGCATCGTGGTAGGTGTCGCCGCGTTTGACGAAATACATCGGCACGTCGAGCGCCCAGTCGACGTAGGATTCGAAGCCGAAGCCGGGTTCGAAAGCGCGCGGCAACATGCCGGTGCGGTTCGGATCGGTGTGGCGCCAGATCTCCGAGCGGGTCGAGAGGAAGCCGGTGGGCTCACCGTCCATGAAGGGCGATGCGGCGAAGAGGGCGGTGGCCAGCGGCTGCAGCGCCAGGCCGACACGCAGCTTTGCCGCCATGTCGGCCTCGTCGGAGAAGTCGAGGTTCACCTGCACCGTCGAGGTGCGGAACATCATGTCGAGGCCGCGGGTGCCGACCTCGGGCATGTAGGCACGCATGATGGCGTAGCGCGACTTGGGCATCACCGGCGTCGCGTCGAGCTGCCACTTCGGCGAGGCGCCGAGGCCGGCGAAGCCGAGACCGAGCGGTGCGGCGACGGCCGCCACGTCGGCGAGATGGGCCTCGAACTCTCGGGCGGTGGCGTGAACGTCGAGGAGGGGGGCGCCGGAGAGCTCGAACTGGCCGCCCGGCTCGAGGCTGATGGCGCCGCCGCCGTGGTCGTCGGCGAGCCCGATGACCGCCTCGCCGTCGAAGATCGGCTCCCAGCCGCCACGGGCGCGGAGGCCCTCGAGCAGGGCACGGATACCGGCGGCGCCGTCGTAGGGAACGGGGCCGAAATCGGTGCGACGGAAGGGGAACTTCTCATGCTCGGTACCGAGCTTCCAGCGCTCGCGCGGGCGGGCGCCGGCCTCGATCCAGGCGACGAGAGCATCGCGGCCCTCGATCGGACGGTCGTCGGTGGTGTCGCGCGCCATGGCTACCTCTGAGGTTCGGGGCGCGCACCATACGCGCCGGTCGATGACGGAACAAATGCGTTTTGTCGAACGCGCCGTTCAGTTCCCTTCACCGATCCACCGGCTTTCACCTCCGGTCGATTTGACGACGAAGGGTTTCGCGCCGATCATCACATGGCGCGCCGCGGAGAGGATTTCCATGTTCGATCCCAAGGAAATGACGAAGCAATTCCTCGACCCGACGAGATTGGTCGAGACCGCCGCGGCGTTCGGGCTCGGACCCGATCAGGTGCGCGGGGCGACAGCGGCACTCGGTCCGGCGATCGACGCGGCGCTGAAGCGGCGGGCGGCCGATCCCCGCGCGCTGGCCGAGATCATGGGATGGGTCAAACCGAAGCCCGATCTCGCCGCCGCCATGCCGGGCGGCGAGGCGCTCGGCAAGCTGTTCGGCTCGCGCGAACTCACCCAGGCGATCGTCGACCAGATCTCGCGGACGAGCGGCGTCGACAAGCGCAGCCTGGAGATCATGCTGCCGATCGCCTCGGAAGCGGTGATGGTCAGTTTCGCGGAGACTTTGAAGAGCCACCCGCTCACCGAAGGTCTGGCGACGCTGTTCCAGCCGAAGCCGCGACCGGCGCCGACACTCGACGAGATCCTCACCGACAACTTCGGCGCCGAGACCTCGCGCCTCGTCGCCGACACGCTGAAGAACACTCCCAATCCGATCGGTCCGTCGACCTTCTTCGGCGAAGTCCTGGGCGAATTCGTCCGCGGCTTCAACAACGGCGGTCCACCGATCGACGAGGAGATCGCGCCGGAAGATCAGGTGCCGCAGCCGCGCGAGATGGTCGACCGGCTGTTCGAGGCCGGACGTGACGCTCAGGCGGAACAGGCCCGGGCGCTCGAGGCGTTGTTCGACCGGTACTGGAAGGACGGGCCGTACGCCGCACTGGTCGGCGACGCCGGCGGCTGAGGCGTACGGGGGAGAGACGGATGCCGCCCCTCCCCCGCCCCTCGGGGCTCACACCGACAGGCGCGACCGAATCGACGTAGGAACGCTGCGCGCGGCGTGTTCGAGTGCCTGCGCCCGACGGCCGGCGCGGCGCTCGACGGCGAGAATGCGCAGTCGCGTCGACGGGTCTTCGAGAGGTGACGACGCCAGACAGGCGGCGACGTCGCCGCGGGTCAGGCCGATGTCGGCGAGCACGTGATCCTCGAAGGCGAGAAGGCGCGTGACCTCGCGGCGGTGCCGCCGTGCTTTCCACGTCGCACGGGCGAAGGCCACGATCGCGTTCAGATTCGCGGCGACGGTGCGAACGAGAACGCTGACGATCGGGTGGCTCATCGACGGCGACATGGGCGAGGCCATGGGACTTCTCCTCTTCGAATTCTCCGGTTGCAGGTGTCCGTACGACGGGCGCGCGACCACGTGCCGCCGGACCGTGAGATCGGGCGGGGCGACGCGGCGACGCGACCGGAACATCGACAGAAAACACGACCTGGAATTATCTATCAAACGAATGTTATAGATGTCGTGTCGCACAAATTTTGATGGATCGCCCATGCCGCCGCCGCTCGATCTCGACCAGTTGAAGACCTTCGTCGCCATCGCCGAGACCGGTTCGTTCACTCGCGCCGCCGATCTCGTGCACAAGACGCAGTCGGCGGTGTCGATGCAGATGCGGCGGCTGGAGGAACGGGTCGGCAAGGCGCTGTTCGCCCGCGACGGGCGGGCCTCCAAGCCGACGGAAGACGGCGAACGGCTGCTCGCCTATGCGCGGCGGATGATGCGGCTCAACGACGAGACGCTGGCCGCCTTCGACGAGGCGGAGCTGACCGGTCGGGTACGGCTCGGCACGCCCGACGACTACGCCGATCGCTTCCTGCCGGAGATCCTGGCGCGCTTCGCCCATTCCAATCCGCGCGCCGAGGTGACGGTGGTATGTGCGCCGACGCCGCTGCTGGTCGAGGCGATGCGGGCCGGCGAACTCGACGTCGCCATCATCACCCACGTGCGGGAGAAGGGGCCGGCGGAACTGATCCGCCGTGAACCGCTGTTGTGGGTCGGGTCGCAGCGTCACGCCGCCCACGAACTCGATCCGCTACCGCTGGCGCTCGGACGTCCGACCTGCGACTGGCGGCGGGCGGCGCTCGACGGGCTGGAACGGGTCGGTCGGCGCCACCGGCTGCTCTACGTCAGTTGGAACTCGACCGCCGTCGGCGCGGCGGTGCTGTCCGGGCTGGCGGTGTCGGTGCTGCCGGAATCGGCGCTGCGCCAGGGGATGCGGGTGCTCGGTGAGACCGACGGTTTCCCGCGTCTGCCCCCTGTCGACATCGGGCTGCTGCGCGGGCGGGTGAAGAACCCGGTGGCCGACGCGCTCGCCGGCCACATCGTCTCCTCGCTCGACAACCTGTCGACCGGGTTCGGCCGCGCTGCGGAATGAGATGGGTCCGACGATCGGCGGCAGGGCTCGGTGCGTGTCGGGCGCCGACGGGTCAGCGGAAAGAAGAGCCGAGCGCGTTGACGCGCGCATTCGGATTGACGTTGCTGGAGCCCCACCCCTCGCGCACCTTGTCCGCCTGCAACAACGGCACGTCGTCGCGCGCGACCGTGCCTTTGACCCGGGTGCCGTTACCGTCGATCTCCATCACGACGAAGGTGCCGTCACCGCGGTCGCGGTAGAAGACCGTGGGCGCGGTGCCCGGAGCGGAGCGCTGTACGCCGGCGGGCGGAGCGGCGATCGGGAAGAGATGGCCGCGCATCGTGTCGCCGAAGAAGAAGATGATGCCGCCGATCACCGCGAGGATGGCGCCGGCGATCATGACCCCCTGCGCCACCAGTTGCGTCATCTGCGGCGGAGTGACCTCACGCGGTGACACGGTCGCGGCGGAGTTCGCCATCGGTCGGGCGCCGGGACGGGACGGGGGGCGTGCCGCCGCACCTACCGGTATCGGTCGCGCTCTCGCGGTGATCGCCATCTCCGTCGTTCCTTCGATCTCGGCGTGACGGACCGTCGGCCGTCCACTTCACCGGCAAGTCTACACCGGCAACCGTTCCGAAGAAGTAAAGCCGTCGTGCCAGACGTCAGCGGCGGAGCACGAAGAGATTTCCGGCGAGAACCGAGCCGAGACCGACGATCGCGGGAAGCGTCCAGTGATAATCTTCGAACACGGTGGAAATCGCCAGGGCGAAGACCGGGAACATCACGGTGGCATAGCCTGCCCTAGCGGCACCTATACGTCCGAGCAGGGTGAGATAGGCCCAGAAGGCGGCGACCGACGAGACGATCGCCAGCCACAACAGCGACACCACATAGGCGGTCGACCATTCGAAGACGAAGGGCAGATCCCGGATCCGGATCGCGGCGAGGAGGAAGGCGCAGCCCCACACCATGCCCCAGGCCGTGGCGACGAGCACCGGGACGCCGCGGCGTTGGATGGTGCTCGACAGCATGTTGCCGGTGCAGAAGAAGGTGGTTCCCACCACGCACAGGCCGAGCCCGAGCGCCGCGCCGGTGTCGAAGTCGGTGCCGGCGATGGTCGGCCAGAACATCGCCGCCACCCCGGTGAAGCCGAGCAGGCCGCCGACGAGCACGCGTCCCGAAATTCTCTGACGGAAGAACAGGAAGCCGAGCAACAGGTTGATCACCGAGGCGAGCGAGAAGACGACCGACAGCAGGCCCGACGGCAGCCCTTTGGCGCCGTGATAGAAGAGGTTGAAATTCATCGAGAAGATGAAGAACCCGAGACCGGCGAAGCCGAGCTGGGCGGAGAGTGGGAAACGCAGCCGGTCGCCGCGCGCCGTCACCCAGATCCACATCACCGCCGCCGAGATCAGGAAGCGCCAGAACAGCGACACCTCCGGCGGAACGTTGGCGACCTGCGCCTTCATGGCGATCCAACTGGTCGACCAGCCGAAGACGGTGACCGCGTAGAGCACCGCGTCGAAAGCGCCGAACCGCCCCTCGGACGAGGCAGGAGCCTTTGGTGCGACGGGTGGGGAGGCGGTCATCCGGCGGTTTCCGCGTGACGGTGGCCGGCCGCGGACCGCGGCCTTTCGGGAGATCCGCCGGCGGAGGGCGCCGATCGGGTTTCTCCATGTCGCCCGCGACGCCGGGCCGGTCCAGCGAAAGTTGCTGATCCGATCGATCAGGTCGGTTGATGCACCACGGTCGATCCGTCCGCCGCTCGTGCGGTCACAGATCGTCGACGACGATGAGATGCAGCGAACGCGGCCCGTGGGCACCGAGCAGGATGGTCTGCTCGATGTCGCCGGAGCGCGACGGGCCGGTGATCCAGTTGACGGTGCGCGGCATCGTCCCCTCACCGTAGGTCGCGCGGACACGCGCCCAGATGGTCTCGTAGTCGCCGGCGATGTCGGAGGCGCGCACCACCACGAGGTGGTGCTCGGGCAGGAAATTGAGCGTCGTCGGATTGTCGGCGCCGGAGACCAGCACCGCCGTACCGGTCTCGGCGACGCCGGCGAAGGCGTGGGAGAGGCCGGCGAGATCGTGGCCGTCGGAGGGGCCGACGGTGACGGTGAGCTGCGGCTCGCGATCGAAGGGCAGACGCTCGAGGCGCGGATCGGCACCGCGGCGGATCGCCTGCGGCAGGTTCTTCGAACGCAGGTAGCGGGCGACCGCGGCGGGGACGTCGTCGGCCGAAGCGAGACGATCGGTCGAGGCGGCGACCTTCGCCGCCATCTCCAGGAAGAGGGCGAGGCGGACGGCGGGATCGCGTTGCCCGCGCGCCGGCACGATGCCGGGGGCGCGGGCGGCGAGGCGATCGGCGACGGTGGCGCGGCGGGCGTCGTCGCCGGGACCGACACGGAGCGAGCGGCGGATCTTGCCGAGGACGGCGTCACGGGCGGTCATATGCAGATCTCTCACATATGGGTCGGACTCGGGCGGGGCGTTCAGCGCCCGGCGCGCGCCTTCCACTGGTCCATGAAGGTCGCCCCTTCCGGGGCCGGCATGTCGCGCATCTTCGTCCAGCCGGCAGCGAAGAAGGGCAGCGAGGCGATCCGCCCCCTGCCCCGCCCGAGCAGCCGCAGCGCCATCGACGAGACGCGGGCGGCCAGCCGATAGAGCCCGGGCCGGGCGGCGACGAAGGCCCACAGGCCGAGGCCGGAGCGCAGCGTCGCCGGATTGAGCGCCCTCTCCCATTCGCGGTTGCGCCAGGCGCGCATCATCTTCGGCAGCGGGATGCGCATCGGGCAGACGCTCTCGCAGCGGCCGCAGAAGGTCGAGGCGTTGGGGAGATGGCCGGCCTTGTCGACGCCGATCAGCGTCGGGGTCAGCACCGCGCCCATCGGGCCGGGATAGACCCAGCCGTAGGCGTGGCCGCCGACCGCCTGGAACACCGGGCAGTGGTTCATGCAGGCGCCGCAGCGGATGCAGCGCAGCATCTCCTCGAACTCGGTGCCGAGCATCGCCGAGCGGCCGTTGTCGAGGAGGACGACGTGATACTCGCCCGGCCCGTCGGGATCGCCCTCGCGGCGCGGGCCGGTGGAGAAGGTGGTGTAGACGCTCATCTCCTGACCGGTCGCCGAGCGGGCGAGGACGCGCAGCAGCGTGTCGACATCCTCGAGGGTCGGCACGATCTTCTCGATCGAGGCCATGACGATGTGGGCTTTCGGCAGCGTCTGGGTGAGGTCGCCGTTGCCCTCGTTGGTGACGATGATCGAGGTGCCGGTCTCGGCGATCAGGAAGTTGGCGCCGGTGATGCCGACATCGGCGACGAGGAATTTTTCGCGCAACACGGCGCGGGCCTCGGAGAGCAGCGTCACCGGTTCGGTGAGGTCGCGGGCGGCGTCGAGATGGGTGTGGACGCGGCGGAAGTCGCCGGCGACCTGCTCCTTGGTGAGATGCACCGCCGGGGCGACGATGTGGCTCGGGTGCTCGCCGCGGAGCTGGATGATGTATTCGCCGAGGTCGGTCTCGACCGGGATCAGGCCCTCACGCTCGAGGTGATCGTTGAGGGCGATCTCCTCGGTGATCATGCTCTTGCCCTTGGTCACCGTCCTGGCGCCGAGGCGCTTGCAGATGTCGGTGACGATGCGGCGGGCGTCCTCGGCGCTCTCGGCCCAGTGGACGTGGCCACCGGCGGCGACGACCTTCTTCTCGTAGGCCTCGAGGTAGAGGTCGAGGTGGGCGAGCACGTGGTTCTTGAGATCGCGGGCGGCGTCGCGCAGCGCCTCGAACTCGGGCAACGCGGCGGCGGCGGCGGCGCGTTTGGCGATGAAGCCGGTCTCGACGTTCTTCAGCGCCTTCTGCAGCGTGACGTCGGCGAGGGCCTTGGCGGCGTTCTCCTTGAAGGCGGGCGAGGTGACCTGCATCGCTCAGGCTCCCTTCTTGCCAGCGCCGATCGCCGGGCCGTCGGCCATGCCGGCGAGGACTTCGGCGACGTGGCGGACTTCGATCTTCGCGCCCTTTCGCGACAATCGCCCGGCCATGTTCATCAGACACCCCATGTCGCCGGCGAGGAGCGTCGCCGCAGCGCTGTCGACGACGTTCGTCGTCTTCTTGTCGACGATGGCGCCGGAGAGGTCGGGATACTTGACCGCGAAGGCACCGCCGAAGCCGCAGCAGACGTCGGGGTCCTTCATCTCGGTGAGGGTCAGGCCGTCGACGGCGGAAAGCAGCTTCCGCGGCTGGTCCCTGACGCCGAGTTCGCGCAGGCCGGAGCAGCTGTCGTGATAGGTCACGGTGCCGGCGAAGCGCGCGCCGGTCGTGGTGACGCCGAGGACGTCGACGAGGAAAGAGACCAGCTCGTGGCTCTTGGCGGCGAGGCGCTCGGCGCGGGCCTTCCACGGGTCGGCGTCGTCGAAGAGCTCGACGTAGTGGGTGGCGATGTGGCCGGCGCAGGAGCCGGAGGGGGCGACGAGGTAGTCGTAGCCCTCGAAGGTCTCGATCACCTTCTTCGCCAGCATCGCCGCGTCCTTGCGGTCGCCGGAGTTGAAGGCGGGCTGGCCGCAGCAGGTCTGGGCCGTCGGCACCACCACCTCGCAGCCGGCGTCCTCGATCAGCTTGACCGCGGCGAAGCCGACCGTCGGGCGGAAGAGATCGACCAGACAGGTGACGAAGAGGGCGACCCGGGGCGGGCGAGCGGAACCGGCGGGGCTCATGAGGGGAGGTCGGTCCGTGCCGCGGGGAGAGCCGATCCGTCGCGCCGGGCACCGTCGACGGCGTCGCGCGCGAGACGCGCGCGAGAAACGACCATAGATCGGGTACCGAATGCCGTCAAACCACGTGGTAAGATTTTCTGGCCAGATGACGCGCCGATCGAGACGGTGCGGTCGCGCGGGCGAGACCTGCCGGGAGGGGGAAGCGGCATCCCATGGTTCGCCTTGCCGGGCGGCGACCGAGACGCTAACGACGGTCTTCGACGGTGGTGGCGGTCCGCCACCGCGCCCTCCTTCGCCCGGAGACGACCGATGACCGACCCCGAAGCGCCGCTTCCCGCCGACACCGCGGCGACCGCGGCTCCCCGCGGCTTCGCCCCCCACCCGCGTCGCGCCGAGATCGTCGGCGAGATCCACGCCCGACCGTTTCGCGCCGCCGCGCCGCCGCGAATCTTCCTTCACCACGCCTTCGCCGCCGACCGGCACGTGGTGGAGAAGGACCGCGCCTTCCTCGAGCGCTTCTGCCGGGCGCGCGGCGCACCGGGACCGGGGCCGCAGACGCGCCATCACGTCGTCGCCTTCGCCGGCGGCACGCTCGCCTGGGAGCGGCACGCCGAATTCGTCACCTACAGTTGGGACGGGCCGCTCGCCGGCACAGCGACGCCGTTCGGGCCATTGCCGTCGAACCATCCCTTCGGTGCCGATTTCGAGCAGCCTGGGCCGCTCCTGGTCGCCGCCCGGCTCGACCTCCTCACCGACACCGGCGATCTCGCGGCGGCAGCGGGCGCCTTCGATCCGGCGAGCCTGTGCATCTCGGAAGCCTACGGCGGAGCTGCGGCGGCGCTGACCGACTTCCGCCAGGACGGCGACGGGCGCACCCGCGTCCTCGTCCTCGATCGCGGGCTCACCGCCCAGCAGGCCGGGGCGCTGGCCCAGCGGCTGCTGGAGATCGAGACCTATCGGACGCTCGCCATGCTGGGCCTGCCGGTGGCGCAGGATCTGGCGCCCGAGGTCCGCCGCCTCGAGCGCGATCTCGCGGCGATCACCTCGGAGATCCGCGCTTCGGAAGGGCTGGTCGCCAATCGCGGCCTGCTGGAGCGGCTGTCGGCGCTGAGTGCCGAGGTGGAGAACCGCTCGGCAGCGGCGACCTACCGGTTCGGCGCCACCCGCGCCTACGACCAGATCGTCCGCGACCGGCTGGCGATCCTCGACGAGCGCGGCGTGCCGGGCCATTCGACCTGGGCGAGTTTCCTCGCTCGCCGTTCGAAGCCGGCGATGCGCACCGTCGACGGCATCGCCGAACGGATGAACGACCTGTCGAAACGGGCGTCGCGGACGGCGCAGCTGCTGCGCACTCGCGTCGACGTCGATCTCGAACAGCAGAACCGCGATCTGCTCGAATCGATGAACAAACGCGCCCGTCAGCAACTGCTGCTGCAACAGACGGTCGAGGGGTTGTCGGTGGCGGCGGTCAGCTACTACGTCGTCGGCCTCTTCGGCTACGTCTTCAAGGCGGCGAAGGAGGCGCACCTCTTGCCGGTCGATCCGAACGTGGCGACCGGCCTCGCCGTGCCGGTGGTGCTCGCCGGCGTGTTCCGGGTGGTGCGGAGCATCCGCAAGGCCCATGCGCCGGACGGCGAACATTGATCGCGAGCCGCGACCGCGGGCGGCAAAAACGAAGACCCCGGGATCGCTCCCGGGGCCTCGTGGATCGTCGATCTCACCGTCGCCCGCGGGCGTCGATGACGAACGCGGAGATCACTTCACCTTGCCGTCGGCGCCGAACTGCATGACGTAGGCGACGACGTTCTCGAGCTCGGCGGCATCCTTGACGCCGGCGAAGGCCATCTTGGTGCCCGGGTTGAAGGCCTTCGGGTCGGCCAGATAGGTGGCGAGGGTGGCGGCGTCCCACACCTTGCCGGCGTCGCCCATCGCCTTCAGATCGGCGCCGTAGCCCTTGAAGCCTTCGACCGAGGCCATCTTGCGGCCGGCGAGGCCGTTGATCTGCGGGCCGACCTTGTTGGTGGCGCCTTCGCCGATGGCGTGGCAGATCTTGCACTTGGCGAAAGCCTTCTCGCCAGCGGCGACGTCGGCGGCGAAAGCATTACCGGCAGCGGCGGCGAGGCCGAGGGCGGCGAGCACGAGAACCTTCTTCATCTGTTCACTCCGAGGCGTGATGATCGGGATCGAATTCCGGTCGACACGTCTATGCGACGTCGGGGTGCCTTCATATCAGGAAATTGGACCAATTCGAGACCCCGCGATCTGCCTTTTGGGCAGGGGCGGACGCCATCTGGAAAACGCGCGACGACCACGCAGCGACCATCCGAGACGCCGGTCGACGATACTTTCGACCCTCAACATATACGCGGCATCGAATTTTTTCGCGTTCACGTGACCACGACCGGTCACCGACGGACATGCGAACCGGTTGCAATGCCACTGATCTGTGGCACTCTGTCGCACAGGGCATTCGTCATCCATAAGTCGAAGCGATCAGGGCGAGGAACAGACATGACAGGACTCGTGGTCGGGACTACGCCTCCGGGACTCGCATCCAAGGAACCGGTGGTGCGCGCCATCACCATCGACGACATCTCCGCGGCGCTGTCGGATGGACTGCGCGACTTCCGCACTGCGCCTGCCTTCGGTCTGCTGATCGGCGCGATCTACGCCATCGGCGGCAACGTCCTGTTCTGGGCGGCGGCTTCGTTCGACTTCCTGTTCATCGCCTATCCGCTCGCCGCCGGCTTCGCGCTGGTGGCGCCCTTCGCGGCGGTCGGGATCTACGAGACCAGCCGGCGTCTCGCCGTCGGCGGCGAAACGTCCGTCGGAGCACTGATCGGCTCGGTGCCTCCCCACGCGCGGCGCGAACTCGGCTACATGGCGCTGGTCACCGCCTTCGGCATGATCGCCTGGATCTACGCCGCCGGGTTCGTCTATGCGCTGTTCTTCGGGCTCAGGCCGCTCGATTACACCGACATCGTCTCGGCGGTGGTGTCGACCCCGCGAGGCATCTTCTTCCTCGTCGCCGGCAACATCGTCGGCGCGGTGATGGCGACGGTGATCTTCGCGGTCAGCGTCATCGCCTATCCGATGCTGCTCGATCGCGACATCGACTTCGTCACGGCGATGATCACCTCGATCCGTGCGGTGTTCGCCGCGCCGCTGGTGATGCTCGGCTGGGGCATCTTCGTCGGCACCATGCTGGCGATCGCCATCCTGCCGATGTTCCTCGGCCTGATCGTCGTGCTGCCCTGGCTCGGCCATGCCACTTGGCATCTCTACCGCCGCGCCGTCGAAGCGTGAGCCGCGAGCGACGAAATGCGAAGCCCCCGGCGCGGAACCGTGCCGGGGGCTTTCGTCGTCGGTGAGGTCACGGGCAGACGATCGGAGGGTTCAGAGCACCACCACCCGGGTGCCGACGCCGACGCGGCCGTAGAGATCGGTGACGTCCTCGTTGCGCATGCGGATGCAGCCGGAGGAGACCGCGGTGCCGATGGTCCAGGGCTCGTTGGAGCCGTGGATGCGGTATTCCGACGATCCGAGGTAGAGGGCGCGCGCGCCGAGCGGGTTGTCGGGGCCACCCGCCATGAAATGCGGCAGCTCGGGCTTGCGCTTCAACATCGCCGCCGGCGGCCGCCAATCCGGCCACTCCGCCTTGCGGGAGATGGTCTGGGTTCCCGCCCACTGGAAGCCGGGACGGCCGACGCCGATGCCGTAGCGGCGCGCCTTGCCGCCCGACTGGACGAGGTAGAGGTAGCGCGAAGCGGTGTCGACGACGATGGTCCCCGGCCCCTGCTGCCCGTTCCAGGCGACCTCGGTCGGCAGGAACTTCGGATCGACGGCGTCGGCGGAGCGCCGTGGCTCCGGCGCCAGTGCAGCCTGGCGCTGCGGCGCGGCCCGGGGGGCGGCTGGTGGCTCGGGAGGCGGCATCGGGGCGTAGACCACCGGTCCGGTGACGTCGCGATAGCTCGGCCGCAGTTGCATCACCCAAGGCTCGGCGAGATCGGGAGAGAGAACCACCGGCGGGCGGGCGGCATATCGGCTCTCGGCACGAGCCGCGGGCGCCGCGGCGGTGAGAACGGTGGCGGCACAGGCGCTCGCCAGGAGAAGGGTCGCTCGGGTCATCGTCGTACTCGGAACGGGAACGTAACCACGCTTCGCCGTCGGCATCCGCCGCCCACGGGCGACGGACGGCGAAACGGCAGCCGAGACGAGCATGCGACCGTGGTGGCCACCGAATGGTGAACGAATTCCACCGTCTCTCGAACCAGGCCGGAAAGGTTTCGTCATGGTTACCGCATGGTTACGCCCGTCGAGTGCGGGTCACCGACGCGACGGTGGCCGAGACGGACGAAGCCGGGCCGCGAAGAACGATTCCTTAAGGACGGCGCGCTAACCATCTCCGGACGAAAGGATCGAACCGCGAAGAACAGGGGCACTCATGGCGGCGAGAAAGATGTTCCGCATCGAGGCGATCACCGCCGGCGCGGTCGGTTCGGGAGACGGCGCGGAACACCGTCATCGCGAACTCCTGTCCGAGATCCGTTCGCTGCGCTCGCTGGTCCAGCCGACGCAGGAACTGAGCGAGAAGGCGCTCGAGCAACTGCGCCGCGATCAGCACGAGGCGGCCAAGATCAAGGCGGAGATGGACCTCATCTACGAGGCGATCAATCGCACCAAGCGCGAGATCGCCACGCTGCACGTGTCCGGCTGCAACGGACAGGAACTGTCACGGGTCACCAACGAGCTGGACGCCGTCGTCGGCGGCACCGAACAGGCGACCGAGACCATTCTGGCGGCGGCGGAGGCGATCGACGAACGCGCCGGCAATCTCGCCGCCAAGCTCAAAGGCGACGACCAGGGACTCGCCGCCGACATCCAGGATCAGATCGTCCACATCTTCGAGGCCTGCAATTTCCAGGACCTCACCGGCCAGCGCATCACCAAGGTGGTCGGCACGCTGCGCTTCGTCGAGGAACGCATCATCAAGATGATGGACATCTGGGGCGGAGTGGAGAGCTTCAAGGAGATCGAGGTCGAACTCGAACACCGTATGGGCGACCAGTCGCTGCTCAACGGCCCGTCGCTCGACAGCGACCACGGCATCGCCTCGCAGGACGACATCGACGCGCTCTTCGCCTGAGTCCCCCACCGCCGTGACAGATGCGACGGGCGCCTCGGCGCCCGTTTTCATTTTGTTCCGTTCGCTCTACGCTCGCCCGGGGAATCGGCCGGCGCCAAGCGAGGGACGGCGGGATGACGGAACGGGACGACGACGTCAGGATCGGCGCCGACGGACGGGCACGCTGCTGGTGGCCGGGCGACGACGAGCTCTATCGCCGCTACCACGACGAGGAATGGGGGCGCCCGGTCGGCGACGACCGCCGGCTGTTCGAGAAACTCTGTCTCGAGGGGTTCCAGTCGGGCCTGTCGTGGCTGACGATCCTGCGGAAACGCGAAAACTTCCGCCGCGCCTTCGCCGGGTTCGACCCGGAAGCGATCGCCCGCTTCGACGAACAGGACACGGACCGGCTGCTCACCGATCCCGGAATCGTGCGCCATCGCGGCAAGATCGAAGCTGTGCTGACCAACGCCCGACGCTGCCTCGATCTGATCGAGCGCGAGGGGTCGCTCGCCCGCTTCGTCTGGCGTTTCGAACCCGACATCGCCACCCGTCCGCCGCGGATCACCAAGGCGGCTGTCTGCGCCATGACGACGACGCGGGAATCGACGGCCCTGTCGAAGGAGTTGCGGCGGCGCGGCTGGGCCTTCGTCGGGCCGACCACGGCCTATGCCTTCATGCAGTCGATGGGCCTGGTCAACGACCACATGGAGGGCTGTCACGTCCGCGCCGCGGTCGAGGCCGAGCGAGCCGGCTTCGTCCGGCCGGAGTGAGCGATCGCGGGGTCGGTCGGCGGCTTTGAACTTCCGCCTCGTCTTCTCCATAGTGCCGGTGCATCGATCGACCGCGGTCGACTCGCACCGCGCCCACCAGACGAGTTCGCCCGCGATGTCTCGACCGATCGTTCCGCCGACCACCCTCCATTCCGCCGCCGGTCGAACGGCGACGTGGACGCGGCGCGGCGTGGTGGGGCTCGCCGGCGGGGCGATGGCGACCCTGATCGCGCCGATCGCGCGCGCCCAGGAGGCGGAGCCGGCGCTCGATCCGCGGCTTTCCGCCGACACCGTCACCTTCCAGGTGCGGCGGAACATCTTCAAGGGGATGTTGGTGCGCCCGCGGGTCGGGCCGAAGCGGCCGGGGATCCTGCTGATCCCGGATCAGCGCGGCCCCAATCCGTTCTGGCGGGCATTGGCGCGGCGCTTCGCCATGGACGGGTTCGTCGTGCTGCTGCCCGACCTCCTCGCTCCCTTCAACCTGCCGGAAAGTTCGGACGAGGGCGTGGGCCTGATGGCGCGGATCATCCCGGCCGAACACCAGTTGGCGCTCGACGCCGCGGCCGACCTCCTCGCCAAGCATCCGGAATGCAACGGGTCGATCGCCGCGGTCGGTTTCGTCTGGGGTGGGCCCTACGTCGCCCAGTTCGCGATCTCGGGGGCGCGGGTGAAGGCGGCGGTCGTCTACCATGCGACGCTGCCGGCGCCGGACAAGGTGGCGGCGACCAAGGTGCCGATGCTGTTCCACTGGGCCGAGAACGACCCGCGCACCGCACCGCAGATCGAGGCGATCGAGCGAAAGATGATCGGTGCGGCACGGGTGTTCGAGACCTGGATCTACCCCGGGCTCGCCGGCCCCTTCGCCTCCGACCCGACCTCGCGCAATTACGACGAGCGGGCGGCCGACCGTGCGTATGACCGCACCGTCTTCTTCCTGAGACGCCATCTCGGGGCCGGGGGTTGATGCGAGAGGCCGATCGACCTCAGCGGCGCGGGTCGCCGTGGGGTCGTGACAGGCGGTAGAGGGCGTAGGTGTCGACCACCGTTCCGCGTTCCAGACGATCGTGGGTGCCGAGCGGCTCGACGGAGGCGAAGCGCCCCTCGACGACACCTAGAGCGTTCTTGCGGGCACGGGTGACGAACAGCGCCGGCTCTCGGAGCATCGCCGGGTCGGGCGGGGCGAGATGAGCATAGCGCTCGATCTCGCCGAGTTGAACGACGCGGTCGGTACCGAGGCGGCGGGTCAATTGTCCGGCGAGGGTGTAGCTCGGCACGGCGATGTAGGCCGTACCGCTCTCTCGGCGCAGCGCCTCGATTTCGGCGGCGAAGTCGTCCCAACCGCGCATCTGGGCGGTCGGATCACGTTCCGGCGGCAGGACGACGAGCCCGACCGCGGCATGGAGACAGAGAAGCAGGGTCAGGGCGAAACCGAGCGGCGCGGCGAGACGGGCGGCGGCGGTCGCGAGGCGCGCCGAAACTCCGCCGAGTTCGGGGATCGCCACGATCGCACGTGCCGCCATCCAGGCGAGGGCGGCGTAGAGCGGTGCCGGCCAGTTGCCCTCGATGCCGCCGTGGAGCGAGTGAGCGAGGAGATAGGCGAGGAACGGCGCCGAAGTGGCGAGCGGCAGCGCCGCGCCGGCCCCCTCCCCGCGCATCCAGGCGCGTCCCGTCCGCGCCGTGCCCCACACCACCAGAGGCGCGAGCGGCAGGCCGATCAGCAGCCACTGCACGCCGAGGAACTCGAGCAACTTCTCCGGCCGGAGCCCGTGCGGCACGGTGCGGCCGAACTGCTTCACGAAGGAGATCCACTCGTGCTCGGCGTTCCAAAGGACGACGGGGGCGAAAAGAGCGAGGGCGACCGCCCCGCCCGCCCACAGCTGCCGGGCGGCGAGCCAGCGCCGCGCCTCACCGGTGGCGACGAGCCAGAGAACGATACCGAGGCCGAGGAACAGCACCGAATATTTCGAGAAGAGGCCGAGGCCGGCGGTGACGCCGACGACGAGCCACCAGTTCGGGTTCCGCGAGGCGGTGAGCTCGGCGAGCGCCCACAACGTCGCTCCCCAGAAGAACACCGCAGGTGTGTCCGGGGTCATCAACACCGAGCCGGCACCGATCAGAATGGTGGCATTGAAGAGGACGACGGTGCGGGTGGCGACGGCGCGGCCGTCGATCAGCGCCACCGTCCGCCACAGGAAGAACGATCCGACGAAGGTGAGGATGGGAGCGAAGAGGCGCAATCCGAGCGCGGTGTCGCCGACGAGGGTGCGTCCGGCACGGATGACGAAGGCGACCATCGGAGCGTGGTCGTAATAGCCGGCCTGCAGCGTCATCGACCACAGGCGATAGTAGGCCTCGTCATCGGTGAGGCCGGTGAACGCCGCGACGACGAGACGGACGAGAAGCAGGGCGAGGAGGCCGCCGGCGACCGGGATCGGCGGCAGGCCGATCGACGGCCGTCCCGCCGGCTCCGATCCGCTCACCCGCGCCATCATTTGCGCCAGGTGAGGGTGGCTGAGACGGTGTAGTTGAACACCGCGCTCATCGCCGCGCCGGCGAACCCGGCGATCCACGGGCCGGTGTCGACCATCTCGAACAGGCCGGTGGCGACCCCCATGTTGGCGATCGTACCGACCGAGCAGACGACGTAGAAGGTCAGGAGACCCCAGACGAAGCTCACGCCGGTGAGGCGGCGGTCGCGATAGGTGAGCTGGTTGTTGAGCAGGAAGTTCCAGGTCATCGCCACCACCGAGGCGACGAACTCGCCCCAGGCGAAGGTGGAATCGAAGGCATGCAGCGACACCTTGAGCGCCACCAGATGGACCAGGATGCCCGAAGCGCCGACCGCGAGGAACATCAGGAAGCGCACCGGCACGACACCGCCGGAGAACTTGGAGAAGAGCAGACCGAGATATTCGGCGGTCACCAGACTGTCGAGCTTCGATTCGCCGGCGTGGCGTTCGCGGAAGGTGAAGGGCAGCTCGACCGTCTTCAGCGGCTCGGGCGACGAGGCGACGATGTCGAGCAGGATCTTGAAGCCCTCGCTCGACAGATCGTCGGCGACCGCCTCGACCTTCTCGCGCCGGATCATGAAGAAGCCGCTCATCGGATCGCTGAGGTCGATGTCGAGGAAGCGCCGGGCGAGCGCCGTCGCCGTCTCGCTGCCCCAGGCGCGAACCTTGGAGAATCCATCCCCCTGCGAGCCGCCCTCGACATAGCGGCTGCCGACGACCAGTTCGGCACCGTCGCGGATCGCTCCGAGCATCTTCGGCAACAAGGTCTCGTCGTGCTGCAGGTCGGCGTCCATCACCGCGACGACCGGCGCGGCGGAGGAGAGGATGCCCTCGATGCAGGCGCCGGCGAGACCGCGCCGGCCGACACGGCGGATGCAGCGGACCCGCGGATCGCGGCGCGAGATCTCCTTGGCGACCCGCCAGGTGCCGTCGGGACTGTCGTCGTCGACGAAGATCACCTCCCAGGCGATCTCGGCGAGCGTCGCCTCGAGCAGTCGCACCAGTTCGGGCACGTTGGCGCGCTCCCTGAAGGTCGGCACGACGACCGACAATTCGGGCGCGACGAGAGGGGCGACGGCGACGACGTGCACGGGGGCTTCCATCAGATGGACGACTTTCGCGAAGCGGATCGGCGGCATTCGGCGGCGACATCGCAGTGCCGCATATGCCGCACCGCCGCATGAGCGGGAACCGTGGCGTATTCGAGGCCGGAATTCAATCGTCGTGACGGAATGGCATCTCTGCGCTCGCGGTATCGTGACGCGGAAGCGGATGCGTGCCGTCGGGGGGGCGAACCGGCGCCGGCCGAAATGCTTGTCGGATGCGGCGATCCGGTCTAGGAACCTCGCGGCCCCGCGCGCGATGCGCGGGTTTTCGTGTTGGCCTCATGCCGATGCGTCGACTTTCGGATGATCGGACAGGAACGGGTGGATCGATGGCGAACGAGACGAAACCGAAAGCGCGTGTGCCGCGTGGCTTCGTCGATCGCGGACCGGCCGACGTCAAGGCGACCGAGGCGATGCTCGCCAAGATCCGCGAGATCTACGAGCTCTACGGCTTCGAGGCGGTGGAGACGCCGCTCGTCGAATACACCGACGCGCTGGGCAAGTTCCTGCCCGACCAGGACCGCCCCAACGAGGGCGTCTTCTCGGTGCAGGACGACGACGAGCAGTGGCTGTCGCTGCGTTACGACCTCACCGCGCCGCTCGCCCGCTTCGCCGCCGAGAACTGGACGCAGATCCCCAAGCCCTATCGCAGCTATCGCTGCGGC
>ERZ1645187.1252-NODE-1252-length-23671-cov-12.999704_pt1 | contig 23671 bp, 20 predicted proteins | sample MGYA00575352_ERZ1645187 | MGnify/ENA primary metagenome ERZ1645187 (study PRJEB40837, sample SAMN11349314) | freshwater sediment metagenome | isolation source: river sediment | host: Sediment | place: India: Wazaribad , New Delhi | collected 2017-02-21 ...
TCGACTCCGCCTCGAGCTGGTCGAGCTGACTCAGCTGGTAGTCGGTGTGGGTCTGGGTCATGGGTTCCTCTCCTATGGCACAGCAGGCGACATCGTATCGGTCTGGTGACCTGGAACCGAAAAGGCCGGAACGGTGGCGGAGTCACCCCAGGCGGGTGACACCCCCTTGCCCGACGGGCCGCGCCTCCCGATTCTGTGGCTGGATCGAGGAGGTCGCATGCGGATGCGAAGGGCCGGGCTGCTCGCCGTACTGGCCGCGATGGTGATGCTGGTGTGCCCGGGCGTGGCGCAGGCGGCCGAGGAGGACGGCTCCTCGGCCGAGCGGCGGCTCGCCCGGATGTACGCGCCGGTGATGATGCTGGTGGAGCAGACCGAGGAGTGCGGGAGGGGTGAGCCCTATGTGCCCAGTGACGTCGACCCCCTCTTCGGCGAGGACTCGATCGCGCTGCGCGGGCCCTGGACCGACCGCGACCTGATCGCCGTCGCGCCGACGGCGCAGCAGCTGGCCGAGGGCCTGGACGGCTACTTCCTGGACATGCCGGGGGACCCGCTCAAGCCGGGTTGCGACTACGAGGAGTGGGCGCGCGGGCTGTGGGGCCCGACCCCGGAGCCCACCATCTACTCCCATGTCGCCACCGAGGAGGGAGTGGTCGACCGGATCGCGCTGCAGTACTACTTCTTCTACCCGTTCAACGACTTCAACAACAAGCACGAGGCCGACTGGGAGCGGATCCAGATCGAGTTCCCGGTCGCCGACGCCCAGGCGGCTCTCACCGCCGCACCCGACCAGGTCGTCTACTCCCAGCACTACGGCGCCGAGCGTGCCGACTGGGACGCGGCCAAGCTCACCCTGGTCGAGCAGACGCACCCGGTCGTCTACGTCTCCGCCGGCTCGCACGCCAGCCAGTTCGCCGAAGGGCTCTACCTCGGCCGCGGTGCCGGCGAGGGCTTCGGATGCGACACCACGGTGGGGCCGCACCTCGAGGTCAGCCCCGCCGTGCTCACCATCCCCTCCGACCCGGCCGCTGCCGCCGCGGCGTACCCCTGGACGTCGTACCGCGGACACTGGGGTGAGCTCGGCCCGCAGCGGTTCTATGAGGGCCCGACCGGCCCCAACATGAAGCAGGCGTGGCTCAAGCCGTTCACCTGGTCGGCGAAGGCGCGCGAGCGGAGCTTCTCGCTGCCGGGCGCGCAAGCCGCCAGCAACGAGGTCAGTGAGACCTTCTGCACCCTGGTCGCAGGCGGGTCCGACGTCTTCCGCCGGCTCTCCGCAGAGCCTGCCCCGACCCTGATGGTGATGCTCGCGGTGCTGCTGGTCCTCGGCTGGGTGGTACGCCGGTCGGCCTGGCACGACCACCCGTTGCCGGTGATCCAGCCGCGCGGCTTCGGACAGATCGTGGGCGCCTCGGTGAAGATGCTGCGCACCCACCCGCGCCCCTTCCTCCTGATCGCCGCCCCTGCCGCGTTGGCCTCGGTGTGCCTGTCCGTGATCTCCGCCCAAGAGCCCCCGGATCCCTCACCCTGGTGGACGTCGGCGGCGTGGGTCGTCGGGGTGGGCTTCCTGGCCGCCCTGACCTGGGCTCAGCTCGCCACCGCGCAGGCCGTGATGGCCATCGAGGCCGGACGGCGGGTCAGCTACGGCTCGCTGTGGGCCGACACCCGGCCCCGGGTGCCGGCGCTGCTGGGCACCACCACGCTGTGGGCCATCGTGGTGGTCCCCCTGTTGGCCACCGGCCTGCTGGCGCCGGTGGGTCTGGCCCTGGTGGTGGCCTGGCTGCTGGCCCTGCCGGTGGTGCAGGTCGAGAGGCTGTCCGGGCGGGCGGCGTTGCGCCGGAGCATGAGACTGGTGCGAGGTCAGATCTGGACCGTGGTGCTGGTGCTGGGGCTCGGCGTGGTGCTCGTCTCGCTGCTCGGCGGGATCGTGGCGGCCCTGGTGTTCATCGCGTCCTCCGCCTGGTTCAGCGTGGTGAGCGGCATCCCGCAGTTGGTCGCGGCCCTGGTCTGGCCGATGGTGTCGCTGCTGGTCACCTATGCGTGGGCCAACGGGATCGCTCGGGAGCAATCGGTAGCATCAGTTCGGTGAGCAACGGATCCGACGGACCCGCCAGGGCGCGCGGCGGCGACGCTCGAGGCGAGGGGCCGGTCGTCCTCGACACAACCGATCGGGAGATCCTGAAGATCCTGCAGCGTGACGGTCGGACCTCCAACTCCGAGATTGCCCGTCGGCTCGGCACGACCGAGACCACGATCCGCAAGCGGATCGCCGCGATGCGTGAGAACGGCTACTTCGAGATCGTCGCGGTTCCGACGCCTCGGGTGGCCGGCTACAACCTGTCGGCGATCATTGGCCTGTCCGTGCAGATCCCGCACTTGCGCGAGGTGAGCGAGGCGCTGGTGCAGCAGCCGGAGGTCCGCTACTGCGGGGTCTCCACGGGACGGTTCGACCTGATGATCGAGGCGTTCTTCACCGACACCGAGCATCTGCTCTCGTTCACTACCGACGTGCTGGGACCGCTGCCCATCACCGATGTGGAGACCTCGCTGATCCTGCGGATCGAGAAGTTCTCCTACGAGTGGGAGCTGGGCTGATTCGCTTGAGCGCGTTGGCTAGAACACGTTGGTTTGGGTGAGCTGTTCGTAGTGCTGAGGCGCGGTGCGACGCAGCCAAAGAGCCCGGAGCAGTCCGACCGCGAAGGCCACGGGCAACGTGCCCAGGAGAAGCCAGTTCACCCAGTCGGTACGACCGGACAGCAGGTCGAAGTTGTCGATGATCAGCCATGACGCGACGGCCAACCCGGCAAGGCTGAGCAACGGAGCGACGGTCGTGCTCCATACGCTGTGGCCGTGCCCCGGGGTCCGCCTGAAGTACGTCACGATGGCCAATGAGCACAGGGCCTGCAACACGATCACGGTCAGCACGCCAGGAGCCACCATCAGCAGGAAGACCTGGAGATAGGGATCGGCACCGGCCAGCACGAAGAGGACTAGCGCCACCGCGGCCAGGGTCACCTGCAGTCCACTCGCGGCGAATGGCGAGTGGTGCTTCGGGTGCACCTTGGCGAGCGCCGTCGGGAGCATCCGCTCGCGGCTCAGGGTGAACATGTAACGGGACGCCGTGTTGTGGAAGGCCAGCGTGGAGGCGAACGCGCTGGTCACCAGCAGCACCTCCATGACGGTCACCGCACCCGACCCGACGTACTGGTCCATCGCCGTGAAGACAAGCCCGACCGGGTCCTCGGTGGCCGCCACGACGATCTGGGACTTGCCGAAGGCGACGTACACGACCCATGCCATGAACGTGTAGAAGATGCCGAGGAAGCCGACCGCAAGATAGACCGCTCGAGGCACCGTCCGCTCGGGGTCGCGGGCCTCCTCTGAGTAGATTGCGGTGGACTCGAAGCCGATGAAGGCCCCGAAGACGATTGCGAACATGGCTCCCGTGCCCCCGCCGGCGAAGACCGCGGAAGGCTCGAACGGTGCCAGGTCGAAGCCCTCCGCGCCGCCCTGCAGTAGCACCGGTACCGCCAGGATCAACAGGATCCCGGCCTCGGTCAACAACGCGACGCCCAGGACCTTCGCGCTCAGCGAGATCTGCCGGTGACCGAGAAAAGCCACGATCGCCAGCGCGATGAAGGAGTAGACCCACCACGGGAGGTCGATCCCGAATAGGTCGTTCATCGGCAGCAGCGCAAAGGCGCCGACCGCGCCCAGCTGACCGATGGCGATCACCGAGTAGGCGCCCAGCGCCAACGTGGCCGCGCCGGCGCCCAGGGGGCGTCCGAGCCCTTGTCCGATGTAGGAGTAGAAGGCGCCGGCGTTCTTGATCCGCAACGCCATTCGGGTCAGGCCGACCGCGAACAGCAGCAGCACGATGCTGGCGACCAGCTGGGCGCCCGGCGCCCCGATACCTCCGATCATGAAGGCGAGGGGGGCGAAGCCGGCCACCACCAGCAGCGGACCGGCTGCGGCGATCACGAAGAAGGCGAGCTCGAACGGCCCCATGTGGCCGCTGATCCGACGTCGAGGCGTGCTTCCGGTGTCGCGCTGGGTGTCAGACATGGTCATGGTGGCCTCCGGGGGTGTGGTCCGACGGGGAAAGTGCCTGCAGGTGTCGGAGGTGGGAGGCAGCCTCTGCGAACACGTCTGGACGGGTGCGCAGCACACCCGCACCGATCTGACCGCCCTCCCGGCCGGCCAGTCCTCCGTCGATCACCGGCGTGATGCCGGTCTCGACGACCTTGAACACGTCGATCCCGACCGGGGCCCCGCGGAAGTCGAACGCCGGGATCAGGAAGTCGGGATGCTCCCCGACGGTGATGTCGTACATCGCCAGGTTGTTGTCCCGCATGGTTTGGTAGCTCCCGCCCTGGTAGTCCATCAGCGTCGGCGCGCAGGCTTGGGCGAAGCCGCCGAGGCCGACGGTCTCGGTGACGCAGGACTCGCCGCCGATCCACTCTGCGTCCGCCTCGGTGAATCCGTCGAAGAAACGACCCTCCAAGGTGGGGAAGGCTCCGCGGAACCATGTGTCCCCGCATCCGCTGACCCGGATGGCGAACTCGCGGCAGTTGATGGCCATCCCGGTGACCACGCTGCTGCCGGCGACTCCGTGCGCCGCGTCGGCGGTGGCCTTCGCCGCGGCCATGCTCACCCGCAGGAACGTGTAGTCGTTGCTGGAGAAGAACTCCAACATCTGACGGACCTCCGACTCGCGGGCCTCGTCCCGCCCCACGTCGAACAGCGCCTCGGTGAGGGTCCGCTGAAGCAGCAGGGTGCCGGCGGTGTTCCGGGAGTGCAGCTCGTCGCCCAAGCGCAGCGCCCGGGCCAGCAAGGGCTTGAGGTCGAGCGGACCGGTGATCTTGAGCGCGTCGGCAAGGAGTGGTCCCTGCACCTCTTGTAGCCAGCGCAGTCCTTGGCGGACCTCCTCGTTGTAGGCGCCGTAGTTCAAGCGGTAGCGACTCTTGCCCTCGTAGAGGTTGCAGTACGCCGTGTTGCCGTGCTCCTCGTCGCGCACTACCAGGACCGGCATCGAGGCGGTGTAGATGCCTGCTACCGATCCGATGCAGCCGTGCTCCTGGGTGGACCGGACGGTGATGTCCTCGCGGTCCAGGCGAGCCTTGGCGTCCTGAACGTCGGACGCCAGTCCCTCGTAGAGCGCGGCGCTGACGATCGCGCGACGTTGGCCTCCGGTGTAGTCCGGCCAGGCCAACGGCGCCCCAGAGGTGAGGATCGTCCGGGGCGTCATCCCGGGGACGACCTCACCGGCCGCGGCCACGTCGACCAGGACCGGACGCGCTGAAGTGAGTCGCCGCAGGGCCTCCTGGTTGGCCTCGACGGTGCTGTGCTGGGTGTCGACGATCATCAGAGCCTCTGCAGGTAGCTCGAGGTCTCCCAGTCGGTGACCACGGCGGCGTACTCGCGTGCTTCGGCCCGCTTATGGTCCAGGTAGGTCTGGTGGAACTCCTTGCCCATGACCTCCTGCGCCAGCCCGTCGGCCTCGAACTCGTCGAGCGCGGCGTCCAGCGACTTGGGCAGCTCGCTGTAGCCCAGCCGGGTCAGGTCGGCGGGCGTCAACTGGTAGGCATCCGCGTTGAGCGGCTCGCCCGGATCCAGCCGGTCGCGCACCCCTTCCAGACCGGCGGCCAGGATGAGCCCGATCCCGAGGTGGTAGTTGACCGAGGCGTCGGCCGACCGGACTTCCAGGCAGTGGCGGTTGACCGGCATCCGGCACATCAGGGTTCTGTTGTTCTCTCCCCAGGCCCGGTAGATCGGCGCCCAGGAGATCTCGTCCATGAAGCCCTTGCTGGTGAACCGTTTGTAGGAGTTGACTGTCGGCGAGGTGACCGCACAGATCGCGCCCGAGTGCCGGAGGACGCCGGCCACGAACTGTCGGGAGATGTCGCTGTAGCTGCCGTCGGAGGCGGCGAACACATTCCTACCTGTTTCTTTGTCGGCGAGGCTGATGTTGACGTGGGAGGCGGAGCCGAAGTCGTCCTGGAACGGCTTGGCCATGAAGGTCGCGATGCAGCCCAGCTGGCGCGCGACGTGCTTGGCCATCAGTCGGAAGACCACCATCCGGTCGGCCATGGTGAGGGCGTCGGCGTAGTCGAAGTTGAACTCGTACTGTCCGTCCCCGCCTTCGTGGTCGAAGGAGTAGATCCCCCAGCCGAGCTGGTTCATGTAGTCCACCATCGGGTCGAGGAATGGGCCCGCCATCACGGTGGCCTCAAGGTCGTAGCCGCGGGTGGGTGAGTTGAGCCGGTCCTCGGGCACCAGGGGCTCCCACCCGTGGTCGGTGAGGCGTACGACGTACAGCTCAGGCTCGATGCCGACGTTGGGGACGAAGCCCAGAGCGGCCGCTTCCTCCATCTGGCGGGCCAGGAAGTTGCGGGACTCCTGCTCGTAGGGGCGCCCGTGCAGGTGCAGGCTGGTCGGGACCACTGCGATCTCGGGCTGCCATGGCAGGACCATCAGGCGGTCGAAGTCGGGCATCCCCGCGCACTCGTCCTCGTGCGGACCCAGGTCGCCCATCCCTTCCAGCGCACCGACCGTGTAGAGCTCGGAGCCCTCGGCCATCTGCAGCAGGGACTGCACGGGAACGCACTTGCTCTTCGGCACCCCGTGCACGTCGACGTAGAAGCCGAAGACGTACTTGACCCCCCGGTTCAGCAGGTCGTCGCGCAGCGCCTCGATGTGTGACATGCCTCACTCCTTTGATGGATTTCGATCATCTTGCGGACGGAGAGATCGAATGTCAATCTTTGACGAGGCTTGTGGGATCGAGATTCGGCTTGGGTGCGCTGGTCATTCGGCGTGCGCCTCATCGGCCTCGCGGATGGTAGCCAGAGCCTGTGGATCGGAGGACGGCCTCCGACTTGCCCGACTCCTCACCGCGGACGTCACGCCGGATATGGGTGTATGGGTCAACTGTTAGGGTGACCGTATGAAGACGACGATTGAGCTGCCGGACGAGCTCCTTCGCCAGGTGCGCGACTTCTCGCGGGACACGGGGGTGACGATGCGCGAACTGATGATCGACGGGTTGCGCAGCGAACTGGAGCGGCGTCGTACTCCCCGGTCACGAGTCGACTTCGTCTTCACCGCCGTCGACGGCCAGGGTCTGCGCGAGGACGTGGCGCCCGGTGAGGCGATCGCGGTGTCGTACGGGCTGCCCTTGTGAGGGTTCCTTGATCGCGGTCGACACCAACGTCCTGGTCTATGCCCACCGGGCCGACTCACCGTTCCATCCGCAGGCGCGGGCGGCCCTGGCGCAGCTCGCCGACTCCGGGAGCTCGTGGGCGGTGCCGTGGCCCAGCGTGCACGAGCTCCTCGCCGTGCTGACCCATCCGCGGGTCTACCGACCGCCGACCGCGCCGGAGGTGGCGGCCCAGACCGTCGAGGATCTGCTGGCACTGCCTGGGGTGCTTGTGCTGGGGGAGGCGGGCAACCACTGGGAGATCCTGAGTCCGCTGCTGCGGCGCCCCGGTGTCGTGGGGCCGCGGGTGCACGATGCCCGTATCGCTGCGATCTGCCTGGGGCATGGGGTGCGCGAGCTGTGGACGGCCGACCGGGACTTCAGCTGGTTTCCCGAACTGCCCACCCGCAACCCGCTGGTGGCTTGAGGCGGTTCGGTGGCCCCGGCAGCCACATCGCACGACGTGCGCCTTGGGCGGGGGCGCGGAGTTAGCCGCTCTTCTTCCTCATGCCGATCACGCCAGGCTCGTAGTCGGGGTTCTCGAGCTGGGAGATGGTGGGCGAGCCGAACATCGGCAGTCCCGTCGTACGCCGGATCAGGCCCCACACCAGCGGCACCAGCACCAGCATCGCCACGCCCACGCCGGCGACCAGCATCGGGTAGGTCTCGTCCTCGCCCGCGCCCAGCGGCGCCCAGCCGGCCTTGTCCAGCAGCGCGACGCCGGACATGGTCAGCACCACCACGATGCCGCGGCGGATGATCGACTGCGGCACCCGCGGGGCGATCGTGCTGCCCAGGATGGTGCCGGGCACCGAGCCGAGGATCAGCGGGATGGTCACCCCCCAGTCCAGGCCGTGCAGGGCGATGTTGGAGATCGCCGCCGCCAGGACCAGCGGCACCGCCTGCACCAGGTCGGTGCCGACCAGCTTCACCGCCGACAGGCCCGGGTAGAGCATCAGCAGCGCGATCATGATCACCGAGCCGGACCCGACGCTGGTGATGCCCACCAGCAGGCCGCCCATGGCGCCCACCAGCAGGGTCGGCAGCGGCCGGATCACCGGATTGTCGTTGTGCACATGGGTGCCCTTGCGGACCCGCAGCAGCTGGATATACAGCCGCGCCGCGTAGGTGGCGGCCGCCAGCAGCAGCGCGAACCCGATACACATCTTGAGCACGTGGTCGAGCTCCTCGGGGGAGTCGGTGCTCCACGCGACCAGGTAGGGCCCCAGCAGCGCCATCGGTACCGACCCCATGATCAGCCACTTGGCCAGCTGCATGTTGGGTGAGCCGCCGCGCTTGTGCACGATCGCGCCACCGGTCTTGTAGACCGCGGCCGCGGTCAGGTCGGCGGTGACCACGGTGGCGGTCTCGCCGACGCCGAGGAAGATCAGCGCCGGGGTCATCAGCGCGCCGCCGCCCATGCCGGTGAGGCCGACCACGGCGCCGACGAAGAAGCCGGCGGCCAGGATCGCGACGAACGTCAGGGTCAACCAGTCCACGTCAGGCCTCCCAGCCGTCGGGTGTCTCGCTCAGTGGTCTTTCGCTCTGTGGCCCCTCGCTCTGGGGCCCCTCGCCCTGGGGCCCCTCGCTGTGTGGTCCCTCGCTCAGGGCAGGCAGCACGATCTCGAGCAGGTCGCGGATCCGGGCCGCGGCCTCGGTGTTGGCGGCCGGGCCGCGCTTGAAGGGGTCGGCGATGCTGTGCTCGGACCGGGCGGGCGGGCGCCGCCGGGCGGCTTCGGCGATCAGGTCCCGTCCGGTGCCGGTGAAGCCCTCAGCGCGCAGGTTGTCGACGGCTTCGGCGAACTCCGCCAGGGTGAACACCTTGCGGAACGCCTGCGCCTGGTCCTCCAGGATCGTGGTCCGGTGCCACACCTCGGCGGTGAGCACCAGGTCGGCCTCCTCGACGTACCGGGTGTTCAGCGGGCGGCTGCGGAACGCGTCGTACGCCGCCTCGGTAGCCAGCTCGACGGCGATGTCGGGGTTGATCGGGTGGTCGTTGAAGCCGTGGGTGCCGGCGCTGGAGACCTCGATGTCGGTGCGGTCGCCGAGCAGGTGGCGGGCGGTCACCTCGGCGTACGCCGAGCGGCAGATGTTGGCGGTGCAAACGAAGAGGACCTTGAGCGGGTCCTGTGGCTCGATCTCCCGCCCTGGCTCTTCGGGCTCCTCCGGCGGGTCGATCAGGTGCACGTGGCCGGTGGCGGCCAACGCCCGGAGCACGTCGTCGAGCGCGTCGGTGATGCTGCGGCCGGTGGTGTCGACCCGGACCGCGGCGTCCTCGGGCTCCTCGTAGGGCGAGGAGATGCCGGTGAACTCGGGGATCTCACCGCGCCGGGCTTTGGCGTACAGGCCCTTGCGGTCGCGGCGCTCGCACTCCTCGAGCGGGGTGGCGACGTGGATCAGGAAGAACTCCCCACCGGCCGCCTCGACCATCTCGCGGACCTGCTGGCGGGTCGTGTCGAACGGGGCGATCGGGCTGCACACCGCGACGCCGCCGTGCCGGGCGATCTCGGCGGCCACCCAGCCGATACGCCGGATGTTGGTCTCGCGGTCCTCCTTGGAGAAGGACAGCCCGGCCGACAGGTTCCGGCGTACGACGTCGCCGTCCAGGCTGGTGACGGTGCGCTCGCCTTGCTCGAGCAGGCGGTCCATCAGCGCGCGGGCCAGGGTGGACTTGCCGCTGCCGGACAGGCCGGTGAAGAACAGCACCAGGCCCTGGCGGCCCGGCTCGGGCAGGTCGAAGTCGACGATCGCGGCGATGTCGTCGGGGAGGTCGTCGTCGTCAGCCTCGGCGCCCGCCTGGTCGCTCGCCTGGTCGCTCGCCTCGGCGCTCGCCTCGGCCAGAGCGCGGACCGGGTCGCCGGCGGCGTAGTTCTCCACCACCAGGACGCCGAGCGCGTGGTCCTGGTCCGGGTCGCCGTGGCTGGCCAGGGGTACGGCGACCACCGCGGCCTCGCGCAGGTGGCCGGCGGCGGCGACGGTGGCGCGGACCAGGCCGACCGCGGACATCTGCGGGGTACCGGTGCCGGACAGGGCGAGCAGCACGACCGGGCCTTGTTGGTCGAGCTCGTCCAGCTGGGCCCGGGTGAGCGGGCCGGTGACCGGGACGAACGTGCGACCGGCGTACTGCTCGCGGACCTGGGCCGGGGTCAGGTGCAGCTCGCGGAACGCGCCGAACTGGGCGTGGGTGAGCGGGGTGATCTGCCGGCCGTGGTCGCTGATCGTCGCCAGCGGCAGGCCCTCGGGGTCGACCAGCTCCGCCTCGCTCGTCCCCTCGGGCAGGGTGAGGGTGATGACGCTGCCGGGCTCGTTGAAACCGGCGTACGGCGCGAGCGCCCCGGAGACCAGCAGCTCGAGGTCGTCGAGCTCGCGGGGCGTGGGGCACAGCTGCGGCAGGGGCGTGGGCACCGGGACATCCTCTCAAAGTCGCGTGACTTTCGTGACCATGGCATGTGGGTAACTTGTCGCTATGACTCAACCAGTCGCCGGGCAGTCTGTCGCCCAGCCTGTTGCCCAGCCTGTTGCCCAGCCTGTCGCCGGGCAGCCTGTCGTGGCCGAGATCGTGCGCTCCGGGTTCGTGGAGGGGCACCACTACGGGTCGGTGGTGGCTCTGGACGCCTCCGGGGAGGTCGCGTGGTCGGTGGGGGACGTCACCGTGCCGGTGCTGCCGCGCTCGTGCAACAAGCCGTTGCAGGCGTTGGCTCTGGTGGAGCTGGGACTGTCGCTGCCTGCGGAGCTGCTGGCGCTGGCGTGTGCGTCGCACTCCGGCGAGCCGTTCCACGTCGAGGGCGTACGGCGGATCCTGGCCTCGGCCCGGCTGGACGTCTCGGCCCTGCAGACGCCGGCTGACTACCCGTTGGACGAGGCGGCCAAGGAAGCGCTGATCCGGTCCGGCGGGTCGCGGGCGCCGGAGCTGATGAACTGCTCGGGCAAGCACGCCGCGATGCTGGCGGTGTGCGTGCTGCGCGGGTGGTCCGTCTCGGACTACCTGTCGGCCTCGCACCCGCTGCAGCGGGCGGTCGCCTCCTCGTTCGCGGCTTCGACCGGGGAGCCGGTGGAGGCGGTGGCCGTGGACGGGTGCGGCGCGCCGTTGTTGTCGACGTCGCTGGTGGGGCTGGCACGGGGGTTCCGGTCGTTGGCGCTGGCCTCGTCCGGGCCTGCTGCGCTGGTAGCCTCCGCGATCCGTTCTCATCCGGAGTATGTCTCTGGGACAACTCGTGACGAACTGGCGCTGCTGCGGGCCCTGCCGGGCGCGATCGGGAAAGCGGGGGCCGAGTCCTGCTATGCCGTGGCCCTGCCCGACGGGCGGGCGTTCGCGCTGAAGACCGACGACGGTGCGGCTCGGGTCCGGCCGGTACTGATGGCCGCGGCGCTGGAGCGCAGTGGGGTCCTGGCGGAGGCGTGGGTCGACGCCTCGGCGGTGCGGGCGACCGGGGTCGTACCGATGATGGGCGGCGGGGTCGCCGTGGGGGAGCTGCGGGCCTGCTTCTGAGGGCCTTCCGGTGACGCGCCCAGCCCGCGGGACGTCGTACGACGTGGTCCCTCCGGCCGCCGATCCGCATGACGCTCCGTGGGAGGTCATGCGATGTGGTGGCCGACAGGTGGCCGACGGTGTCGAATCGCATGACGCCCGGCGGGACGTCGTACGACGTGGTGGCCCACGGTGTCGATCCGCATGACGCCCGGCGGGACGTCGTGCGATGTGGTGGCCGACGGTGTCGATCCGCATGACGCCCCGGGGGCCGGCCGGCCACGCGTGTCCAGAGTCACGCTAACTCGGTTTGCAAAGTGCTAACTATTGCTAGCACAATGGAGGGGTGGGTAAGGGAAAGGTCACCAAGACGGTCGAGAAGACCGTCGGGTCCCTTGGCGACTACCTGAAGGAGCAGAGGCAAGCCTCCAAGCTCTCGCTCAGGCAGCTGTCCGAGTTGGCCGGGGTCTCCAACCCTTACCTCAGCCAGATCGAGCGGGGGCTGCGCAAGCCCTCGGCCGATGTCCTGCAGCAGATCGCCAAGGCACTGCGGATCTCCTCCGAACAGCTCTATGTCCGGGCCGGGATCCTCAGCCCCGAAGAGGGCGCCGGCGGCTCCGTCGAGCTCGCGATCCTCAACGATCCCGGGCTCACCGAGCGTCAGAAGCACTCCCTGCTCGATGTCTACGCATCGTTCCTCGCTCTCAACCAAGGCCCATCCACCACCAAGGAGAAGTGAACATGGCCACCAAGACCAAGTTCGACGTCAAGACCGAGGCCACTCGCGCGTTCTACGCCGGGGTCGGTGTCAACGACCTCGCCGTCGAGAAGGTCCGCGTCGTCGTCGCTGACGTGCAGAAGCGCGTCACCGGTTACCAGAAGGACGTCCAGGCGAAGGTCACCGACGTACAGAAGGACGTCGAGACCCGCTTCGCCGAGGTTCGCAAGGACTCCGACCCGAAGGCCCTGCGCGAGCGCGCCACCGCCGCGGTCGAGTCGCTGACCAAGGACGCCAAGGCCCGCCGTACCGCCGTCGAGGCGCGGGTCACCGACCTGCAGTCCGAGGCCAAGGCCTACCCGGGCAAGGTCCAGGAGTTCCTGGACGAGGGCGTCGACAACGCCACCGAGTTCTATGGCGACCTGGTCAAGCGCGGCGAGAGCCTCGTCGGCCGGATCCGCCGCCAGGAGTCCACCAAGGCCACGATGGCCGCGGCGAAGACCACCGTGACCAAGGCCAAGACCACGCGCACCCAGGCCACCAAGGCTGCCAAGGCCGAGACCACCGCGGTCACGACCGCCGCCAAGAAGGCCGTCAAGGGCGCCCAGCCGGCTGCCGTGAAGAAGGAGGCCGCCGCCGCGAAGTCCTCGGCCAAGGCCACCGTGACCGCCGCCAAGAAGACCGCCTCGGCTGCCGCCAAGGCCGTGACCGACGCGGTCGAGAAGGTCGGCGACTGAAGAGAAGGCCCCGAGGAGCAGTTGACGCTGTTCTGACGAGCTGAAGCCTCAAGCCCACGAGGGCCCCCGGTTGTATGAGGCACCGGGGGCCCTTGTGCAGCCCGTAGGCTTGGCCGGGTGAACGTCTTCGACATCCAGAGCGGCATCTTCGCGGTCCTGTGGTTCGCGCTGCTGGGCGTCAAGGCCTACGCCTTCATCAACGCGCTGACCTTCTCCGGTGAGGCCTACGAGGCCGCCGGGAAGCTCACCAAGGTGGCCTGGCTGGCGATCCTCGGGCTGGGGGTCCTCGCACACCTGGTGCTCGGTGGCGTGTTGAGCCTGATCAACCTGGCGTTCACCATCGCCGCGTTCGTCTACCTGGCCGACGTACGCCCGGCCCTGGCGGGGCTCACCCGCCGCTGACCCCCCGGCGTACGTCGGATTCTGGGCATCGTCTGCGAAACCGTTCGACCTCTGGGAACCTTGTGGAGGCGGGCTTCCTCCCGCTACCGACACCTGACCAAATCGACCCATGGGGAATCGATGACCGAGTTCGTGCCGGCGGTGCAGCGGCACCGCACCGGGCTGGCGACGACGTACGACGCGCTGGTCTGGATCGGCACCTACATGGGCTGGATGTTCCTGCGCCTCGAAGGCGTCGTCGAGTCCTATCGGTCGGTCTTCGTGATGGGTCTGATCGCGGCGACCGCGCACGTGATCATCGGCCGCCTGGTGCGGCTGCACCAGGGGCGAGCGCGCACCGCCAGCCTCGAGGAGATGATGCTGCTGGGCTTCGTCACCTTCTCGGTCGGGTTGCCGATGTTCACAGCCAACCTGATCTGGCAGTGGGTGCCCCGCAGTGTGCCGCTGGCCGCGACGTTCGCCTCGCTGATCCTGATGACGTTCGGCCGGGCGCTGTGGCGCTGGCTGCGCGAGCACGACATGGCCCAGGTCCGCAGCGAAGGTGCGAGCCGGGTGCTGGTGATCGGCGCCGGTGCGGGCGGCTGCGACCTGATCGACTCCATGCTCGGTGACCCGGCCCGCAGCTGGCGGCCGGTGGCGATGGTCGACGACGACCCGGCCAAGCGGCACCGCCGGCACCGCGGCGTACCCGTGCTCGGGACCACCGAGCACCTCGCCGAGGTCGCCGAGCGGTGCGAGGTCGACACCGCGATCATCGCGATCCCCAGCGCCACCGCCGCCGACGTGGAGCGGCTCAGCCGGCTGGCCGTCACCGCCGGGCTGAGCGTGAAGGTGCTGCCCGGGGTCAACGAGCTGTTCGACAACCAGGTCGGCATCCGCGACATCCGCGACATCAACCTCAACGACGTGCTGGGGCGCAACCAGATCGACACCGACATCGCCTCGATCGGGGGCTACCTGAGCGGGAGGCGGGTGCTGGTGACCGGCGCCGGCGGCTCCATCGGGTCCGAGCTGTGCCGGCAGATCAGCCGCTTCGAGCCCGGCGAGCTGATGATGCTGGACCGTGACGAGTCGGCGCTGCACTCGGTGCAGCTCTCGCTGCAGGGCCGGGCGCTGCTGGACTCCGACGACGTCATCTTGTGCGACATCCGCGACCTGCCGGCGGTGAGGGGCATCTTCGAGTCCCGGCGGCCCCAGGTGGTCTTCCACGCCGCGGCGCTCAAGCACCTGCCGATGCTCGAGCAGTTCCCCGACGAGGCGGTCAAGACCAACGTGATCGGCACCCGCAACGTGCTCGAGGCATCCCGTGCGGTCGGGGTGGAGCGGTTCGTCAACATCTCCACCGACAAGGCGGCCAACCCCTCCAGCGTGCTGGGCTACTCCAAGCGCATCGCGGAGCGCATCACCTCCACCTACGCCCTCGAGGCGGAGTCGGGCACCTACCTGTCGGTGCGGTTCGGCAACGTGCTGGGCAGCCGGGGCAGCGTGCTGACCGCGTTCGCCAAGCAGATCGCCGCCGGTGGCCCGGTCACCGTCACCGACCCCGACGTCACCCGGTACTTCATGACCATCGAGGAGGCCTGCCAGCTGGTCGTACAGGCGGCCGCGATCGGGCGCCCGGCCGAGGCGCTGGTGCTCGAGATGGGGGAGCCGATTCGGATCCTGGACGTCGCCAAGCAGCTGATCCGGCAGTCCGGGAGCGCCGTCGAGATCGAGTTCACCGGCCTGCGTCCCGGTGAGAAGCTGCACGAGGAGCTCTTCGGGGACGACGAGCCCCAGGATCAGCGCCCCGAGCACCCCATGGTCTCTCACGTGCCGGTACCGCCCGTTTGCGACAAGGAGATCGAGGCGCTGCCCTGCTACGGGGAGCGCCAGGAGGTCACCCGGGCGTTGGCGGCGTTGTGTCTGGTGATGAGTGGGGCGCGTACTTGATGCGTCGTACCGGGTGGACGGAATCCCCGCCTGTCCGGGTATCCCTTCCGTTGGAGGGGGTTGCAACCCCCTCCAACCTGCAGACACGCCCATCAGCCTTCGGCAGCTGAGCTGCAACTGAAGACCAGAGCGCGGCTCGGACGCTCGCCCCGATGAACCGAGGAGAAGTGCCGTGACCCGCCCCGAGCCGCCGTCGGCTGCCGACGTACCAAGCTCCTCCACGCCGCGTCCGGGGCTGTCCCGCCGGGGCGTGCTCGCCGGAACCGCATGGACCGTGCCCGCGATCACGGTCGCCGCGGCCGCGCCGGCGTACGCGATCTCTCGCTGCACGCCCGGGGCGCTCGTGGTGACCCCCGTGGCGTGGACGGTGAGCGGCCAGCTGCAAGCGAACTATGTCAACACCGGCTGGATCCCCGGGAGTGTCGGCACCGGCGGGTCCATCAGCCAAAGCGAGTTCACCAACTGGTTCAACACTGAGCCCGTCGGCGCGTTCGTGTCGTTCGCGGACAACGGTTCGACGGCCGACACGCAGATCACCGTGGAGTACGCCTTCAACGTCACCGGAAACGCCCACCTCACGGCCTCCGGCCTGGCCCGGTTCAGCTATGGGCAGAAGGCCAGTCAGTACATCGAGCGGCAGGATCTGGTGATCTCACTGGTGGAGGGCAGCTCGGTGCTGGGGTCGGTCAAGTACGCCCACCAGCGGATCGACGGTGCGACCTACCTGCCTCGGAGCACCCAAAGCGGCAACAACTGGCCCACCGGCAACGCTTCGGTGTACAACCACGCCACGTTCACCAGCGACCCGGCGATGGTGAATGCCGGCTACACGCTGGTGCCTCGTCCGGCGGTGGTCTCCGGGGCGCTGCCGGACTCGGGTACCCGGGACCAGGCCTTCACCTTGAACGCGACGAGCATGGGTACCGGGTCCAGGCAGCTGAGGGTCCGCTACACCTTCACGCTGCACGGGCTGCGCGCGGCAAACGGCACCTGGGTCAACGACGACATCATCATCAGGCCGCCGAGCATCGTGGCCACCTGCACGCCCTGACGTCGTACGGCGTTCGGCTCGCCGGCCCGGCTTGATGCGCGACCGCGGAATGGAGCTCTCAAGGCCCGGAGGCTGATGGGCGTGTCTTCCCGTTAGTGGGGGTTGCAACCCCCTCCAACGGAAGGGATACCCGGACAGCCGGGGATTCCGACCCCCCCTTCAGCCCAGGTAGCGGCGGAGCGCCACCCCGGCGTCCTCGGGCTCGAAGCCGGTGGCCCGGAGCTTCGCCAGGTCCAGCGCGCTGTTGAGGGGCCGAGGCGACAGGCCCTCCTTGCCGGCGTAGTAGTCGGCCGTCGAGGTCGGAGACACGTCGTCGGCGCTGCGCCCGGACAGCTCGAAGACCAGCGAGGCGATCGCATGCCACGACATCGCCGGACCGCCGTTGGACACGTTGTAGGTGCCGTACGCCGCCCCGGAGTCCAGCAGGTGCCGGGTCGCCCGGGACAGCTCGGCGGTGAAGGTCAGCCGGCCCACCTGGTCGTCGACCACGGCCGGTGAGATGCCGCGCTCGGCCAGCGAGGCCATGGTGCGCACGAAGTTGTTGCCGTCGCCGATCACCCACGAGGTGCGCAGCAGGTAGTGCCGCGGCGCCAGACCGACGGCCACATCACCGGCGGCCTTCGACTGCGCGTAGACCCCCAGCGGCGAGAGCGGCTCGGTCTCGGAGTGGCCGGGCTCGAGCGGCGCAGTACCGTCGAAGACGTACTCCGAGGAGTAGTGCACCAGCGTGAAGCCGTGCTCGGCGGCCAGCCGCGCCAACGTCGCCGGCGCGCTCGCGTTCGCCGCCCACGCCGCCACCCGGCCAGACGAGGTCTCGGCCGCATCCACCGCGGTGTAGGCCGCGGCGTTGAGCACCAGGTCGTACTCCGACCACGGCCAGGCAGCCACCGCGGAGGCGTCGGTCAGGTCCAGCTCGTCCAGATCCACCAGCTCAGCGCCCGGGAAGTCGAGAGCCAGCGCCCGGCCCAACTGGCCCTTCGCGCCGACGATCAGGGTCTTCTGCCGCGCGATGGCGGTCGCCGGGTCCAACGCCGGGTTGGCCTTGTCCTTGTCCGACACGATCGCCTCCGCCAGCGGGATCGGCCACGCGATCGCCGCAGAGGGGTCGTCCAACGCCAGCGCCGGATAGCTGATCCCGGGCCGCCAGTGCTGGTTGACCAGATACGAGTACGCCGTGTTGTCCTCCAGCGTCTGGTAGGAGTTGCCCACCCCGCGCGGCACGAAGACCGCCACCGACGGGTCCATCTCCAGGGTCACGGTGGCCCCGAACGTCGGGCCCCGCCGCATGTCCACCCAGGCGGCGAAGATCCGCCCCGTGGCCAGCGACACGAACTTGTCCCACGGCTCGGTGTGGATGCCGCGGGTCACGCCGCGCTCGGTGTTGAAGGAGATGTTGTTCTGCACCGGCCCGAAGTCCGGCAGGCCGACGGCGAGCATCTTCTCCCGCTGCCAGTTCTCCTTGAAGAAGCCGCGCGCGTCGGGGCGCAGGTCCAGCCGCACGATCACCAGGCCCGGGATCGCCGTGGTCTCCAGGGCGGGCAGCTGCGTCGAACTCACGGTCACTGCCCCTGCGCGGCGTACGCCGCCTCAGTGGCTTCCTTGCCCGGCCGCCACCACGCCTCGTTGACCTGATACCACTCGATGGTCCGGGCCAAGCCGTCGGCGAAGTCGGCGAAGCTCGGGGTCCAGCCCAGCTCCTCGCGCAGCTTGGTGGAGTCGATCGCGTAACGCAGGTCGTGTCCGGCCCGGTCAGTGACGTGGTCGAAGTCGTCGGCGTCGCGGCCGAAGTGCTCCAGGATCATCTGGACGACCTGCAGGTTGTTGTGCTCCCCGTCCGCCCCGATCAGGTAGGTCTCGCCGATCCGGCCCTGCTTCAGGATCGTGTACACCGCCGAGGAGTGGTCGTCGGCGTGGATCCAGTCCCGCACGTTCTGCCCGGCGCCGTACAGCTTGGGCCGGCCGCCGGCGATCACGTTGGTGATCTGGCGTGGGATGAACTTCTCGATGTGCTGCCAGGGCCCGTAGTTGTTGGAGCAGTTCGAGATCGTCGCCTCCACCCCGAAGCTGCGCACCCAGGCGCGCACCAGCAGGTCCGAGCCGGCCTTGGAGGCGGAGTACGGGCTGCTCGGGTTGTACGGCGTGGCCTCGGTGAACCGCTCGGGGTCGTCGAGCTCCAGGTCGCCGTACACCTCGTCGGTGGAGATGTGGTGCAGCCGGGTGCCGGCCTTGCGCACCGCCTCCAGGATCGTGAACGTGCCCACCAGGTTGGTGGTGATGAACGGGCTCGGGTCGTGCAGCGAGTTGTCGTTGTGCGACTCCGCCGCGTAGTGCACCACCGCGTCGTGCTCGGCGACCAGCGGGTCGACCAGCGCCGCGTCGGCGATGTCACCGACGACCAGCTCGACCCGCCCCTCGGGCAGCCCCTCGAGCGCCTCCCGGCTGGCCGCGTAGGTCAGCTTGTCCAGCACCGTCACCTTCGCCTCGGTGTCGGCCATCAGGTAGTGCACGAAGTTGGAGCCGATGAACCCGGCGCCGCCGGTCACGAGAAGTCGATCCATGGGTCGCGAGTCTAGGTGGCGCGCCCCGTCAGCACCCACTCGTGGGACCCGTCCAGCGCCTCGGTGTCGAAGCCGGCGGTACGCCGCCCGGTCGCCTCCCAGCCCTCCGGCAGGTCGCTCGGGGCGTAGCCGGCCGGCCAGCGCACCCGGACGCTGAGCTGCTCCGGCGTCACCGTCGGGTGCCGGTCGATCGCCAGCCCGTAGGCCAGCGCGCCCTTGGTCTCAGCGCCCGACTCCTGGGGTGCGGCCGCGGGGACGTCGTACTCGACCACCAGTCGCACCGTCTCGCCGGGACCCAGCTGGTAGGGCCGCTTGAAGAACGGCCGGCCGAAGTAGTCGCCCAGCTCCGGCCGGAACGGCTCCCCGCCGAGGCTGGCCCGGGTCACCTTCACCTCGCGCGGCAGGAACGCGGCCACGTCCATGGTGATCCACCGGGTGTTGTAGCCGGACTTGTCGTCGCCGAGGATCGCGGTGGCGGTGTTCTCGATGTCGGCGGTCAGTACGACGTGCGCGCTGCCGTCCTTGGCGACCTCGACCTCGGACTGCAGCCGCTTGCGCTGGTAGTAGTCGGACTTGGCGCCCACCAGGTTCTGCGTGAAGACCCCGATGTAGTCCTGGTCGGTCTGCGACAGGTCGCCGTCGAAGCCGATCTGCGCGGCCGCGTCCTGGGCGGGCGTGTCGCGGAAGTAGAGCGCGAAGTGCCGCTGGTCGGCGGCGTCGGCCAGCGCCCGGATGGTGTCGATCAGGTCCACCCCGGCGAACAGCCGGTCCACGAACGCGGGGATCAGCGCGCGGTTGATCCGGCGCCGCTGCGCGGTCTGCTCGTCGTCGTACTGGTCGTAGCTGCCGATGGTCAGCTCCACCACCTCATCGGCCCCGACCTCGCCCACGCCCGGCACCTGCAGCGGGCCGGTGACCTCCAGCAGCCGCGAGATGGCGACCACGTCGAGGGCGATCAGGCCGTCGGCCTCCCACTTCTTGATGCGGGTCCAGGCACGCAGCATCTCCTCCCCGGAGACCTGCCACGACGGCGCCAGGTTGGCGTGGGTGATCCGCTGCCGGTAGGGGCTGACGAACGGGTTGCCCTCGACGTGCTCCCACTGGATCGGCCGGAACGCCGGCGAGCGGATGCCCTGGTCGGTGACCACCCCGCGGGAGAACCGGCCCTGGTCCAGCATGATCGGCGAGAACGCCAGCGCCGCCCCGCCGGAGTAGCGGATCTCGGCCGGGTTGAGCATCGCCACCACGTAGCGCTTCTTGTCCTCGGCACCCAGGATCGAGGGCAGCGTGGCCAGCAGCGGGTCCATGTCCTGCAGGGTCTCGGTGGCCGGCTCGACCTGGGCCAGCGCGTCGTCGCGGGCCTGGGCCACGGTGTCGCCGACGACCGGCGCGGTGCCGTCGATCCCGGTCAGCTCGGCCTCGGCCGCGGCCAGGTGGGCGGTCATCTCGTCGATCCCGGCCAGCACCCGGTCCAGGGTGTCAAGGTCGATGCCGGACTCCTCGGTGAACAGGGTGGCGGCCTCGCCGGTCAGCTGTGGGTGCAGCTCGGAGACCACCTCGAGCGCGCTGGTGACCTCGTCCACGGCGGTGCCCAGCCGTCGTACGTCGCGCACGCCCGAGCCGGCCACCGGCACCACGCTCCACACCTTGGCCCCGAACCCGTCGGTCACCCCGGTGACCTCGTCGACCTCGGTGCGGGCCCGGGCGATGTGGGTGTCCGCGGCCTCCAGCTCGCCGGCCCTGAGCTCGTCGACCGCGGCGTCCAGCTCCTCCTGCGCCGCTTGCGCGTGAGCCTCGACCCCGCGGAACGGCAGCGCCAGCAGCAGCAGACCCAGCACCAGCAGCGCCAGGACGCCCAGCACCCAGGCGACCCGACGCCGAACCGGGTGGCGGGTCGCGGACATGGCCGCAATCGTGCCAGAGGCCCGCTGATGAACCCGCGGGAACCGCACAACCTAGGGTGTTGCCATGCGCGGAATCATTCTGGCCGGCGGCACCGGGTCGCGCCTGCACCCGATCACCCAGGGCATCAGCAAGCAGCTCGTCCCGGTCTACGACAAGCCGATGATCTACTACCCGCTCACCACCTTGATGCTGGCCGGGATCCGCGACGTGCTGGTGATCACCACCCCGCACGAGTCCGAGGCGTTCCAGCGGCTGCTGGGTGACGGGTCGCAGTTCGGGATCAACCTGTCTTTCGCGGTGCAGCCCAGCCCGGACGGCCTGGCGCAGGCGTTCCTGATCGGCGCCGACCACATCGGGTCGGACTCGGCCGGGCTGGTGCTCGGCGACAACATCTTCTACGGCACCGGGATGGGCAACCGGCTGCGGCAGTTCGCCTCGATCGAGGGGGCGGCGGTGTTCGGGTACCACGTGGCCGACCCCACGGCGTACGGCGTGGTGGAGTTCGACGACGGGGGCCGCGCGATCTCACTGGAGGAGAAGCCGGCCGCCCCGAAGAGCAACTACGCGGTGCCCGGGCTGTACTTCTACGCCAACGACGTCGTCGGCTACGCCCGCGAGCTGCAGCCCTCGCCGCGGGGCGAGCTGGAGATCACCGACCTCAACCGGCGGTACCTGGAGCAGGGCCGGCTGCAGGTCGAGGTGCTGCCGCGCGGCACCGCCTGGCTGGACACCGGGACCTTCGACTCGCTCAACGACGCCTCCAACTTCGTGCGCACCATCGAGTCGCGGCAGGGGTTCAAGATCGGGGCACCCGAGGAGGTGGCCTGGCGGATGGGGTGGCTCAGTGACGACGAGCTGCTGGCTCGGGCGGAGCCGCTGCGCAAGAGCGGGTACGGCGAGTACCTGGCCGGTCTTCTCGACTGATTGCCCCTGGCTCAGCGGGCGAGGTCGGCGTCCACCATCGCGTGCACGACCTCGGTGAAGGTCCGGGTCGGTGCCCAGCCCAGCACCTCTCGGGCCCGGGAGGCGTCGCCGCGCAGCTCGACGGCGTCGGTCGGGCGTACCAGAGCCGGGTCCACCTCGACCAGCGGCTCCCAGTCGGTGACCCCGGCGCGCTCGAAGGCGGCGGCGACGAAGTCGCGGACGGAGTGGCTCACCCCCGTGGCGATGACGTAGTCACTCGCATCCTCATGCCGGACCGCGCGGACCATCGCGTCCACATGGTCGGGAGCCCAACCCCAGTCGCGGCGGGCGTCCAGGTTGCCGAGGACGAGTCGGTCGCCCCCGCCCGGCTGCCCGGCGACCCCTCCCGGCTGCCTGGCGGCCAGTGCCGGCTGCCCGGCGTCCCCTCCCGGCTCCTTGGCGGCCCCTCCCGCATGACGCAGCCCGCGGGCGATCGCCGCCACCCCGACCGTGATCTTGCGGGTCACGAACGTGGTCGGCCGTCGCGGCGACTCGTGGTTGTAGAGGATCGCGCTCACCGCGGGCAGCCCGCGCTCCCGAGCGGCTGCGACGGCGAGGTGGGCGACGGCCTTCGCGTCGCCGTACGGGTTGCTCGGCGCGATCGGCGTCGACTCGGACTGCGGGCACTCGCGCGGGGACCCGAAGATCTCCGCGCTGGAGGCCTGCAGGAACCGCACCGGCCGGCCGACCGCGTCCTGCAGCGCGAGCGCCGAGTCGAGCAGCGCGACGGCTGCGTCGGCGTTCACCGCGCGCACCAGGTCGGGCTCGGCCCACGACCGCGCCACCGAGCTGACCGCCGCCAGGTTGTAGACCTCGCTCGGCGCTAGCTCCAGCAGCAGCCGACGGGTGGCCCCATGGTCGGTGACGTCGCCGGTGTGCAGCACCACGCCGGCAGGGCAGTACGCCGGCCGCTCGTCGCCGCGGGTCAGCCCGTGCACCTCCAGCCCGTCGGCCACCAGCCGCTCGGCCAGGTAGCTGCCGTCCTGCCCGCCGATCCCCGTGACGAACGCCCGCCCGGTCACGGCGTACGGCTCGCGCATCAGCGCCAGCCGGCCTTGAGCGCCTCGATGTCGGCGTCGACCATCATCCGCACCAGCTCCTCGAAGCCCACCGTCGGCTCCCAGCCCAGCACCCGCCGGGCCTTGGACGCGTCCCCGACCAGGGTGTCGACCTCGGCGGGCCGGCGGAACCGCTCGTCCTCGCGCACATAGCGGGGCCAGTCGTCGATGCCGACATGGGCGAAGGCGACCTGGACCAGGTCCCGGATGGAGTGCGAGATCCCGGTGGCGATGACGTAGTCGTCGGGCTCGTCGGCCTGCAGCATCAGCCACATCGCCTCCACGTAGTCCCCGGCGAACCCCCAGTCGCGCCGGGCGTCCAGGTTGCCGAGGACCAGCTCGTCGGTCAGCCCCAGGTGGATCCCGGCCACCGCCTTGCTCACCTTGCGGGTCACGAACTCCTCGCCCCGGCGCGGCGACTCGTGGTTGAACAGGATCCCCGAGGACGCGTGCATCCCGTAGGACTCGCGGTAGTTGATCGTCATGTAGTGCCCGAACACCTTGCTCACCCCGTACGGCGAGCGCGGCCACAGCAGCGTCGACTCGCGCTGCGGGGTCTCCTGGACCTTGCCGAACATCTCCGAGCTCGACGCCTGGTAGAACCGCACCTGACGCGAGTCGCCGCCGTTGGCGTGCAGCCGCAGCGCCTCGAGCATGGTCAGCACGCCCTTGGCGGTCACGTCGGTG
>ERZ1645187.1253-NODE-1253-length-23664-cov-61.943708_pt1 | contig 23664 bp, 27 predicted proteins | sample MGYA00575352_ERZ1645187 | MGnify/ENA primary metagenome ERZ1645187 (study PRJEB40837, sample SAMN11349314) | freshwater sediment metagenome | isolation source: river sediment | host: Sediment | place: India: Wazaribad , New Delhi | collected 2017-02-21 ...
ATCCAGATGGCACTCTCCGGGCAGATTTATGCGGAGGGGAGCGAGTAGTTACCTTTGAACTTTGCCAGGCCTTCCGCCGGGAGATCAATAATCGTGTTGATTTCGGTAAAGGCCTGCTCGAATTTACCAGCTTCCTCAACTGCCACTTTGGCGATGGCCACGCCCAGAGCAAGGGCGGCGGTTTCCATCGCCAGAATGGCTTGCGCGGCATTGGCTAATGGCTGTGTCGCATCCTGTACGCTGCCAGAAAGGTCTTCAATACCTTTGCCGATGCCGGTGATGGCATCACCCGTATTATCGAGACCTTCAAAGACGATTTGGATGGTTTTCGAGAGATCAGCCATTGGAATACCTAAGAATAGGGGGGCCGGAATTTGAACACCGGCCCAGGGGTGCCATCGCCGCCTAGTCTCGGCTTTGGCGTCTTTGCTCAACCTCAAGCAAAAGGCGCCAGCCTGGGGGTGCCGAACCCCCCAGTCTGGCTATATTTGGCCGTCCGTCTGGGCAGATTTCCGGCCAAATTCGTTAAAGGCCCATCGCCATTCGAGCCTTTTGATTTAGATCGCCCCATGTTTCGGCTTTCCAAGAATTCAACCATGTGGTTGCTCTCCTGGGTGGCAATTGAGGCATGTCTGCGTAACACTGGCGGAAAACCATATCGGTAGCCACTTTCAACTGCTCGCCCTTCATGTTGAAGGTTTCGCCGATGTGGCGCTCAAGAAACGGCGCTGACACCAGTTCACGCTTGCCAGGAATTGCGTAAAACAAAGCGCCTACGCTGTTTTCACGCGCCCAGAATAAAGGCAAGGCGTCGAGGAATTCCTGTGGAAAGGTGCCGTCAAATTCGTCTTTCTTTTTATGGGACATTAAAAATCTCCACGAATGACTTTTCAACGAAAGGCATTTCAAAGGAAACATCTTGGAATGCATAGCACTCCACCGCACCATCGGCGCGATGTTTATCCAGCAATTTGATTTCCACTTCGCCGGATAGCCTTACCACGCATTGCGAAAAATCGCCGACCAGAATCTTGTCCTCGCTGTATTTGTCGCTGGCGATAGCCCTATAGCCTCTGAACGTCTGATACGGGCGCTGATTGGGACCAGCCAAGGTCATCACCCAATCGCTTTTGTAATCGTAATCCGCAAGCTCAGTGAGGCGGCGCTTGGTTGAAGGGTGAGCAACGAGAGCGATACGCTCCGAGTCGATACCGTTAAGCTCTAAATCTTCTACCGCGTCGAATATCGCGGGGCCGGCTCCGGCCAAGGCTTCAACCTGGCCGATGGGGTATTGCAGGATTCCCCGCGGCTCGCCATTGAAGCCGGTGCCGTGCAGAATGGCACGATCAATCTCCTTTGCGATACCGCGGACCAGCGAACGGGCGAAGGTCCCAACCGCATCATCGGCCTGAAGGATCAGCCGCCGGGAGATGGCGACACTGCTACCGACGGTTTGCCAACTGGTATTGACCGCGGACATGGTTACGTCCGGCATACCCACGTTGGCGTCTTCTCTGACCCAGTAGGGAGTGCCATCAGCCAGGATGGGTAGCTGCGCGTCCCGCATGGAGTCCGCGACGATGTACGTCACCCCTAGCCTTGATAGCCGTCCATCCAACTCCGGCGCGATGATCGCCGGGCGCATAGCCTCGGAAACCAGAGAGGCGGCTTGTGGAGTCGCCAGGGCGCGGAGGGTGGATAGCTTGAATCGCTTTGTCGATACGCCATGCTCCGTTCGCCAGGCGCTGTTAGGGTCGTCGGGATGGACTGGATAGGATTTGGACTGCGCTCCCTCACTGAGGAAACGAGCCAGGGCCTTGGATTCCTGTTCAATCGGCAAGGTGGACGGATTCACGTTTTCGCCCATTTGGCGGACGATTTCCCACGTCGGCCTGTCGCGCATTAGCCGAATAAGGCCACTCACTGCGCCGTCAACTTCCGTAGTCCCATTTTCATATCCAGCAATGGTGGAACGGGACCGACCGACTAAAATACCAAGCTCCTCCTGGCTAAGCCGGTGGATGGAGCGAAATTCTTTCAGCCTTTCGGCATCAGTTTGATCGGTGGGAAGTCGCCATTGAACGGGGGAAGTCATCAGAATTTGTCCAGAATCTAGTAAAGATGCCTAAATTCTGCACAATAATTTGTGCAATTTTAATCTAAAATCTGCACGAATTTAGGACCGCCACTTTTGTAGCCACGAATAGGCGGTTCTCCGGCTGATTCGATATCGGCGCATCAGGCTTTTTGGCGTATCGGTAGGACCGACTACCGGATGATCCCGCGATGGCACATAAATCGTCTCCCCGCCTGCCGGCTCAACAATCTTTTTGGCCAGGCGGTTACCGGCGTCGTCGCCGGCGATGGCGCGCAGGGTGGTGACAAGCTCGGTGAACTTCATAAATTCTCCTTATGGATTGATTGTTATCAATATTTTTTATGGTTAGTTAGACAGACATTCCGGCGCGAAACATGCCGTGGCTTGGCGGCCAGAGAGAACCTTAACGCATTGATTCCATTACATTTTATTTCGCGCCAATCTTGCTGACAAAATCCTCGCACGTCTGCGCTCAGAAAATGCCAGCAATAACAGTGCGTTAGTTTCATACACGCCTGACTGATGGGAAAAAATTCGTCGCCACCAGCACGCTGTCGCCATTCGTGACACGCACCTCCCGCACCTCAACATCGGCGTGCAAGCCAATGAAGTCCTTCGTATCGTTCGGGCGACTTTTGGCGTCAAGTGCCCCCAGCAATGCTCCAAGGGCGCGCGAATCAATCGCGACCTCGCCATAAATCCGACGCCCGCCGGTCTCGAACACGAAGGCAAAGATGCCGTTTTTCAGTGTGCACTCGGTTATTTCGGTGGTGAATCTCATGTCAATCTCATCTCTTGCTTAATGTAGGGCGAACAGTCTGAACGCTTGAACACCTCAAACATCCTAAACAGGCTACTCTTCATTAGAATGTTCACCATGTTCTGTTTGTTCTTCTTGTTCATTGCGTTCGCCCTGTTCACCCTCCCGTGGTGCCTTGCCTACTAGGTAGTACAGGCGATCAGAGCCTTGTTCTAGGTTGCCTGCCTCTAGCATGGATCTCAGTAGGCGTCTGACGGTCCCAGGCTTGCGTTCTGAAAGTTCAGATACCTCTTTAGGTGATAAGCCACGGTTCGCCTCTTTGAAGACGCCAAGCAGGTGTTTACGCTCATTCGAGGCAGTTATCTCTTCACTCCCGCCAAGCATTTCCCATGTACAATTAGCACGCCTGAAACGCATAGCGAATGCCCCGTCATCTTCAATATCGCGGCCGATAAGGTGAAGGGTGGCATCCAACATGCCGCGCGGGCGATCAAGGACCAATGCGCCATCACAACCGCCTGATAGGCCCAGGGTGCCGGAGATCAGTTCGAGCGGATCTGCGGCATCCATCTTGCGGTTATGAGTAATAATCAGGATGGTGACGTTGTGGGCGTCACTCAGAGCCTTGATGGGTGCCAATGCTTGATAATCTTGCTCATAGGCGCTTGCTCGCCCGCCGGTTGGTGGGCGGAACTTGGCAAGGGTGTCGATACAGACCAATCGCGCGTCAGGATGGGCCACAATCCATTGCTCAATGGCATCCGCGCCACCTTGATCCACGCGCGGCCATTCCGTCTCAAGATGCAATCTGGCCAGGTGATCCTCGTTTGGCAACCGGAATGCGCCCAACTTCGTCAGCCGGCTTTTCAGGCGGCGCTGGTTATCTTCCAGAGCCAGGACCAGGGCGCTACCTCCATGGACTCGCTTGCCAAGGGTCACGCCTTCCGTGGCCACTGCTAGAGCGATTTGCAAGGCAAGCCATGACTTTCCGACCTTTGGCTTAGCCGATAGTAGATAGGTGCCTTCCGGCAGTATGTCGGGCACGCACCATCTAAGATCGGCAAATTCCCTGTTCATCAGTTCGCGGGCGGTGATGGTTGCTGGAGACTGATCGCCATCACGCTGTCGCAGAATTGCCTCCAGCTCTTCGGCGGTGGGGTCATGCAGCATCCGCTTGATCTCCCCTCAAGATATCCACAGCCATCGCCAGCGTAGCTCTATCGTTAAGGTCAAGATCGCGGCCGGCGCGCTTATCGGCGGCGGCAATCCGCAAGATCCATTCTGCATAGTCCACCGCTGGAATATCAGTGAGGAGATACCGCTTACGGCGTCCATAGGCGAGAGCCTTTTCATAGGGGATATCTCGCTCAGGACAGATATCCCCCCAGGACGCCCCCAGAGCCCGTAGAACGTCCTCTACGTCGCATCCCGCGTGGCAGTGAAGGAGAATCCTGTCACTTGTCAGGCGGACGCTCAGGGACGGGCTACGGTCCTCGTGTGCTGGGCATCGTGCTGTCCAAGCGTCCTTGTGTGTGACGCTGGGGCGAACCTTTTCTAGGCGATTGAGGATGCGGTTCAAGTCCATACCCCACCCCTATTCGCTCCAATTCATTGCCTTGTCGATATCCTGCAATATCGACCGCAGCATCCAGTAAATTAATTGCGTTTTGGGGTCATCGTCGATCAGGGTATTGATTAACGTCTGCAATTTGATTTTTGCATCACCCATTGCCTGATACTGATCCCAATCCATCGCGTGAACACGCTCAAGGGCCTGGCGCAAACGCTCAATGTCAGCGGCGGTGGTTTTGTTGCTCATTTTGTTCGCCTCAATCATCAGCCTTATGGATATCGGAATTGCTCGATTCGCGGAGGATATCGAGAACCACGGAATCGAATTCAGGACCGACCAGGCTACCGGCCGAACCTTTGCGGATGATGAGTTGACCCGACTGAATCAGTCGGTCGCGATTGCGCCGGATAAACCATTCGGCGCTGGCGAAGGTGGAGAAGGCGTGGCCGCCGCAGTCAGCGACCCAATCGCGGAGGGGCCGATAGTCGGCTACCCGTTCAGGATGTGCGTGCATAAGGTGTTCCTCGGTAAGTTTCGCCGCCACGGCGAGACAGGAGGTACCTTACGGAAATACTTCGAGGGATTTAACAAAAACGGAACATCTGCTAAGCAAATGTTCCGTATTTATTCACTGCGAGGGTACAACGGGAGATTTCAGAGAGGCCAGATAAGCTTGGGCGTGTCGCTTCGAAAGTTTGTCGCGACGGTAATGGTCTGGGTGGCCAGGTCCAGCAATACGCCTAGCCCTTAATAGAAGCCGAGGATGGCCGATAACCTTAGAACACTCTGCATCCAGTTCGGCCCAGGCTTTATCAAAGATCGGCCGCATCCATGCGTTCGGGTCTTCGGCGGCGCGCTTGGCTGCCCTGGCCTTAGCTGCGTTGCTGGCACGTGTCCGATATCTCTGGGCTTCGCGGTGCTCTTGATACCGCAACCGGCAAGCTTCTCGGAGTCGTATCAGGTCGACCATGACCAGTTCAAACTCGCCAGGCTTCAGGTCGGCTGTCGCGATATCTTGGGAGAATGCCATCAGGGCCTCCCGATCATCGGGGAGCAATGGCTCCACGTAGATCGGTTGGCACGCCTGTTGAAAGATGAGGCGTTGTAGCTCGTTCATCCGAACACCCGATCAACAACCTGCATCTTGTCAGCCGCGTTCTGATGCATGTAGCGGGCGGAGGCGGTCAAGGTGCGATGGCCCATGATGGCCATGATCTGGGCTTGCCCTACCCCGGCGGAGGCCAGGGCGGACCCGCAGCCGTGCCGTAGCTGATGGAAGTTGCGACCGGGTACCCCGGCCTCGGTGCAGACTTGACCCCAGAGGCGCCGGAACTGAAACGGTCGGCCGTTCTTGCCAGCGAACACCAGGGCGTCAGGATCTTTACCGGGGAGCTTGGCCAATTCGGCCGTCGCGCGTTCGGACAGGGCCGACACGATGGGTTGGCCGTTCTTGGTCTTCAGGACCGTGATCGTCCGTTGGGCGATATCCACGTCGCGCCAGCGGGCGGCCTGCAAGTTGCCGACGCGCAGTCCGGTATGGAACGCCACGAGGATCAGGGCCGGGAGCTTGCCCCACCGCTGATCCATCACCCGGGCGAGGGCCACGATCTTGTCGACTTGTTCGGTGCGGAGGTAGCGGTTCGGGTCGGCTGGCTCAGGACTGCGCTCAATCCCCTTGGTCGGCGGGACATGGGCGCGCGGCAACAGGCGCAGGCGCCGGGCATACTTGAAGATGCTTTGCAGTTGGGAGACGTAGCGGTTCTGGGTTGAACCTTTGAGGGGTACCCCGGCGGCGGTGGTTTCCTTGCCACGGATCGGGGACAAGCGACCGCGCTCAGCGAGGCGGACAAGGGCCTCGTCGACTTGGTCGGGGGTGATGGCGCTAAGCTCGAACTGGCCCAGCTGCTGATCCCAGAAGGCCAACCGCCCCAGGGTGGAGCGGTCGACTTCGCGGGACGCCACGAAGGCGTCGATGGTGTCTTTGAGAGTAGGCATTGAGACCCTCGGCTCGTCGAACGAGCAGAACCTTGAAAGATAGGATTCCGCTCGCCGTGGCGACTAACTTACCGAGAGGTTTCAATACTTTACAAAAAATTGGAGCGGGAAACGAGACTCGAACTCGCGACCCCAACCTTGGCAAGGTTGTGCTCTACCAACTGAGCTATTCCCGCTCGGTTACAACGTTCGCGCAGAAACCGAATTCTAGCGGCCACCCCTCCCCTGTCAAGTGCCGCGAGGCTCGGATGCGGAAGGCGTGACGGAAGTCTCGGAGCGCCCGGGCAGGAGCCCGGCGCGCAGCAGGGGCCAGGCCGAGCGCAGATACACGACCATCGACCACAATGTGAGAAAGGCCGCTGCGTACAGGAGCACCGTACCCACCTCGTAGGTCGGAAAGGACCCCAGGGGGCTCCGGTACAGCATCAGGGTGATGGCCACCATCTGCGCCGTCGTCTTGAACTTGCCCATGTACGAGACCGCGACCTTGGTGCGCTTGCCGAGCTCCGCCATCCATTCGCGCAGCGCCGAGATCACGATCTCCCGCCCGATGATGACTGCCGCCGCGACGGCGAGCCACGGCCGGGGGTCGTGCTGGACCAACAGGACCAGTGCCACGGCGACCAGCAGTTTGTCAGCCACCGGGTCGAGGAAGGCGCCGAACGGCGAGGTCTGCCCCAGGCGCCGTGCCAGGTACCCGTCCAGCCAGTCGGTGAGCGCGCCGAGCGCGAAAATGACGGCGGTGGCCGCGTGCGCCCAGGGGAACGGCGCGTAGAACGCGAAGACGAAGATCGGAACCAGCGAAATGCGGAAGAACGTCAGGCTGTTGGGGAGGTTCATCGGTCGGCGTGGAGAGCGTCGTAGATCTTCCGCGCGAGCTGCGCGCTGATGCCGGGGACATGGGCCAGGTCTTGCACCCCGGCCCGTTCGAGCCCTCGCAGCCCGCCGAATTCGGTCAACAGCAAACGGCGCCTGACCGGACCGATCCCGGGGATCGACTCGAGCACGGAGGTGTTGCGGCGGCTTGCCCGGCGTTGCCGGTGGGCCGTGATCGCGAATCGATGGGCCTCGTCCCGGACCTGCTGCACCAGGTGAAGCGCCGGTGAATCCGCGGGCAGTATAAGCGCGCCTTCGGACCCCGGCAAGAAAAGCGACTCCATTCCCGGCTTGCGGCTCGTCCCCTTGGCGACACCCACCACCGTGACCCCGGTCACCTGGAGCTCCCCGAGAGCCCGCTCTGCTTCGGCCGCCTGACCCCTGCCCCCATCGATCAGCAGCACGTCCGGCAGTTTTCCTTCCTCGGCGCGCACCCGTGCGTAGCGCCGCTCGACCGCCTGGCGCATCGCGCCATAGTCGTCCCCCGGAGCGATGCCCCGAATGTTGAATCGCCGGTAGTCCGAGGGGTGCGGGCCGTCGCGCTCGAAGGCCACGCAAGAGGCGACGGTCGCTTCGCCCCGGCTGTGGCTCACGTCGAAACACTCGATCCGTCCCGGTACCTCCTGCAATCCCAGGGCCTCAGCGAGGGCCTCGAAGCGGGTCTGGAGGTCGCCCCGGGTCGCGAGCCTTTGCGCCAGGGCGAGACGCGCGTTCTCCAGCGCCATGGCGACCCAGCGGGCGCGCTCGGCCCGCACCGAGGCACGCACCTTCACGGACCGCCCTGCCCGCTCGGAGAGCAGTTGCGTCAGGGCCCCCCGGTCGTCCACGTCCTGGGAGAGCAGCACCTCCGCCGGCAGGGCCTCGCCCGCATCCGAGGTCAGGTAATGCTGGACCAGAAAGGCCCGCAGCACCGTCGGCTCATCCGCCGATTCCGCGTGCTCGGGGAAAAAGGTGCGGTTACCGAGATGGCGGCCGTTGCGCACGACGAACACCTGTACACACGCCACCCCGTGGCGGCATGCGGCCGCCACCACGTCCACGCTGGCAGCGCCCACCGTGACGTACTGGTGCTCGGAGACCCGACGCAATTGGGCAATCTGGTCGCGGTAACGGACCGCCCGTTCGAAGTCGAGCGACCGGGAGGCAAGCTCCATCCGCCGCACGAGCTCTCCGATGACCTCCCCGGTCTGACCCTCCAGGAACATGAGCGCGTGGCGCACGTCCTCCGCGTAGGCCTCCAGCGCGATGTAACCGACGCAGGGCGCGCTGCAGCGCTGGATCTGGTGCTGCAGACAGGGCCTGGAACGGTTGCGGAAGAAGGCGTCCTCGCACTGACGCAACTGGAAGAGCTTCTCCAGCAGCCCCAGTGTCTCACGCACCGCACCCGCGCTCGGGTACGGCCCGAGGTAACGCCCTCCCCGGTTGCGGGCTCCCCGGTGCAGCGTCAGGCGCGGGAACGGCTCGCCGACGGAAACGTGGATGTACGGGTAGCTCTTGTCGTCCCGGAGAACGACGTTGTAGCGGGGCCGGTGAGCCTTGATGAGGTTGCTTTCCAGCAGGAGGGCTTCGCCCTCCGTGGCCGTCACGGTAACCTCCACCGAGGCGACCTGGGCCATCATTGCCCGAGTCTTGACCGGTAACGACTCCGGGGAGCGAAGGTAGCTGGATACCCGCTTGCGCAGATTGCGCGCCTTGCCGACGTACAGGAGCACGCCGGAGGTATCCAGCATCCGATAGACTCCGGGCCGAGGCGTCAGGTCGCGCAAGAGCCCCGCGAGACCGACGCGGGCACTCCCTGCGCCGACGGACCCGGGGCCGGAGGACTCGCCGTCCGCCTCAACTCCCGCCGGAAGTCGCTTCGCCAACGTCCTTCGCCTCCGGACCGAGAGGAACCGTCGCGCGTGCGCGCCCGCGCCCCCGCCGAGACCGCCCCGGCAGGCCTTCGCCGCAGCGGCCTCCGGCTGCGGCGTCGCGCACCTCCAGACGGCGCAGGGGCGCGCCGATGGGGATCAGCCCCTCCTGCAAGGCCAGGTGGGTGGCTTCCACGGGGCTGCGGACACGCAGCTTGCAGAAGATCCGGCTGCGGTAGGTGGCCACGGTCTTCGGGCTCATGAAGAGGTCGCTCGCGATCTCGTCCGTCCGGTACCCGGACGTCATCCGCAGGAGGACGCGGAACTCCGCCTCCGTGAGGTCATCGAATTCGTCGCCGGAACGACCCTGGCCGAGGGCCATCTCCTGGGCGGCCTTCTGGCTGATGTACCGCTCCCCCCGCGCGGCCAGGAGAACCGCGCGTCGCACCTCCACCGGCTCACAACCGTGGTCGAGAACCCCGTGGGCCCCTGCCGCGAGGATGCGGCGCGGATAGGATCCGTGCGCCTGCGTCGTCACGATCACGACACCGATGGAGGGGTGCTGCCGACGAAGTCGCAGTGTCGCCTCGAGCCCCCCCATTCCGGGCAACATCAGGTCCATGAGCACTGCCTGGGGGGCAAGCCGTGCGACGAAGGAGAGTGCAGCCTCTCCGGTATCCGCCTCGCCGACGACGCTGATGGCAGCATCGTCTTCGAGCAGCCGGCGCAGTCCATTGCGAAACAACACATGATTGTTCACCAGCAGAACGCCAACCATCTTTTCTCCTCCCTGTGCGTGCTGGCCGCGCGCATCCACGCGTCGCGGCGGTCGCTGCGGGCACGGCCCGACGACGAACCTTAGGATAGCGGCTGGGGTACCCCGTGGGTATCGGATGCTATACCTAGTCCCTCCGGGGAATTGCGGAAAGACTCAAAGTGGTGATAGGTGCAGCACCCCGATCACCTCGTCCGGAGGCGGTCCGCCCCATCGCCAGGGGTGTCCTTCGCCCGACGACCAGTCCTGCAACTGGTCCGCGCGGAACGGGGAGAAGCGGTGTCCGGACTGGCCCAGCGTGTTGGTGCCCCTGGTCGTCCCCCAATCCCCGGGCGTGAACACCACCCGGTAGCTCGGCACGAACTGCACGAGGTCGGGCTCGCCCAGGGGCGCCTTCAGGACGCTGACGGTGTGGTCATCACCGCCCTGGGCGATGGGGCCCACGTCGAAAAACCGACCCACGAGCCGCATCCAGTGGAAGGAATGCGGGAAGGTCAGCCGCTTGATGCGGTCGAGCCGCAGCCGCTCCGGGTCGCCGACACGGCGGACGACCTCGGCCTGCGTCGCGCGCAGGGCCCGTGCCCAGATGTGCGCGGGCCCCTCGACGGCGGATGTGCCCACATCGTCCCAGAACGAGGAGCGCCCGCTGAACATGGCCTCCTGCAGGGGGTTGTAGGCCACAGCGCCGATGCGCAGGAGGTCGACGAGCTCGGGGCCGAGCTCGTCCCCCAGCAGTGCCATGGCAAACCGGAGACGAAAGAGCGCGAAGAATGCGGCCGAGGCGCTGTCGGGCGTCACGCGGCCATCCCAGTGCCGCAGGTAGCGCCGGCCAATCTCCGCCGCCTGCGGGTCGAGCCGTCGGAGGTCCGCCTCGACCCGCGCGAGGGCCTCACGGTAGCGCCGAGCCTCGAGCGAAACCACGTCGGTCTGGACCCGCGCGAGGTCCGAGACCGCCAGCCGGTCCTTCTCGCCGAGCAGTTCGCGGATCCGCTCGCCACGGTAGGGCGGCATCCAGGCGGAGGAAAGACGCAACGGCCCCTCGGCGGGAACCAGGCGGTCGTTGGCGGCAACCCCGACCCCCGAGGGCTCCGCGCCGGTCGTCGCGGGATTCTCCTCGGCAGCCATCGCCCCGTCCCAGCCGTAGCCCTCGACCCAGCCGGGCTCCGGAAACGCTCCGTTGCCCTTGCGGCGCAGCGGCAGAGCACCGCTCACGTAGGACCCGACCCGGCCGTCACGATGGGCGTACATGACGTTCTGCGACGCCCGCCTGACCTGGCGGGCGCCCGCCAGGAAGTCTTCCACGCTCCCGGCCCGGTTCATGTGGTAGAGCCCGGCCAGCGACGTGTCCGGTTGCTGGAGTGTGGATCGCAACACCAGCAGATAGGGGCTCGCCATCACCGGGAAGTCGTGATACAGGCCGGCCTGGCGGTCGAGCACGTCATTCAGAACCACACCCGCCCGGGTGGAGCGCACCCGGAGGGTTTCGGGCTCGGAGCGCCCCCGCACCCCGATCCGCTCGGTGCGCTCCGCCAGGGCCTCGGCCGCCCCGCCCGCCCGCTCCACGGATCGGGAGTCCGGCGCCAGGCGCTCGAGCACGATGTCCTGCGTGTCGGCCATCGCGGTGGTGAGGCCCCACGCCAGGTCCTCGTTGTGTCCGATGAGGAAAAAGGGCAGGCCGGGTAGACACAGGCCGTAGGCGTGAAAGCCGGGGGCCTCGAGCTCCATCTCGTACCAGACCGAGGGCGCCATGACCGCGAGGTGCGGGTCGTTGGCGAGCAGGGGCAGGCCGCTCGCCGAGCGCCTCCCAGTGACGACCCAGCTATTGCTCGCCGGGCCGTCCCAGGGCGCCCCTGCCGCGGCGGCGGCCAGGAGGGCCGCCACCTCGCCCGCGGCGTGGCCCGCACGGCCTGACGCCTCCTCGAGCTCCGGGGGGTAAGGCGGCGCGGCCTCACCCTCACCGACCGGGAACAGCTCGAGGGCGCGCGCGAGCCCGATCCGGGCTGCCAGTTTCAGGAAGGTGAGCTCGTGGCGGGCGTTGAAAGAGAGCAGGAAGCTCATGTACTCCAGGATGGCCGCGGAGTCGACCGTCTCCCACGGTTGGGGGGTCTCGCCAGACAGGCGGTACTCGAGCGGCAGCCGGCGTTCGGCCTCCCGCCGATAGGCGTTGACACCCTCGGCGTACGCCTGCAGGTACGACTGCACCTCCTCGCCGATGAGTGGAATCGATGCGCGAGCCGCGGTCTCGAGCCCCACCAGGCGAAACAGACGGTCGACCGCGACCGCACGGGGCCCCGCGACCTCGGCAAGGCGGCCTCTCGCCATCCGCCTCAGCAGGTCCATCTGCCAGAGCCGCTCCCGCGCAACGAGGTAACCCTGAGCGAAGAAGAGGTCCCGGCTGGACGCTGCCCGCACGTGGGGGACCGCGTGGGCGCCGAAGGTCACGGTGACGGGGGCGTGCAGGCCCGGCAGACGAGCCTGCCCGCCGTACGGAGGCTCGGCCTCCCGCGCCAGGTGATACCCTGCCAGCACGACCACCAGAACGGCGCCGGCAAGGGCTGCGGTCAGAGCGAGCGCTCGGGAAAGGCGCGGTCGAAACGTTACACTACGCCCGAACCACTCGCGGAGAGATCGTTCACCCATGTCCTGCCCCCTTTCCTCTGCCCGGCGCCTCGGAGCCGCTCTGCTGCTGTCCCTCCTGGTCACTCTACCCCGCGCGGGCGCCGCGAACGAATACCTGCTGGTGGCCGGGGAAGACCTGGTCGGCGAAGTCATCCGGGTCCAGGCCCTGCCCGAGGATACCTTCACCGAGATCGGCCAGCGTTACGGGGCGGGGTTCGACGAGATGAAGCTCGCCAATCCGCAGGTGGACGCCTGGCTGCCCAAGGGTACGGTCATCGTCCCGACCCGCTTCGTGCTCCCCAACGCCCCGCGCGACGGAATCGTCTTGAACGTGGCCGAGCTTCGCATGTACCAATACCTTCCGGCCCGCCCTGGAGAGGAGCGGCGGGTCGCGACCTACCCGGTGAGCGTGGGGCGGCTCGACTGGCGCACCCCCCTCGGGACCACGAGGGTGGTGCGCAAGGCGGCCAACCCCATCTGGACGCCGCCGGAGAACATCCGGCGCGAAGCGGCGGCCGAGGGCGAGACGCTCCCGGCCCAGGTCCTTCCGGGCCCGGACAATCCCCTCGGCCCCTACGCCCTCTACCTCGGGGTGCCCGGCTACCTCCTGCACGGGACCGACGAGCGCAAGCAGGCGGGAATCGGCATTCTGGCGACGCACGGCTGCGTGAGGATGTACAACGAGGACGTGGCGACGCTCTACAACCGGACTCCCGTGGGCACACCCGTCCATCTGGTGGACCAGCCGTACAAGGTCGGATGGGGCAACGGGGTGCTGTTCCTGGAGGCGCACCCCCCGTTCGGCGAGGAGTCCGAAGGGGAAGTGCAGCATCTCACGGACATGGTGCAGGTCGTCATGGACGCGACCGCCCAGTACCCGGACTATCCCGTGGATTGGAAGCGTGCCGAGGCCGAGGTCCAGAGGCCGAGTGGGGTCCCGGTGCCGATCGGCCCACGCTGGGCAGGGCGCACCACCACCCCCGGCGCAGCACAAAAAGAAACCCCGCCGCAGCGGGGTTCCCAGAATCATCCGTCCGCGCCCTGAGGCGCAGGCGCGACTACTTGTACATCGACTTCTTGAACATCCGGTCCAGCTTGGCGTTGGTGTCGTTGCAGCACGCCTGAGACTGCTGGGCCGCTTTCGCGGCATTGCTGGCGCTCGACTGAGCATCCAGAGCGGCCTTCTTCGCCTCCTGGGCGATGGTCCGGACTTCGTCCACGGACGACGTCGTCGCACAACCGGCGGTCAGACCGAGGGCGACTGCGAGCATGGATGCTCCGAGCAGTTTGCTCATCATTGGTGCAAAAACCTCCCTTCTCTGCGGTGGATCGCACTGCTCCCCACCTGGCGGTGACGCGTCAGGCTCTTTTAACTGTATCACCCATTCTCCGACTCGGCTACCGGGACCGGCGCTTTTCATTTCCGCGACTGCCCGCCGATAATGGAAGCAGTTCATCCCCAGCCTGCACCGATTCGGGTGCCTGGGGGCCGGCGAGACATGGCCCGGGCTCCGTGACGGCCCACTGGCCACGAGGGCAGAACCCGCATGCCACCCGCACGTGCCTGGCGCCGCCTGGCGGCGGTCATCCCCTTGAGCCTGGTCCTTGCGGTATCCGGGGCCGGGTGCGCCACCGTTCAAGGGCCACCCGACCCCCAGGACCCCTGGGAGGGCTTCAACCGCAGCATGTTCGAGCTCAACCAGACCCTCGACAAGGCACTGATCCGCCCGGTCGCGGAGCTCTACCAGAAAGTGACGCCCGATCCGGTCGATCGGGCGGTGACCAACTTCTTCGGCAATCTGAACGACGTGCTCGTGGTCATGAACGACCTGCTGCAATTCAAGATCGAGCAGGCAGTCTCCGACCTGGGCCGGATCGTCGCCAACACCACGTTCGGCGTGCTCGGTCTGTTCGACGTCGCGACCCGCTTCGGCCTGGAGAAGCACGACGAGGACCTCGGCCAGAGCATGGGGTACTGGGGCATGGACACGGGACCCTATCTCGTCCTGCCGATCCTCGGGCCCTCCAGCCTGCGCGATACCGTCGGCCGGGCGGGCGAGTTCGCCGTGTCGCCCCTCGACGTCTTCGACGGGCCGGCTCGCTGGACCTTGCGGGGAGTACACGCCGTCGATTCGCGAGCCGACCTGCTGAGCGTCACCCGGATCGCGGAGACCGCGGCCCTGGACGAGTACGTCTTCGTCCGCGACGCCTACCTGCAGCGCCGTCAGTATCTGGTCTATGACGGAGACCCGCCGCCGCTCCCCTTCGAGGAGGAGTGAGCGCCGGGGGGATTCGCTCGCTCGCCCCCCTCCTCCGCCTTGGCCTGCTCCCAGGCGGCGTCGAGCTCGGCGGGGCCGGCCTGCCCAGGCCTTCCGTCCAGCAGGGTCTCGAGACGCCGGAACCGGCTCTCGAACCGGGCGTTGGTGCGCCGGAGCGCACCCTCGGCGTCGACGCCCAGGTGCCTGCCGACGTTTACGCAGGTGAACAGGAGGTCTCCGAGCTCGGCCTCGAGGCGCTCGCGCGGTTCTTCGGCCCGCCGCGCGCTCCGCAACTCCTCCATCTCCTCCTCCAGCTTGGCGAGCACCCCCTCCACGTCGGGCCAGTCGAAACCGACCCGGGCGGCGCGGCGCTGCAGCTTCTGCGCGCGAACCAGGGCCGGCAGCGCAAGGCTCACGCCGTCCATCTCGCTCGGTGTGCCCCTGGCACCCCGAGCCCCGCGCTCCGCCGCCTTGTGCGCCTCCCAGGCAAGTGTCTGCTCCCGGGCCGAGGTGACCCGAGCCTCCCCAAAGACGTGCGGGTGCCGGCGCTCCATCTTCTCGCAGGCGCCGCGGGCGACGTCCTCGAAGCTGAACCGCCCCGCCTCCTCCGCCATGCGCGAGTGGAACACCACCTGAAAGAGCAGGTCGCCCAACTCGTCCCGCAGGCCCTCGAGGTCACCCTGGGCGATGGCGTCCGCGACCTCGTAGGCCTCCTCGATGGTATAGGGGGCCACGCTGGCGAAGGTCTGCTCGATGTCCCAGGGGCAGCCCCGCGCCGGGTCGCGAAGCCGCGCCATGATTGCCAGCAGGCGCCCCAGCGAGCCGGAGCGCTGCTCCGGAACGGGCGCCGTTTCCTGGGGTTGGGTCTCGTGCCGTGTGTCGAGGGTTTTCATCGTCGCAGTCCGACGCCCAGGATACGATAGCGGTGCCCGTCCGGGGGGCGTCCGACCGGACCACCGCCGAGGAACTCCGTGAGCCCGAGGTTCCGCCTTTTCAGGATGCCAGCTCGCCGTAGCGCCCGCGAGGGCCGCGCGCGCCCGCCACGGCTGCCGCGGCCTCCCGGCGGCCTCGCCCCCCCGGTCGTCCTCGTCGCCGTGGCGGTCCTCACCCTGTCCGCGTACGGGCCGGCAGCCTCGGGTCTCGCGCAGGCGGACGTGGCGGCCGAGGACGGGACGAGCCTCTCCCGGCAGCGCAGCGTATTCCTGCGGGCCGAGGAGGCCCTGCGCCGGCGCGACGGACCGCTTTACCGGAGTCTGCGGGCCCGCCTCGCCGGTTACCCGCTGGCCCCTTACCTGGACCACGCCGAGATCCGTCAGAACCTCGCGACCGCCGACCCCGGCAGTGTCCACGAGTTCCTCGCCCGCCACGGGGGCACCCCCCTCGCCGATTCCCTCGCACGGGATTGGCTGCGTCTCGCCTCGGACCGGGGAGACAGCCCCGAGGTTCTGCGCACCTATCGTCCGACGAGCGACCCCGACCTTCGTTGCCGCCATCTTTCGGCCCTGCTCCAGGGCGGCGTGGGAGACGCCCTCGGCGAGATGCGCGAGGTCTGGCTCGTGGGCCAGCGACTCCCGGATTCCTGCGCTTCCGTCGTGGACTCCTGGCGCGCTGCCGGGGGACTGACCGACGAGCTCGTGCGCGCCCGCGTTGCCCTCGCGATGAGCGCCGGACAGACCGAGCTCGCACGGGAGCTCTCGCGGACCCTGCCCCCCGGGGAGACCGAGACCATCACGGCCTGGATAGCCCTGCGTGCGGACCCCTCGGCGCTCCCGGCCACCGATGCCCTCGCCGAGGATCGGGCGGACACGAGACGCATCGTCGTCGACGTCCTGGAGCGCTGGGCACGGCGCGACCCCGATGGCGCGGCCGGCGCGTGGGAGATACTGCGGACCCGGTACGCGTTCCCTCCGGAGGACGTCGCCAGCGTTCGGGTAGCCATTGCCCGGGCGCTCGTGCGCAAGGACGACGCCCGTGTCCTCGACTGGCTGACGGCCACCGACCTGCCCCCCGGCGACGGACAGGCTCACGAGGCGGCGGTCCTGAGCGCCCTGCGCCTCGGGCGTTGGGCGAGCGCGCTCGAATGGCTCCAGCGCATGCCCACCCCCATGCGCGACTCCGACCGGTGGCGCTACTGGAAGGCCCGTGCCCTGGCCGAAACGGGCGACAGCGCAGGGGCCGGGTCCTTGTTTGCCGACCTCGCACCCGAATGGAGCGTCTACGGCTTCCTCGCCTCCGATCGGCTCGGTCGAGAGTACTCACTCCACAGCGTGCCCGTGTCCGCGGCGCCGGGGGACCTCGCTCGCGCCGAGGCACTGCCCGGGGTGGAGCGCGCCCGCGAGCTGAGGGTGCTGGGGCGTTCTGCGGACGCACGGCGGGAGTGGGCCCGCCTGCTGCGCGAGCAGCCCGCCGAGCTGCTGCCCGCACTGGCGCTCGTGGCACACCACTGGGGATGGCACGATCAGGCCATCGCCACGCTTGGCCGGGCGCGGGTGTACGGTGACCTGGAGGTCCGCTTTCCTCTCGCCCACCGGGGGTCCGTGACGGCCCACGCCGAAGCGAACGGCGTCGATCCGGCCTGGGCCTACGGAGTGCTGCGTCAGGAAAGCGCCTTCTGGGCCGATGCGCGGTCTCCTGCTGGCGCGATCGGCCTGATGCAGCTGCTGCCCAGCACCGCCCGCGAGGTGGCCCGGCGGCTCAGAGTCCGCGTCGAGGACGCGACCCTCCTCGACTCGGACGTCAACATCCGACTGGGGACGGCCTACCTGGGGCGGCTCCGTGATCGCCTGGGCGGCCACCTGGCACTCGCCACCGCTGCATACAACGCGGGGCCCCAGCGGGTGCGCAGCTGGCTACCCCTCCTGCAGGAGCTCCCGACCGACCTCTGGGTGGAATCGGTCCCGTTTCCCGAGTCCCGCTCCTATGTGCAGAAGGTCCTGGCCTACACGGTCATCTACCGCAGCCGACTCGGGCTGAGCGCCGAGCGTCTGAGCGACCGACTCCCTGCCGTTCGCCCCTTGCCGGTTCCGGCCCCCTGACCCTGAGAAGACCACCGCACCCACGCAACCCGCGGGGGTGGCGCGCCGACCTTGCCGAGCCCGCCACTGCCGGTACGTAAGCGATCGGTTATACTCCGCGCCAAATCGCCAGGCCCGGGCTGCACCCGGGCCGCACACCGGAGAAAATCGTGGCTACCGTCGAGCTCACTCGCGAGAACTTCAAGGACACCATCGACAACAACGGCCTGGTCCTCGTGGACTTCTGGGCCGAGTGGTGCGGTCCCTGCCGAATGTTCGCCCCGGTCTACGAGGACGTCTCCGAGCGGTATCCCGACGCGGTCTTCGGCAAGGTGAACACCGAGATGCAGCGCGAGCTCGCGCAGATGTTCGGGATCCGATCCATCCCCACGCTCATGATCTTCCGGGACCAGATCATCATCTTCTCGCAGCCTGGTGCCCTCCCCAGCTCGGCGCTGGAGGACGTGGTCCAGAAGGCGCAGGCCCTGGACATGGACATGGTTCGCGAGCAGATCGCCAAGCAGCAGGCCAGCAAGGACGCCTGAGCCGTTGCCGGTATCCCGCCGCAGCCTGTACCACGGGCGAATCGTCGACTTCGGCATCGAGTCCATCACCCAACCGGACGGACGCACCCTCGAAATCGAGGTCGTGCGCCACCCCGGGGGGGCCGCCGTGGTCGCGCTGGACGGGAACGGCCGCATCTGCCTGCTGCGGCAGTTCCGGGCCCCGCTCGAGGACTGGCTCTGGGAGCTTCCCGCCGGGAAAATCGACCCTCCGGAACCTCCGGAGGAGACGGCACGCCGGGAACTGGAGGAAGAGGCTGGACTCCGGGCGGGAACTTGGCGTTCCCTGGGCGCCATCGTGACCTGTCCAGGGTTCTGCGACGAGATCCTCCACCTCTATCTCGCGACAGACCTCCAGCCCGCCCCGTCGCGTCCGGAGGACGACGAATTCATCGAAGTGCACTGGTGGCCGCTCGAGCGCGCCGTCGAGCAGGCGAGGAACGGTGGTCTGAGCGACGGCAAGACCGTGGCGGCGGTGCTGCGGGCAGGGGCCCTGCTGGAAGCGGCGCGCTGAGACGTCGCTCCTGCCCCCGAGGTTGGAGCGGCGGTGCGACACCCCTCGGCGCCGCACCGCTTGTTTCCGAAGACTTCTCGGCTCAGGGCGCCGGGGCCCAGGGATTCTGGCGCAACATCCAATCCTGGCTCGAGTCCCGGCCCGGCGGTAGCGTCTCGCTCCCGTAAGCGGGCCACGGCGTCGCCTGGCGGAACTGCTCTTCCATCTCCCGATGCTTTTCCTTGAAGAACTGGTCCATCCCCTCCCGGGTGCGCGGCGTCGCGCTCATGGACTCACCCCAGGGAGCCCCGTAATAGGGCGCCAGCGGTCCCAACGGATAGCCGTTGCGCACGCCGGGACCCCCGTGGAACCGGTCGAGCGCGTCGCGACGAAATTGACGACGCCCCTCGATCCAATCGCGCCGAGCCTGCCCCCAGGGGTCCATGGCCCGGACCTGGGTCTCGACTTCGAGCCTGCGCTGCTCCACGAAGCGGTCCATCTCCTTACGGGACGGAACCCCTTCGGGCTCGGCGGCGTGACCGTTCACGCCCTCGTGCTTCCCGGCCGGATCGGAGGAAGCGGGCGCAACCGTGGTCGCCCGAGCGGCAGGGGCTGATGCGGCCGTGTCGGCGGAAAGCACGACGCTGGCTGAGCCGAGACTCCCCAGCAGCGCGGCGGCCATGGCCCCCGCCAGTACCGTTTTCCTCATGAGCATCTCCTGATCTGGCGTTGCAAGCAGTCTCTTGCGCGCGTTTTCCGCCCCGACGTCCAGGCAACACTGCGGGGCGTGATAGCACGCTAGTAATATTAGTCAAAGCTGATTCTCTCAGGAGAAACCGGGATTCTTTTTGAGCCATGTCATGGTTTTTGAGCCATGTCATGGCAAGCGCCGGTCGCGGACCGGACCCGGGCGGACCGAAGACGCTGCCTGGGGACCCTAGAGCCGCACGGGTTGGAGCAGCAGGGACTCCGCCGTCATCGCGGCGGGCTTGGGAAGGCCGAGCAACTGCAGAACCGTCGGCGCGATCCCGGAGATGCCGCCCCCCGTTCGCAACCGCCAGGGGGTGCTGTCCACGATGAGGCAGGGCACCGGGTACACCGAGTGCTGCGTCTGGGGCGTGCCCGTCACGGGGTCGACCAGCTCGTCGCAGTTCCCGTGGTCCGCGGTCAGGATGACCGAATAACCGGCAGCGATCCCGCGCTCGATGACCCGACCCACCTCCCGGTCGAGGGTTTCCACGGCCTTCAGGACCGCCTCGCGCACGGCGGTGTGGCCCACCATGTCCCCGTTCGCGAAATTCACGACGATGAAGGCATAGACGCCGGTGCCGATCGCCTGGATGACCGTGTCGGCCACCTCCCGGGCGCTCATCTCCGGCTGAAGGTCGTAAGTGGCGACCTTGGGCGAAGGAATGACGACGCGGTCCTCCCCCGGGTGCGGCTCGCCCTCTCCCCCGTTGAAGAAATAGGTGACGTGCGCCGCCTTCTCGGTTTCCGCGCAGTGCATCTGCCGCAACCCCGCCTTGCTGAGGACCTCGGCGAGGGTGACCTTCGGCCGGTCGTGCTCGAAGGCGACGGGCAACCCGTAGGTGGGGTCGTACTCCATCATGCAGGTGATGCGCACCGGCTGGAACCCGCCCCGGTCGAAGTGCTCGAAGTGTGGCCTGAACAGGGCTTCGGCCATCTGCCGGGGGCGGTCCTTGCGGAAGTTGAAGAAGATCACCTCGTCGTCGGGGCGCAGGGGCACGGCGCCCTGGACGACCGTCGGCAGGATGAATTCGTCCGTCTCGCCCTGGGCGTAGGCGGTCTCGACGGCGGCTCGCGCGGAGGGTGCCGATCTCCCCTCCCCCTGCGCCATCGCGAGCCACGCCTTCCGGGTGCGGTCCCAGCGGTGGTCGCGGTCCATGGCGTAGTAACGCCCGGACACCGTGGCGACGGCACCGCCCGCCCCGGTCAGGGCAGCCTCGAGCTCCGGGAGATAGGCGAGGGCCGACTGGGGCGGTGTGTCCCGCCCGTCGGTGATCATGTGAACGAGCGGCCGGACCTCCTTCCTTTTGCACAGCTCGATCAGGGCGAGCAGGTGGTTGATGTGGCTGTGGACGCCCCCGTCGGAGACGAGGCCCGTGAGGTGCATGGGACGGCCCTGCTCCGCCGCGCGCCCTAGCGCCGCGAGCAGAACCGGGTCCTCGTAGAAACTGCGGTCCGCGATCATTTCGTCGATCAGGACCAGGTCCTGGCGCACGATGCCGCCACACCCGAGGATCATGTGACCGACCTCGGAGTTCCCCATCTGCCCGTCCGGGAGCCCCACTGCGAGGCCCGAGGCCTCGAGCACGGTGTGCGGGTGGCGGCTGAAGAGGTCGTCGAAGCGGGGTGTGGACGCTTCGATGACCGCGTTGTTGCGCTTGCCCGGATTCGCACCAAAGCCGTCCATGATGACGAGCAGTACCGGACGGCGGGGGGCTCCGTGGGCGCTGGACATGGGTGACCTCAACCAGTGGACGGGAAAGGGCCCCGGAGGAATTCTTGCACGCCCCGAGGGTCTCACCTCACATACTCAAGGATCGCGCCCGGATCTGGCAACCCCGCGCGGGCACGCGCACTTCGGGGGTTTCCTCCTCGAAAGTGGAGAGCGCTCGCGTTCAGCGACGAGGTCGGGCGCGCCTCTGCTAGAATTTTCCATCAGCCCCGGACTCCCTCCGGGAGGAGACCTCATGGCCCGCACAGCCTCCACCATGCTCGATCTCGGGACATTGGCGCCGGACTTCCGGTTGCCGGACGCCCTGGGGAACTGGTACGCGCTCTCCGACTTCGCAACCTCTCCTGCGCTCCTCGTGGTGTTCATGTGCAACCACTGCCCCTACGTGAAGCACATCCGCTCGGCCCTCGCCGAGCTCGCACGGGAGTATGTGGGGCGAGGGCTCGCCATGGTCGGCATCAATGCCAACGACGTGAGCAGCCACCCCGACGACCGCCCCGCCAGGATGGCCGAGGAGGTGCGGTCCGCCGGCTACGTCTTCCCCTACCTCTATGACGAGAGTCAAGCCGTGGCGAAGGCCTACCGTGCGGCCTGTACGCCCGACTTCTTCCTCTTCGACCGGGAGCGCAAACTGGCGTACCGGGGACAATTCGACGACAGCCGGCCCGGAAACGGCATTCCGATCACCGGGAAGGACCTGCGGGCCGCCCTGGACGCCCTGCTGGCCGGCCGTCCGGTCGCCTCCGATCAGAGGCCGAGCCTCGGCTGCAACATCAAATGGAAGGCGGGCAACGAGCCCGACTATTTCGGCTGACCCTCAGAGAGGAAATACGCCATGAAGAAGACCCTGCTGGCCCTGGTGACCGCTGCGCTGGTGGCCGCCCCCGCCTTTGCCGACGATGTCCAGGCTCGTTTGGAGGCGAGCCGGGCCGCATCGAAGCAACTCCTCGAGGTGCTCCGCGACGAGATGCAGGCCGCGGTGCAGTCCGGCGGCGCGAAGGCAGGCATCGAGGTCTGCCACGAGAAGGCCCAGGCCCTGACCCGGAAGATCTCGGAGGAGCGGGGCTGGCGCGTCGCGCGCACCAGCCAGAAGGTCCGCAACGAGAAGAACGCCCCGGACGCGTGGGAGGCAAAGGTCCTGGAGGAGTTCGCGCAGCGCAAGGCCAAGGGCGAATCGCTCGAGAACATGGAGTTTCACGCCGTGGTCGAGGAAGGGGGCAAGAAGACCTTTCGTTACATGAAGGCACTGCCGATGGGCGGGGTCTGCTCCAACTGTCACGGCCCCGTGCTGAAGCCGGATGTCATCAAGAAGCTCGACGAGTACTACCCCAAGGACAAGGCCCGCGGGTTCCAGGTCGGGGACCTGCGCGGCGCATTCACCATCAGCCAGCCGATGTAGCCCACTCACGAGCCGGGCAGGCAAGCCCCCGGGGAAGCTCCCGGGGGCTTCGCCCGGGATTCCCCTGTGGCCGTGTACTACGGGCGCCCCGTGCGGCGCGTGCTCGAGCGCTTTCCACGTCTCCGGTACCCCATCTGGGTGCTGGAGACGGTCCCCCTGCTCGCCTTCTGGGGCGTGGCGGCATCGCTCTCCCCGGTGCGGGCGAGCCGCCTGGGCCGCTGGCTCCTGGAAAGGCTGGGCCCTCGCCTGCACAAGCAGCGGCACGTCCTGCGCAATCTCGGGATCGCTTTACCCGGGCACTCGCCCGAGGAGCTGGCCCGGGTCGCACGCGAGGTATGGGGAAACCTCGGGGCCGTGATGGGCGAGTATCCGCACCTCGCCACCATCAGCCAGGTCGAGGGCGCTCGCCGGCTCGAGCTCGTTTTCGAGCAAGGGGCCTCGACCCCGACCGCAACGCGGCCCATTGTCATGGTGACCGGCCACCTGGCGAACTGGGAGCTCGTCGCGGGGGCAATGACCGGCCTCCTCGGCATCCCCCTGTCCGTCGTCTACGGCCCGCAGGAGAATCCCCTGGCGGACCGCCTGATCCAGCGCTTTCGCCGGGGACTCCGCTGCGGCCTCGTCGCCAAGGAGGCGAGCATGCGCCAGCTCGTGCGGGAATTGCGTGAAGGCCGGTCGCTCGGCCTGGTCGTGGACCAGCGCGTCGACGGGAGCCCGCTCGTCCCCTTCTTCGGCGTTCCCGCGGCCACCGCCGTGAGCCCTGCGCGCCTGGCCCTGCGCTTCGGCTGCGACCTGGTGCCCGTGCGGATGGAGCGGCTGCCCGACGCCCGGTTCCGGGTGACCTTCACCCCTCCCGTGCCGGTTCCGGAGCGGGGCAATGACGACGAGAAGGCGCTCGAGATGACGCGGCGG
>ERZ1645187.1254-NODE-1254-length-23656-cov-7.499725_pt1 | contig 23656 bp, 22 predicted proteins | sample MGYA00575352_ERZ1645187 | MGnify/ENA primary metagenome ERZ1645187 (study PRJEB40837, sample SAMN11349314) | freshwater sediment metagenome | isolation source: river sediment | host: Sediment | place: India: Wazaribad , New Delhi | collected 2017-02-21 ...
GCAACATTCTCTGGCGCTAGCGTGTGCCGACACCCTCCGGCGATTACCACGGCACCTTGCAGGCCATCCGCGCCCTGGTGGATCGCGCGACCGCTGACAAGCACCTGCCGGCGGCATTGCCAGTGGGCATCGGCGTGCCCGGCTCGCAATCACCGCGCACTGGTCTGATGCGCGGCTGCAATTCCACCGCACTGAATGACCGGCCACTGGAGCATGACCTGCAGGTGATCTTGCAGCGCCCGGTGCGGCTTGCCAATGATGCTGACTGTTTCGCGCTGTCGGAGGCGCGCGCCGGTGTCGGGCGCGAAGCGGGCACGGTGTTCGGTGCCATCCTCGGCACCGGTGTCGGCGGCGGTGTGGTGATCCGCCAGCAATTGCTCGGCGGCCCGAACCATATCGCTGGCGAATGGGGCCATAACCCGATGCCGGATGGCAGCGTGGAAGGCCGCCTGCCGCGCCGCTGTTTTTGCGGGCGCGACAACTGCAACGAGACCTGGCTCAGTGGCACTGGCCTCGGACACAGTTTCCGCGCCGCCGGTTTGCCGGTGACAACCACCCAGGAAGGCATTGCGCTGATGCGCGACGGCGATGCGCTGGCCGTGGCTGTCTGGCAGGACTATGTGCAGTTGCTGGCGCGGGCCTTGTCGGTGGTGATCAACATCCTCGATCCGGATGTGGTGGTGCTCGGCGGCGGTGTGTCCAATGTCGACGAGTTGTACGATGAGGTGCCGGCTATCTGGGAGCGCTGGATTTTCTCCGACGTGATCCGCACGCGCCTGCTGAAAGCGGAATGCGGGGATTCCAGTGGTGTGATCGGTGCGGCCTGGTTGTGGTCGTGAAGAGGATGCCGCTGCGCTGGCGCAGCGAATGGCTGGCTGCCTGGCTGTTGTCCCTGTTGCTGACCGGCCTGGTGTTCGGTCGCGCGCTGTTCTTCGATTTCGTCAACCTCGATGACAACAGCAACCTGAAGAAAAACCCGGCGATGCAGGAACTCTCGCTTGCCTGGCGCAAGCCGTACCTGGATGCCTACCTGCCGGTGGTCTACACGGTGTGGGGTGGCCTGCATGCTGTGGCACAGGACGAGCGCCCGCGTGGCAACAGCGTCGATACCTTTACGCCAATCCCGTCGCTCGATCCGCTGCCCTTCCATCTTGCCAACCTGTTGCTGCATGCGGCCAATGGTGTGCTGCTGTTCCTGGTCTTGCGCACGCTGTTGCCGGCGGCACCGCGCCAGATTGCCGGTTTGTTGGCTGTGCTGTTCCTGTTGCACCCGCTGCAGGTGGAGCCGGTCGCCTGGGTCACGGCGCTGAAGGATGTGCTGTCGGGATTTTTCGCGCTGTTGTTGCTGTTGTTGTATGTACAGCGACCTCTCTCGGATTATCGCGGCCGGCAGGATGTGCGGCGTATGGTATTGCTGGCGCTGGTATTCCTGCTCGCGTGCCTCAGCAAGTCGACCCGCGTTGTCATGCCGCTGTTTCTCGTTGCGCTGGGACACCTGCACTGGCGCCAGCCGTTAACCCGCCTGATGGCGGACCTGTGGCCGCTGTGGCTGGTGGCGACGGTGGTGGTGCTGGTGGCGATGGCCGTGCAGCCGCCACCGAAAGACATGGCCTACCAGGACATCTGGCGCCGCCCGCTGGTGGCTGCCGATGCGCTGGTGTTTTACCTGCAGAAACTGTTTTGGCCGGTACCGCTGGCGCTGGATTACGGGCGCAACCCCCGCTTCCTGTTCGAGTCCGGTGCGGTCTGGTCCACATGCTGGCTGCCGTTCTTGGGTGCAGCGGGCTGGTGGCTGTTGCGGCGACGGCTCAGCCCGTGGCTGCAACTCGGCATGGCGGGCTTTGTGCTGGGCTTGTTGCCGCTGCTGGGCCTGCAGCCGTTCGTGTTCCAGACGATCTCCACCGTCAGTGACCGCTACGCCTACCTGTCGCTGGCGCTGCTGTTCGTGGGCCTGCTGCCGCTGTTGCAAGGCCTCGGTCACCCGCGCCGGGTGACGCTCGGGCTCGCTGTGCTGGTACTGGCCTGCGGCCTGCGATCTTCTGCGCAATTGCCGGCATGGCGCAACAGCCACACACTGTGGCAACACACGCTGTCGGTCACGCCGGACAGCGGCATCGCGCATAACAACCTGGCCAGCATCCACGAAGAACTGGGACAGGCACGGGAAGCCATCGCGCACTACGAGGCTTCCTTCCTGCGCCTGCCGCGGGCAGACCTGTGCGGCCGGATCGCAATTCTCCACACCGATCTCGGCCAGTGGCCGCAGGCGCTGCACTGGCTGGACAAGGGTCTGGCGCTGGCACCGGATGACCCGCTGCTGCTGCAGAACCGGGCAGTGGTGCTGCAGCAACTGCGCATGCGACGATTCTGATCATGAGGGAAGGCCGGTATGAAAATCGAAGACATCAATCTCTGTGACTTGTCGCAATTCGAGCAGGGCTGCCCCGAAGAGGTGTTCCGCACCCTGCGCCGTGAAGCACCGGTGTGGTTCCATCCCGGCAATGCCCAGGCGCCGGATGGCGAAGGGTTCTGGGTCATCAGCAAGCTCGCCGATGCGAAAGCGGTGCTGAAAAACCACCAGGTGTTTTCCTCGGAAACCGGTTATGGCGCGCGCACCGGCGGCGGCACGACACTGGCCGACATGAGCACCGACATGGCACCCGGCGTCGTGCTGTCGATGATGGATCCGCCGAAACACGACGATATCCGCGCGCTGGTCGGCCAGGGGTTTTTCCCTCGCACGCTCGCGTTGCTGGAACAGCAGATGCAGCAGTTGTGCCATGACATCCTCGACCAGCTGCCCGCCTGCGGCGAAGTGGATTTCCTGCACGCTATTGCAGCTGAATTGCCGCTGCAGGTGATCTGCACGATGGCGAACATCCCGCGCGAGGACTGGCACCGGGTAAAGGAATGGGCGGATGCTGCGATCGCCTTTGCCGCGCACGAACCTGGTGTCGATACCGCGCCGCTGGTCGAGAAGCTCACCGAGATGGGCATGTATGCCTTCAACCTGATCCAGCAGATCCGCCAGCAGGCACCGGATGATTCCGTGATGTCCAAGGTCGTGCACGCCGAGATTCCCGGCGAAGGCGGCCAGCCGCGCAAGCTGGATGATCTCGAGGTGATCCGCTTCTTCAACCTGCTGATGACCGGCGGCTCCGAAACCACCCGCAACGCCATTGCCTACGGTTACTACATGCTGCTCACCCACCCGGAGCAGTACCGCGTGCTGGAAAGTGACCCGGAGAAGTACATCGACGACGCGATCGAGGAGATCCTGCGCTGGACCACGCCGGTGCACTTCAACCGCCGCACGGCCGGCCAGGACTTCGAGTTCCAGGGCCGGTTGATCCGCCGCGGCGAGAAAGTGGTGCCTTGGTACACCTCGGCCAACCGCGACGAAACCGTGTTCGAGAATGCTTACGAGTTCAACATTTTCCGCCAGAAAAACCCGCATATCGCTTTCGGGCATGGCATCCACCATTGCCTCGGTGCCGCGCTGGCGCGCATGGAGTTGCGCACGATCTTCCTCGCGCTGGTCGAACACCTGCGAGGCAAGCGTGTCGAGCCGGTCGGCGAGATCCGTTTTATCCGCAGCAACCGCCACCAGGGTGTGGCGGACATGAGAATCCGCATCAGCGACAACAACGGAGCCTGACATGAGCCTTGCCGAGAAAGCCCGCGCTGCCGCGCATACTTACGTCGCTTGCATCAACAGCAAGAATCTCGATGGCCTGTTGGCGATTTTTGCCGAGGATGCCGAGCTGGTGCATCCTTTCGGTGTGTTTGCCGGCAAGGCGAAGCTGGTGGAGTTCTACGGCGGCCTGATCATGCATGCCGACACGCAGCTCACCGTCGGCCGCGAATCAGCAGAAAACAATATCTGCGTCGTCGAGGTGGTCGGTGTCAGCCCGCAGGCGCCGGACAAGGCGCAGTATGCGATTGACCTGTTCGAAGTGAACGAGCAGGGTCTGGTGAAGAACCTGTCGATCTACTATCGCAATTTTGACCTGAAATAAGCGCGTCAATTGCCTGCAGTCACCGGTTTCGGTTCCCACAGCACTTCTGAATCGGTGTCATTCAGGCGGTTCAGCACGCGCGCGCAGACGAACAGCCAGTCGGACAGGCGGTTGATATAGCGGCGCACCGGCGCGTTGACCGGATCGGTCTGGTGCATGTGCACGAGGATGCGCTCGGCGCGGCGGCAGACGCTGCGCGCGAGGTGGCAGTAGGACGCCGTCACCGTCCCGCCCGGCAGGATGAAATTCTTCAGCGGCGGCAGGTGCTCGTTGTAACGGTCCAGCACTTCTTCCAGCCAGGCGACGTCGGCGTCATCAATGAACGCGTAGCCGGGCATGGCCAGCTCGCCACCCAGGTCGAACAGGCGATGCTGGATGCGCGCGAATACCGGCTGCAGTTCTTCGGGCACGCCGTGCGCCAGCATCACGCCGATGAGGCTGTTCAGCTCGTCAACCGTGCCCAGTGCCTCGACGCGCGGGCTGTCCTTGCGCGTGCGCACACCGTCGCCGAGGCCGGTGGTACCGTCGTCACCAGTGCGTGTGTAGATTTTTGACAGGCGGTTGCCCATACTCCTTACCTCTCGACATTGCTGCTGGGTTTGCTGGCTGGCATTATACCTAGCAAATAACTCGGATTTTCCTCCATGTTCGGCAATTACACCGTCACAACGATTGACCTGCTGCGTCACGGCGAATGCGAGGGCGGCGATGTCTATCGCGGCAGCCTCGATGTGCCGCTGAGCGACAACGGCTGGCAGCAATTGCGAGCCAGCGCCGGTGATTTTGCCGGTTGGCAGCAGATCGTCAGCTCGCCGCTGCAGCGCTGTGCACGTTTCGCCGAGGAGTTGTCCGCCCGCCACGGTTTGCCGGTGCGGTTCGATGACGCTTTCCGTGAAGTGCATTTCGGTGACTGGGAGGGGCGCGCGATTGCCGATGTCTGGCGAGAGCAGGGCAGCCATGTGCGCCGCTTCTTTGCTGACCCGGTGAATGCCTCACCGCCCAATGGCGAACCACTGCGCCAGTTCGAGCAGCGTGTGCTCAGCGGCTGGGAAAACCTGCTGCAGGCCCATCGCGGCGAGCACTGCCTGCTGGTGGCGCACGGCGGCACGATCCGCGTGTTGCTGGCACAGGTGCTGGCAATGCCGCTGACGCGCATCGCGAACCTCGAAGTGCCGTACGCGTCTGCGAGCCGCATCCGCATCCACCACACGGAAGGCCAGCCGGATTTTGCCTCGCTGGTGTTTCACAACGGGCGATTTGCCTGAATAGGAGTTAGCCGATGCGTTGCCCGCCAGCCGGAATCACACCTGATGCACTCGTCAGTCATTTGCAGGCGCGCGTCGACGAACTCGAAACCCGCCTCGCTTTCCAGGAAGACACACTGCAGACGCTTGGCGAACAGCTGGCGCACCAGCAGGAGCTGATCAGCCAGCAGCAGGCGATGTTGCAGGCGGTGTATCGCCAGTTGCGCGAGGTGCAGGCGTCAGCGGGTGACAGCGGCGCGGATGGTGCACCGGCAGACGAGCGCCCGCCGCATTACTGAGCGTTGGTAGCAAACTTCAGCATGTAACGCCGGATCAGGCCGCGGAACGGCATGACCAGGTAGCGCAGGAAACGCCATTGGTGGGCCAGCTCGCGCTTGTAGGCATCGAGCCCGTGTTGCTGGAAATTGAGCAGCTGCTGGCTTTCTGCGGTATCCATCCAGTCGGTGTAGTAGGGCTCATGGCCGAAAGCCGAGGCAGGGAAGTCGCCGAGACCCATTGCGCGCGGCATGAGGTTGACGAACTCTAGCCACGAGGTCTGGCTGCTCTTGCCGCTGCCGAGGAACAGTGTCTTGCCAATCACGGCGGGTTGCTCCAGCGCGTTGGCCATCGCAACTGCCGCATCCTGCGGGTGCAGGTATTCGATACGCGTATCGATATCGAGCGTGAACATGTGGCGCAGCATCGCTTCGGTGTCGCCGGTTTTCTGGTTCAGCGCATCGGTGCAGGCGCCGATACGCAGGATCACCCACGGGATAGTGCTCGCGCGCAGCCGTTTCTCGCATTCGATCTTGTGGCCGGCATAGTGGTCACGCGCTTCCAGTGGTGTGTCGACGCGGCACGGCGGCATGCGTGTGTTGCTGAAGCCGTGCACGGAAATCGATGACGGGAACACCAGCAGTGGCGGTTGCGGCTGGGCAGCAATGGCATCGATCACGATCTGCGTGCCTTGCACATTCACTTTCTCCGCCAGTGCCGGATTGGTTTCCGACAGCATCGGGATGATCGCGGCGAGATGGATAACCGCATCCTGGTTGGCGACGGCGGCATTGACGCTGGCGGCGTTGGTGATGTCGCCCCACACCATGTTGATGCGGCCGCTGTAGCGCCGCGCGACCTTGCGGTTGGTCGGGTTGTCGAGGTCGAAACAGGTCACGTTGTGCTGGCGCGCCAGCAGTTCATTGAGGACCCGGGTGCCGATAGTGCCGAAAGGGCCGGTGAGCAGGACGCGCATGCAGGTTTCCGTGGGAGTTGTCTTCAATGCCGGTATCATAACGGCATGGGCACTGATATTCATTTCGACCAGTTGGCAGAACGCTTCGAGCGCAAGATCTACGGCTCGGCAAAGGGTGAGTTGCGCCTGCAACTGCTGTGGGACGACCTGCTCGCCGTGTTGCCGTCTCTGCAGGATGGCCCGCCGCTGGCGGTGCTCGATGCCGGCGGCGGCCTCGGCCAGCTCAGCCTGCGCCTCGCGGCGCTGGGCCACTACGTGGTGCTCGCCGAACCGGCCGCGCCGATGCTGGACCGCGCCAGGACATTGTTTGCCGAAGCCGGCGTGGTACCGCCACAGGTGCAGTTCGTGCAGGCATCGATCCAGCAATTGCCTGCCGTGCTGGGTGAGCGGCAGTTCGACCTTGTGTTGTGCCACGCCGTGCTCGAGTGGCTGGCCGACCCCCTGGCTACGCTTGCAGTGTTACTGCCGCTCATCCGCCCCGCTGGCTGGTTGTCACTGGCGTTCTATAACCGCGAGTCGATCGTGTGGAAGAACCTGCTGAAGGGTAATGTCGATCGCGCCCGCGTTGCGCACCTGCCGGGCGAGGCGGGCAGCCTGACTCCACAGAGCCCGCAGTCGGCGCCGGAGGTGCTGGCGTGGCTGGCGCAGCAGGGACTGGCGGTAGGGCAGGTCACCGGCATCCGCTGCCTGCATGATTACCTGTTCCCCGGTGTGCGGCTCGAGCCGGAAACACTGCTGTCGCTGGAGCGCGAGCTGGGTCGCCAGGAGCCTTACAAATGGCTGGGGCGTTACATCCACGTAATGGCACAGCGCCGCTGATCAGCGCGGCGCTGGCCTGCGCGCGGCGGCACTGCTGCGGTCGACCTTGGCGGCAGCCTCGCGCTGCAGCTGTGCGCTGGCCTCACTGGTGCGGCTGACTGCGTCGCGGTCGCAGTGGCCAGCTTCGTTGCCGTGGGCCAGGCAGGCATTGCTGTAGGCTTGTTCCTGCACCACGGTGAAGCGGTTGAGGGGTTCTCGGCAGCTTTCCAGCACCACATCGCGGCGGGTGGTCGCGTTCGTGTAGGCCTCGGTAGCGGTCCTGCGGTCAAGGTCGCGGATACAGGCACGGTACTCGTCAGCCGCGTCCTCTGCGCTGGCCTGTTGCCGGGCGGCGGGGTTGGCAGGCTGGCAGGCAGCGAGCACCAGGCAGCCGGCGAGGGCAGTGACGGGAAACAGTGCGGAGGCTTTCACGGACAATCCCTGCAGTTGAATGGTCGTGAATCATAGAGGAACGGGCGGTTGATGTCCCTGTGCTCTGCTAGAATGCGCCACTGCCTGAAACCCTGTTACACCGCCCGCCATGAGTGACTTTCCTGACCTTGAAACCCTGCTGGAAAACATCACGCCCGAGATCTATGCCGCGCTGACGCGTGCGGTTGAACTCGGCAAGTGGCCGAATGGCAACCGCCTCACGCCGGAACAGCGCGAGACCTGCCTGCAGGCCGTGATCTGGTATGACGCCCGCCACAAGCCGGAACAGGAGCGCGTGGGCTATATCGAGCGCGAACAGCACGAACATTGTGGCAGCGACGGCGACAAGGCGCATGACCACAGCGGCAACCGCTGGAGCGAGGAGCAGCTGCTGGTCTTCCGCGACATGCTGCAGCAGAACCCGACCAGGCACTGATGATGGCCGATAGCAGTTCCGCGGTGCTGGCCACTGGCTGCCTGGACAAGATGCGGGTAACGGCAGGCGAACCCGCGCAATACCACCTGTCGCTTGGCCAGTCAGAGGTCGCGCTGAACCCATTGCTCGGCCGTCGCATCCGCCTGCGCTACACCGGCACCATCCGGTGCACCCATTGCCAGCGCAAGACGAACAAGAGCTTCAACCAGGGCTACTGCTTCCCGTGCTTCCGCTCGCTGGCGCAGTGCGACAGTTGCATCGTCAGCCCGGAAAAATGCCATTTCCATCTCGGCACCTGCCGTGAACCGGACTGGGCGGAAACACATTGCCGCACAGACCATATCGTCTACCTGGCCAATTCGTCAGGGCTCAAGGTTGGCATAACCCGTGCTACACAGATACCGACGCGCTGGCTGGACCAGGGCGCCGTGCAGGCATTGCCACTGGCGCGTGTGGCCGACCGTCATTTGTCCGGTTTGCTGGAAGTGCTGTGCAAGGATTTTGTGGCAGACAAGACTGACTGGCGTGCGCTGCTGCGCGGCGATGCGGTGCCGATTGACCTGCCGGCAGAGCGCGAGCGCCTGCTGGCAGCGGCGCGTGACGGCATCGCGGCATTGCAGGGCGAGTATGGGCTCACTGCCGTGCAGCTGTTGCCGGAGGCGGGTGAGCAGCGCTTTGCCTATCCGGTGCAGCGCTACCCGGACAAGGTCAGCACTTTCAACTTCGACAAAGAGCCTGTCGTGGAGGGCGAACTGCGCGGCATCAAGGGCCAGTACCTGTTGTTTGCCAACGGTGCGCTCAATATCCGCAAGTTCACCGCCTATGAAACCGAACTTTCAGTGACCGACGCATGAGCAATGACAGCAAACAGGCCATCCACCTGCGCGACTACACCGCGCCGGATTTCCTGATCGACGAGACCCACCTGAACTTCCAGCTGGCTGAAGCAGCCACCACCGTCAACGCGCGCCTTGTGCTGCGGCGCAACCCGGCGGGCAGGCCCGATGCCGCCCTAGTGCTGGATGGCCAGGGTCTCGATACGCGGCGCCTGTCGCTGGATGGCAAGCTGCTGGGGACGGGCGATTACCGCATCGAGGATGACAAGCTGCACCTGCTGCTGCCGCTGCCGGAAAAATTCGAGCTGGAATCGGTGGTGTTGATCAAACCGCAGCTGAACACGGCGCTGGAAGGCCTGTACAAGTCGCGCCACATGTTCTGCACACAATGCGAGGCCGAGGGCTTCCGCCGCATCACCTGGTACCTTGACCGGCCGGACGTGATGTCCTTGTTCACCGTGACGATCCTCGCCGAGGAAAAGCGCTACCCGGTGTTGCTGTCGAACGGCAACCTGGTCGACAGCGGCAAGCTCAGCAACGGTATGCACTGGGTCACCTGGAAAGACCCGTTCCGTAAGCCGTGCTACCTGTTCGCACTGGTGGCGGGTGACCTGAAATACGTCGAGGATTACTTCACCACGAAATCCGGTCGCCGCGTCACCTTGCGCATCTATGTCGAGGAAAAAGACCTGGCGAAATGCAGCCATGCCATGTCTTCGCTGAAGCGCGCGATGGCCTGGGACGAGAAAGCCTACGGCCGCGAATACGATCTCGATATCTACATGATCGTTGCCGTAGATGATTTCAATATGGGCGCGATGGAGAACAAGGGCCTCAACATCTTCAACACCTCCTGCGTGCTGGCGCGGGCGGAAATCACCACCGACAAGGGCTTCCAACGCGTCGAGGCCGTGGTGGCGCACGAGTATTTCCACAACTGGTCTGGCAATCGCGTGACCTGCCGCGACTGGTTCCAGTTGAGCCTGAAGGAAGGTTTCACCGTATTCCGCGACAGCCAGTTCTCGGCCGAAATGAATTCCCCGACGGTGAAGCGCATCGAGGAAGTAAGCCTGCTGCGCACGGTGCAGTTTGCCGAGGATGCCGGGCCGATGGCGCATCCGGTGCAGCCACAATCCTACATGGAAATCTCCAACTTCTACACGCCGACCGTGTATGAAAAAGGCGCTGAAGTGGTACGCATGCTGCATTGCCTGCTCGGCCCGGTAACATTCCGTGCCGCGACCGACCTCTATTTTGCCCGCCATGACGGCCAGGCGGTGACCATCGAGGAATTTGTCGGTGCGATGGAAACGGCGTCCGGCCGCGACCTGCAGCAGTTCCGCCGCTGGTACACGCAGGCCGGCACGCCGGTGCTGAAGGTGCGCGGCGATTACGATGCGGCAGTACAGACCTATACGCTGACGGTGCAGCAATCCTGCCCGCCGACGCCGGAAGCGGAACAGAAGGAGCCGTTCCACATCCCGCTGGCAATCGGCCTGCTGGGCGATGCCGGCAGCCTGGCCCTGCACTTGCGCGATGCGCCCGACTTCGACAGCGCCGACAACACCCAGCGCGTGCTGGAAGTGACGCAACGCGAACAGCAGTTCGTGTTTGAACAGGTGCGGGAAAAGCCGGTGCCGTCACTGTTGCGTGGGTTTTCCGCGCCGGTACGGCTTGAATATCCTTACACGCGCGATGAACTCGCTTTCCTGATGAGTCGCGACAGCGACGGCTTCAACCGCTGGGATGCGGCACAGCAGCTCGGCGTGTCGGTGTTGCAGGAACTGGTCGTGGCCGTATTGCAGCAGCGGCCGCTGGAGCTGGATCCGAAAATGGTCGCAGCCTATCGCGTACTGTTGCAGGATGAGACGCTCGATCCCGCCATGGTTGCGCTGATGCTGGAGTTGCCCGGTGAACTCTACCTCGCCGAGGAAGCGGAGGTGGTGCATGCCGGCGCGATCCACGAGGCGCGCCAGTTTGCCCGCAAGACGCTCGCGCGCGAACTGCGCCGCGAAATGCATGCCGTGTACTTGCGCCATTCGCCGGGTCCTGGTGCCTACCAACCGATTGCGGAAGCGATTGCCAGCCGCAGCCTGAAGAACACGACCCTGTCGTACCTGATGCTATTGCACGACAAGGATCTGATGCAACTGTGCCTCGACCAGTACAACAATGCTGCCAACATGACCGATGCCAGTGCCTCGTTGCAGGCGTTGCTGAACTGCGAAGCGGATTTCGTGGCGCCGGTGCGTGACAAGGCGCTGCGGATTTTCTATCGCCGCTGGCAGCACGAGCCGCTGGCGGTGAACCTGTGGTTGCAATTGCAGGCGACCTGCCACCTGCCGGGGGCGCTGGCGCGCGTGCAGGCATTGCTGCAGCACGAGGCTTTCGACATCCGCAACCCGAACAAGGTGCGTGCGGTGATCGGGGCGTTCTGCGGCCAGAATCCGGTGCATTTCCATGCTGCGGATGGCAGCGGTTACGCTTTCCTGGCTGACAAGGTCATCGAGCTGGATGCCATCAACCCGCAGATTGCCGCCCGCCTGCTCACGCCGCTCACGCGCTGGCGCAAGCAACCGCCGGCGCAGCAGCTGCAGATGAAGGAGCAACTGCAGCGTATCCTGCTGTGCGGCAAGCTGTCGCCGGATGTGTTCGAGGTGGTCTGCAAATCCGTTGCTTAGGCGCGGCTATCGTTGTGCGCGGTGTTGCCGCCAGCCGGCCAGCAGCAGCAACACACAGCACAGCAGCACCGGGGCGTCACCGAAGCGCTGGTAGGGTGTCTTGCCCTGGTAAGCCTGCACGGTACCTTGCAGCACAAAGCGCTCGAATTGCGGTGAGCGGCTCACCAACCCGCCTTTGTGGTCAATGAACGCCGAGATGCCATTGCTGGTCGCACGCAGCATCTCGCGGCCGTTTTCCCGCGCGCGCATCTGCGCCATCTGCAGGTGCTGGTGCGGGCCGATGGAGTTGCCGAACCAGGTGTCATTGCTCACGGTGAGTAGCGCATCCGCATCGCCGACCTGTTCTGCCACCAGCGCCGGGTAGGCCACTTCATAGCAGATGCTGGAGGCGAGCTGCAGCGTGCCGGTCTCGATATTGGCCTGGCCGGACAGGCCGATACGGAACTCCGAAATCGGCATGTGGAAGAAATCGAGCAGCCCTTCCAGCCATTGCTGTAACGGCACATATTCGCCGAAAGGCACCAGACGCTGCTTGTGGTAGAAGCCGTTGGCCGTGCCGAGGCCGAGCAGGCTGTTGTGGTAGCTGTAGCTGCCATCTTCCAGCACCTGCCGTGACGGCACGCCGGTCACCAGGGCACTGCTGCTGGCGGTGGCACGTTCGTCCATCGCCGCAAAGAACGGGTGATCCGGCGTGTAGAGCTCGGGGATAGCCGCTTCCGGCCACACCACCAGCTGGCCGGGTTGCCACAGCGGTTCACTCAGGTCCTCGAACAGCTGGCGGATCGCGGCGCGCTGCTCCGGTTTCCATTTCTGCAGTTGTGGCACATTGCCTTGCACCAGCGCGGCGGCTTGCACCCTGCCGGGCACCGGCTGCGTCCATTCGATGCGGTCAAGCAGGGCGCCACCGCCGGCCAGTACGGCTAGCAGCAGTGGCGGCAGCCATGGCCGTTGGCGCGTGGCGATCCAGCAGGCGACGCTGGCCGCCAGCAGTGCGAGCCACAGGCTGAGGCCGTACACGCCGCCGAGCGGCGCCCAGCCCCCCGCCAGCGTCTCCGTCTGGCTGTAGCCGAGAAAGAGCCAGGGGAAGCCGGTGAGCACCCAACTGCGGTACCACTCGGCCAGCACCCAGGCGGCCGGGAAGCCGAGCAGGGTGCCCAGTGGCCTGTCCTGCAGCCAGCGGTGCCACAGCAGCAGCGGGATGCCGAATAGCAGCGTGATGCCGGTGACGAACAACAGTGTGATGAGGCCGGCGACCGGCACCGGCAGGTAGCCGTAGTCATGGATACTGACGTAGACCCAAGACACGCCCGTGCCGTAACTGCCCAGGCCGAACAGCAGGCTGCGCAGGTAGCGCTGCCGCAGTGGCAACCCGCGGGTCAGCAGCAGGTAGGCCACCAGCGGCAGTGGCGCGAACCACCATAGCTTGAACGGCGCCAGTGCCAGTGGCAGCAGTGCGCCGGCCAGCAGCGCGGCAATATCGCCAGCAACAGTATTTTTCACGGCCGGCTCAGCTGGCTTCTTCGCCATTACCGGCCGCTGGCGGCAGTGTCACCCGCAGCATGTGGATCTGCCGCTTGTCGGCATTGACGACTCGGAAACTGAACTGGTTGATCGTGGCGGTCTCGCCGCGGCGCGGCAGGTGGCCGAAGGTGTGCATCAGGATGCCGCCGATGGTGTCGAAATCGGTGTGCGGGATATTGGCACCAAACGCATCATTGAAATCCTCGATCGGCGTCAGGGCCTTCACGAGATAGTCGCTGCCGGCCAGCGGGCGGATGAAACGTTCGTCTTCCTCGATATCGGTCTCGTCCTCGATGTCGCCGACGATTTCCTCCAGCACGTCCTCGATGGTGACCAGCCCGGCGACATTGCCGTACTCGTCGACAACGATCGCCATGTGGTAGCGGTTCAGGCGGAACTCGCGCAGCAGTTCGTTGATGCGCTTGGTCTCCGGGATGACGTTGGCCGCGTGCAGGTGTTCCTCGATCTGGAAGCCCTCGGTGCCTTTCAGGATCAGTGGCAGCAGTTTCTTGGCCAGCAGGATGCCCAGTACCTGGTCGGGTGTCTCGCCCAGCACCGGGAAGCGCGAGTGTTCGGACTCGATGATGACCGGCAGCCAGGTCTCGATGCTGTCGCTCGCCTTCAGGGTCACCATCTGCCGGCGCGGCACCATGATGTCGCCGACCTGCTTGTCGCGCACTTTCAGCGCGTTTTCCATGATCGAGAAAGCCTCGTCATCCAGCAGTTGCTGCTTGTGCGCATCGTCGAGGATTTCCAGCAGGTCATTGCTGTCGCGCAAGGACATGCCAATCGCTTTCATGAAGCGATCCAGCCAGGATTTCTCCGGCGGACTGCCGGGGATCTCGTCGTTCATAATGTCAGTGTTCCTCACTGTTTTCGCAATAGGGGTTGGCAAAGCCGAGCGACTGCAGGATGGTGATTTCGCGCGCTTCCATCACTTCGGCTTCGTCATCGTCGGTATGGTCAAAGCCGAGCAGGTGCAGCGTGCCGTGCACCACCATGTGTGCCCAGTGGGCGGCCAGTGGCTTGTGTTGTTCGGCAGCTTCGCGCGCAACGACAGCGGCGCAGATGGCCAGGTCGCCCAGCAGTGGCGGGTTGCAGTCTTCCGGCAGCTCGCTGGGGAAGGATAGTACATTCGTCGCGTAATCCTTGTGACGGTAATGGTTGTTCATTTCACGGCTTTCTGCTTCGTCGACGATGCGTATCGACAGCTCGGCGCGTTCGCGCAGGCCATCGAGCGCGGCCGCTGCCCAGCGGGTGACATCCGCAGCAGCCGGCACGCCCGGCGCGTCACAGGCATTGTCGATATCGACGTGGATGGCCATCAGACGGCGCCGTCCTCGTGGCGGTCATAGGCATCGACGATGCGCTGCACGAGCGGGTGGCGCACCACGTCGCGTGAGGTGAAACGGGTGAAGCTGATGCCTTCCACATCGCGCAGGATTTCCAGTGCGTGCAGCAGGCCGGAGCGGGTGCCGCGCGGCAGGTCGATCTGCGTGGCATCGCCGGTGATCACCGCGGTGGAACCGAAGCCGATGCGCGTGAGGAACATCTTCATCTGCGAGGCCGTGGTGTTCTGGCTCTCGTCGAGGATGATGAAGGCGTTGTTGAGGGTGCGGCCGCGCATGTAGGCCAACGGGGCGACTTCGATGACCTGTCGTTCCAGCAACTTGCCGACCGTTTCGAAGCCGAGCATTTCATACAGCGCGTCATACAGCGGGCGCAGGTAGGGGTCGATCTTCTGGGCGAGGTCGCCGGGCAGGAAGCCCAGTTTCTCGCCCGCCTCGACCGCGGGACGCACCAGCAACAGGCGCTCGACCTTGTCGGCTTGCAGGGCTTCCACAGCGCACGCGACAGCGAGGTAGGTCTTGCCGGTGCCGGCCGGGCCGATACCGAAATTGATGTCATGCCGCCGGATGGCATTCACATAATCCACCTGCGTGGCGCCCCGCGGCTTGATTGCGCCCTTTTTCGTGCGGATCACGGCGGCTTCGCGCGCGGCAGTCTGGCGTTCGTCGCCGGCTATGGCATCGACGTTGGCGTGCTGCAGCATCAGGTGGATTGCTTCCGGCGTCAGCTCCTGCTTGCCGGCCGTTTCATCGTACAGCTGTTGCAATACGGCGGCAGCGGCATTGGCAGCATTGCCGTTGATGGCGAACACGTTGCCGCGCGGGTTGATCTGCACATCCAGGCGCTGCTCGATCTGCTTCAGGTGTTCGTTCAGCTGGCCGCACAGGCTGGCTAGGCGACGGGTGTCGGCAGGTTCCAGGGTCAGGGTGCGGCTGGTTGCCGGGCTGGCGGGCGTACCTGGCAGGGCAGGAGGAGGTTCGGCGTTGGCAGGTTCAGTGGGCAGTTTGCGGTTTTTCAATGGGTACCTGAAGCGCGATGGCGCAGTCATTCACAACTTAAGGATATACGAAAACCGCCGGTTTACGGAAAATCACGACAGGAGTGGCGGCTAGCCTGGCATTTCCCTGTAGCACCCTTCTGTTGCAACCGGCGGTTGCTGCTTCAGCGGCAGCGGGTAGACCTTGCAGCGGGTCAGTTGCTGTTCGGTGAGTGCGAGCTGCAGGGTGAACGTGCTGCCGCGGTTTTCCTCGCTGCGTACGCTGAGTTCACCGCCCATGACCCGGGCGAGTTCGCGACTGATGCTGAGTCCCAGCCCGGTGCCACCATAGCGCGGCCCGTCGGCATGGACCTGCACAAACGGCTCGAACAGCTGGCGTTGGGCGGCTCGCGGGATGCCGATGCCGGAATCGATCACGTGCATGGCCACGCCGATCGCGCCGTCGCGCTGCCAGGTTTTTTCCACTTGCAGCTTGACGATGCCGCTGTCCGTGAAGCGGATGGCGTTGCCGAGCAGGTTCAGCAGGATCTGGCGAATGCGCTGGGTGTCGCCATGCAGGACACGCGGCAACGCTGCATCAATGTCGAGGAAGAGCAACAGGCCTTTCTCGTTGGCCTGGTTTTCCACCATCGCTATGATTTTCTGCAGGAAGCTGGCGACGGCGAAATCCCCAGGCGAGCTGGCGGACGGTGCCACTTGCAGGCGGGTATGTGCCAGCGTTTCCTCGAGTAGCGAGAGCAGCTCCTGGCCGGAGTGGTCGAGCGTATCCACCAGTTCGCGCTGTTGTTCATTGAGCGGTGTCTTGCCCAGCGCGCGCGTGACTGCGACGACACCGGCGAGTGGGTTGCGTATCTCGTGGCTCAGCACCGCCATTGCCGCCGACTTGCTGGCCAGCAGCTGTTCAGCGCGGGTGCGCGTGCGGTGCAGGCGTTGCACCAGGTTGGCATTCACGGCTGCCGACACGAGCAGCAGCGACAGTAGCAAGGTGAACAGGAACCAGATCGGCGGGAATTTGCTGTCCATAGCAACCGGGGTGGGGTAGTGGAACGTTAGAGCTTGCCTGCGTGTTGCTTGAGGAAATCTGCCACGCCAGCTGTGTTGGGCTGCATGCCGGCATCGCCTTTCTGCCAGCCGGCGGGGCATACCTCGCCATGTTCAGCGTGGAATTGCAGTGCATCGACCAGGCGCAGCAGTTCGTCGATGTTGCGGCCGAGTGGCAGGTCATTGACGACCTGGCTGCGCACCACGCCGCGCGGGTCGATGAGGAAAGCACCGCGCAAGGCCACGCCGCCATCGGTTTGTACGTCGTAGTCGCGGGCAATCTCGCGGGTGAGGTCAGCCGCCAGCGTGTACTGCACCGGGCCGATACCGCCGTCTGCCACCGGCGTATTGCGCCATGCGTTGTGCGTGTAGTGAGAGTCAACCGACACGGCCACCACTTCCACACCGCGGGCGCGGAAATCAGCCATGCGGTGGTCGAGGGCTATCAGCTCCGACGGGCAGACAAAGGTGAAATCGAGCGGGTAGAAGAACAGCAGCGCATAGCGGTCGCGGATCGCGGCGGCAAAATGGAAACGGTCGACAATCTCGCCGCTGCCGAGCACGGCGGGGCAGATGAAATCCGGTGCCGGTTTGCCGACCAGTACTGCCATGTGGCGTTCTCCCTGTCTCCCGACTCAGCCCGCGGCCGCTTCCTTCAACAGCGGTTGCAGTTCGCCCTTGGCGTGCATGTCAGTGACGATGTCGCAGCCGCCGATCAGCTCACCTTTGACCCACAGCTGCGGGAAGGTCGGCCAGTTGCCATAGCGCGGCAGGTTGGCGCGGATTTCAGGATTGGACAGCACATCGACATAGGCAAAGCGCTCACCACACTGCATCAGCGCCTCGACCGTGCGGGCCGAGAAGCCGCACTGTGGTGCGTTCGGGCTGCCTTTCATGTACAGGATGATCGGGTTGCCTTCGATCTGCTGCTGGATTTGTTCCATGATGTCCACGGTAAGACCTCGCATTGGGACGATGGGCGGAAAGTGCCGGCATTCTAGCCGGCCGCTACCCAAAATTCGACCGTTCTACTTTCAGGGGTAATGCTCAACTGTCCAGCAGGCCGACGTCGGCGCACAGCACCCGCAGGCCCTCTGTGGTGCTGATGGCTATCGACAGCGTCACGCACAGTGAGCCGCCGGTGATGGACAGGTACGGCTTGCTGACCTGGATGCGTCCCGGTTCACGGATTGCGCGCTGGTAGTAATGCCGGCGCCCCCAGATGGCATTGGAGGGGTCACCGAGCGGTTCGAAACGCGGGTCCTGGTTCTCGTCCAGCGGTGGCAGCAGGTTGTTGTTCACCTGGCGGCCTTCGGCATCTAGCAGGTAGCAGCGCAAGACGGACGGCAGGGCCAGCAACGCGGCGGCTGCCGGCTGCGGGTCCTCGCCAGCGCGGATACGGATGCTCGCTTCGAAGAACAGCCCGGTGTAGGGCGCCAGCCGGATGCGGCTGGCCTCGGTTTCCAGCCGGTCCCGGTCCTGCAGGTCGGCAAACAGCCGGGCAATGGCCGGGTGCTGGCGCGCTGCCGGCAGTTGCAACGCCGGGCGGGCGAAAAAATAGCCTTGCACGAAATCGACATCAGCTCCCAGCGCGAGCATTGCTTGTGCCTCGGTCTCGATACCTTCGAGCAGGGCAAAACTGCCGGCCTGGTGAATGAGGCTGACGAGGCCGGGCAGCACGCGGCGCGCGTGCGGGTTGGCGATGGCCTGCTCGACGACTGACTTGTCGAGCTTGACGATATGCGGCGCCAGGCGCCAGATGCGGTCAAAGTTCGAATGGCCGGTGCCGAAGTCGTCGATCGCAATCAGGCAGCCCATGTCGCGGTAATAGGTGAGTGCCTCCGCCAGCTGGTTTTCGTCGCCGATCTGGCCCTCAAGGATCTCGATCACCACCCGCTGTGGCGCGATGCCGTGGCGTTCCAGCAACTGGCGGAAAAACGGGCCGTAGTGCTTGCCGTGCACGGTGACCAGCGGATTGAGGTTGAGGAACAACCAGGTGGCGCCATTGGGCTGCCGGGCAAAATTCTGCAGGTGCAGCGTGCGGCACAGGCGATCGAGGAACACGGTCTCCTCGAGGCTGCTGGCGCGCCCGAACAGGTCTAGCGGCGGCAGCGGCCTGCCGTCGGCGAGGTAGGGCCGTACCAGTGCCTCGAAACCGACAATGCGCTGGTGGGCGAGGCTGTAGATCGGCTGGAAATGGCTGTGCAAGCTGATGTCATGGCAGTGGCCACGAAGGTGGCTGCCGTCGGAGCTGATGAAAGGGTCAATCTGGTCGAGGGTCAGGGGGATGGTCGGGGCTGCCGGGGTCTGTTGCATCACGCGTCTACTTCAAATGGCCTGATGGGTGAAAGTGTCCGGCAATTTACGTGCCAGCTCTGGCAGCCTGGCACACCGTCATGACAGTCTGGTGATGCACTGTTATCGCGCAGGTGAGCGGTATGACGCCTCGTGAAGGTGCCAGCGCTCAGGGAACCATGTCGACTTGTAGCCGGCGTCCGTTGCGGCGGCCGTGGTCGTCGACCACCGTGATGCTGTAACGGCCACTGGTCGCCGGGCGCCACGCCAGGGTCTCTTGTGGCCTGCTGCTGCCGATGAAATTCGCGTCGGCAAACCAGAACAGCTGCTGTACATCGGCGGCGACCCGCGCTACCAGAGGAACGGTCTCATCCGGCCTGCCCAGCCGCAGTGTGTAGGTGACGCCGGCCAGAGGCTGGTGGATGACCGGATCATCGCGATCGTCGCCTTGTGTTGTTGATGGGCAATCACTGGCTGGCGGCTCACGGCGTGGTATGCCGGCGAGGGCGAACTGGCGGAAGATTTCCGACGACCAGAATTCGTACACCTCGCTGCGCGTGGTGGCGGCATCGTACGGCGGGCAAGCGGCGCGGCCGGTGCGCGTGTCGATCACCACCGGGCGGTGCAAGCTGGACACTCGTATGGGTGACTTGCCCGGTATGAACCACGTCTCGGCTGTTTTCGGGCACCAGCGGTTAGGCAGCTCGCCGGATGCCTCGCACACCGCCACGCGCTTGAGGCCGCGTGGAGGCGTGTTGGCGCGGTCGCTGTCTTGCGGCAGGGCCAGCGGCAGGGCATCGGCGATGCGGAAAAACAGCGGCGCGGCCGTATCGAGGCCGATAAATGACGGGTTGCTGCTGCCGTCGAAATGGCCCACCCACACGGCCAGCGCGTAATGGCCCACCAGGCCGGCAGTCCAGGCGTCGCGGAAGCCCCAGGACGTGCCGGTTTTCCAGGCGGTTTTCCAGCGGCGCTGCGTGGCGCTGGCCGGGCCGTGGTCGACCGGTCGCGGGTTGCGCGCCAGCATGTCGATGACGAGGAAGGCCGCTTCCGGCGACAGCAGTGCCGGGCCATTGGGCAGCGGTGTGTCCAGCGTATAGCGCAAGGCTTGCAGTTCGCCCCGGTTGGCCAACAGGCTGTACAGCGTAACCAGTTCCTCCATGCTCACTTCGCCGCCGCCGAGCGCCAGTGCCATGCCATAGTGGTCTTCCGCCAGCAGGTGCGATACACCGGCGTGTTTGAGGAAACCGTGCAGCGACGGATTGTGTACTTGCATGGCCAGCGTCACGGCCGGGATGTTGCGGCTGCGCACCAGTGCATCCTGTGCCGCCACCGGACCGATGAAGGCGCCGTCGAAATTTTCCGGCTGGAATGGGCCGAATGCCGTGGGCGCATCTTTCAGCATGCTCAGCGGATGGATCAGGCCCTGGTCGATCGCCAGCCCGTAAAGAAACGGTTTCAGCGTCGAACCGGGTGAGCGTTTTGCGCGCACGCCATTCACCTGCCCGGCAATACTCGCGTCGAAATAATCGGCCGAGCCAACCATGGCCTTGACGCGCATGTCACGCGTGTTGACCAGCAGTGCCGTCGCATTGCGGATATTGCGTTGCCGTTGCTCGCGCACGTAGGCCTGCAGGATGTTTTCCAGCAGCGACTGCAGTGGCAGGTCCAGTGTGCTGCGGATCACCGCGCCTTGCGGCTGGTCGGCGAGCAGCTGTTCGACCAGATGCGGCGCGCGGAACGGCAGTGCGCGGCGCGGGCGGGCATGCACCGGCAAGTCGAGCAGTGCCGCAGCTGCAGCATCCATCGTGTGCGTCTGGCGCCAGCGCCCGGCCAGTTCGTGGCGGGCTGCCTGCAGCAACGGGCCGAAAGCACTGCGCCGCACCGGGTCTTGCGGCAACACGGCCAGCGCCAGGCTTTCCACCAGGCTCAGCGCGCGCGGCGCCTTGTCAAAGTAGACCAGGCTGCCGGCACCGATGCCCTCGATGTTGCCGCCCATCGGGATGACGTTGAGGTAGGCCTCGAGGATGTCGCGTTTGCTGTAACGCAGTTCCAGCCACAGGGCCAGTGCGATCTGCTGCAACTTGCCGCCGACTGAGCGCGTATCGAGCCCGTACCAGCGCCGCGCCAGTTGCATCGTGATGGTCGAGGCGCCGCGGCGGTCAGTGCCCAGCACGGTGTCGCATGTGGCGCGCAGCAGCGCGACCGGGTTCACGCCGGGATGCCAGTAAAAATAGCGGTCTTCCTTCAGCAGGATGGCTTCGGCCACCACCGGTGCGACGTCATCCAGTGCAGTCCACAGGCGGTACTGTTCGTCGCTGGCGAGCGTGAGCCGCAACAGGCTGCCATCAGCGGCCAGCACCTGGCGAGATGACGGCAAGCTGTCGGCGAAACCGGGTTGCGGCCAGCAGCGGAATCCCACCAGCAAGGCGGCCAGGGCTGCCGTCGCCAGCAGGCAGCGGACAGCAGTTTGCCGCCAACGGCTCAAGGTCGCAGGATCTCCAGCTGGGTGGCCGTGCCACGGGCCTGCAGCACCGGATCGTACAGTGCTTCGGCATACGGCGGCGGTGCCTGGTAGCGGCCGGCATTGACGGCCCGCACGCGGAACGTGAAGGTCTGTACATCGCGCGTCGCTGTGCCGTACAGCACGAGGCGGTCATCGCGCACATCGACATATTCCGGCTGCCAGCTGCTGCGGCTGTAATCACCGGCCGGCGATTGCCAGCCCTGCGGCTGTTCGTCGGCTGCGGCTTCCTCCTGGTATTCCTCTTCCCCGCTGCCAGCCTCTTCTGCATTGCCTGTGGCGGGATCAGCTTCTGCCGCACGTTGCACCACGGGTTCGGTGCCGCCCGGCAAGAGTGCGACGAGGGCGATCTGCTCCACGCTGTCGCGTTCCACTGCGCGCAGCCGCAGCTGTACGAGGAATTCCTCGCCGGTTTTCACCTGTGCGGGCGCCGCCAGCGGCTTGCCTTCGAGGTCCTGGTATTCGCTGCTGACTTCCAGCCCTTGCACCAGCGTGCTCGCTGGCACGTTACGGTCAAAGCCCGCTTCGCTGAGCAGGTAGTAGGCGTGCGCGCCGCTGGCTTTTTGCAGTGTGACGGCTGTCGTGCCCTGCGGTACCGCCGCGCGCGGCGGCTTGTCGAGCATCGCCAGCAGCAGGTTCTGCTGGTCTTTCATCCTCGCGCGCACTTCAATGTCGCCGTTGCTGGCGACCTGTGCGTCATACAGGTCCATCGCGCGGATCAGGTTGGCGGCTGACAACGAGTGGTATTCGTTGCGCGAGATCCTCTCGCCGAACTTGTCGAGCAAGCTGGCCGGCACGGATTTCGTTTCCGCAGGGAAATGGCGCGCGATCAGCGCCAGCAAGGTGGTGTCATGCACCAGTGCATCGTAATAGACACTGTACTGGCCGCGCTCCTGGCCGAGCTCACGCCACGGCACGCCGGCCAGCAACTGGCGGGCGGTGTCATCCTGTTTCAGCAACCGGTAACTGGCGGCGAGATAGGCGGCCGTGATGTCGGATTTCCAGGCCTTGCCGTGGTAGCTGTCCAGCTGGCTGGTGATATCGGCCAGTGCACGCGTGGTGACCTGGCCGTTGCGTGTCAGCAGGTAGGTGGCATAGGCGCGATCGCGCAAACCGGCCAGGCCTTCCGCCGGCTGGTTGGCGACCCGGGTGAGGTAACCGGTGGCACGTTCCAGCAGCGGTCGCGGCACCGGATAGCCGCGCTCGCGCGCCTCAAGCAGGAAATCGGTCGCGTAATTGGTGACCGTTGGCGAGACGACGGGATTCGCCGCCCACAAACCGAAAGCGCCTTCGCTGTTCTGGCGCTGGGCGAGTGTGCTGATTGTGCTGCTGATCGTGTCCGACTGGCCCGCCTCAAGGCGGTCGCGCGGGATGAACACCAGTGCCGGCAGTGCCTTCGACACGATCTGTTCGGTGCAGCCATACACGTAATGGTCGAGGTAGTTTTCCAGTCCGCGCATCCACACCAGTGGCGAGAAGCCGGCACCGAATTCCACTTGGCGATACGGGTCGAACAGGTCGCGCGTGATGGCGATATCAGTCGATGATGCCTCGCTGCGCCCGACCGACAGCTGCGTGCGGTACGGCACGGCCGGTCGCACGGAAGTGGTCTCGTGTAACTTCGCCTGTTGGCCTGCAGTGCTGGCGGTGAACCACAAGTCGGCCGAGCCGAGCGCTTCCGTGCCTTGCAGGCGGAATTGCGCGACGGCTTCCTGTTGCGGGGCAATGGCCAGTGTCACGTTGTCGCTGCTGCCGGCGGCCAGCTTCAGCCCGGCACTGGTTTTCAGTGTCAGCGTGACCTGTGCAGTATCCGGCAGGTTGTTGAACACGCCGGTCGTCACCACCACTTCATCGTGTGGCGCGATAAAAGCCGGGATGTTCGGTGTCAGCACCAGTGGGCCGCGCACTTCGCTGGCGCCGGTGTAGACGCCGACTTTATCGGGCGTGACCGCCACCGCGAGGATGCGCAATTTGCCGTTGAAACTGTCCGGCGTCGGGTAACTGAAGGTCTGGCCGCCGGCAGGGACATCGACAATGCCGGACCAGTACACAGCCGGTGCCTGCCGTTTGCGCTTGAACGGGTTGACCTGCCGTTCCAGTGCCGCCTCATTGTCGCCGCCGGGTGCGGCCGCGCGCATCAGTTGCGAGAACTCGGGCAGGATCAGGTCGAGGATCTGCACAGTGTCGACTTCCAGCGCCCGTTTCTGGAAGAAAAAGCCCAGCGGATCCG
>ERZ1645187.1255-NODE-1255-length-23654-cov-6.471418_pt1 | contig 23654 bp, 21 predicted proteins | sample MGYA00575352_ERZ1645187 | MGnify/ENA primary metagenome ERZ1645187 (study PRJEB40837, sample SAMN11349314) | freshwater sediment metagenome | isolation source: river sediment | host: Sediment | place: India: Wazaribad , New Delhi | collected 2017-02-21 ...
AGTCATTACCCTAATCTGGGGCCGAAATCAGGCGGCGGCAAGGGGGCCGGGAAGATCGGGCTCAAGCCGCTCGGGCAGGGCCAGCAAAAGCGCGCGCAATTCCGGCTCCGCCACCTTGCGGGCAGCCTTTTCCACGCCAAACCACTTGCGGCGGCGCTGCTTGCGTTCGGGGAACTTGTCTTTCAGCGCGGCCACGCGCAGGCCATAGACTTGCACCGAACAGGGAATCGCCTGCGTCGGTGTCATCACCTTGGCATAGCCATAGGCGCCCAGATCGTCGGTCGTCACCTCACCCTGAACGCCCGCCTCTTCCCAGGCCTCGCGCGCGGCGGTATCGGCCGGCGTCAGGCCCGAGATCGGCCAGCCCTTGGGAATGATCCACCGGCCGGTATCGCGCGAGGTGACAAGCAGAACCTCGACCTTGCCGCGGTGCAGCCGCCAGCAAAGCGCCCCGTATTGGGTGCGCGTCTGATCGCCCGAAACCGGGATCTCTGCTTTGTCGTTTGCCATGATCCGCCTGTCAGTTCTGAAACGGGCTCGGTCCCGTTTTTTTCATATAGCTCTTTTTATTTCATGAATCCCTTTTTGAAAAAAGGGGCCAATCCCCCGCCGGGCGGCAGTTTTCTTGCCCTCGGCGGGATCACGCCCTAGGTTTGGGCGATGAAGGACAGCACCGGCGGGATCGCTCCGCTTTTCATTGGCTCGGAAATCTACCGGGGGTCGAGTTATGGCGCCCGTCACCCCTTGCGCGTGCCGCGCGTGTCCACCGTGATCGACCTGTCGCGCGCGCTGGGGCTTTTGCCGCCCGACCGCTATCGCACCAGCCCCCGGGCCAAGCCTGCGGCGCTGACGCTGTGGCATGATCCCGATTACATCGCCGCCCTGCAGCAGGCCGAGGCCGAGGGACAGGTGTCGCCGCAGGTGACCGCGCGGCATGGCCTTGGCACCCTGTCAAACCCGGTTTTTCCCCAGATGTTCCGCCGTCCGGCCACCGGGGCGGGTGGGGTGATGCTGGCGGCAACGCTTTTGGCGGCGGCGCCGGGCGGGGCGGTGCATGTCCCGGGCGGTGGCACGCATCATGGGCTGCGCGACCGGGCCAACGGGTTTTGCTATCTCAACGATCCGGTGCTGGGCATCCTTGCCGCCCGCCGGGCGGGCCTGGCGCGTGTGGCCTATGTCGACATCGACGCCCATCACGCCGACGGGGTCGAGGCGGGGCTTGCGGGGGACCCGTCTGTGCTGCTGATCTCGGTGCACGAGGAAAACCGATGGCCCTTCAAGGGGTTGCTCAGCGATGACGGCGGCGGCAACGTGTTCAACCTGCCCGTGCCGCGCGGCTTCAACGATACCGAGATGCGGGCGGTGCTGGAGGGGCTGATCCTGCCGCGCGTTGCGGCCTTTCGGCCTGACCTGATCGTGCTGCAGGCGGGCGCGGATGCGCTGGAGGAGGACCCGCTGTCGCGGTTGTGCCTGTCGAACAACGCCCATCGCGCGGTGCTGGGCGCGTTGCGGCCTCTTGCGCCGCGGATGCTGTTGCTGGGTGGGGGCGGGTATAACCCCTGGTCGGTCGCCCGGCTGTGGACGGCGCTTTGGGCGGATCTCTCGGGGCAGGCGCTGCCCGACCTCCTGCCGGCCCCGGCCGAGGCGGTGCTGCGCGCGCTGTCCTGGCAGGGCGGCGGGCGCAAACCTCCGGCCGAGGCGCTGCTGACCCGGTTGCAGGACGCCCCGCGCGAAGGCCCGCTGCGCCCCGAAATCACCGACCGGCTGGCCCGGCTGGCCGCGCGATGAAACGGGTGTTTCTGGCCCTGGATCTGCCCGATGACATCCGCGCGGCGCTGGCGGTGCAACAATTCCTGTTGCCCCTGCCGCGCAAGGTCGCCCCCGGAACCCTGCACCTGACGCTGGTCTTCCTTGGGCAAACGCCGCTGCCGGTGCTGGAGTCGGTGCACGAGGCTTTTGCGGCGCTGCGCCTGCAGGCGCTTTCGCTGCAGATTCAGGGGTTTGGCCTCTTCGGAGGTGATCGGCCCCGGGTGGCCTTTGCCGCCCTTGCCCCGAACCCCGGGCTCATGGCCCTGCAGGCCAAGGTGGAACAGGCCGCCCGGCGGGCCGGCGCCGATCCTGAACACCGCCGCTTTGTGCCCCATGTCACCCTTGGCCGCTTTGCCCCGCCCCCCTTGGCCGAGGCGATGCGGCTGGAGCGGGCCATCGCCCTGGGCGCGGGCTTTGCGCCTCCGCCCTTCACCCCGCGCGAGATGGTGCTTTATGAAAGCCATCCGGGCAGCAAGACCGCTGTCTATACCCCGCTTGCGCGTTATCCCCTGATCGCCTGAAGGACCGCGCCCACCACCTCGGCCCCGTCGCCTTCGGGGGCCAGAACCTCGGTCGCCACGGCGGCTAGTCGGGCCTGGGCTGCGCTGTCAAGGCTGTCCAGCGCCGTCGCCAGACCGGCGGCATCGCGCACGGCCAGGGCCCCGCCCGCCCGGTCCAAGGCGGCAAAGGGGCCGGCAAAGTTGTGCACCGAGGGGCCATGCAGGATGGCCGAGCCCTGCCGGGCGGGCTCCCATGGGGTGTGGCCGCCCCGGGCCGCGAAAGAGCCGCCGATCACCGTCGCCCCGGCCATGGCATACCAATGCCCCATCTCGCCCAGCGTATCGGCCAGATAGACCCGGTCCGACGCCCCCGGCTGGGCCCCTTTTGACCGGCGCGCCGCCGCAAGTCCCCGCGCGGCCAGCAAGGCGGCAATCTCGTCGCCCCGCCGGGGATGGCGCGGCGCAAGGATCAGGTGGCGGAACCGGCGCTGGGCCAGAAAGGCCTCCAGCACCAGCCCTTCTTCTCCCTCATGGGTCGAGGCGGCAAGCAGCGTCTCGGCCCGCGGGGCCGGGGCGGCAAAGGGCAGGGGGGCGGGCTGCACCTGTCCCAGCGATTTCAAGGCCACCACCGGGCCGGCGGCCGCCTGCGGCAGTCCAAGCGCCAGAAACCGGTCGCGGCTGTCCGCATCCTGTGCTGAAAGCCAGTGCAGCCGCTCCAGCATCCCCGCCATCAGCCTGTTCATCAGACGCCAGCGCCGGGCGCTGCGCGCCGACATCCGCGCCCCGATCACCAGAACCGGCACCCCGCGCAGATCGCAGGCGCGCAGGCGGGCGGGCCAAAGCTCGTTCTCCACCACCACCAGCGCCTGCGGCTGCCAGCGGTCCAGAAGCCGCGCCGCCGACCCCGCGCCGTCAAACGGCGCCAGGGCCGCGGTGACGCCGGGCAGCGCCCAATCCGCCACCCGCGCCCGGCCTGTTGCGGTGTTCGTCGTCACCAGAATCTGCAGACCCGGCCGTGCCGCAAGCACCGCCTCGATCACCCAACGCGCCGAGGTGACCTCACCGACCGAGGCCGCGTGCAGCCACAGCTTTGGCCCCCGCGCCGGATCGGGCCCAAGGCCCAGCCGCTGGGCCACAGCCCCTTTGGCCCCCCACAGGGCCTGATGCAGGATCAGCGCCGGAAGGGTCAGCGCCATGACGGTTTGATACAGGATCATGGCCCCGGCATAAGCCCGCGCTGCGGCTCAGGCAAGGCGGGGCGGTCGTTTGCCCGGCCAATCGGTGGCCTCATGCCAGGCCTGCCCCATGGCCAGAATCGCCGCATCCGCCCCCACGGGGCCTGCCAACTGCATCCCCATCGGCAGCCCCTCCGCGCCAAAGCCCACCGGCAGCGACAGGGCCGGCAGGCCGATCAGGCTGACCGGGATCACCACCTCCATCCAGCGGTGATAGGTGTCCATCGGCCGCCCGTCGATCTGCGACGGCCAGCGCCACTCGGCCGGGAAGGGCCAGACCTGCGCCGTGGGCAGCGCCACCGCATCAAAGCGGGTGAAAAGCCGCGCCATATGGGCGTAATAGCGGCTGCGGATCACGCTGGCCTCATAGACCGCGGCGGCCGACAGGCTGCGGCCTTGCTCGATCTCCCACAGCGTTTCGGGTTTCAGCTGCGCCCGCTTGTCGGGCTGGTCGTAGATCGCCTTGAACCCGCCCGCATTCAGCATGGCGCGCAGGGTTGTCCAGGCGCTCCACAGCTTTTCGGCCGGGAAGGGCGGGGCAAGGATCTCGACCTCCGCGCCCATCTCTTCCATCTGCCTCAGGGCCGCCTCGCACAGCGCAAGGATCCCCGGCTCCATCGCATAGGCGCCGCCCCAGTCGGCCAGCCAGCCGATGCGCTTGCCTTTCAGGCTGGCGCCCTGCAGGCCCGAGACATAATCCCCGGCCGGGCGGCCAAAGGGCACCTCGGGGTTGATGCCGGCCTGCACCTGCAACAGCCGCGCCACATCTTCCACCGTGCGGCCCATCGGCCCTTCGGTGGCCAGCGTGGCCAGATGCGTGTCGCCCTCGGCATCGGCGGGCACCAGACCCCAGCTTGGCCGAAAGCCGTAGACGTTGCAAAAGGCGGCCGGGTTGCGCAACGAGCCCATCATGTCGCTGCCATCGGCCACCGGCAGCATCCGTGCGGCCAGCCCCGCCGCCGCCCCGCCCGACGATCCTCCGGCGGTGCGCGCCAGGTCATAGGGATTGCGCGTCACGCCAAAGACCGGGTTGAAACTGTGGCTGCCATGGCCCCATTCGGGGGTGTTGGTCTTGCCGATGAAGAGGGCGCCCGCCCCGCGCATCCGCGCGGGCATGAGATCATCCGCCGCAGGGACGAAATCGGCAAACAGCGGGCTGCCCCAGGTCGTGCGCAGGCCCTTCGTCGCGCAAAGATCCTTGACGGCCATCGGTATCCCGTGCAGCCAGCCCTTGGGCTCGGCATCATCCGCCGCCCGCGCCTCGGCCATCAGCCCGTCGCGGTCGCGTAGCGAGACGACGGCATTCACCGCGCCATTCACCGCATCGATCCGGTCAAGATGCGCCGCCATCACCTCGGAGGGCGCCACCTGCCGCGCCGCGATCATCCGCGACAAGGTTGAGGCCGACTGCTCGCACAAATCCATCTGCGTCTTTCCAGATCATTATGGGGGAAAGCCGGCTTGCGCCGGTGGGAAGGGGGGCGGCTTGCACCGGGGGGGCGGCACGCCCCGCCGGGGCAAGCGAAAAAGGAACGCGGCGGGAGAGGCTTGCCTCTCCCGCCGCTCCGCTGGATCACTTCTGCAGTTCGGTCCAGATCGCGGTCATGTATTCGCGCGCCTTTTCGCTGCAGACCGGCATGAACACGCCTGCCGCCTTGAACTCCTCGGGGATCACCACCTCGGGCGCGGTCGCCATGGACGCGTCCATGAAGGCCTCGGACCCGGCGACGCCATTGGCGTATTTCGCGAAGTTCGAGATCAGTGCGGCATTCTCGGGCTTCAGGATGAAGTCCATGAACTTGTAGGCTTCTTCGACGTTCTGGGCATCCTTCAGCAGCATCACGCTGTCCATCCACAGCGGGTAGCCCTCTTTCGGATAGCCGAAGACCACCGACGATTTCGCCTCGCGGATGCGCATGGACGAGCCGTTCCAGTTCACGCTGGCCGCCCAGTCGCCGTTCGACATCTTCTCGGTGGCGCCGTAATCCATCGAAATCCAGTTCGGCTTGGCTGCCAAGAGGCCGTCACGCACCTTTTTCAGCACTTCCAGGTCTTCCGAGCAGGGCTCGCCGCCGTAATACATCGTGGCCAGCGAAACGATGTCGGTCATTTCCGGCACGACGTTGATCTTGCCCTTCAGCTCGTCCGGCACCTCAAGGAACACCGCCGAGGTGTTGATGTCGCCGCCATAGATCGCGGTATCGACCGCAATCCCGACCGAGCCCCACTGCCACGGGATCGAGTTCAGCCGACCCGGATCCCAGGGCACGTCCTTCCATTCGGGGGCGATGTTGCCGTGGTTGGGCAGCTTGGCCAGGTCCAGCGGCGCCGTCAGGCCCTTTTCGGCAAAGATCTGCACATAGTTGGCCGAGGGCACAACCAGGTCAAAGCCATGGCCGCCGGCCTCGATCTTGGCCAGGGCGGTGTCGTTGCTGTCATAGTCGGTCACCGTCACCTTGATGCCGGTTTCCTGTTCGAACTTGGCCAGCAATTCGGGCGAGGTGTAGTTGCCCCAGTTGTAAAGCTGCAGCGTGCCCTCGGCGCTGGCAAGCCCGGTCGTGGCCAGCAAAAGCGCGGTGGCGGTCAGAAGTCTTTTCATCGGTCAGTCTCCCGGTTGGTTGGTCTTGTCAGTCGTTCTTGCGCGTCAGCAGGAAGAAGGCGGTCAGCATGGCCACGGTGATGAGCAAAAGCCCCGTCGAGATGGCGTTGATCTCGGGCGTCAGCTGCCGGCGCATCTGGCCCAGCATGTAGGTCGGCAGCGTGTCCTGCCCGGCGGATTTGACGAATTCGGTGATGACCACATCGTCAAGGCTGACCACGAAGGCCAGCATCGCCCCGGCGATCACCCCCGGCATCAGGATCGGCAGGGTGACGCGGCGGAAGGTGGCCCATGGGCTGGCGTAAAGATCGGCCGCCGCGGTTTCCAGCGTCAGGTCCATGCCCTCCAGCCGGGCGCGGATCGGCAGATAGGCAAAGGGGATGCAAAACGCCGAATGGGCCAGGATCAGATAGCCAAGGCCGTGGATGCCCGTCACCGACTTGATGAGGCCGAACAGGATCATCAGCGCCACGGCGGTGACGATTTCGGGCACCATCAGCGGCTGGTTGATCATCACATAGATGAAGGTCTGCCCCCGAAACGCCCGCCGCCTTGTGGTGCCAAGGGCGGCCATGGTGGCCAGCGATGTCGAGATCACGGCGGCAAAGCCCGCGATGGTCAGCGACCGCAGGGTGGCATCCTTGACCTCGGCATTGTCCCAGGCCTTGGCATACCAGTCCAGGGTCAGGCTGCCCCAGTTGCCCATGGTGACTTCGGAGTTGAAGGAATAGACCACCAGCGTCAGGATCGGGATATAAAGCGCCAGAAAGGCCAGCATGGCGATGGTGGCAAAGCCCGGCAGCCGGGTGGCCGAGAAACGACGGTCAGCCATTCGACTTCTCCCCGTTCGCCGCGCGCACATAGAACAGAAGCGCGATCGTGACGACGATCAGCAGCATCATCGACAGCGCCGCCCCCAGCGGCCAGTTCTTGCCGGCCAGGAATTGCAGCTCGATCAGGTTGCCGATCATCATCTGCTTGCCGCCCCCCAGCACGCGCGGCGTGACATAGGCGCCCAGCGAGGGCACGAACACCAGGATCGACCCGGCCACGATGCCCGGCTTGACGATGGGCAGCACGATGCGGCGCAACACCTGCCAGCGGCTGGCATAAAGGTCATAGCCCGCCTCCAGAAGCCGCAGGTCGAACCGGTCGATGGCGGCGAAAAGGGGCAGCACCATCAGCGGAAGGTAGACATAGGTCATGCCGATGAACACTGCGATGTCGGTATAGATCAGCTTCAGCGGTTCCGAGATGATCCCGACCTTCATCAGCGCCAGATTCAACAGACCCTCGGCGCGGATCACCTCGTTGATGGCATAGGTGCGGATCAGAAGGTTGGTCCAGAAGGGAATGGTGATGAGAAACAGCCACAGCGCGCGCGCCTTGGGGCTGCGGGTGGCGATGAACCAGGCGGTCGGAAAGCCCACGACAAAGGTGGTCAGCGTGGTCAGCAAGGACAGTTTGACCGACCGCCAGAAGATGGTCAGATGCGCATCGGCCAGCACGAAACTGTCGGTGAAGATGTCCTTGGTCCACAGAATTCCCGTCCAGCCATCGGTCGAGAAATTCCACACCACATTGCCATGCTTGCCCGGTTCCAGAAAGGAATAGACCAGCACGATCAACAGCGGGCCGACGGCCGCCATCGCCAGCACGACAAGCGCGGGCAGCGACAGAAGCCAGCCATTGCGGGCCGAGCGGCGGATCTGGGCCTGTTCGGCGGGGCTCAGGTGGGGGGCGGTCATGGGGTCACTCTCCCACAACCTGAACCGCGCCGGGGGCAAAGCGCAGCCCCACCCTGGCGCCCCGCTCCAGCCCCGCGTCGCCCGTGGCGGGGCTTTGCACGCGCGCGGTCACCTCGGTGCCATCCGAAAGCGCCAGATGCACATGGGTATCGGTGCCGAAATAGACCAGATTGGTGATGGTGGCGGCAAGCGCCCCGGCCTCGCCGGCGGCGGTCAGGCGCAGCTGTTCGGGGCGGACGGTCAGCGTCACTTCGCCGGTCGCGGGAAGGTCCAGCTCCACCACATCGCCCGAGGGCAGGCGGGCCGTCTGCCCCGCCGCCTGCGCGCGCAGGAAGTTGGTCTCGCCGATGAAGCTGGCGACAAAGCGGTTTTTCGGGCGGGTGTAGATGTCCTTGGCGCTGCCCACCTGCTGCAGCTTGCCGTTCGACATGACGCCGATCCGGTCAGACATGGTCAGCGCCTCTTCCTGATCATGGGTCACGAAGACAAAGGTGATGCCGGTTTCCTGCTGCAGCCGCTTCAGCTCGATCTGCATGGCCTGCCGCAGCTTCAGGTCCAGCGCCGACAGCGGTTCGTCCAGAAGCAGCACCTTGGGCTGGGGCGCCAGCGCCCGGGCCAGCGCCACGCGCTGCTGCTGGCCGCCCGAAAGCTGGCTGGTCTTGCGCCCGGCCATCGCCTCAAGCTTGACCAGCGCCAGCATCCTTTCGGTGCGCGTCCTAATCTCGGAGGCGGGTTTGCCAAGCATTTCAAGGCCAAAGGCGATGTTCTGCGCCACGGTCAGATGCGGAAACAGCGCATAGGACTGAAACACCGTGTTCACCGGCCGCTTGTTCGGCGGCAGATAGGTGATGTCCTGCCCGTCCAGCAGGATCAGCCCGTCGGTCGGCATTTCAAAGCCGGCGATCAGCCGCAAGAGCGTGGTCTTGCCGCAGCCCGACGGGCCAAGCAGGGTGAAAAACTCGCCCTGACGGATTTCAACCGACACATCGTCCAGCGCCCGAACGGACGTTTCGCCCTGCCCGAAGGCTTTCACCACGTTCCGCGCCTCGATGGCGTTCTTTGACGTCATGGTGACTCGCTCCCTTGTATTTTGATCATATCTGGCCCCGGTTTTCCCCGAGGCGCAAGACAAACCTGCTTTCAAGAGGCCATCGGCGCCCGGCGCGCAGCCCAGGGTTGTGCGAGCTCCAATTCTGCACAAAGCGCGATCAATTCCTCATCCGCGCCAAAAGGGGCGGCGAGGTGGATGCCGATGGGCAGCCCGTCCGACGACATGGCAAGCGGCAGGCTGGCCGCAGGCTGGCCGCTGGCGTTGAAGATGGCGCAGAACGGAGAATAGGCGAAGATGCCGTCCGGCCCGGTGCGATAGGCCACATAATCCTCGGTGTCATGGGCGAAACGGCCGACGCGGGCAGGGGGCTCGGCCAGGGTGGCACAGAGCAGGATGTCGGGGCCGTCGGCGAAATAGCCCGCCATCTGCCGGCCAAAGGCGTGAATCTCGCCCACCGCCTCCAGATAGCGGGTCGGGTGCAGGGTGTCGGCATGCGCGCAGGCCCCACGGCCGACGCCTTCGACCAGATCGGGGGGCAGCGGGCGGCCCTTCAGCGCCTTTCTGATCCCCAGCGCGGTGCCCACGCCGACAATGTCGGTCCAGGCGCGCATCATCATCGGCACATCGGCGCCCGGGCGGCCCGGCTCCACATGGTGGCCAAGGCTTTCCAGCAAGCGGCCCGTGGCGCGCACCGCCTCGGCCACCTCGGGGTGGATCGGCGCGCCTGTCAGCGTGGTGTCACAGATCGCCACCCTCAGACGGCGCGGCGGGCGCGAGATGGCGTCGGCATGGCTGGTCGCGAGGGGCGGGGCGGCATAGGGCGCGCCAAGGTCAGAGCCATGGCAGGCATCCAGCATCCGCGCCGTGTCGCGGACCGAGCGGGTGAGAAAGCCGTCAATCGCCATGCCCGCCCAGCCTTCGCCGACGAAAGGCCCGTCGGGCAGCCGCGCCCGGGTGGGCTTGAAGCCGAAGAGCCCGCAAGACGCGGCCGGAATCCTCACCGAGCCGCCGCCGTCCGACCCATGCGCCATGGCGACGATGCCGGCCGCCACCGCCGCCCCCGATCCGCCGGACGAGCCGCCGGGCGTGTGGTCCAGGTTCCAGGGGTTGCGCGTCGGCCCGCCATAGACCGCCGATTCGGTTGCCGCCCCGATCCCGCCCTCGGGGCTGGTGGTGCGGCCAAAGGTGACGACGCCGGTCGCCCGGATCCGCTCATAGATCGCCGAATCGCGGGAATAGCGGGTGTTGGCCAGCAAACGGCTGCCGTTGTGGCCGGGAAAATCCACCGCCTCGCAGCCCAGATCCTTCAGAAGGAAGGGCACGCCGCGGAACGGCCCGCGCGGCAGACCATCGGCAATCGCCTTGCGCGCAACGCCTTCCTGCACCAGCACCACCGCATTCAGCGCCGGATTGCGCGCCTCGACCGCCGCCAGCGCGGCATCCAGCAGTTCGGTCGGGCTCACCTCGCCCTTCGCCACGCGTTCGGCCAGTTCGCTTGCATCCCGTGCGCCAAGATCACCGATCATCGAATTCTCCCCTCGTTTCGGCCAGCCTGACCGCAGGGCGGGGCGAATTCCAGCCCGCCCGCGCCGCTGCCGATGTCGGTTTTCGGCAGCCGGGGCCAAAACCGACATGGCCGGGGTCAGCCGCGACACCGGGCGAAACCGCCGCTTGACAGGCAGGCACGGGGCGCTATGCAAGGCCTGCCTTCGGTTCCGGCTGACCCCGGATGAAAAGGGAATGTGGTGGAAACCCACAGCTGCCCCCGCAACTGTAAGCGGCGAGCGATGACGGCAGATGCCACTGGGGATCCCCCCCGGGAAGGCCCGTCAAAGCGACGACCCGCAAGCCAGGAGACCTGCCAGGGTGATCACCCTTTCCGCAGCGCGGGGTGCGCGGCGGCAGGCGAACTTTCGCCAGTGGTGACGTCTCACCGTCGGCGGAGGGGCGCAGCCCATCCCAAGACATCTGCTGTTTGTGCCCCGGGTTCCGGGGCCTGTCAAAGGATATGGCCATGAAAAGGCTGAATATTTCCCTGATTGCCCTTTGTGCGGCGCTGGCCGCCCCTGCCAGCGCGCAGGATATTGAACTGGACGAGATCGTGATCTCGGCCGTCAAGGCCGCGATCGAGCGTATCCGCACCGGCGTTTCGGTTTCGGTCATCACCCCCGAGACCGATGCGGTGCCCGACGCCGCCCAGATCACCGAGACGCTGTCGCGCCTGCCCGGCGTGTCGGTGTCGAACCAGGGGCCGCTGGGCAGCCCGGCCAAGATGCGCATCCGCGGGGCCGACCAGCGCTATATCGCGGTTTTCGTCGATGGCATCCGGGTGACGGACCCGACCTCGGTGCAGACCGAATATGACTTCGGCACCCTGCCTTCGGCCAATATCGGCCGGATCGAGGTGCTGCGCGGCTCGCAATCGGCACTTTGGGGCGGGTCTGCCGTGGGGGGCGTGGTCAACATCTCCACCCCGCGCCCGACCGAGGACGGCACCCGCCAGACCGTGCAGGCCGAGGCGGGCAGCTATGACAGCCGCAGCCTGTCCTATGGCCTGACCCACAAGCAGGGCGCGCTGGAAACCACGCTGAACCTGAGCCATTTCTTCACCAACGGCTTTTCGGCCGCCGCCGCCGGCACCGAGGCCGACGGGGCCGAAACCAACCGCGCCTCGGCCACGCTGCGCTATCAGGTGAATGGCACGCTGGCCCTTGGCGGGGCGGTCTTCCATCAGCAGGGCAACAGCGAATACGACGATTACGGCGTCGATGCCGCGAACCGCAAGCAATCGACCGAAACCGGCGCGCGGGCCTTTGCCGAGCTGTCGCTGGGCGCGACCGAACATGTGTTCGATGTCACCCATTACCGCATCGGCCGCGACGTGACCGACTGGAGCGGGCTGAGCACCTTTGACGGCCGCCGCACCACCTTTGGCTGGCAGGCGACGACCGAGGTGAATGAGGCCCTGACGCTGGTCTATGGCGCGGACACGATGCTGGAGAAGGGCGCCTATTCCAACCTTCCGGCCGGCACGGCCGAAACCCGCATCTCGGGGGCGTTTGCCCAGGCGCTTTGGGCCGTGAATGGCCAGCTGGACATCTCGGCCACCGCGCGGGTGGATCACAATTCCGACTTCGGCAGCTTTGAAACCGGCCGGGTCGCGCTGGCTTGGCGGCCTGACGGGGCGACCACGCTGCGGGCGGCCCTGGCCACCGGCTATCGCGCGCCGTCGATTGACGAGCTTTACGGCAACTACCCCGATCCGAGCTATCCTTTCATCGGCAATCCGGGCCTGACGCCCGAGAAAAGCTTGTCCTACGAGCTGGGGGTCGAACGGGAGTTCGGAAATGGTGCGACGGTATCGGCCACGCTGTTCCAGCTCGATGTCGACAACCAGATCTCCTATACCTCCTGCCCGCTGACGGCCGGCTGGGTCTGCGTGCCCGGTACGGTCAGCACGCTGAACAACATCCCCGGCACCTCGGTGCGCAAGGGGGTGGAGATTGCCGCAAACCTGCCGCTTGGCGAGCGCGCCGAGCTGGGGCTGGCCTATGCCTACACCGATGCCAAGCGCCAGACCGGCGCCCGCATCGGCCTTGTTCCCCGGCATGAGCTGACGCTGTCGCTGTCGGGCGAGGAGACCGACCGCATCGGCGCGGCGGTGACGGTCAAGCATGTGGCCGACCGGATGGACGATTTCGGCTTTGCCGCGATGCCCGATTACACGGTGGCCAGTGCCGAGGCCTCCTACAAGGTGACCGACGGTGCGGATGCCTATCTGCGCATCGAAAACCTGTTCGATGCCACCTATCAAACCTCGTCGGGCTATGCCACGGCGGGCCGTTCGGCCTTTGTTGGTCTGCGTGCGCGGTTCTGATCGCCCCTGTCTCGCCCGCTTGGGGGCGCTCGTGCTGGCGGTTTTCACCGCCAGCGCGGCCATGGCCGAACCGCCGGCCCGAGTCGTCTCGATCAACCTGTGTACCGACCAGCTGGCGATGATGCTGGCGGCCCCGGGACAGCTGGTGTCGGTCAGCCATCTGGCGAGCGAGGCCCAATCCTCGTCGATGGTGGCCGAGGCGCAGGCCTATCCGGTGAACCGGGGGCAGGTGGAGCAGGTGTTCCTGATGCAGCCCGATCTGGTGCTTGCGGGAACCTATACGCAGGCGGCAACGGTCGACTTGCTGCGCGATCTGGGGGTTGAGGTGGTGCAGGTGCCCCCCGCCACCTCGCTGGCCGAGGCCGTCGAGCAGATCCGCACCGTGGGCCGCGCCCTGGGGCAAGGGCCCAAGGCCGATGCCATGGCCGACAGCTTTGCCGCCGGGATCGAGGCTGCGCGGTTTCAAGGCGACAGGCGCACGGCGGCCTTCTACTATCCCAACGGCTATACCACCGGTTCGGGAACGCTGGCCAATGAGGTGCTGGAACTGACAGGCTTCACCAATATCGGCGCAGCGGCGGGGGTCACCGGCGGCGGCATCCTGCCGCTGGAGCGGCTGGTCATGGCAGGCCCCGAGCTGGTCGTGACATCGGAACGCTATCCCGGAAACTCGCGGTCGGAAGAGATCCTTGTCCATCCGGCGCTGCGCGCGGTGCAGGACCGCGCCGGGGCGGGGCTGAATTCGGATGCCGATTGGGTCTGCGGCACGCCCCATCTGATGCGGGCGATCGGCAAGATGCAGGCCGCCCGCGCGGCGCTGGAGGAGGGGCCATGACCGCGATTTTTCGTCGAAAAATCACGGTTTCCCGGCGGGGCGGCGATTTTTCGTCGAAAAATCGGTGGGGGGCGTGATGCGGATCGTGCTTGTCCTTCTGGTGGCACTCCTGTTTTCCGCCTCGCTCCTGATCGGGCCGGCTGGCTTGGGCCTCGGCGAAAGCCTCAGGGCGCTGGTCACCGGGCAGGGCGGGGCTGTGGTGATGGTCATGCAGGAAATCCGGCTGCCGCGCGCGCTGTTGGGCGTTCTGACGGGGGCGGCGCTGGGCCTTTCGGGGGCGGCGATGCAGGGCTATCTGCGCAACCCCCTGGCAGAACCCGGTCTGATCGGTGTGTCGGCCAGCGCCGCGCTTGGCGCGGTTCTGGCGTTGCAGACCGGGATTGCGGGGCTTTTCACCCTGGCCTTGCCGCTTTCGGCGCTGGCCGGGGCCGGGGTGGCGGTGTTCCTGATCCTGGCGTTGGCCGGTCCACGCGGCGGGGCGCTGGCCTTGATCCTTGCCGGGGTGGCGATTTCCGCGCTGGCGGCCGCCTTGACCAGCCTTGTGCTGAACCTCTCGCCCAATCCCTTTGCCGCGATGGAGATCGTCTACTGGATGATGGGCTCGCTGGCCGACCGGTCGATGGATCATGTCTGGCTGGCAGCACCCTTCATCGCAATCGGGCTGGCGATGCTTTTGTCGCTGGGGCGCAGCCTGGATGCGCTGACGCTGGGCGAGGATGCGGCGGCGTCGATGGGGGTGAACCTTGCGCGCCTTCGTCTGGTTCTGGTGATCGGCACGGCGCTGGCGGTGGGGGCCAGCGTGTCGGTTGCGGGCTCCATCGGGTTTGTCGGGCTGGTGGTGCCGCATGTCTTGCGCCCGCTGGTCGGGGCGCGGCCTTCCCGCCTCTTGCCGGCCTCTGCCTTGGGCGGGGCGGCGGTGGTGCTGGCGGCAGATGTGGCCGTGCGGCTGATTGCGCCGGATCAGGATCTGAAACTGGGCGTCCTGACCGCGCTGATCGGCGCGCCGTTCTTTCTGCATCTGATCTGGCGTCTGCGGGGGACCGAGGCATGACCCTTCTGACGCTGGATCACCTGACCGTCCGGCGCGGGCTGTGCCCGGTGGTCGAGGACGTCAGCCTGACGGTGACCGAGGGCGAGTTCGTCGGCCTGATCGGCCCGAATGGCGCGGGCAAGACCAGCCTTCTGCGTGCGGCGCTGGGCATTTTGCCGCATGAGGGGCGGTCCTCGCTGGCGGTGCTGCCTCCGGGTCCCCGTGCGCGGGCGGTGGCCTTTCTGCCGCAGGGGCGCGAGATTGCCTGGCCGGTGTCGGTCGCCGATCTGGTGGCGCTGGGGCGGGGGGCACATCTGGGGGCCACGCCCGAGGCGGATCGTCAGGCCGTTGCCTGGGCGCTGGAGCGGATGGGCTTGCAGAACTACCGTGCCCGCACCGCCACCGCGCTGTCGGGGGGTGAACAGGCCCGGGTCCTTATCGCGCGCGCGCTGGCGCAGGAGACGCCGCTCTTGCTGGCCGATGAGCCGGTGGCCGGGCTTGACCCCGAGGCGCAGCTGAAAACGATGGAGGTCTTTGCCGACCTGGCCCGCGAGGGGCGTGGCGTGGTCGCCTCGATCCATGATCTGGGCCTTGCCGCGCGGTCCTGCACCCGTCTGGTGCTGATGCAGGCCGGGCGGGTGGTGGCCGATGGCGCCCCGCGCGCGGTTCTGTCGGATGACAACCTTGCCCGGGTCTTTGGCGTGCGCGGCTTTCACGCCGAAACCCCGGATGGCCCGGTGTTCCAACCCATGGGGGTGTTGCGATGAAGGCCGAGGTCACGCTGGACCGGCCCTGGCTGCGCATGGTCTTGCCGGCCGAGATGCGCGTCCTCAGCTGGGCGCCGCATGGCGCGGGCTATACCGACGCCCGTGCGATCCTGTGGCGCGAGGTGCGCAATGCCGACCTGACGCCCGAGTTTGACGCCGAGGGCTGGCTTTCGGCCCAGATGCCGCCGGGGGCGGTGGGGATGCTGACCTCGCGCGATGTCGGCACCTGGCATGAGGGCTTTGCCGAGGTTGAGGGCATCACCGCCCATTGCGTGGCCACCGTGGGCCTGTCGAACGGCGAAAGCGTGGGGCGGCGGCTGCCCTATCACACGGCCGATTACGGGACGATCAACATTGGCCTTGTCACCAATGCGCCCCTGACAAAGGCGGCCCAGCTGGAAGCCATGAGCATCACCGTGCAGGCCCGCACCGTGGGGGTGATGGCGGCGGGGGTCGCGCTGGCCACCGGCCTTGCCACCGGCACCGGCACCGATTGCGTGGCGCTGGCCTGCCCGCCCGGCGACATGCGCTATGCCGGACTGCATACGGCGGTGGGCGAGGCGGTTGGCGCCGCCGTGCGCGACTGCCTGACGCGGGCCAGTGCGGCCTGGGTCGTCTGGCGCGACGAGGAACGCGCGCGCAGGGCCAAGCCATGAGCTTTCATCGCATCGTCTGCCTCACCGAGGAAACCGTCGAGACGCTGTATCTTCTGGGACAGGAACACCGGATCGTCGGCGTCACCGGCTATGCGATCCGCCCCGCCCGGGTGCGGCGGGAAAAGCCGCGGGTCGGGGCCTTTACCAGTGCGGACCTTGAAAAGATCAAGGCGCTGAACCCCGATCTTGTGCTGACCTTTTCCGATCTGCAGGCCGATATCGCCGCCGGCCTGATCCGCGCCGGGATCGAGGTGCATGCCTTCAACCACCGCAGCGTGGCGGGCATCCTGCGGATGATCCGCACCCTGGGCGCGCTGATCGGCTGCGTCGATCAGGCCGAGGCCCTGGCCACCGGCTATGAGGCCCGGATCGCGCATCTGCGCTCCCTCCCGCGCCCCCATCGCCCGCGCGTGTTCTTCGAGGAATGGGACGAGCCGATCATCTCTGGCATCCGTTGGGCCAGCGAGCTGATCGAGATCGCGGGCGGGCAGGACATCTTTCCCGAACTGGCCGCCGAGCCTTTGGCCCGCAATCGCATCCTTTTGCCATACGCCATCCCGCCCCGCGCGCCCGAGGTCATTCTGGCGTCGTGGTGCGGCAAGAAGGTGGTCCCGGCCCGGATCGCCGCCCGCGAGGGCTGGCAAGAGGTGCCTGCGGTGCGCGACGGACGCATCCATGAAATCAAGTCGCCGCTGATCCTGCAACCGGGTCCGGCGGCGCTGACCGACGGGCTGGATGCGATTCTGAAAGCACTTTGGGGCGCGGACCGGCCTGCCTGACTGCGGGCGTCAGTCCTGCAGGGGGGGCGGCACAAAAGCCGGGATATGGCGGGCCAGCACCTCGCGCAGGGCTTCGGGCGTCAGGGGTTTGGCCAGATAGCCGTCCAGACCGGCGGCCAGATAGCGGCTGCGGTGGGCCTCGGTCGCGTCTGCCGTCATGGCAATGACCGGCAGGCGGGCGGCGCGGCTGGGCAGGGTGCGGATGCGGCGCAGGGTGGCCGTGCCGTCCAGCCCGGGCATGTTCATGTCCAGAAACACAAGGTCGGGCAGGTTGCGCGACAGGGCGGCAATGGCCTCTTCGCCGGACGCCGCCTCTTCTGTCTCGGCCCCCAGCAGCGTCAGATGGGCGCGTGCCACCAGCCGGTTGGTGGCAATGTCATCGACGACCAGAACTTTCAGCCGTTTCGGCACCCCGGATGGGCCTGCGGCAGGCGGGGCGGCTTCGGACGGTGCCGCGTCTGGTGCCGGGATGGCCGGAGCCGCCCCCAGCGCCAGCGTCAGACGAAAGGTCGCGCCAAGGGCGGCGGGCAGAAGGTGCAGATCGCCCCCCATCGACCGTGCCAGCGCCCGCGTGATCGACAGGCCAAGGCCGCTGCCCTGACTGTCGCTGGGGCCACGCTGGAAGGGTTGAAAGATCCGCTCGGCCTCGGCTTCGGGAATCCCGCGTCCGGTGTCGGCCACGATGATCGCCAGCTTGCCCTCCTCCGTCAGTCCGGCGCGCAGGGCGATGCCGCCGGTCGTGGTATGTTTCAGCGCGTTTGACAGCAGGTTCGACAGGCATTGCCGCAGGCGCTGGGCATCCAGCAACGCCCGCTCAGGCAGGTCCGGGCCAAGGTCTAGTGTCAGCGTCAACCCCTGCGCCTCGCACAGCGGGCGAAACAGCGCCGCCGCGGCGGAAATCTCCTCCCGCAGGCGGCAGGGGGCAAGACGGATCGGCAGATGGCCCGCCTCGATGGCCGACATGTCCAGAATGTCGTCCAGAATGACCGCCAGCCCCCGCGCCGCCTCGGTCACCAGTCGCAGGCGCTCTTGCGATTCGGGCGTCTGGGCGCGGGCCAGTTCCACATGGCCAAGCCCGAGGATCGCGTTCAGCGGCGTGCGCAACTCATGGCTCATCTGCGCCAGAAACCGCGACTTCGCCTCGTTCGCCATCCGCGCCGACAGCCGTTCGGCGGCGATGCCGGCATGCAGGGCATGGTTGGCGCGGATCACCTCGGCGACGAAATAGGTCGCCGCCGCCAGCGCCAGAAGGCTGAGCACAAGGCCCGCCGGCCCTGACCGGCTTTGCCAGTCGACACAGACCGCCACCGCCGCGATGGTGACCGAGGTGCCCAGCCCCACCGCCGCATAGGGCCAGTGGATCACCCGGATCGACGCCAGTTGCAGCATGGTCAGCGTCAGCACTCCGGCGGCAAAAGGCTGCGCCAGCGGCACATCGGACTGGTAGCAGAGCGCCAGCATCAACGAAAACGCGGCTTGCGAGGTGACGAGCGCCGCCATCGTCGCCGCATATCGCCCCGGCGCGCGGGCGGGGGCCAGGTTCTTCATCCAGCGGGTGCCAAGGATGTCGGTGCTGAAATCGACGATGGCGCAGGCGATGACCGCAAGGGGGGAGGTGAACAGGCAAGCCAGCCCATAGGTCAGCGCCGTCATCGACAGCCTGACGGCCGGGGCGCCGCCCAGAATCTGGTGCTGGCGCGAAATCTCTTCGGCGGAAACCCCTGCAATTCTGGGGATGAGCCATGCGGATAGCTGCGAAAACATCGGCCCCTGATTGCGCAAAAAGCGAACGAGTTATCCCTCCACTAGGGGGCAGGGCCTTTGCGGGCGTCAAGCGGGATTATGCAATCTCAGGGTGAAATCCCGATGTCCTGACGCAAGGTGCCGTCGGCGCCATAGATCAACAGGCGCTGGTCGGTTGTCACCACGGCGAACCAGCCCTTGCCGAAGGTCACGGCCTCGGCCTTCGCGCCATCGGGCAGGCTCAGGCTGTCGGGCAGGGCGGGCATGATCGCATTGCCGTCCGGCATGCGGGTGACAAGCAGCCAGACCACGGTTATGACACCCACGATCATGGTGACCATCAGCACCATCACCAACCCCTTGAGAAGGCGCAGGCTGGGCGGAAGCTCGGGCAGGGCGTCAGGAGTGTCTTGCATGGCGATGCCTTCTGAAAACGGCTGGCTGTCCCTCACCATCGGTGAGGCGGCCCCCGCCCGTCTTGATAAGGCGCTTGCCGAACTTGTGCCAGAGGAGGCGGCGCTGTCGCGGTCGCGTCTGATGAAGATGATCGACGAGGGCGATGTGTTCCTTGACGGCGTGGCCGTGACGAACCCCAAGGCCAAGGTGGCCGAAGGGCAGGTCTATGCCCTGCGCCTTGCCCCTCCGGTCGCGGTGGAAACGCTGGCCGAGGATATTCCCCTTGTCGTCCTGTGGGAGGATGACGACCTGATCGTGATCGACAAGCCGGCCGGCATGGTGGTGCATCCTGCGCCGGGCACGCCGTCGGGCACGCTGGTGAACGCGCTCCTGGCCCATTGCGGCGACACGCTGTCGGGCATTGGCGGCGAACGCCGCCCCGGCATCGTGCACCGCATCGACAAGGACACGACCGGCCTTCTGGTGGTGGCGAAATCCGACCGGGCGCATCACGGGCTGGCGGCGCAGTTCGAGGCCCATTCGGTCAACCGCCATTATCTGGCCGTGGTGCATGGCGTGCCCTCGGCCCATGATCCGCGGCTGCGTGGATTGCGGGGGATCAGCTTTGAAAGCGCCGGCATCCTGAAGATCGCCACTCATCTGGCCCGCCACAAGACCGATCGCCAGCGGCAGGCCGTGGTCTGGGACGAGGGCCGCCACGCTGTGACCCGCGCGCGGGTGGTCGAGGATTTTCAGGGCGCGGCGGCGCTGGTCGATTGCTGGCTGGAAACCGGGCGCACCCATCAGATCCGGGTGCACATGTCCTATGCGGGCCACGGGCTGATCGGCGATCAGACCTATGGCGGCAAGCGGCGGCTGCCCGAAAAGCTGTTCGGCCCGGCTGCCGCGCTGGCCAATGACTTTCCCCGTCAGGCGCTGCATGCCGCGACCCTTGGGTTTGAGCATCCGGTGACGGGCGAGGCGCTGGAGTTCACCTCGCCCTTGCCCGATGACATGGCCCGCCTTCTGGCCTCCCTGCGCGGGGCCTGAGGCCCCCCCGCGCTCACGTTCTTGTTTCCTCTTGTGACGTCTGGGTGAGGGGCGTATTCCTGCCTCAATGCCGAATCGAGTCGGCGCATGCGTTGGAGTTGTCGCAGGGGCCGTCTGCCAGACCGCCCGGAACTCTCGATCAGGATTGCGGGCCGCGTCGCCTCATCCGCCCCCTGGAACCCCTCTCAAGGCTGGACAACATGATCCCCGACCCCGTCCGTCCGGCGGACCCCGCGCAATTGCCGCTTTTCGACGAAGAGGCGCTGGACATTGCCGATTACCTGCGCGCCGAGGCCGATGCCGAGGCCGACATCCACCAGTCCGAGCACCATCGTCAAAGCATGGCGGCCCTTGTCGTCGGCGCGGTCGGCGTTGTCTATGGCGATATCGGCACTTCGCCGCTTTATGCCTTCCGCGAGGCCTTGCGCGCCACGGCCGCCGAGGGCACCGTGCCCGGCCGGCCCGAGGTGCTGGGGCTCTTGTCGCTCTTGCTCTGGACGCTGGTGCTGATCGTCACGGTGAAATACATCTTCGCCCTTCTGCGGGTCGACAACCGGGGCGAGGGGGGCGTGCTGGCGCTTTACACGCTGGTGCGGCTGGCGCTGGGCCGCCGGTCCTTGCCCATTCTGGCGCTGGCCATCGCAGCGGCGGCGCTGTTCGGCGGCGATGCGGTCATCACGCCCGCCATCTCGGTCCTGTCGGCGGTCGAAGGGATGGAGCTGATCCTGCCCGCGCTGCATCCTTTCGTGCTGCCCGTGACCATCGGCATCCTTCTGGCGCTGTTCATGGTGCAGCGGCGCGGCACGGCGCGGATCGCGCGGTTTTTCGGGCCGATCACGGTGGTGTGGTTCCTGACGCTGGGCGGGATGGGCCTGTGGCACATGGCGGCCAATCCGGGCATCCTGGCCGCGCTGAACCCGCTTTGGGGCCTGTCGTTCCTGACCCACCATTCGGGCGTGGCCTTCGTGGTGCTGGGGGCGGTCTTTCTTGCGGTGACGGGGGGCGAGGCGCTTTATGCCGATCTTGGCCATTTCGGCCGCCGTCCGATCGTGCTGGCGTGGTTCGGGCTGATCTTTCCGGCGCTGGTGCTGAACTATCTGGGGCAGGGGGCGCTGGTCCTGGCCCATCCCGAGGCGCTGGAGAATCCCTTCTTCTCGATGGTCTCGGCCCATGCCCTGCCGGCCCTGGTGGTTCTGGCGACATCCGCGACGGTGATTGCGGCGCAGGCGGTGATCTCGGGGGCCTTTTCGATTGCACGGGCGGCGATCCAGCTTGGGTTCCTGCCGCGCCTGACCATCCGCCACACCGCCGAAACGGCCTCGGGGCAGATCTATATCGGCACGATCAACTGGCTGCTGCTGTTCGGCGTTCTGTGGCTGGTGCTGTCGTTCCGGTCCTCGGGGGCGCTGGCCTCGGCCTATGGCATCTCGGTGACGGGCAGCATGGTTCTGGAAACCACGCTGGGGGCGCTGTTCCTGTGGCGGGTCAAGCACCTGCCGCTGGCGCTGAGCCTTGTGCTGATCGCGCCGGTGCTGGTGGTGGAGCTGGCTTTCTTTGCCTCGAACGCGGCCAAGATCGCCGATGGCGGCTATGTGCCGGTGATGATTGCCAGTGTTCTGGGTCTGATAATGGTGGCCTGGTGGCGCGGCACGCAGCGGGTTTCGGCGCGGCTGCACAAGCTGGCGATCCCGATTTCCAGCTTTGTCCATTCGATGCGCAAGTCCTCGGTGCAGGTCATCCCCGGCACGGCCTTTTTCCTGACACCCGATTCCGATATCGTGCCATCCGCACTGCTGCACAACCTCAAGCACAACCGCGTGCTGCATGAACAAACCGTGCTTCTGACCGTCGAGACCCTGCGCGTGCCCTATGCCACGCTGCAGGAACGCGCCGAATACGAGGTTCTGGGCGGCCATTTCGCCCGGCTGACCCTGCGCTTTGGCTTCATGGAAACCCCGAACGTCAGCCGCGCCATGGTGCACGCCCGCCGGGCGGGGTTGAAATTCGATGTCATGGCCTCCACCTTCTTCCTTGGCCGCCGCCGTCCGGTGGCCGGATCGGGAAAGGCGGGGCCGGGGCTGATGCTGGACCGGCTTTACGCCGCGCTTGCCCGGATGTCGGCCGATCCGACCGACTTTTTCCACCTGCCGCGCGACCGCGTGGTAGAGCTGGGCGAACGTGTTGCAATCTGACAATTCCTGACAAAATCGTGAGGTCTTTGTCACAATCCTTCCCTCGCGACGGAAGGCTGCACATCTGACGTTCATAAAGGCATGATAGCGCAAACTTGCATGCTGCGCGCCAGGGGCGTAGATTTCGGGCCTTCGGGGGCCGAAGTCGGACCCGATGAACAAGGAGGGGGCTCATGAGCACCTACGCAAATCTTCCCGCACCCAGCCCGGAACAGGGGCTGAACCGCTATATGCAGGAAATCCGCAAGTTCCCGATGCTGGAACCGGAAGAGGAATACATGCTGGCCAAGGCCTGGGCCGACCGGCAGGACCCGCAGGCGGCGCACCGCCTTGTGACCAGCCACCTGCGTCTGGCCGCCAAGATCGCCATGGGCTACCGCGGCTATGGCCTGCCGCAGGCCGAGGTGATTTCCGAAGCAAACGTTGGCCTGATGCAGGCGGTCAAACGGTTCGATCCCGAAAAGGGCTTTCGTCTGGCGACCTATGCCATGTGGTGGATCCGCGCCTCGATCCAGGAATACATCCTGCGGTCGTGGAGCCTGGTGAAGCTGGGCACCACCAGCGCCCAGAAGAAGCTGTTCTTCAACCTGCGCAAGGCCAAGGCCAAGGTCGGCGCGCTGGAGGAAGGCGACCTGCGCCCCGAGAACGTGGCCCAGATCGCCCGCGATCTCAGCGTGACCGAGGGAGAGGTCATCGACATGAACCGCCGCCTTGCGGGGTCTGATGCCAGCCTGAACGTGCAGGTCGGCAATGACGGCGAGGGCGGCAGCCAATGGCAGGACTGGCTTGAGGATGAGGACAGCGATCAGGCCGGGGCTTACGCCGAAAAGGACGAGCTGGACACGCGGCTTGCGCTTCTGGCCAAGGCGATGGAGGCGCTGAACGACCGCGAGCGCGATGTTCTGGTCAAGCGCCGCCTGTCGGACGAACCGGTGACGCTGGAGGAGCTGTCCGAAAGCTACAACGTCAGCCGCGAGCGCATCCGCCAGATCGAAGTGCGGGCCTTTGAAAAGCTGCAGGCGCGCATGCGCGAGCTGGCCAAGACCAAGGGCATGGAGGTGCCGGCCTGAGCCGGCGATTTCCGGCGCGGAAATCGGCCCGGAGTTTGGCGCAAACTCCGGGCTATTCACCCTGCCGTCGCCTTTCCCGACCTGTCCGTTATGCCCGATTTCCGCGCCGGAAATCGGACCGGAATTCGCGCCGAATTCCGTCCGCCCCGAGGGACGCGGGGTTTTTCTTGCCCCTTGTCCGCCAAGCGGCTAGGAGCGGGGGCGAATTGCCAGAGGTCCGCCCATGAACATGCTTGATACCTTCGTCAAACCCATGCACCCTGAGGGCTGGCGCTTTGTCGCCATCTTCGGCGCGGTGACGCTGGTGCTGTTCTGGC
>ERZ1645187.1256-NODE-1256-length-23635-cov-37.697964_pt1 | contig 23635 bp, 3 predicted proteins | sample MGYA00575352_ERZ1645187 | MGnify/ENA primary metagenome ERZ1645187 (study PRJEB40837, sample SAMN11349314) | freshwater sediment metagenome | isolation source: river sediment | host: Sediment | place: India: Wazaribad , New Delhi | collected 2017-02-21 ...
GCGTCACCGAGAAGGCTGGAAATGTCATTCTCACGGGGCATTCCTTGGGCGGCGGCCTCGCGGGATATCTCAGCACTTTATCCGGCTCGGAAGCGGTTTTGTTCGATCATATGCCATTTCTGGCAGGATATTTGCGGGCATATTTTCTGGACAGCAGCCCGAAAACAAATGTTACTGGGGATTACTTCGTTCCAGGCGAGTTTTTACAGCCGGTTCGTGCTGGCGTTGCCCAAGTTGCGAGCGGAAGTCTTCTGTCGTCCCTGCCAATTATCGGCCAAATATTAAATATAGCCGGAATCGCCACAGGAACGGCGACCGCACTTGTCGAATCAAAAATTCCTAAAACAAGCGTTTCGTCAGAAGTCAATTGGCTGAATCCATTCTCTCAATATCATTCTATTTCGCTTATGGCGACATTGCTGTGGAATAAGAAGTATGGCAATTCAAATTGGATACCGGTTGCTGACAATTTGTGGAGTTCATTTTTTAGTAAAGACGTTGCAAATAGCATATCCAAGATTCCAAGCATAACTCTGCCACCTCTTGGGACGGTCGATTCAACCTTAAATGGAGCTATTGCTTATTCATCAATTGATCCATCAAAAGATAAAGCCGCAAAGCCGTTTGGCGACACGGGCATTCGCGCGATGTTTGATGACGCTGAAAATTTGGCTCGCGCTCAATATCTAAGGATTAGCGATACATCTTATCCTGACTTGGCTGGAAATGTATATGCTAGAAATTTTCGACAGGAAATTTCGAATATTCTTGTTCAATATGCTGGGGCGTTATCGGTCTATGGCGTTTCCCAAGGTGAATCTGAAAGTATTCATGTAGAGTCTGGCGACATAGATGCGCGAAAAGGCGTTTTGTCATATGGCGACGGGGCGCTTTCGGTCGATCTGTCGAAGACGCTCTGGAAGGACGCGCTGGGCCTGCCTGCGGCGCTGAAGCCCATCAATGAGGCCGCATTCAAACAGGCCTATTACGACAGCGCGGCTTCGAGCCTCGGCGCGCTCAGCGATCGTTTCACAAACTGGCTGCTCGGCTCCAAGAAGCTCGACGAAACGGCGCTCAAGCACCTCGCCAAACTCGGCTGGGGCGCGAATAGCGCCGATATTTTCGATCGCCTGACGATCGCCACGAGCGATCAGGGCGGCGACGTCACCATCGCGGAGCGTTCCTACGCGCGTGGCGCCGCCAGCGCTGCGGGCGACTCGGCGCAGGTCGATGTGTATTTCGGCAATAGCAAAGGCGAATACATCACAGGAACAAGCGGCGCCGATCTGCTGATCGGGGGCGGCGGAAAGGATGTCATCGACGGCGGCCGCGGGCGAGACGTCGTCGTTGTCGGCTCCGGCGGCGTTGGCGGCATTGCAATCGGCGGGCTTGGCCGCGATATCGTCGTCAATTTCAACAAGGGCGGCGAAATCTATGGCGATACCATTTCCGGCTTTGACGCCGGCGGCAAAAAAGTAGAGGACAGCGACGCCAACGCCGATATGTTCTGGTTCGCGCCGGACACAGCGGTCATGGATGCGCAAAAGCATGACCGCCTGTTCTTCCACGGCATCGGGCTGGTCGGCGGCAGCGCCAATCCCGGTTTTGTCGCCAGCGGAGGCGCCCCGATGGGGCCGCTGGCGGTCGGGCAATCGATCGGATCGACAATCGCCGACGCCGCCAAGACGGCCGGGATTTACTACGACAAGACGCTGCCGTTTCTTGTCTACAAATGGGACAGCGACAGCAAGGAACTGGTGATCGGCAATCAGTTCGACGGCCTGTATCGCCTGATCACCGGGGCCAAGAGCTTCTTTTCGGGCGGCGGGACGTCCGGCGGCGCCGATGGCGTCGGCACGATGCATGTTCGAAACTTCGACCTCGCCAGCAGTGTGTTCGGCGTCGATCAGGCGGCTTTGGCCAAACGCGGAACCCTCGGTATGGCGTTCAAGGACGCCAATCCGCTCGACACGGGCTTGGGGCGACTGTCGTGGATCGGCGATATGACCGCCGCGACCTATGTCGCGATGCAGCAACTGCAAGCCCTGCTGTTCAAGGATCAGGTGATCGCCACGACGCAGGCGTTCGAGCAACAGGCGAAGCTCGCGCGCTGGCTTGCCGGCAACGATCCTCTCGTCATCGATCTTGGCGGCAACGGGTTGCTGACGAGCGAGTTGGCGGGGTCTTCGGTTTATTACAATCTCGAGGGTGGTTCGTTCCAGAATCGCACGGCGTGGCTCGACGGGGAGGACGGGTTTCTCGTCCGCGACCGCAACGGCAACGGCCGCATCGACGATATTTCCGAGATGTTCGGCGGCCGTTTCAGCGGCGGCTACGACGCTCTGGCGGCTTTCGATTCCAACGCCGACGGCGTCATCGACAATCGCGATGCGGTCTGGGCCGAACTGAAGATCTGGCGCGATCTCGATCAGGACGGCGTGACCGACGCGGGCGAATTGTCCTCGCTCGCCGATGTCAATATCGCGTCCTTCAGCCTGACGCATGACGGCGACGCCGCCGTGACGCCGCAGGGCAATCATATCCTGTCGAGCGGCGTGGTGAGCTTCGCCGACGGCTCGACCAGCCGCATGTATGAGGCGGTGTTCGATGCGAGCGCGGTCGACACGCGCTACGCCGGCGAGACGGGCAAGCCGGCCTGGGCGAGTTCGATCAACGTCAAGGGCTTCGGCGGCGTGACCGATCTGGCCATCGCCATGGCCAATGACATCGGCTTTGGCGAAACCGTCGCGGCGACGGCCGCCGCCATGACCACGCCTGACCTGCGCAGGCTCGTTTCCCAGATCGGCCCCGTTCTCGGCCAATGGGGCGCGACGCTCGAGGCGACGCGCGAGCTGACGCCTGTGCTGCTGACGCAGGACGCTTCCGGCAAGACCGTGCTCGCCGATCGCGCGATTTACATGGAGGACGCCAGCGGCGGCTTCTGGCGGCTCGCTTCCGGCGCGCCGGTGCGCGCGGCGGATGGCGCGATCATCGCACGCCCGACCATGGAGCAAGCGCTCGCCCAAAGCGTCGCCGCCGGCGGGCGTTGGACGCTGGAGCAGAGCTGGTCGCCCAACGACCGCGCCGCCGCGACGCAATTCCGCGACGCCGCGCCCTATCTGACGCAGGTCGTCGATGGCCGCGCCGTCATTCTCGATTATGGCGTCGAGAACGCCGACGGCTCGTGGCGGCTTGCGAGCGGCGCGCCGGTTGTGGACGCGAATGGGGCCGTCATCGCCGCGCCGACGCGCGCCGACATTCTGGCGCAGGCGCATGCGGCGGGCTCTGAATGGCGCGTCGAAATGCTCGGCTTCAACCCTTATGCGGCTTTGCCCGTGCCGGAGATCGGCGTCAATTTCCTCGATGGCCAGGTGGTCGATTATACGGTGCGCGTCACCGATAAGGACGGCGATTTCTACGTCTGGGCGCGCAATCTCGATCGCGCCCTGCAATTGCAGGCCAAGCTCGGCACGGCGCGCGATTTCAACCTGCGCAATTACGAAGTCGATTTTTCGAAACTCCAGGAAGTCAACGCCACCGACGACAGCCGCGTGCGCGTCGAACTGCTGAGCCCCGCGCAATTCCAGTTCGCCATTCAGCTCGGCGCAGTGGAATTTCGCCCCTCGATGCTGACGGCGACGATCGACGACCGCGGCGCCGGCGCCACCGGCCGCATCGCCTATTCCACCGATGGCGTCGAGCAAGCCCATGTCGCCAGCGCGACGGCGGCCTCCGACATCGGCACTATGATCGGCATGCTTCAGCCGGTGATGGAGCAATATATTCTGACCAGCCGACGCCTCGCCGTGCGCGTCGCCCTGCAGGGCGGACTAAAAGATTTTGCGCAGGGCCTGCAATATGATGCGGCCAGCGACCGTTATGCGCCGACGACCGACCGTCAGCTCGCGCCGATGTTCGAAGCGATTTTCGCGGGCGCGCCGCAAAGCAACGCCAATGACGCCGTCGCCGATTATCTCGCCAAATGGAACGAGATTCTCTGGCAGGTCTATCCCGATTACCAGCCGACCGGTGACGGCAATCTGTTCGGCGCGACGGCGCAGGTCGATCAGGCTTTCATTTTCCAGATGGCGGTCGAGGCTTTCGAGACTGTCGGCGTCGCTCTCGACATTCTCGGGATCGCCCACGCGCTGTCGATCAACGAGACGCGCATCGTCACGATGACGCAGGATCAGGCGCGCGTCGATGGCGCGGCGGGCGCGGATTTCGTCTATGTGACGCCGGGCGATCATGTGATCAATGGCGGCGCGGGCTCGGATTATTATTTCATCGGCAAGGATTTCGGCGACGACGTCATCGTCGATTACGGTCGCAAGGATGTGAACGAACTCGTCTTCGCCCATATCAAGGCGAGCGACGTCATCGCCACGCGCGAAGGCCAGGATTTACTGCTGCAGGTCGCCGGCGATCCCAACGTCATTCGCATCAAGGACGAGTTCCTCGGCGAGCTGAATGATTATTACGATGATGGAACGCAGGCCTCCTCCGGCGTCGATTCCATCCTCTTTGCCGATGGCGTGATCTGGGATCGCTTCCGCATGGCCTTCTCGGTCGCCCATCCGGCCGATACGAGCGACGCCATCATCGGCTCGGGCGCGGCCGACGTGATATGGGGCGGCAAGGGCAATGATTATCTGAGCGGCGGCGCCGGCGGCGACATCTATGTCTACTCGCGCGGCGACGGCGCCGATATCATCGACGAACAGGGCGCCTTCAGTTTCGGCGTCATCAAGGCCGGGCTTGATTTCCTGATGCTCAAGGGCGGCGCCTCGCTCGACGGCGTCAAGCTCGTGCGTGACGGGGCAAGCAGCGATCTCAAAATCGTGCTGCTCGACGACAATGGCGCGGAGACCTCGGATTCGATCCTGATCAAGGGAGAGTTCTACGGCATCTCAACCAACCTTCAGGCCTTCGGACAGGTTCTCGGAGCCAATGACGGCCTGAGCTATGTCGGGCCGAACGAGATCGAGCGCATCGCTTTTGACGATGGGACATCGCTCGATTTCAACCAGATCACCGAGCGCGTGTTGCAGAACGCTAAGACGGATGGCAATGACGCGATCTACGGCTTCGTCAATGACAACACGCTCGATGGCGGGGCAGGCAGCGATTATCTGAGCGGCGCGGAAGGCGCGGACACCTATCTTTTCGACCGCGGCTACGGTCATGACGTGATCGAAGACAACGATACAAGTTCGAAGTTCTTCGGCGATACTGCGATCGATAAACTTGTTTTCAGCGACGCCCTCGCATGGACGGATTTCGATTACATCCGCAATGCAGGCAGCGACACGCTGACCATGCGCATCACCGGAACCGACGATCAGGTGACGATGGTCGACTTCTTGAAAAGCGTGATGGGCCTCGTCATTTACAACCGGATCGAGCAGATACAGTTCGGCGATGGCGCAGTTTGGGACTATCGCCAGCTTCTGCAACATTTCGTCGACGCCTATGCGACGGCGGGCGACGACAGGCTCTACGGCTTCAAGGACATGGCCGACCGGCTCGATGGCGGCGCGGGCGACGACCGCCTGGAAGGCGCGTCTGGCAATGACACTTATATCTTCGGCCGCGGTTACGGCCATGACGTGATTTACGATAGCGGCGACGATGACAATGGCGGCGGCGCCGATACGATCCGCTTCGCCAATCTCAACCTCGCCGATGTGAGCTTCTCGCGCACCGCTCTCGACCTGATCGTCACGATCAAGGATACGGGCGAGACGCTGACGCTCAAGGACCAATATGTGCGCGCCGGCGCGCAGGACAAGGCGGTCGAAACATTCGTCTTCGCCGATCAGACGGTCGATTTCGCGCGCTACAATCCCGACAAGATGGATCTTGTCGGATCGAGCGCCGATGAGACGATTATCGGTTCCGATTTCTCCGAACGGCTTGACGGGCGCGGCGGCGACGACATTCTGATCGGCGACGACGGCGGCGATGCCTACGCCTTCGACGTGGGCTACGGTCACGACACGATTGTCGACAAGCGCGCGCGCGCGGCCTGGGACGATCACGCCGGCGTCAGGATCGTTGCCGATGATCGCGTCGTTTTCGGCGCAGGCGTAACGCGCGACAATGTCATTTTCACTGCGGATGGCCTTGATCTCGTCATTACGATCACAGGCAAGCCCGATAGTTTGCGCATCGCCAACCAGTTTCGCTCCCCCGACGACGGCGTCGAGCGCTTCGAGTTCTACGATCATTCCGCCGCGCATCCCGATTTCCTGACGCTCGCAGACGTCGAGCAGATGTTGCAGATCGCCGCCGGCAATCGCGGCGACAATGTCATCACCGGCCTTGTCGATCAGCCCAACACGCTCGACGGCGGAGCGGGCGACGACGTGCTGAACGGCGGCTTGGCGGCCGATACTTACGCCTTCTCCTCCGGCTATGGGTTTGATCGCATCAATGAGCAGCCCGACGTCGCGGGCGTCGAGGATCGCGTCGTCTTCGGCGCGACCGTGCTGCGCGACGCCCTTAAATTCGGCCGCACTGGCGACGATCTGTCGATCGACCTCGGCAATGGTCTCGATATTCTGACCATCGCCGGCGCCTTCGCCGGACGCTCGGTCGAGAGCTTCCTCTTCGCCGACGGCTCGTCGATGAGCCTGGACGACATCCGTACGGCGCTTCTCGTCGGGACGACAGGCGACGACAATCTCATCGGCTTTGACAATCGCGCCGACCGTCTGAGCGGCGCCAAGGGCTCCGACGCCATGGCGGGCGGCGCGGGCGACGATGTTTATGTCTTCGGCTTCGGCGACGGTCAGGACAGCGTATTCGACGCCGCCGGCGCGGATAAAATCCAGTTCGGCGCCGGGGTGACGAAGGATCAGGTTTCCTTCGCCATTTACGGCGAGGACCTTGTCGCCAGACTTTCGACGGGCGACAGCCTTGTCATCCTGCATGGCGCGAGCGATGCGCCGGTCGAGACCTTCGTCTTCGGCGGCGGCGAGACGATGACGCTCAACGACGTGCGCGCGCTCATCAATGCCGGCGTCAATCACGACGGTCAGGATGTCCTCGACTATACGGCGCGTCCCACGACAAGTTTCGTCGACGCCACACGGGGCAATGACCACATTTATCTCAACGGTCAAACGCTGGTTTTCCACGCCGGCGATGGTTTCGACCGCATCGAGCAAGGGGGCGAGTGGAACACTCGTCAGGCGAGCGCGATCGAATTCGCGGATCTGTCCTGGAGCCAGGCGAGCTTGCGCCACTCGGATGCGAGCGAAAACGACCTTATTCTCGCCTTCCCCTCCAGCGGCGACCAATTGCAGCTGGCTGGCGCGCTCAATGGCGGTCTGTCGCTGACCCTGCGCTTCGCCGACGGCAAGACACTCGACGTCTCGGAACTCAAGAGCGCCTATATGGCGGCGCAGGCGACGAGCGGCGACGATATCGTTCTGGGTTCTGCGCGCGCTGATATGCTCACTGGCGGCGCGGGCCGCGACTGGCTCATGGGCCAGGATGGCGGCGACACATATGTCTTCAGCGCGGGGGACGGCGCGGACACGATCCGTGACGACGCCATCCTCAGCGGCGCGGACACGCTCAGGATTCACCATTATACGTCCGATCAGGCCATTCTCGCGCGCGACGGCGACAGTCTGGACATCGCTTTTGCGGGGTCGTCCGACAATATCCGCATCCTCGATACGCTGACGAACGATCACGGCGCCGGCGTCGAGACCATCGTCTTCGACAACGGCGTTTCCTGGTCGATGGCCGATGTGCGACAGAAACTTCTAGCCGCCGCGCAAACCGACGGCGCCGACACGATTCTCGGTTACCGTTGGGACGACGTTCTGTCCGGCGGCAAGGGCAATGATTATCTTCATGGCGGCGACGGCGACGATACTTATGTCTTCAATGCCGGCGACGGCGTCGACACGATCCGCGACGATTGGTGGGCGGGCGATGATACGTTGCGTATTCATGGGATCGCCTCGGCCGCAGCGCATCTGGCCGCGCGCGGCGACGATCTGATCATCACTTTCGAGGGCTCCTCGGACCAGATCAATGTGCTTGGCTCGCTGATCAACGATCACGGCGCAGGCGTCGATCATATCGTCTTCGACGACGGCGCAAGTTGGTCGATGGTCGATGCGCGCGCCCATCTCGCGCCGGTTCTCGGCGGCGACGGCGCCGATGCGCTGATGGGCTCCGTCGTCGCCGATACGTTGATCGGCGGCAAGGGCGACGATTGGCTCGATGGCGGCGAGGGCGCCGACACATACATCTACCTTCGCGGCGACGGGCACGATGTCATCCGGGAAGCTTCCAGCTGGTCTGACGGCGACCGACTGGTTCTGAGCGATTATACGCAGGCAGATGCGCGCGCCGTCGCCGACGGCGTGGATCTTGTTCTGACCTTCGGCAATGGCTCCGACAGCCTTCGCCTTGCGACCGCGCTTTATGGCGAGGGCCTGAGCGGGGAGCGCGGCGTCGAACAAATTGTCTTCGCCGACGGCGCGATCTGGAATCGCGCCGATATGAAGAGCCATTTGAGCGCTCCTGTTCCACCGCCCGGCGCCTATGTCGCGATCGATGGGACGTCGGGCGACGATCATCTGATTTCCACAGCGGCCAATGAGGCGTTGCGTGGCGGCGCCGGCGGCGATCTGTACGATGTCTTCGTCGGCGGCGGTCAGGACATTATCGATGACGCGGGCGGCGCGGCCGGCTCCGGCGATACGCTGCGCCTTCATGATTATGCGCCGACTGATCTGAAGCTGGCGCGCGACGGCGACGATCTGATCGTCCGTTTCGTCGGGACCACGGATGAGATCCGGTTGACGCAATCGCTTGGCGAGTCAGCTGATCTCGCGGGCGTCGATCAGATCGCGTTCGACAACGGCGCAATCTGGACGCGCGCCGACATGAAGGCGCAATGGCTCGCCGGTCAGGCTGACGACGGCAATCAGACGATCCGCGGTTTCGACGGGGCCGATCAGCTGGCGGGCGGGCGCGGCAATGACACGCTGGCCGGCGGCGCCGGCGAAGATTTGTATTCATTCTCGGCTGGCGACGGGCAGGACATTATTGCGGAGACGGCTGGCCAGGGCGACGACACGCTGCTCATCCACGGCCTTGACGCGAACGCGATGACCGTCATCGCCAATGGCGCCGATCTCGTCCTCGATTTCGCGAGATCGACCGACAGAATTATCCTGCGAAGCGCGTTGCTCAATCCAGCCGCTGGCGACGGCGTCGATCATATCGTGTTCGACGACGCGACAAACCTGACGCTAGGCGATCTGCGCCTGCAGGCGAGCCTGCCGACGCCCGCTGTTTATGATGCAGACGCGGATTTCTCCGCTCAGGACAATCCGAACGGATTGTGGAGCTACGGCTACGGCGTCGGCGGCGTCTCCTTCACGCTTTTCGCCGGCCAGATGTCGCTCGATCTCGGCGGCGTCGATTGGCGCTATTGGCAGCCGGACGAAGGAACCGGCGCGCCGATCGTCGGCAAAAATCTCGGAACCGAATATGGCTATTCGGGAACGGGCGTTTTCCCGACGGGACTGCTGTGGCTGCACCCCGGACCCGATCAGGACGCCATTGTGCGCTGGAGCGCGCCGGCAGCCGGCCTCTATGATTATTCCGGCTTCTTCGCGCTTGCCGATCAATCTCCATCGGGCATCGTCGGCGAAGTCTTCCGCAACGACACGCTTGTGTACAGCGGTGTGCTGAATGGGACCGGTGCGTCCACGGGCGCGCTGGGAGCCTCGGAGAGCTTCTCGGGCAGCGCCTTCTTTCAGGCCGGCGACACGCTCAGCTTCGTCGTCAACAATGCCGGCTGGTATGGCTATGACGGAACCGCCCTTGCCGTCACGGTTCAATCCCTGACGCCCCAGTCGATCAGCGACCCCGTCGCCACGGCGACGCCATTCGGCGACGCAATGGCCGGGGGCTCCGGAGCCGACACGCTTGCCGGCGGCCAAGGAGACGACACGCTCGCCGGTGGCGCCGGCGACGACGTCTATATTTTCAATGCGGGCGATGGCCACGATATGATCGTCGGCGAAGGCGCGCAGGACGGCGCCGACACGCTCGTCATTCACGGCTACAATCCTGCTGACGCGCTCGTCAGCGTCTTCGGCGTAGATGTGTCGCTTCGCTTCGCGGGCGGAGCGGATTCCATTCTGCTCAAGAACAGCGCGCCCGGCCAAGGCGGCGCGAGCAGCCCGACCGGCGGCGTCGAACGCATCATATTCGACAATGGGGCAATCTGGACCTCGCGTGACCTGTTCGACCGGCTTAACGCCGGCGACGATCGGATTCGCGCAACATCCGGAGACGATATTCTCGCCGGCGGTCCAGGGCGTGACGATCTGAACGGGGGCGGCGGCAACGATACCTATCTGTACAACAAGGGCGACGGCGCCGATCTGATAACCGAAGGCGAATGGGGCGGTTGGGCAGACAAGCTCGTCGTGCGCGGATATCAATCGACCGAGGTTGCGCTCCATCGGCAAGGCGACGATTTAATTCTGGAGTTCGCCGGAGCGCAGGACAGCGTCACGCTTCTGCGCACGCTCTCCACCGCCGCCGAACAGGGCGTCGAACAGATTTCTTTCGATGACGGCGTCACATGGTCGATGACCGATGTGCGGGCGCTTCTCATCGCGCAGGCGGCCACCGACGGCGCGGATACGATCATCGGCTTTGCGACCGACGACGCCATCTCCGGCGCTAAGGGCGACGACATCCTCAACGGCGGCGCCGGCAACGACGTCTATGTCTTCAATAAAGGCGACGGACGCGACGCGATCACGGAAAGCGCGTGGAACGGCGGAGCCGATCGGCTCATCATCCATGGTTACGCCGCAAGCGATGCGCAACTGAACCGCAACGGCGACGATCTTAACCTCGGCTTCGCCGGTTCGAGCGACAGCGTCACCATGATCGGGACACTGACGAACGAAGCGGAAAAAGGCGTCGAACAGATCGCCTTCGACGGCGGCGTCGTCTGGTCGATGACCGGTATGCGCGCCCGTATCCTCTCGGAAGCAGCGACAAATGGCGCCGACGCAATTTCCGGGTTCAAGGGGAACGATGTTCTTGCCGGCGGCAAGGGCGATGACGCGCTCGCGGGCGGCGGCGGCGACGATACCTACCTATTCAACCTCGGCGACGGCGTCGATACGATCCGCGAAGAGCGTTTCGGCGGACTGGATCGTCTGCAAATCAACGGCTATCGTCCCGAAGAGGCGATTTTCACGCGCGACGGCGACGATCTTGTCGTCACCTTCGCCAATTCCACCGACCGCATCATGCTCGTCGGCTCGTTCGCGAGCAGTGACGAGGCTGGCGTCGAAACGATCACCTTCGATACAGGCGCAAGCCTGTCGATGGCCGACATCCGCCAGCGCATCCTGATGGGTCTCGCTGCGACAGGCGCGGACTCGATTTTCGGAACGGCCGCCAACGACAGTCTGAGCGGCGGCAAGGGCGACGATTATCTCAACGGCGGCGCCGGAGACGATATCTATCTCTATGCCGCTGGCGACGGCGACGACCGCATCGAGGCGACATCCGGCGCCGATACGCTGCGCCTCGTCGATTACAAGCCATCGGACGTCGTCTCGGCCGTGCGCGCCAATCTCGACAGCGCCGATCTCGTTGTCACCTTCGCCACAAGCGGCGATCGCGTCACGCTTCTGGGCGCGCTCGCGCCGACATGGCGATACAACTCCAAAATCGAATTCGCCGACGGAACCGTTTGGGACATTGCGGCCATGCGCCAGCATGTCGTCGACGGGCTGGATACAACAGGCAATGACCGGATCGTCGGTTTCGACGGCGCAGACTCATTCGTCGCGCGCGGCGGCAATGACTATATGGCCGGCGGCGTCGGGGCCGACACATATTCATTCGCGCGAGGAAGCGGCGACGACATTCTTGATGAGACGGATAGCTCCGCCGCCCAGGATCAAGCGATCTTGCGTGATATCTTGTCCAGTGACGTCACGGTTTCGCGTCTGTTCAAGGGAAGCGACAGCGTCGTTCTGCATTATGCCAATGACCCGACGGACAGCCTCACCATCATGCACGCGCTCGCAACGGACGGGCGCGGCGTCGAACGCTATGTCTTTGCCGACGGCGTTGTCTGGGACAAGGCTGCGCTCGATGGTCTGCTCGCCAACAATGCGCCAGTCGCCAAGGACGATGGCCCCTATTCGGCCACATCCGGCCTGGCGCTGACCATCGCCGCCGGCGCGCTTCTGGGCAACGATTACGACCCGGATAACAATGCGCTTGGCATTGTGTCGGTTGACGCTGGCGAAAGCGGCGTGGCCCGCGTGACCGAGACGGGCGATATCGTCTTCACGCCGAATGTGGAGTTCACGGGGTTCGCCGGACTGACCTATCGCGTCTCGGACGGTCGCGGCGGCTTTGCTTCAGCCGTGATCGACGTGCGCGTGCGCCCCGTTGCGACCGCGCGCGACGACAACGGCTTCAGCGTCGCCGAAGATGGAATTCTGACGATTCGCGCCAACCGCCTGCTCGCCAACGATCTCGACGGCGACCGCATGATCGTCGCCCAAGTCTATAATGCCCAACATGGCGTCGTCAGCCTGTCGAGCTCCGGCGACATTTCCTTCACGCCCGACGCCGATTACAACGGCCCGGCGCAATTCTTCTATATCGCCAACACGCCCGAAGGCGGCCGCGCCGAAGCGGTCGTCCATGTCGACGTCACGCCCGTCAACGACGCCCCGCTCGCCCGCGACGATTCCGGCTTCTCGACGCTTGAGAACCAGTTCCTCGTCATCAATCCGATGGCGCTTCTCGCCAATGATTCCGACCTCGACGGCGACAGCCTTTCGATTGTCTCCGTCGCCTCTTCGCTCGACCTCAATGTCGCGCTCGACGCGTTCGGCGAAATCGTCGTGACGCCACGCGACTATTTCTGGGGAACAGGCTCTTTCGACTATACGATCGCCGACGCCTCCGGCGCGACCGCGACCGCCCATGTTCTCGTCGACGTGCAAAACCGCAACCTGCCGCCGCAAGCCAACCCTGATCGCTTCACCACATATCAGGGCCATACGATCCTTGAGGATAATCCGATCATCATCGCCGCGAGCGAGCTGCTCGCCAATGATTCAGATTACGAACACGATCCCCTGACGCTCGTCTCCATCGTCGCGCAAGGCGGCGGCGAGGCGCAATTGCTGGATAACGGGACCATCCTCTTCACGCCTAACCAGGATTTCAACGGAGAAGCGCATTTCGCTTACACGGTCGCCGATGGCCAGGGCAATTCGAGCACGGCGTTGGCCACGCTCGTTTATCAGCCCGTCAACGACACCCCGATCGCCCGCGACGACAGCGTCGCAAGCGCCGATCCTAATCTTCAACGCATCCTGCATGGAACCCAGGAAGTCGCGCTCGAAATCCCGATCGCAGAGCTTCTCAAGAACGATTATGACGTCGAGGGAAGCCAACTCGCCTTCCAGTCGGCCGGCAGCGCCGACCACGGAACGGTCAGTCTTACCGATCACGGCACGATCATCTACACGCCGGACTATGGCTATTATTCCTTCGCGGGATTCGCCTATGTGGTCGCCGATTCACAAGGCGCCGTCGGCGGCGGCCGCGTCACGCTCTATTTCGATCCGACGCGCGACGCGCCGCCAGTGGCCAATTCTGACAGCTTCACGCTCACCGAAGACGTTCCCCTGACGATCCCCGTGAGCACACTGCTCGCCAATGACGCGACTGCAAACGGCTCAGCGCCGATCTTCGCCGGCTGGAGCGGCCCCTCGTTGCGCGACGCGCCCCTGCACGGCTCCATCACGCTCAACGAAGTCGGCGATCTCGTCTACACGCCCGACGCCAATTGGAGCGGGCCGGCAAGCCTGCGCTACACGATCACGGATGCGGCCGGACGCACGGCCGAGACCACGATCAGCCTCAATATCCTGCCCACGCCCGACGACCCGACCATCATTGATGATTCCGGTTTCGTCTCGCCGCTCGATGTGCCGATGGTCATCCGCGTCGCCGATATCCTGCGCAACGATTATTCCGTCGACGCTCTCGGCCCCGACGGCCATCCCATCGGTCCCAATCCGTCGCTCACCTTCAAGGGCGTCGACGCCGTCGATCATGGAATGGCGGAAGTCGTTAGCGTCAATGGCGAGCAGTTCATCGTCGTGCGCCCGGATGCGGGCTATGTCGGCGATGTGCGTATCCAATATCGCATTGTCGACGCGGCGGGATTGGAGGATACGGGTTTTGTGACGGGCGCGTTCCTGTCAACCTATTCCGGCGAACTCAATGGAACCTTGCAGACCGATCTGCTCATCGGCAACGCGCTTGACGAGACGATCCGCGGCCTTGCCGGCGCGGATACGATCGAGGCCGGCGACGGCGCCAATCTCGTCTATGGCGACGACGGCGCCGATACGATCCGCACAGGATCGGGCGCCGATCAAATTTATGGCGGAACCGGCGACGATACGATCAGCGCAGGCGCAGGCGACGACCTTATCTTCGGCGACGCAGGCGGCGATCTCATCGACGGCGGCGAAGGCTTCGATACGGTCGATTACGCCGCCTCGCACGTCTTCGTCTCGGCCGATCTTGAATCCCGCGTTGGTCGCGGCGGCGACGCGCAAGGCGATATCTTCCGTAATATCGAAGCCCTGTCTGGCTCCGAATACGCCGATACGCTCGCCGGCGACGCAGGCGACAACACGCTTGTGGGTCGCGGCGGCGCAGATACGCTCATTGGCCGCGACGGCGCAGACGCGCTGATCGGCGGCGCGGGCGACGATCGGCTCGTCGGCGGCGCAGGCGCGGATATTCTCGATGGCGGCGTCGGCGTCGACACGGCGGATTATTCCGGCTCGAACGCCGCCGTGACCGTCGATCTTGCGACGGGCCTGGCGACAGGCGGCGAGGCCGAAGGCGATCGCCTCACCGATATCGAAAATCTCGTCGGCACGGATTTCGCCGACACGCTGATCGGCAATGACGCCAACAATCTGTTGATTGGCGGACGCGGCGACGATGCGCTCTACGGCGGCGCGGGCGACGACATCCTCATCGGCGGGCGCGGCGCCGACCAACTCGTCGGTGGAAGCGGCGTCAATACGGCCGCTTATTCCGGTTCGTCCGAAGCGGTTGTCGTCGACATGATCGACGGCTCGGCCGGCGGCGGCGATGCGACGGGCGACACGTTCTCCGATATCGCCATCCTCGAAGGCTCGTCTTTCGACGATATCCTGCGTGGCGACAACGCGGACAATGTGCTGCGGGGCGGCCTCGGGGCCGATATTCTGGACGGACGCGGCGGCTTTGATACAGCCGATTACAGCACGGCCGACGCCGCCATCAGCGTCAATCTCACGCTCGGCAAGGGTCTGGCCGGAGAGGCCAATGGCGATACGCTCATATCCATCGAAAAAATTGTCGGCTCAGCCTATGACGACCTGATCATCGGCTCTGACGCCGGGCAGGTGTTCGATGGCGGCGCGGGGTCTGACACGATCCGTGGCGGCGTCGGCGCTGACGCCTATCTGTTCGGATTTGGCTCCGGATCGGATGTGATCGTCGAAACGGGCGTCGCCAACGCCGTCGATCGTATTTTGCTCAACGCCAATGTACGACCCGCCGATATTTCGGTCGTGCGCGAGGGAAACGATCTGGTTCTCGAACTCGAAAACCAGGGCGGTCTGGTCAGCGACAGCCTGCGCGTCAAGGATCATTTCCTCGGTGAGGCGAGTGGCGTCGAACAGGTCATCTTCGCTGATGGCGCGTTCTGGGATTGCGCGGCGCTTGAAGCCCGCGCCCAGGCCGGGCGTCTCAACGCGCAGAACGATATTTATCATAATGGCGTCGAAGATGTGATCGCCGTCATCGATCCCTCCACCCTTTTCGCCAACGACGCCTCGGGAACAAATCCACAGCTGACGATTCATAGCGTGCAAAACGCCGTCAGCGGTTCGGTCTCCATCACGCCGGACGGCAAGATCGCCTTCCTCGGCGACCCCAATTACAACGGCGAGGCCTTCTTCGATTACACCGTCGCCGACGTCTACGGCCGTCAATCGACGGCGCGCGTCACGCTCGTTCTCGATCCTGTCAACGATGCGCCGACAGCTGCGTCGCATGCCGGGCTGCAAGCCTACGAAAACACGATGCTGCGCATCCCCGTCAGCTATCTGCTGAATGGCGCCAGCGATCCCGAGGATGACGCCTTGTCGGTCATCGGCGGCGCGACGCTGCACGATGACGCCGGCCAGCCGCTCATGCTCTACCACACGCTCGCCATGAGCTTCGACGGCACGAATGTCGCCGGCCATGTCGACGGCGACTTCGTCGAGCTGGCGATGCGCCCGGATTATTTCGGCTTCGGCGGCTTCACCTATGTCATCGCCGACGCCAATGGCGCCACGGCGCAAGGCGCCGTCGAGCTCTACATCAATCCCGTCAATCAAGCCCCGCGCAGCGCCGAGGATAAATTTGTCCTTCGGCTTGGGGCGACCACCGATATTTCGATCGCCACGCTCATCGGCAATGATTACGACATCGAAGGCGACGCCTTCACGTTCGCCGGCGCCCATTCAGCGGCGAACGGCGCCGTCTCCGTCGATCAGACGACCGGCCTTGTGTCGTTCACGCCGAACGCCCTCGGAGACGCGTCCTTCCAATATGACGTCATCGATGTGCGCGGCGCGCGTGCGACGATCAATGTCAAACTCAACGTCATTCCGCTTAACGATCCGCCGGTTGCTGGCGACGACGCCGTTTCGACGCTGTCGGATCAGGCCCTCGTCATCGATCCGCGCACGCTGCTCGCCAATGATTCCGATCCAAACGGCGATGCGCTGACGTTCCTCGGTCTCGATCGTTTCGCGGTCAACGGCAAGGTCGTTTTGCGCGACGACGGCATGATCGTCTTCACGCCAAAACCCTATTTCAACGGCGCCGCAAGTTTTGGCTATCAGATCGACGACGGCCAGGGCGCAACGGCGACCGGCCATGTGCTGATCGACGTATCGCCGGCCAACCACGGCGCCATCCTGCGCAACGACGTCGTCTGGGACCGGCAGGATCAGCCGATCACCATTCTCGCCGCCGAAGCCTTCGGTAACGACAGCGATCCCGAAGGCGATGTGCTCTTCTTCCACAGCGCCGCGGCGCTTGGCGCGCTCGACACGGCCTATCTCTCCGCCGATGTCCAGTTCACGGCGCTGTCGACGCGCGGTCGCGAATTGCCGTCCTGGCTCAGCTTCGATTCGCACACGCTCACATTCTCCGGCGTGACGCCCGCCGATCTGATCGCCCCCGTGACCGTCGAGGTGAAGGTCTACGACCCGGCGAAGGATTACGCCTTCGTGCGGTATTTCACATTCGGTCAGGATCAATCCGCCGAACTGGCGACGGGCCTCAATGTGCGCGATGCCTTGCTCAATGGCTATTCCATTCGCGCGCCCTTCACTCAAAGCTTCGACTTCGCGGCCGGCGCCCAGACCTCAGTCGCCGTCACGATAGCTGACGGTTCGGCCTTGCCGGCCTGGCTCAGCCTGAACGCGGCGACCCAAACGCTCAGCGGCGCGCCGCCCGCCGAGGCGGCTGCGCTGGCGCTCAGCGTCGTCTACACCCATGCCAACGCCGACGGCTCCACCGTCTCCTGGTCCCAATCCCTCACGCTTGATCCGGCGACGATCGGCGACGGCCTGCGCCTCAACAGTCATACGCTCGAACTCGCCGTTGGAGCGGGCGAATTTTCAGCCGCCCTCGCCGGCGCCCACCCCTTGCCGGACTGGCTCGCTTTCGATCCCGCAACGCGCATGTTGACGCGCACGAATGTCGCGCCAGCCGCCGGCGCCGATCCCGCGCGCGTGCAAATCCGCTTCGCGCCGACAAACGCGACACAGCCATTGGGAACCTACGCCTCCTCGAGCGGAGCCTTCACGCTCGAATTCGTCATCGATCCGAACACGCCGCTCGATCCGGCGATCAATGCGCTTCTCGCCGATAACGCCTTCTTCGCCGCGCAAAGCCGCATCGGGCTCGATCTGACCCATGCCGGGGGCATCGTCGCGACGACAGAATCCGGTAATCCACTGCCCATCTGGCTCAGTTTCGACCCCGCGACCTTGCGCTTCGCAGGCTCTCCGCCGCCTGATTATATCGGCGCCTTGCCCGTGCGCCTGTCGGTGACGGGGGATGGCGCCGGCCTGCCGAGCTTCTCGGTCCTGACCGATGTTGTCGTCGATCCGACATTCACCCTCAATCGCGACCTCTCCGGCATTCTCGCCGTCGCTCTGCCGGAATTCGTCGATGTCACGGCGCCGGCGCATTTCAGCGGCGCGCTCGCAATCGCCTATACGACAACCGATGAAAAGGGCGGTCTCTCGCTCAATACCGGCGTCGATGTCGTCAATGTTGCGCCGGTCAATGTCGCGCCGCGCGCCGCAGACGACGCCTTCCGTCTCGTGCAGGGACGCAGCATCACAATTTCCCTCGACGACATTCTCGCCAATGATCGCGACGACAATGGCGATCTCTTCCGTGCGCTCAGCATCAGCCAGCCGGCGCATGGAACGCTTGCAATTCTGACGGCCGCGCGCGATCTCGCCCCGCCCGAGACGATCGGCGCAGGCTCCGGCCTGTGGTCCGCAACTCTCGCCGATGGCGCGCCATTGCCGGCATGGATGAGCCTCGATGCGTCGAGCGGACATATCTCCGCCCAGCCGCCGCTCGATGTATCCGGCAATGTCGCGATCCTGTTCTCCCGCGCCGATGGTTCGAGCGCGCAGGCCTCCTTCGCTATCGACGGCAATGTCGGCGCAAGCCTGGTCTACACGCCGGATCCGGAATATTTCGGGACGGAAAACCTCGTCTATACGCTCAGCGACGGCGTCGCCGCGCCGGTCTCGGCGCATGTGACGATCGATGTCGCGCCTGTGCTCGTCGCCAATCCCGACGCCTTCGCCATCGCCAGCGATGCTCCCTTTATCATCGATCCGGCGACGCTCACGGCGAATGACCGAAGCGCCGACAATCTTCCCCTCGCCGTCACCGCCCTCGCCAATGCGACGCGTGGCGCGGTTCGCTTCGACAACGGCCAGATCGTTTTCGTTTCCGACCATTATTACGAAGGAGCGGCCAGCTTCGATTACACGCTCGCCGACGGCGCCGGGCACACGCGTGCGACGCATGTCTCCCTGCAGGTCACATCGAGCGATCACGCGCCAATCGCGGCCCTCGACCAATTCGCGGGTTTCGAAGACCAGCCGTTGACGATTTCGATCGCGCAATTGCTCGCCAATGACAGCGACATCGACGGCGAGGCCGTTCAGTTCGTCTCGATCGCGCCCGACGGCGCGACGTCCGCGCGCGTCCTGCTTCTCTCGGATGGCCGCATTCAGTTCGTTCCGAACGAGAACGCCAATGGCCCGATGACCTTCTCCTATGTCGTCACCGATGGCTGGAAATCATCGACCGGTCACGTCGAGGTGGATTTCTCAGCGGTCAACGACGCGCCCATCGCCAATGTGGATGGCCTTTTCACGGGTCTGGAAAACCAGCCCATCCGCATCAGCCTGGCGAGCCTTCTCGCCAATGACGTCGATGTCGAGGGAGACGCCATCCATATCGCTGCCGTTCTCGATTCCGACAATGGTTCGGTCGTCATCGAGGGGACCGACGCCGTCTTCACGCCGCGCTTCGGTTATTTCGGCAACGCCGCCTTCAAATATGTGGCCGAAGACAGCCAAGGTGCGCAAAACTACGGTTCCGTCAGCCTCGAAGTGCTGCCCGTCTACCATCCGGCGATTGCGGTCTCCGATTCCGGCTTCCACATGCTGCAGGATACGACGCTCGACATCGATCCGGCCGCGCTCCTCGCCAATGACATCGATCCCGACGGCAACGCCCTGAGCTTCGTCGGTTTCCTCAACGGTCCCGTCACGCAACTTGACAACGGCCTTTATCGTGTGACGCCGCCCGCCAGTTATTCCGGCGCGCTGACGCTGACCTACGCCATCACCAATGGTTCGCAGGTCATCGTCCCGGGCACAGTCACCATCGACGTCCGGCATATCGAACATGCGCCCGTCGCCGTCGCCGATTCCTTCACGATGAGCGAAGATCAGCCGAGGATCCTGCATAAGGCCGATCTCCTCGCCAACGATTACGATCCCGATTCGCAAGCCTTCAGCCTCAATCGCATCATCGATGCTTTCAACGTCACGGCGACGATTGACGCGCAGGGAGACGTGCTCGTGACCCCGGCGCATGACGTCAATGGACTCGGCTGGTTCGATTACGAGATCATGGACTCGACCGGCCGCGTCGGCGTCGCCCGCGTCGATCTTGCGATCGCCCCCGTCAACGACGCGCCGACGCTCATTGCGCCGATCGCCGACCAAAACTCGCCCGAAGACGCTGCCTGGAGCTTCACGATTCCCGCTGGAGCCTTCGTCGATGTCGAAGGCGATGCAATCGCCTATAGCGCCAGGCTCGCCGATGGCTCGGCGTTGCCGACATGGCTCTCCTTCAGCGCCGCGACGCAGACCTTTACGGGAACGCCGCCCGCCAACTGGAACGGCGCCCTCGCCCTTCAGGTGATTGCGACGGACGCCAACGGCGGCGCCACATCGGCCGCCTTCTCGCTGAACATCACGCCGGTCAACGACGCGCCCGTCGTCGCAACGCCGATCGCCAAACAATCCTCGCTCGAGGATACGGCCTGGAGTTTCAAGATTCCCGCCGGAACCTTTGCCGATATCGACGGCGACGCGCTCGTCTACGGCGCGCGTCTGGCCTCCGGCCCACCCTTGCCTTCGTGGCTGAGCTTCGACGCCGCGACGCAAACTTTCACGGGAACGCCGCCCGCCAACTGGAACGGCCCCATCGGCCTTCAGGTCATCGCAACTGACGCAGGCGGCCTGAGCGCCGTCGCCTCGTTTATTCTCAATGTCGCCCCCGTCAACGACGCGCCTGTCGTCGCGGCGCCCATTGCCGCGCAAACGGCGAGCGTGGGCGCAGCATGGACCTACGCCGTTCCGGCAGCGACGTTCTCCGACGTCGACGGCGACGCGCTTGTCCTCAGCGCCAGACTCGCCGACGGCTCGGCGTTGCCAACGTGGCTCACGTTCAATGCGACGACGCAAACCTTCACGGGCTCTCCGCCATCCACCTTCAGCGGATCGTTGAATATCGCCGTGAAGGCCAGCGATCCCTCGGGGCTGGCCGCAACGACGAATTTCAGCCTGACCGTGACCGGTGGTTCGGGCGCCGTCATCAGCGGTCCGTCCTGGGGCGGAGCCACGCTTCAGGGCACGGCGCAATCGGATACGATCAACGCCTATGGCTGGAACAACATTATCAACGGCAATGGCGGCAACGACACGGTCAATGCCGGCTCCGGCGGCGCGGCGGTGACGACAGGCGCCGGCGACGACACGATCAGGCTGCAGGGCTACACCAATATCGTCAATGCCGGCCAGGGCGACAACAAGATCACCGGTTCGCAGGGCGACACGCGCGTCACCGTCGGCGACGGCAACAATGTCATCTCGACCGGCGGCTACAACAACATCATCGTCGCCGGCAATGGCGACAATTCCATTGTCGCAGGCGCCGGCAATGACATCGTCACGGTCGGCAATGGCCATAATGCGATCACGCTCGGCGGCTACGGCAACAGCGTGATGCTCGGCTCCGGAACGAACACGATCACCGGCGGTCAAGGCTCCAACACCGTCACGATGAATGGCGGTCTCGACGACGTGTCCTTCTACGGCTGGACCAACCACGCCATCCTTAACGCCGGCGTTCATGCAACCGTTCATGATGTCGGCTGGGGCACGACCTTCGATGTGACCGCCTCGAACGTGCAACTCGCGATCGAAATGTTCGACGCAAGCGGGATCATCCACCTGACCAATCTCGCCGGCGGCTATACGAGCGCAGCGGCGGCCAAAGCAGCCCTCATGTCCGATGGACATGGCGGCGCCATGCTCTCGCTCGGAACCCAGGGCGGATATATAGATTTTCTCAACGTCGCCCCCAGCCAGATTTCGGCGGCGCAATTCAGGATCGGGTGAGCAATCATGCAAATGGCTGGCGTCGTCTGCGCAGAATCATTTAATAAGAAAATGGACAACGTCGGAGTTGGAACCCAAACGTTCATCTGGACTAAACCTGCCACTTTCTTTCCGTGTGCTGGATGTTGATGGGGACGGACCTTCTGACTGGACTTCTTCGTTGAACGGAGCGGTAGTGTCTGCGCGCCGGTCATGAGGCGCATTGAACCCTGCCGGCCTGCGGCCATTGCGGGGCCGTGCCGGTGACAGCGGGAGCTGTCGCAGCACGGAGATCAAGTCATGACGAAACTCAGCGATACGCAGTTGATGGTGTTGTCGAAAGCGGCGGCGCGTGAGGACAGGCTGGCGGTTGCGCCTGCGAAGTTGAGCAAGGCGGCCCTTGCGAAGGTCGGAACGAGCCTTGTGGCGCGTAAGCTGATGCGCGAGATGCGGGCGAAGTCCGGCATGCCGGTCTGGCGCGAAGATGAGGACGGTCGCGGCGTCAGCCTGATGATCACGCGGGCCGGACGGAAGGCGCTTGGCGTCGAAGACGACGTCAAGGCGAGCAAGGAAAGTGACGCCGCGCCGAAGATGCAGAAGCGCGGCGGTGGTGAGAGTGAGACTGCGGCCGCGCAACTGGAGATGATCACGTCTGCGACGTCTGCGCCTCGCGAAGGCTCGAAGCAGGCGCTGGTGATCAGCATGCTCGCAGCGAAGACGGGAACGACAATCGATGCGCTCGTCAACGCCACCGGCTGGCTTCCGCACACGACCCGCGCCGCCCTGACCGGACTGCGCAAGCGCGGGTTCATGATCGAACGGTCGAGGGCGAATGGCGAAGCGTCGGTCTATCGTATCTCCGGCGCGACGACGGCGGCCTGACCATGGCGCCCCGTGCACGGAGGGGGCGGCCGGCGGCAAAGCCGGCGGCCCCGGAGCGACCGACGTCGGCGCGCGATATCGAGCAGGCGATCGGGCGCATCGACGGAATGACCGTCGAGGCGCTGCGATCGGAATGGCGGCGGGTTTTCGGGTCAGAGCCGCCGCCCGCTTTCTCGAAGGATCTGCTGGCGCGCGCGATTTGCTGCCGGCTGCAGGAGCAGGTTCATGGCGGATTGAACCCGACGACCGCCCGCCTGCTGCGTTCGCTGTCAAAACATGGAGCGGAGCCGCCGCGGCAGGTCAAGGTCGGTTCGCTCATTGTCCGTGAGCACAAGGGCGTTCTGCATGAGGTCCTTGTCGTACCCGGCGGCTTCTGCTGGCAGGGCAAGACCTATGACAGCCTGTCGACCATCGCCAGGAAGATTACGGGTGTAAGCTGGAACGGCCCGCGCTTTTTTGGATTGCGGTCCAGGAAGCAGGCTTCAGAGGAAGCCGCTCCGCCGGTCAGTGGTTCGCCGAAGTCCGACGGTCGTCGGGCTGGACGCCGATCCAGCGTGCGGACGCCGAGCGCTTCAGCGGGGGCAGGGCGATGAAGCACGCGGCTCCCAAACGCCAGCGCTGCGCTGTCTACACGCGCAAGTCGACCGAGCATAATCTTGATCTCG
>ERZ1645187.1257-NODE-1257-length-23615-cov-134.428693_pt1 | contig 23615 bp, 29 predicted proteins | sample MGYA00575352_ERZ1645187 | MGnify/ENA primary metagenome ERZ1645187 (study PRJEB40837, sample SAMN11349314) | freshwater sediment metagenome | isolation source: river sediment | host: Sediment | place: India: Wazaribad , New Delhi | collected 2017-02-21 ...
AGCCCATGACGAAGCTGACGCCCGAGGCGCCGCCCTTGATGCCGTTGTAGCCGAATTGTTTCGGGTTCTTCTTCGCCCAGGCGACCAGTTCGTCGTAGCTCTTGGGCGGGTTGGCGACCAGTGCCGGGTTGTAGGCGAGCGCCGTCTGGCTGTTGAACATCGGCATGACGTAGCCGTCGACCATGGTGCCCAGCGCCATCCTGGCGTTGTCACGGGTCACCAGCGAGCCGCTGGCGATCCTGGCGCGGTACTTGTCCAGGTATCCCTTGTCGACCATCGGCCCGACGAACTTCTCGTGCACCACGGCGACGTCGGCATCCCACTGCTCGACCTTGGCCTGGGCCTGGGCGTCGAAGCGCTCCAGCACCTTCTGCGAGCCGGCATCGCCGGGGCCGGTGCCGACGGCACGGACGGTGATGCCGGGGTTCTTCTGCTCGAACAGCGGCCCGAGATACTGGTTGATGTAGTCGACCATGTTCTGGTCGCCGGCGGTGATGACCGTCAGGTCCTTCGCCATGAGGGGCGAGGTGCTCAATCCGAGCACGAGAAGTGAGTGGACGATGTTCCGCATGGCTTCCTCCCTCGTAGATTTCGCGACGTATCGTCGGCCGGCCGTCACCGGTATCCGGCCCCTTCGGGTTCGGTCGGCGACCGCGCCGCCGGCCGGTTCACTGCTGCGCTTCCGAAAAGACGTAGAGACGGTCGCCCGGAATGCGCAGATGGACCTCCGCCCCGTTGTCGAAGCGGTCCTCGGCGTCGACCATGACCGAGCGATCGCCGAGCCGAACCACATGCCGCCAGATGCCGCCGGGATAGCCGACCTGCTCCACCGTCCCGCGGAGAAGCAGACCGTCGTCGCCGTCCTCCGCGCTCGTCGCGCTCGCCGTCGACAGGCGGATCGCGTCGCTACGAAATCTGGCGATCGCCCGCCCGCTCTCCAGGCGCCTGCCGCTGCGCCGTAGAACCGCACGCCGGTTCTGCGGCCCCTCCGCCACCTCGATCGCCTCGCCGGCCACCCTCACATCGATGTCGACGAGATTCTCGGCCCCCATGAAGGCGGCCACGAAGGCGGAATTCGGCTGGTTGTAGACCTCGGTCGGGGTCCCGACCTGGGCGATCTCGCCCTCGTTCAGGATGACGATGCGGTCGGCCATGACCATGGCCTCCTCGCGATCGTGTGTGACGTGCACCGCGGTGATGCCGAGGCGTCGTTGCAGCGCACTGATCTCGTGGCGCACGGTCAGCCGGATCCGCGCATCGAGGTTGGACAAGGGCTCGTCGAGCAGCAGAATGTCCGGGTTGATCGCGAGCGCCCGGCCGAGCGCCACCCGCTGGCGCTGACCGCCGGAGAGCTCGCCCGGCTTACGCTGCCCGAACTCCTCGAGGCCGAGGAGTTTCTTGACCTCGGTGACGCGCGCCGTGGCCGCGGTGGCCGGCATTCGCCTGAGCTTCAGGCCGTAGCCGATGTTCTGGTCGACGGTCATGTGCGGCCACAGAGCGTAGGACTGGAACACCAGGGCCATGCCGCGCTTGTCCGGCGGCAGACGCGACACGTCGCGGCCGCCGACGCGGATCTCGCCGGCGGCGAGCGGGTTGAACCCGGCGATGGCGCGCAGCAACGTCGTCTTTCCGCATCCCGACGAACCGAGCAGGGCGACGAATTCTCCCTTGGCGACCGAAAGGTCGATCCGCTTCAACACCTCGACGTCGCCATATCGGACACGAGCCGCGACGATCTCGAGATATCCGCCCATCCGCCCCTCCCCGATGGTCCGTGGCTGCACGCCTGTGCAGGCCTACCTCTCGAACATTGCAGGCCGATGACGGCCGTTCGCTCAGATCCTCCGCGGCGCCAGAGCGATCCCGCTGGCCGCCGCCACGGCGTCCGCGATCGCCGGCGCCGCCGCCAGAACGGCTCCGCCGTGGATCACACCGGTCGCCTCGGGAAAGGCACAGACGCGCCCACCGGCTTCCTCGACGAGCAGCAGACCGGCGAGACAGTCCCAGGAGTTCATGTGGAGCTCTGCATAGGCTTCGTTCCGCCCGTCGGCGACATAGGCGAGCCCCAATGCCCCCGATCCGGCGCGCCGAACATTGAAGCCGGCATCGAGGAGTGCGTCGAGCACACGCAGGTATTCGCGGTTCGGAATTCTCGTCGACCAGCCGAGTTCGACCGACGAGGCGGCGACGGAGGTCGTCGACGAGACGGCGATCGGCGTGCCGTTCAACGTCGCTCCCCGTCCACGCTCGGCGAAATAGAAGTCCCCGAGCGCCGGATTGTAGATCGCGCCGATCTCCGTCCGCCCCTTCGCCACATGGGCGACGGCGATGCAGAAATGGGGAATGTTGCGGGCGAAATTGGCCGTTCCGTCGATCGGGTCGACGACCCAGAGCCCATCCGCTGCGGCGCCGCCGGTCTCCTCGCCGAAGAATCCGTCGGACGGAAAGGCCGTTCCCAGTCGTTCGCGGAGGAAGGCCTCGCACCGACCGTCGACCTCGGTCAGATAGTCCTGGGGCCCCTTCATCTCGAGCCGTCGCGCATGGCCGAAGCCGCGCATCACCAGCTCGCCCGCTTCGATCAGCAGGCTGCGGCAGAATTCGGCCCTCTCGCGGAGCTCGCGCAAGACCACCTCCCACCTTGCCAAGCCGTACTCAGGTTTGCACGGCTGTGCATACGTGTCAATTCGATACGCTCGAAGGGTGACCGACGAGGTCGTCCGGGTGATGCGGGCTGGTCCACGTCATCGAGGGTCCGCCGGGCATCCGCGCCGAGAGCCGAGCGGCTCCTGCGCCTTCACCAGGCCTCGGCGGGCTGTCGGCACCCCCGGGCCTCCCCTCCCCCGCCCCCCCGGCACGCCCGACGTCGCGACGAATGCTCGGGGGCCGGTCTCCGCGACCGCCATGTCGTGCGGAAGACCCGCCCGACCCGACCGATCCGTGCCGCCCGTAACCTCGTCGCCGACGACCCCGTCCCCGATCGTTCGATCCGCCGCGACCGGCGCACGGCGACGCCGACGCCGCCCGAATACACCGCCGGTTCCACAGCGACCGGACCGCTGCGGCGACTGAGCCCCTCCCGGAGGTCGCGCGGCGCGACCGCCACGGGCCGCGCTCGTACACGAGCACCGAGAAGGGCGCGTTCTGGTCTTCGACGCCGATCGGCGGATCAGCTCTTGATTCCGATGAAGAGACGGCGGTTTCGCGACGAGAATATCGTCCCCGGGTATTTCGCCAGGATGGCGTCCGAGGGCAACACCTCGAAAACGTTCGAAAACCCGGATTGGAACAGAGTATCGATCATGCCGCGGTAGGTCGGATGAAGCTCGAATATTTTCCGGGTGTCATTGGCATGAGCCAGTTCTGCATATTTGACATGTCGCGATACGGTCTGAAACCACCCGGAAAAGGGGAAATTCTGCACGATCGTCTCGATCATCACGATTTTCTTGGTCTTCTGGAACATCAGCTGCGCCAGCCCGAGCGGATCAGAAAGATGATAGAATATTCCGTGCGCCGAAATGATGTCGTAAGCATTGTCATCCAAGGATTTCAACTGCTCGTAGGCATCCGCAACGGTGAAATTGCAATTGGAGATGCCGCCAATTTCCTTCAGGTAATTCGCTTTTTCGATATTTTCCGAATTGAAGTCACTGGCATCGATCCGGTAATTCCTTCCTTTCGCGAGGATGAGCGGAATCGAGCCGGAATTCGTCGCCAGATCGAGCCAGCTTCCCGATGGCGCGAAATGCTTCATCGCATGATCGAGCATCGCGGTTCTGATCAGTAGTTCGTACCAACCGATATTTTCAGGATGCGCACCGAATCTCTCGCGATCGATCGATTTGGAGTTGAAACCAGGTGCGATGTCGAAGCTGTAGCCCCACGGCCCCAGTTCGTAGGCCTTTTCTCTTAGTTCCGGCGTCAACTCACTTTCGCAGATCGGCATCGGATTGAATTCGTGATTGGCTATCAAAACAGGAATCAGATCATATTCGATGAGTTCTCCGCCCCTGCTCGCAAATTCGGCGAAGCTTGCTTCGGTGAAGTCGGGATTCGTTCTTTCGGCCTTCACGAATGCCATGTAGGGCTCCTACAAGAAATCGAACGGTCAAATATCTTCCCGGCGGAAGTGGAACCGAACAGTTTCTGATGTCAACCGCTGCCGATGTCAACCGGCTGCCGCCTCGACACGCAACCGACATCTTCCAACTCCGCGAGCCGTCCCGGATCGCCGTCGAAGCGCGTGGTCTCTTTCGTTTCCGCGGTCGACGTCGGTGCGCGATCAGGTCCTCGGGAGCTGGCGTGGCCGGCGAGACCGGTGGTCGGCGGCGCCGTGACGACCCGGCTCGACCGAAAAGCCGCCGAGACCCGACGGACGCCGGAACCGAAGACCGTGACGTCGATTTCTCCCCGCCATCCACCGGCCCGGCTCCGACCCCTTCGACGGATGGCGCAGATCGCTTCCGGCTCGCCCACGCCGTCGAAAGAGGGTGATCGGCGCCCCCGTGCTCCACCGATGGCGCGCTTGGCCATATCGGCGGAAAGGGCGATCGGCGAGAGCCGACTCTGCCTGGATCTCGTGCGGCATCTGTCGCCGCGAGGAAGGGTGACGCTTCGCGAGGTGGCGCCGAAACGGTGTCGGATGATCCCGCCGCTAGCCCCGGCGACGCATCCTCACCGACGAAGGGACAGCCCCCCTGGCGGCGAGCCTCCGGCGCGTCACGGCAATTCGCCGGCCGGGAGATGTCGAGGCCGCCGAGCGCCCCACACCGCCACGATCCTCACCGACGACGTCAACGAGTTGATTGGCGACCTCGGCACGATTCGAACGTGCGACCAACAGCTCGGGTACGGTTGACAAATGCTCTCGTCCATAGCCCGACGGCGGCGATGAGGACGAAGCCGAGGTGGCTCTCGGCGGTCTCGTCGTAGCGGGTTACGAAGCGTCGAGAGTTCTTCAGCTTGTCGAAGCAGCGCTCGATCCGGTTTCGCAGGGCATAGACGTGATCGTCGACGGGGATCTGGATCCTGCGGCTGCGCCGCGTCGGGATCATCGGTGTGACGCCGCGAGCCTCCATCTCTTCCCGGATATGGTCGGCATCATAGCCGCGATCGGCGAGCAGAACCTTCGGTTCCGGCCCGTCGGTATCGAGGAGAGGCAGAGCGCCGGTGTAGTCGGAGGCCCGGCCGGGCGCGATGTCGACGGCTATGGAGAGACCGACTCCGTCGGTGCGGAGATGAATCTTCGTCGTGAAGCCACCGCGCGAGCGCCCGAGACCCTGTCTCGGAGTCCTCCGCTTGCGCCGGCGGCGCGGTGGTGCGCCCGGAAGACGGTGCTGTCGATCATCTGGACCGTCTCGCCGACCCCTTCGGTGTCGTTCAGCACCTCGAGCAGCCGATCCCGGAGGCCGGAGAGCGTCCAGCGGCGAAACTGGCGATGATCACGAGGCCGGCGGCCGCAGTGCGCACCGCGGGTCGTCACGAAGGGCTCGAAGAACTGCTGTGAGCCCCGTCGCTCATCAGGCCTCGAATCAAGCTCGCCTCCCTCGGAAAGCGATCTTGAATCATCGAATGGCCCAGTTGGGGAATCCTGTTCGTCAACAGAACCCAAAAGCGAGATTTGTTTCCGTCGGCGTCAAGATCGACTTGCCAGAGGCCATTCGACGCACTCGTATTTTGTGCTAAATCAATGACATAAATGAGTTTTCGCATATATTCGAGATGTTTCTGTCCGGTGCGGGCCGTGCCGCCGATGGCCGGCCCGATTTTTCGGGAGGGTCTCATGTCTCGACCTACGATTGCATTTTCGGGAATTATGTCCTTATCGTCCCAGCGTGGCATCTACGTCAGTGACGGAACCTACCTCGGAACGCATCTGGTCGACGTGGCCTCCGCCTATACCGGCAGCGGTGGTCTGGCGCCGGTCTTCTGGTGGGGCAGCGTCCAGCGAGATCTCCTGTTCGAAGGTTACGACTCGAGCGGCAACACGGGACTCTGGGCCACCGACGGCACCGCCGCCGGCACCGTCGAACTGATCGGCGGCTGGCCGGGGGGCACCCAGATCACATCGAGCGCCCGCCTCGGCAGCACGCGATCGGTCATCTCGGCGGAGGATGCCTCCGGCAACAGGAACCTCTGGATCACCGACGGGACGGTGGCGGGAACCGCCGAGATCACCCCCGCCGGCGTGGGCGGCGTCCTCTCGCCGGTGGACCTCGTCTCCTTCTGCGGACAGGTGGCGTTTTCCGGCACCGTCGCGAGTGCCGGCAGCGGCCTCTGGGTGACCGACGGCACCCTCGGCGGAACTCACGAGCTCACCGTAGCCAAGGCCTGGGCGGCCGGCACGCCGCTCTACCCCGAGGGGCTCGCCGCCAACCACATCACCGCCTTCGGGAGCCGCTTCCTGTTCGCCGGCCGCGACAGTGAAGGTGCCGAGGCACTGTTCTGCAGCGACGGCACCTCGGCCGGTACGATCGAACTGTCGGTCTACGGCGTCGGGCCCTATTCGCCCGGGCCGATGATCGCGCTCGGTGGCCTCGTCCTGCTGAACGGTACCTGGAGCGGCAGCAGCAATCTCTGGGTGACCGACGGCACCGTCGCCGGCACCAAGGAATTGAGTCTGCCGGGAAAGGCGCTCAACCCGCGGAACTTCGACGTCCTCGGCACCAAGGTGCTGTTCTGGGACTCCATCGACGGTGTTTGGGTGACCGACGGCACCGTCGCCGGAACCATCGAACTGATCTCCAACCTCGGCCTCAACAAAGCCGGAGCGATCGGCCCGTTCGTCAACATCGGCAACAAGGCGGTCTTCGCAGCCTATGACCGGACGGCCGGCAAGAATGCCATCTGGGTCACCGACGGCACCGTCGCCGGCACCTCCGAACTGGTGGTTACCGGCGGATACAACAATCAGATCGCCCCGAAGCACGGCTGGTTCACCGCCGCCGGAAGTCTCGCCTATTTCAGCGCGACCGACGAAAACGGCAAAGACGGTCTCTGGGTGACCGACGGAACCTCGGCGGGGACCTACGAGGTCGCGGCGACCTGGGACAACATCCATCAGCTTCTACCGTCCACGATCGTCGCCTTCCCGTGGCTCGCCATCACGGCGCACGACTTCTCCGGCACCGGAACCTCGTCGGTTCTGCTGCGCAATGCCGCCGGCGTGACCTATCTCTGGTCGATGCACGGCGCGACCGTCGCCGCCGCGACCACCACCTCGGTCCAGGTCGGCACCAACTGGCAGATCCGCGGCATCGGTGATTTCGACGGCGACGGCCGGGCCGACCTGCTCTGGTCCTATGCCAATACCGGCAATGCCGCCGATCCGCTCAACGGCGTCTCCTACGTGTCCTTCCAGGACGGTGCGGCGGCGACCGGCGGCGGCGTGGTGCAACAGCTCTCGACCGCCTGGGCGATCGCCGGGGTCGGCGACTTCGACGCCGACGGCCGGACCGACGTGCTCTACCGCAACGCCTCCACGGGTGCGACCTATCTCGACCTGATGAACGGCGCTGCGATCGACTGGTCGACGTCTGGTTTCACCTCCGCTCAGGTGACCGATCCGAACTGGACGGTGGCCGCGGTCGCCGACTTCGACGGCAACGGCACCTCCGACGTGCTGTGGCGCTATTTCAACGCCGCCAATGCCGCCGATCCGCTCAACGGCACGCTCTACGAATGGGCGATGGACGGCAAGACGGTGACCTCGGCCGGATTGCTCGGCCAACAGGCCTCCGGCAATTGGAAGGTGGTCGGCACCGGTGACTTCGACGGCAGCGGCACGGCGGACATCCTGTTCCGCTACGAAAACACCGCGAACGCCTCCGACCCACTGAACGGCATCACCTATGTCGACTTCATGATCGGAACGACCGTCACCGGAGGAGCGCCGACCCAGTGGCAGGTGGACGACGGTTGGACGGTCGCCTCGATCGGCGACTACGACGGCGACGGCAGGTCCGACATCCTGTGGCAGCAGACGTCGACCGGAAACACCTTCGTCTGGCTGATGAACGGCGCCGGCGTTTCCGCCGGCATGGCGACGTCGTCGCAGGCGGGCACCGGCTGGACGGTGCAGAACGGGACGTTGATCGGTTAGAGGGCTCGCGTCTCGGAGCGACGTCAGTGGCGAATGCCCCGGCAACGACGGCTTGCCGGGGTGACGTCCCAGTGACGTAGCAGGGCGACCGACCGCCGCGCCTCACCTCTGGCGACGGGCAGCGCCTGCACTCCCGGATCGACGTCCGACGGTTCCGCGTCGTCGCCCTCGATCTCCCCACCTCGTGGATGCCGACCGCGCCGGGCGACGACTTCACCGCCCGCATGTTCGCCGTGATCAATTCGATGATGCTGGACGTTCTCGCCGCCGTCGCCCGCAAAGACTACGAGGATCACCGCCGCCGGCAGGCGCAAGGGCAGGAGAAGGCCGAGGTCGAAGGGAAGTACAAGGGTCGCGCCGAGAACACCGCCCGCAACGACGGCATCGCGGCCATGCTGCGTTCCAGCGCCTCGTGGTCGACCATCCAGGCCGCGACCGGATGCAGCCGGGCGACGGTGGCGAAGATCGCCAAGCGGCTGGCGCCGGCGGCGTGAACCACCGCTTCAGAGGGCTTCGACACGCGGCGTTCGCGTCCCCTCCCATATGAGCCGCAGGAGCGCGCCTTGCGCGACCGACTGCACCGCCGCCGGCCGCAGGGCGACGATGCAGATACCGCCAGCATGACGAACCGAGGGATGGACCACGCCGTTGTGCCCCTCGACGCGCACCGTCTCGGCGAGCGTATTCCCCGGCGGGTAGGCGATCGCCGGCTCGGGATCGAGGCAGGTCGGAACCGGCGCCACTGCGCGCAGGTCGACGAAGGTCCCGGCGAGGCTGGCGAACATCTCGGTGTAGTCGACGGTGGCGTGAAAGTCGTTCACTCGCTCCAACTCGCGCGACAGGTGGAAAGCGACTTCGGCGATGCAGGTCTCGGTGGCGAGCGCCGCATACCATGCGCCGCGACCCGGGCCGTTGAAGCGGTTGAGGTCGCGGGGCCGCCAATAGGAGAAGGCGGCGTTGATGAAATACGCATGAGGCACGCTCGCGACGAACTCGCGCGGATCGATCGCCTCGGCGCCCCGGGTCGCCGCCGTCAGGCGCCCACTCGTTCCGCCTTCGATCTCGGCGAGATCGTCGAGAAGGTCGCGGCGCACCAGCCCGAGCAACACCGGATCGCGGAGCCGCGCCGACGAGACCAGCCGCACCGTGCGCTCGAAGCCGAGTCGGGCGACGGGAAACCCTCCGCAGGTCGCCAGGGCTTCCGACACTCACAGCCCTCCGCGAAGGGCATCCACGTGCCGGCGCACGTCGAGCATCGCCGGTATGCCGCCGTCGATCATCGCCTCGACCGGCGTGAAGCCACCGAAGAGCGGACCGGTGTTGCGCAGGCGTGCCCAACGATCGGCCATGTCGTCGACGAAGAGCAGATGCAGCCCCTTGAAGACGCCGACCAGCGCCGAGATGCGGGTGAACTGATCCTGGTTGAAGCTACCGCGCCACGTGCCGGCGGCGATGCGATCCCACGTCGTCGCCGAGACGCCGACGAGCGCCGCGGCTTCGTCGCCGGTCAGCGTCCAGGCACGCGCGAGATTGCGCAGCGCTTCGACCGCGGCCGGGGTCAAGCGGTCGCGATCGGCCGCGAGGGCGAAGGTCTGAGGTCCGGCCCGGCGCGGGGCGCCGTCGGTCGCCGGTGCGTAGGCGGTGGTCATCGCCACTCCCTCCGATGATGTGTTCTGCATAGCACCATATGGTGCTCATGAGAGCACCATGAAGGAGATTCGTATAGAATTTCCCTCTTCACTTCGCCGAGAACACCGCCTTCCGCTTCCGACCGGGTCAGAGTTCCATCGTTCGGCCACGGTAGTGCGTCCGAAGGGCGCCGTAGGCGTCCTCTCGGCGAACCGGTGGATCATCGACACCCGCTTCTTCCTCGAGATCGTTCCCCGGCATCTTCATGTACTCCTGCCGATGGGTGAAGCCACCTCCCCCCGCTGACACGTTGCCGAGGAGGACGTCGAGGAGGTCCTGAGACGCTTCGCTCGACTGTGCCGCCGCCCGAAGGATGGCGTCGGTTCCACGAAAGGATGATCGACGGTCCTCTGGTCCTGCCGTGATGTTTCGCCCGCGGATTCGGGTCAGATCGAGGGCCGCCTCGACGAAGGCGTACCAACTCGCCCCCGCTTCGCGGCTTCGCCGTCATCATGGAAGACCGGGCGCTCGCCCGGCAGGAAAGCGTGGGCCGTCGCCGACCGCAGAATGAACCACGGCCGCGCCGCCACTTCGGTGGGTCGCCCATGTCGAATCGGCGCGGCCTTCCGCGCGACTGCGGCTCGGCGTGCCATCGCCGAGCAGGCTTCGGCGATCGCTTCGGCTTCCTGATCGTCCTCCTTGCGTCGGAGGTCCGAGACGAACCGACGAGCGCGAAGGCCGCGTTGGACGGCGATGGACGGCAGGTGGACGGCGCGAGCCGTTTTTCACCTCATCGCAACTCATTGAAAAAATTGATGATGGACGGCGTGTACGGCTTGGACGGCTCTTCTTCTCTATCTGAGGAAAGAGATACCAACGACAGAGGGGAAGGCCGACCATGGTCGGCGTGCCGTGGAATGGATTGCTAAGGGAGAGGGTGAAATTCCGAGGGGGTATGGCCGAAACGGGGTCCCGAGCGGGTTCGGGAGGGGTTTCGTCAGGTGCGCCACCACCGCCGGGTGGGTCCGAGGCGATCGCGAAATCCATTCGTTTGGTGACCTATTGGTGACCTGGAAGCGACAGAGCACATCCGACGCATCGCTCGCCGACGGTCAGCGTCGCCAAATTCAATGAGTTGATTGGCGACCCCGGCACGATTCGAACGTGCGACCAACAGCTTAGAAGTCAAATTGGTCTATAGGACACGATCGGACACCGCCGGCCGCCAGCATCCGCTATATACCATTGATACTGAATACTTTCTACGGGATGTCCCGCACTGTCCTAGACAGTTGTGGACGGTCCAAGCCACCTCGAGTATGCTACCCCCATGTTACCCCGATCGACCAACAGAAACGGCGCTCGGTTTCAATATGAGGGTTTCTTGCAATGGCGAAGGCCCTGACCGTCAAAGCCATCGATGCCGTCAAACCCGGCTCGGCGCGTCGCGAGATACCCGATGGGCTGCTCGTCGGGCTCTACCTCGTGTGCCAGCCCTCCGGCGCGTTGAGTTGGGCTGTCCGCTATCGCGTGGCCGGCGTTCCGAAGAAGCTCACGCTCGGGACCTACCCGGCGATCAGCCTCGCCTCAGCTCGCCAACTCGCGGGGCAGGCCCTGACCGCAGTGGCCGAAGGCAGAGACCCCGGCGCCGAGAAGAAATCGGCTCGCCGGGCAGCGCTCGAGGCGCCGAAGGATGACGTCGCGGCGATCGTGGATCTCTACCTGGAGCGTTACGCCAAGACCAACCTTCGGGAGAGTTCGCGGAAAGAGGCCGAACGCCTTCTCAAGAAGGAAGTGGTCGCCGCGTGGCGGGGCCGATCTATCAAGTCCATAGCGCGCCGGGACGTCGTCGACCTACTCGACGGGATCATCGACCGAGGGGCCGCAGTGACCGCCAACCGTGTTCTTGCGGCGGTACGGCGGCTTTTCAACTGGTGCATCGACCGAGGCGTGATCGAGGTTTCGCCGATCTCTGGCATGAAAGCACCGACCGTCGAGAAGAGCCGGGATCGGGTCCTCGCAGATGACGAATTGCGCCGCATCCTGAGGGCCGCAGACGGCCTCGGGTGGCCCTTCGGCCCCTTCGTCCGCCTCCTCACGCTCACCGGCCAACGGCTTTCCGAAGTCGGCGAAATGACATGGGAGGAGATCGACCGCGACAAGGCCGTATGGGTAATCCCGGCGCACCGCGCGAAGAACGGCGTTGCTCACGTCGTCCACCTCTCGCCGCAGGCACTCGCGGTCTTCGACGCACTCCCGAGGATCGCGAACGGCGCCAAAGAGTCGCCCCTGGTGTTCACAACAACAGGGCGTACGCCCGTCAGCGGGTGGTCGAACGCGAAGGACAAGATCAACGCCCTCGTCCTCGCCGAGTTGAAGGAAGAGGCTGTGGCGGCCGGCCTCGATCCGGAAGACGTTCGCCCCCTCCCCGACTGGCGGTTCCACGACCTCCGCCGAACGATGGCGAGCGGCATGGCCCGCCTCGGCGTGCAGATCCACGTCGTCGAGAAGGTGCTGAACCACGTATCCGGGTCTTTCGCCGGCATCGTGGGCGTCTACCAGCGGCACGATTTCGACGCCGAGAAGAAGGCCGCGCTCCTTGCGTGGGGTCGTCATGTCGCTTCGCTCGAAGCGATCGAGGAAACGAACGTCGTCGAGATGCGGGGACGGCGCGATGGTCAGTAAGCCAACCGGGCGCCCTCGTGGCAGGCCCAAGAAGGCTCATGAGGTAGCCGCAGAACGACGCGAGAAACGTCGTATCGGACGTCCAACCGTGCACTTCCGGGAAGACCCAGATCGATTCTTGGTAGCATTGATCGACGCACTGATGCTCGCGAACGGATGGAGTGAACGTCGCGCATCGGTCGAGGTCGCGAAGCTGCAGGTTGGGCGCCCACTGACAAAGAGCGAGATAGACCAACTTTGGCCAGGGGCGCGTCTTGCGGCTCCGGACGGATGGGTGTTGACGGCCTACGGCCCGCCGATCAGCTCGTTTGGCGGCGCAAACGGACGCCTCTCGTCGAATACGCGCGTCGGCTCCCGATCTGGAACAATTGAGGGTCGCGCGGCGACGTTGCGCCAGAAGGCCCGGGAGTGGGAATCGGACATCGAAGCCAAACGCTGGCGCATCGCGATGGGCGCGGCGGCGCGGGTGGCAATCGCTCCCATCCCCGAGATGGCTAGCGCCAACGGCTTCGCCCACGCGCGGGTATTCATCAACGATTGTGTAGTGGCCGCCGGTGAATCGCGATCCACCGCGGACCATCTGATCGCCATGGCGGCACACTCGATCGGCGTGCGATCGCTGCCCGACTTTTCGCAAATTTAGCATCCGGGCCGGTTTGCCCGGCATCTGGCTTTCCTTGTCTCGTCAGCAACAGACGAGGCACGACATGGCCCCCAATCGAAACCTGATTCCCCTCTCCCGCCCCGAACTGATCGGACTCGGCGTCGGCCGCCGCACTCTCGGCCGTTACATCACCAACCCGCCGCCCGGGTTCCCGACGCCGATCTACCAGAACGGCCGCATTTACTTCGCGTCGGACGAACTCGACGCCTACAAGGCGCAACTCGTCGCGACCGCGAACAGTGGCCAGCGGCGACAGCAGCCCGGTAGCGCCTCTCCGGCATCGGAGGTGCACGATGGCTAAGCGCTCAGTGCGCCGCCCCCGCTCTCCCCAGCTCGACGCAACCATTTGCGACGGCCGCGAGACCGTTGGCAGGCTTATTTTCTTGGGCGCCGGCTGGCGAGCCGAAGGCCCGGATGGGAAGTCGCTCGGCGTCTACGAGAGCCGCGCCGAGGCCCGCGAAGCAATTTCGGAGGCGCGCAGCGGATGCGAGACAACCACCTGATCGACCCAATCGAAAGCGCCCTCGACGCTTACGGACACGAGGTCGCGAGGGCGTTGGTTCGCCACGCCGGCTTCTCCCCGGCCCGGTCGTACGACGTCATGGGGGAAGCTCGCCGTTGCGTGATTTCTCACGTTGAAGCCGAAGAAGACCGCAGGGCGCGGCTTGCTGCCGTCGAAGCGGCTCACCGGTTGAAGGAGGAGCGCCGATATGCGTGATGCCTCCCGCAAGACCGGTGGCCGCCGCTCACGCGACAAGGGAAACCGCGTCGAACGTCACCTCGTGCGGTTCTTTCAAGACGCGGGCTTTGCCGCAGAACGCGTCCCGCTCTCCGGCTCGGCCGGTGGCTCCTACCTTGGCGACCTCACGGTGCCGTTGCTCGGTATCGATAGGGTCGTCGAGGTCAAGGCGCGCGCCGACGGCTTCCGCGAACTCTACGCGTGGCTCGAACGCCGGGATGTTCTGATCGTCAAGGCCGACCGCCGCGAACCGCTCGTCGTGGTCCCCCTGCGCTTGGCCGTGGCAGTCATGGCGGCCGCCGAGCACGGCAAGAATGGGGGCGCTCGATGAACGCTCCTCACGATCCGGACAGAGGGGCGAAGCCACCCTCGATCGTTGCACGCCCTTTCGTCTGGCGAGATCCGGCGACGCTCCCGGCGCGGGCATGGGTCTATCCGTGGCACTACATCCGGAAGTTCGTTTCGGTCACCGTCGCCCCCGGCGGGGTCGGCAAGTCCTCTCTCGTCATCGCCGAGGCCCTCGCCTTGGTTACAGACCGTAACCTGCTCGGAACGAATCCCGCGGCGCCAGTGAGGGTGTGGTTGTGGAACGGCGAGGACCCCCGCGACGAGCTTCAGCGTCGTGTCACGGCTGCGATGGTCCATCACGGCATTGCCCCGGCCGAGATCGAGGGGCGCTTGTTCCTCAACTCCGGCCGCGAGGACGTGATCTGCATCGCAGTGCAGGACCGTCTCGGCGTACGCGTCGCGGAGCCCAACGTCGACGCGATCACCCGGACAATCCGCGAGAACGCGATCGACGTCGTGATCATTGACCCGTTCGTCAGTTCTCACGCGGTCACCGAAAACGACAACAACGCGATCGACCGGGTTGCCAAGACGTGGGCACGCATCGCCGATGCCACGAACACCGCGATCGAGTTGGTTCATCACTCGCGCAAGAATGGCGGATCCGAGACCACGGTCGAAGACGGGCGAGGCGCCGTTGCCCTCCTCGCCGCGGCCCGCGCGGCGCGCGTTCTCAACGTGATGACCAAGGAGGAGGCAGAGAGAGCCGGTGTCGAGCGCCACCACGAGTACGTCCGCATCGACGACGGCAAAGCCAACCTCACCCCCATGTCGGAAGCCTCCCAATGGTTCCGAAAGGTCGGGGTCCATCTGTGGAACGGTCCCGGCGGCACGGGTGGAGACAGCGTCGGCGTCGCGACCGCCTGGAGTTGGCCAGATCCGTTTGACGATCTGTCGGCCCGCGACCTTCGGGCCGTTCAGGTCGCAGTATCACGAGGACGCTGGCGGAAGGACGCACAAGCCAAGGATTGGGTGGGACATCCGATCGCCGAGACCCTCGGCATCGACATTGCCGACAAGTCAGGCAAGTCCCGCGTAAAGGCATTGCAGCGGGTATGGACCGATACCGGCGTTTTGATCGAAGTCATCGAAAAGGACGAGCGGCGGATGGAAAGGACCTATGTCCGAGCGTCCGCCCAGGACCAAGGTGAGGCGCCATGATCCCCTGCCCCACCGCCCCACCACCTCACCTTCCTATAAGAAGGTGAGGCAGGTGAGGCAGTGAGGCAAACGCGGTTTTGCGCCGAACCGCCGAACCTCGCTGCGCCGAACCTTTTCGTGGTGAGGCACCACTAACGCGAGGACAAGCGACGACTGGACGCGCGAACGAGAGCATCGTCCTTTCATCACCGCCAAAATCGCCCATTTTTTCGGGGCGACGTACGACCGATCAGACGACCACTTCCGACCGCATGAAATTGGCTCCGGCACCGGCGGCCGATCTCTTCGCGCCTACATCTGTTCTACAAGCTGTTGGTTATGTCCAAGAGTGTCTTTGTTTGTCGATATTTACGCCATTTCTGCGTCTTGATATCCTAATCGGGTAACGCATGGGTATTGAGCGGAGCGATTTCCGAGCATGTCGGACGCTACAACGACCATAGTCATCGACAAGAGGAAAGGCCGGTCGCGCCTGTCGAACGGTCTCGCCCGCCTGTCCGATGTCGACGGCCGTTCGATGTGGGCGCGGCGTCTTCGGGACGTGGTCGCGGCGCACATAGCGGACCTCGGCGGCGAGGCGGCGACCTCTGAGGCCGAGCGGTCGATCATCCGGCGGGCGGCGACGCTGACCACTGAACTCGAGAGGCTCGAGGCTCGGTTTGCGTCTGCAGGTGAAGCCGCTCCGGCGGACCTGGACCTGTACCAGCGCACCGCCGGCAACCTTCGCCGCCTCCTCGAGAGCGTCGGCCTCAAGCGCGTGCCGAAGGACGTGACGCCGGACTTGAAGACCTACATCGACGCCAAGGGCTCCAAACGCGAGGGCGGCCGATGAACATTCTCGAGGCCCTTGACGACGACCACCTCTTCCGCGGCGCCATCCGAAACCATTCGACATGGCAGGCATGGCGGGCTTTCCTGGCAGCTCTGTTCGGGCTCCCGATGTCCGATACCGAGGCCGACGTCTACCGGGCTTGTACGGGCCGCGAAACGCTTCCTCAGCGCTCTTTCGAAGAGGCATGGCTCGTCTGCGGTCGCCGCGCCGGCAAGTCGTTCACGATGGCGCTCACGGCGGTCTTCCTCGCCTGTTTCCGGGAGTACGGCGAGTACCTCGCCCGAGGCGAGCGCGCGACTATCATGGTGATTGCGGCCGATCGGAAGCAAGCCCGCGTGATCATGCGCTATGTCCGCGGGCTGCTGACCATTCCCATGCTCGCCCGACTGATCGAACGCGAAACCTCCGACGGATTCGATCTCACGGGCTCCGTGACGATCGAGGTAGGCACGGCATCGCACCGCGCGGTTCGCGGTTACACGATCGCCGCCATCCTTGCTGACGAGATCGCCTTCTGGCCGACCGACGAGGGGAGCGCGTCGCCCGATACCGAGATCCTCGCGGCCCTTCGTCCGGCGATGGCGACAATTCCGGGCGCGATGCTGATCGCCGCTTCCTCGCCGTACGCCAAGCGCGGAGCGATGTGGGAGGCGTTCCGCCGGTATTTCGGGAAAGACGGGGCGCCGGTCCTCGTCTGGCGAGCGTCGACGCGGACGATGAACCCGACGGTGCCGCAATCGGTCATCGACGAGGCCATGGAGCGCGACACCGCGTCGGCGAGTGCCGAGTATCTCGCCGAGTTCCGCTCCGACATCGAGAGCTTCATTGCCCGCGAGGTCGTCGATGCCGTGACCATCCCCGGTCGCTTTGAATTGCCGCCCATGGCGGCGGCGAACTACGTCGCGTTCGTCGACCCGTCCGGCGGATCGGCGGACTCGATGACGCTGGCGATTGCGCACACCGAGGGCGAGGTCGCAGTCCTCGATGCGGTGCGCGAGGTCAAGCCTCCCTTCTCGCCGGATGGTGTGGTTCAGGACTTCGCCGCGCTACTGAGGCTCTACCGGGTCCATCGGATCACGGGCGACAGGTACGCCGGTGAATGGCCTCGGGAACGATTCCGCGCCGCTGGCATCGCCTACGAGCCGAGCGAGCGAGCGAAGAGCGAAATCTACGGCGCGTTCCTACCGCTCGCGAACTCCCGTCGGGTCGAATTGCTCGACCTTCCCCGCATCTCGTCGCAGTTGACCGGCCTCGAGCGTCGCACGGCCCGTGGGGGCCGCGACACGATCGACCACGGCCCCGGGCAACACGACGATCTCGCGAACGCCGTGGCGGGCGCCCTGGTGCTCGCCGACGTCCCCCAACCGACCTCTTCGGTCGAACCTCTGAGGATCTGGGCATGACCCCGCTCGAAACGTTGCAATCCAAACAGACCGCGGCCGGCGACCGCTATGCGAAGGCCGTCGCCGAACTTCGCGAGGCGTTCATCGATCTCGCCGCCATCGATCGGGCGATCGGAAATCGGAACGTCTCCGATCGGCATGTCGCGACCTTCACCGACATGCCGTCGGTGCCCTGCTTCCTCTCCCATCCGGTCTTCGCGCCGCTCCCGCCGAGCGAACTTCGGTGGGATCACGAGATCGCCGCCGTTCACGAAACCTACGTCTCGAGCGTCACCAACGCCTGAGGAGGTGCCGAATGTCCTTCCATCACAAAGCAAATCAGTTCCTGGAGCGCATGCCGGCCGGCACGTTCGACCATGTACGCGAGAGCGTCACGACGGCCTTCGGCGTTGCGGCCGGTTTCAAGGAGAAGGTCGAGAAGATCGTCGCCGACAAGCGGCTCTCCGACACCGGGCACAAGGAGAAGATCGTCGATGTCCTCCGCGGCGGCCCGATCTCTCACCTCAAGCAGTTGCGCCGGATCGCTGGGGAGCGGCTCAAGGCTCTCGAAGAGACCCGGGCGAAGTGTCAGCCGGTCCTCGACAAGTCCGACATGTTCGCCGAGGTCCAGCGTCAGGAGATCCGGGCGTGGCTTCGCGGTATGCCCGAGGCGGAGCGGCTCCGTGTCGCCTATGAAACGCCGGATCGGATGGTGCGGGAGGCGATCGCCTTCGCGATCCCGGCACTGTCCGGCCTCAACGACGAGGCGAAGGCGTTCGTCGTCTCCGCGATGATCCAGGACGCACACGGCGAACGTCTCGCCGAGATCAATCACCTCTCGGAGATCTACGAGGCCGAGACGCTGGCGATCGACGAGGCCACCGCGGACTTGCGCCGCGCGAGCGGGCTCGAACAGGCAGCGTTCTCGCGAGTGTGGGAGACAACGGCCGAATGACCTTCCTCGACCAATTCCTTCGCCGAGCGGTCGCCATAGACGGAGGCGCGGTCCTTCGTCTGATGGCTGCGCCGAAACTTCCGATGCCGGGAGCGCCCCCGCGTCCCCTGTCCACCGCCCCCACCAATCGAGGTGATGCATGACCCCGTCCGACGAAATCCTCTCCCGCTATGCTCGTGTCGAGCGCGCCACCGACGCCCTCGGGCGCGTCATCGGCGTCAAGAAGCTCCGTCCGATCGATCAGGCGAAGGCCATCGACTTCGCCGGCACCGGGCCGGACAGTTTCATGGCCAGCCTGTACCTCGCCGCCATGGCCGTGTGCGAAATCGACGGAGATCCGATTCCGTCGGCCAAGAGTTCCGAAGAGCTGGCGACCATCGTCAACATCCTCGACGAGGAAGGACTTTCGGCCATCCGAGAGGGCCTCTCTCGCTTCCAGCCCAAGACGCCCGAGGAGGTCGTCGCCAAGGCGGGGGAATGAGCCGGGACCCGGTGACGCGAGGGGCACTCGCCCTCGTGATGCACGGGGTCCCGTTCGATGTGGCCTTCGCGCTCGATCCCGCCGAGATGCTCGCTTGGACCGTGATCATCGGCGAGGCGAACGGCGGTCGGTTCGATTGGGACGCGATGACGTGGCGGCACGACGATTGAGCCGCCGGCCCGATCTGGGGGAAATGCAATGTCCGGCATCTACGACGTGCTCGTGAAGATTTCGATGGTGAACGGCGTCTCGCCCGTGATCGCCGTCATCGCGAGGGACCTCCTCGGCCTCCATGGGTCCGTCAACAGCCTCAGCCGGACCTTGAAGACGGCATTCGGCGCCACCGTGATCGGGACCGGCCTCGCGGCCCTCGGCTTCAAGGAGGTCATCCATCACGCCAAGGGCCTGAGCCATGAGCTGACGCAACTCCAGAAGCTCGGCATCGGTGATCTCCAACTCTCCGAGGCCCGAGCGTCGGCCCTCGAAACCACCAGGGCCGTCCGCGGCGTAACCGAGGTGGAAGCGCTCAAGACCTACGGAGCGACCTACTCGATCTTCGGGCACGAGGGCGCGCTCAAGCTCATGAAGCCGCTCGCCGAGTTCGCCCAGGTCGTCGGCAACAACTCCGAGAGCTACGATCGAGCCGTCGAGAACGTCTACAAGATGGTGCGCGCCGGCGACCTCATGGGCAAGTTCGTCAACGAGGCGACGCACAAGGTCGACCCCGACAAGCTGCAGCACTTCCTCGACCTCGGCGCGAAGGTGGTCTCCTCCACCCACGGCTACGTCAACGAAAACACCTGGCTGGCGATGGCGCAGCAGGGCGGCCCGGCCCTGTCCGGGATGTCGGATCGCGGTCTCATCACCATGGCGCTCCTGTCGCAGGCGATGGGCGGCTATCGTGCCGGCACCGCCATGATGTCGGAGTTTCAGCAGCTCGTCGGCGGGCGCATGCCGCAGTACGCCGGCAAGCGGCTGCATGAACTCGGGCTCGTCGGTGACTACACCGTCGGTCGCGGCGGGCACCTGATCTGGAACGAGGGCGCGCTCGATACCGAGTTCATCCGCCTGCTCAAGGACGACCAACTCAAGGGCGTCGAGTTCCTCATGGGCCGGCTCAAGGAGCGTGGTTACGACACCACCGACAAGATGGTGCCGGTCCTCTTCGAGATCTTCGGTCGCCAGACGACGGTTCGGGCCATCCACGACATGGTGCGGAACTTCCCGCAGATGATGGGCGAGGTTCCGCGTATCGAAGCCGGTATGGGGGTGAAGGACGCGAAGAAGGCCGCGGACGAGAACGACATCGTCCAGGCCGAACGGAACTTTCACGCCGCTTGGACGAACATGATGGTCGCCATCGCAGGACCGCAGTCGAAGAACGCCATAGCCGTCCTCGACAAGCTGGCGGAGTTCTTCCGGTGGATCGGCGAGAAGGTCCGCACGATCGATTTCTCGACGTTCAAAGGCATCATCGAGAGACTCGTCGACACGGTTCGTGGAATATTCGGTCAAATCGCCGCGGGATGGGCCATGATCTCGGAAGGTCTTTCTCGGCTCTATAAGCTGGCTACGGATGCCGCCCAAGGGATTATCGACCTCGCCAATGCGATTGCAGAGCTACCCGGAAAGATCAAAGCGGCAATCCTCGGCATGTCGCAACTGCCGGGCGACTACAATAGCAGAGGCCCCCTCGGGCGACATGATGACGGAAGCCGTTACGGACCCGATGGAGCTCGAATCCCGCCCATCCCCGGCAAGCAATCGAACCTCACCATCCACAACCACACCTATCTCGACGGCAGGCAGGTGGCGTATTCGGTCGAACGGCATCTCGTCGACCATCACCAGTACCCGACCAGGGCGCCGGGCGGCGACGGGTTCGCCATGCCGGCGTACGGGTGATCGGATCTACGCCGACTGCCGGATTATCAGCACGCCGTGGCTCGCCACAACGAGGTGCCCCCACATCCGTCGAACGGCTACTATGTTTAGACAGGTGTTCGGTTCGCGCAACGTTTGCCGGTGTCCGCTTAGGTGCGGAAGAAGCCGGTAGAGGTAGCGGCGCGCGCGATTTCAATGCCCGCGTGCGCATCACGCCTTCCTCAGCCTCACGCCCGCGCCTTCGCCATTCTCCGGAACGAAGATGACGCCGGCCTCTTCGAGGGCGCGCTGAACCGCGGCGACGTTAGGGGCTGTCATATTGACGATGCCATCGATGAGTTCTGCTCGCCGTATCGTCGCGACTCCGACACCAGAGGCTTTGGCTAGGTCATCGGCCGTCCATCGGATTAATGCCCTGGCTGCTCGGATTTGAGACCCGGTGATATTCGGCATATCAAACGATCTTCCATTGACATGATGCGCATCGAATGATAGCCCTCATATCACACGATGGTTGAGAGATCAAAGGAGATCCCCAGATGACCACCGTCCCGCTCGCCACTCTCTTCCGCTCCGCCGCCCTTCGCGAGGCCTTCGCCAAAGGCGCCGCGGACGCCATGGACGCCTTCCTCGTTCCGGTGGGCATCACCCCGCGGAAGCCGCTCTCGACCGCCGTGGAGGCCCGCAGGCCTCGCCCCGTGCTCGCCGGTGGCGCCGCCGCCGTCCGTAATCTCGAACTCGCGTGAGGTGCTTCGATGACGAACCGTGAGGACTTGCGATCCTATTCGCTTTCTCACCACGGGCGCTCGATCACGATCGACGTCGACCGGCTGCGGTCATACTCGATCGGTGAACTTGCGGCGCTCTCCGATGCGATGTTTGCGGCGGGCGATGCCCTCGCCGGCTTCTATCACCACGCCGGGCTGAACTTACCGATCGACGATCCGCGCCTTGCGGCTATCGGCGTTACCGATTGGACGCCGGCCGGCAAGTTCTTCGACGAGGTGGTCTCATGGACCGGATGCCTCCGCGATCTCGCCATCACGGCGCTCCGCGAGAAGGTGCCGCGCGATCAGTTGGAAGCGAAGACCAAGGGCTTCGCCGTCATGCGCTACCTCGGCTCGCTCGAGGACGATGAGGAGGAGGTGATCCACGTCGTCGCCGAGATGGCCCAGGCGATGCGAGATTTCGACGCCACCGAACGGCAGACACGGCAGACTTTGAACAGGGAGATCGCCAGATGACCCACGCCAACACCGCTACCGGCGGGCCGCCGGAAATCCGGGATTTCGAACTCGGCAGGCTCTTCAAGGCCGCGTCCGGGATGGAAGACCCGATCGCCACGTTGCGGGATCTTCTGCGGGCGATCTTCGCCGTCGTGAACGGCGATGGTGCCATGCCCGACGAGCGCGACGTTCTTGCCGTGATGTGCCTGACTCGGCTCTGCGAGCGCACCATCAACGAAATCGAGGGCGCGCGCGGCGAACTCTTCGAAGGGCTGCACCCCTACGCCTATGGCCCTGAGGTCCCGGAAGAGAACGCCGGGGGTACCCCGTAGACCCTTGGCGTCCATCAATTCCGCTGTATATTCGAACCATTCATATCAGCGTGGTTGATGCGAAAGGCGGTGTCCGATGGCAGAGAACGCGCGTTCCGCTCACGAAGTCTGCGCCGACCTCGGGATCGAGATCATTCGGCCCGGCCGGCGCACCGCGGCCGACGTCCTGCAGACTTGCGCCGAGCGAAGAATCGAAAAGATGCTCATCGAGCACGGCGAAGGGCACGTCATCTTCACGCTGCGGACCATCGCCGAGACGGAAGGAAACTCCGGTGAGCTGGTCGCCTTCACGATCGAGGCCGTCTCGCGGCTCGTGCGAGATCATCCTCGTTGGACAGACCTCGGGACCAAATGGCTCGAAGCATTCGACAAGATCGACCTTCCGGCGATCCGCAACCTGTGCCGACAGAACCGCGCGATCGTGCCCATGGCAGACGGGATAACCACGCTCGTGTTCGATCGACTCCTCGACCTCCTCGGCGATCCCTCACCCCCAGGGAAGTGCAAGGGACGGGGGAAGCCCCGCGGGCGTCGGAAGATACCGGCGACGGTGGAAGCTGCCTCTATGGCCCTCTGAGATCCACAACGAGGCCGGTGGCTTCGGGTGGCGCGGCGGCCGGGAGGCTTGGCGGCCTCCCGGCCAACCTCTCGGTCACGCCGAGATGTGGCCGACGCGCTTTTTGGGGAAGGGGATTCGTCGACCCAATTGGAAGCGCCATCCTCGCGGCACGGCCGGGGAAGGGCAACCCCTGGAACTCGGGCGAGCGGTACTTCGCGTAGGCAAGGGCGATCTGCCAGTGGGCGAAGGTTACGCCGCCGATGCCGCGGCCGCCACGTTTTGCTTGGACCCCAGAATTTCCGGGTTCCATGAGATCGAGAGCGTCAACGAAGCGACGAGCATCCGCGGAACCAAGCCAGTTGGATGGCTGGCGGGCCGGATCTGAGCCGTGGGACTTCCACATGTCGGTGAGCGAGAGCATGTCGCCGCGGTCGTGGATCGCAGCGCCTGAGGTGGGAGTTTCCACGACGCCAACGTTACCCGTGGCGTTACCCCGGAGACAGAATCCAGCCACCGCAGCAAAGTCAAGGCGAGGATGACATTGATTTAAAACGATAATTTGGCGACCCCGGCACGATTCGAACGTGCGACCAACAGCTTAGAAGGCTGTCGCTCTATCCCCTGAGCTACGGGGCCG
>ERZ1645187.1259-NODE-1259-length-23605-cov-15.702930_pt1 | contig 23605 bp, 13 predicted proteins | sample MGYA00575352_ERZ1645187 | MGnify/ENA primary metagenome ERZ1645187 (study PRJEB40837, sample SAMN11349314) | freshwater sediment metagenome | isolation source: river sediment | host: Sediment | place: India: Wazaribad , New Delhi | collected 2017-02-21 ...
GGATTTGTTTCCGACTCGGCCATTGCGCGCACCACATTGCTCACCCTTTTCTGCATTTCGGGATTGGCACGTTGCACGGCATTCAGCTCGATTGCATTGCTGAACTGTCCGGTGTCAACACTTGAAACAGCGCCGCCACCCATGCCGATGCGGTAGTTGTCGCCACCGAGAACAATAACTTTGTCGCCTTTTTGAGGACTTTCTTTTTGGCAGTCCTCTTTTTTGGCAAATCCAACACCGCCTGCCAGCATGATCACTTTGTCATATCCAAAATGTGTATCTTCCTGGTGTTCAAACGTAAGCACGCTACCGTTGATGAGTGGCTGACCAAACTTATTGCCAAAATCAGATGCCCCGTTTGAGGCTTTTATAAGAATGGATTCGGGCGACTGATACAGCCATGGTCTTGCCGGGTTTTTCTGTTCCCAGGGCCGGTTGTCCTGACTTCTTGAGTAGGAGGTCATATAAACGGCAGTGCCGATAAGGGGAAGGCTCCCTTTTCCGCCCGCCATCCTGTCGCGGATTTCGCCCCCGGTGCCTGTGGCAGCTCCGTTAAAGGGCTCAACAGTAGTGGGAAAATTATGTGTTTCGGCCTTAAGTGCGATGACGGTGTTGATATCTTTTACTTCGAAAAAGTCGGCCTTTTGGGGGTTTGCCGGTGCAAATTGTTCAGCAACAGGTCCCTCGATAAATGCTACATTGTCTTTGTAGGCCGAAATAAGTCTGTTTGGATGCGTTGCTGCAGTTTTTTTGATCATCCCAAACAGCGTTTCGGGCATGGTCTTGTTGTCAATGATAAAAGTACCATTGAAAATTTTGTGTCTGCAATGTTCGGAGTTTACCTGCGCAAACCCGTACACCTCGCTGTCAGTGAGCTTTCGTCCAAGGCTTTGACTGATGTTTTCGAGGTACTCAATTTCGTCAGGACTCAGGGCCAGACCGTTTTGGCTGTTGTAGGCAGCCAGATCATCAACATAAGCAACGGCTTCGGGTTGTGTTTTAATTTCGAAAAGATGCTGGTCAAGTGTATGATAAACAGACTGCAGCATGGGGTCGAAATGCGCTGTATCTTTTGCAGCCGGAAAATATTGCTCAATTCGTTTTATACCGGCAATACCCATGTTTTGGGTAATTTCGACAGCATTTGTGCTCCAGGGAGTTATCATTTCCTTGCGCGGACCAACAAAGCTGCCTTTGATTGATTTTTCGGGCAGGAGGGGACTGTTGCTGAAGAGCCAGACAAGCCGGGCAATTATTTCATTGTCTTGTTTCTGGCTGGTTTCCAGTGCTATGACTACGTTTTCCGGGTTCTTAAAGAAGAGTATCATACCGCATTTCTTTGGGTGAATTCCGACGGGGAAGTCGCGACAAAGATAGAAAATGAAGTTTTACGGCTGCCTGTTTTTTTGGTTTTCAGTGGTTTTTGCTTTTACTGATTGGTAATCAGTATCATAGAAATAGAGTACGACAACAAGGCGGTTTCCGTGCTTTTTTGTAAGTGAAATTGTCTATGCATATTGCACAACAAGTTAGCCGGTATGTGTGCGTTGATGAAAAGTGATGAGTGATGCATAATGCGTGATGAGTTGTGGTTTGTGTGGTTGCCTGAATAGCGTTGACCGTTTTTGAGCGAGATCGTTGATCAGAGAACAGAGGTAAGAGAACAGAAGTTAGCTGTCACAGAACTGTCTAATGATAGAATTTTCTTGCTAACGTCAGAATCACATTTTTTCGCGTTCGAGCGGCTTTGCGTGAGATGATTAAAAGTCAGAATGAAATGCTTTACAGTTTTTTATCAATAAACTGCGGAATTTAGGAACCATCGGGATGCGTGCCAAAAAACAGCATAAAGATTTACGAAATGTTTTACTAAAACAATTTCATATTCAGGCGTTTACAAATTCTACACCAAGTTTTGGGTGGCGCATTGCTGAAATAAAAAAAAACAGACGAACACTCCTGAAGATTGTCCGTCTGTTTTTTTTGTGGTAGCTCAAAAGCTGTTATTCCACGATAAGCTTTGTAAGCTGGGTGTGGTTTTGCTGGCGGATGCTGAGCAGGTAAATGCCTTTGTTCAGTTGATCAACCGGCAGGCTGTGTTGCCCGGCCTGCAAGGTTTCGGTAAAAACAACACGGCCTGATAAATCTGTGATGCTAACCGCGGCTTGCTGTGGGCTGGTGAAGTTTACGAAGCTGCCTGTTGGGTTCGGATAAACACTGATCATTTCAGCCATGTTTTCGGGGCTTCCCACGCTGCTGATGCCATAAACCAACACATCGTCAACCTGCCATGTTGCAGCTGCTTCGGTTGTTGAGGTGTATTTGAAGGCAACATACCAGGTTGTGCCGCCGCTTTCGGACAAGAGCACATCACCCGATTGAACCCATGTCCAGGTGCCGGCCGACCAGTCAGCCTGATCGGTTATATCTGTCCAGCTTGCGCTGTTAGGGTTGCCTGTGCCTGTATAATTGGTGCTTTTCATCAATTGAAGGGCGTTGCCATCATAGTTTCTAGCCGAGCGGAATTTCAGGGTCACATCAATTACTGTTGCCGGCACAACCAAAGCGGGACTGATGAGCCAGTCTTCATTGGCAACAGCGCCTCCGGAATAGCCCGACATGCGCGCATAATCTTCGTTGTTGAAGTTGTAATAGGTCCATTCCTGTTCGCCCGCAACGCTGTATGCATCCATCACGCCAAGGTCGGCATCAAAGGTTTCGTGCAGCAGGAGAACATAATTGTTTGAATGAATGGTTGATGATGGGATTGTTCCATCGGTTTTATAATCTATATCACTTCCGGAGTTTGTATAGGGAAATATCTGGAAGGAATAGATCAGGCCCGGCTCGAGGGTTTCGAAAACGTGTCCGCCTTTGCCATAGGCAACATTCCAGGCAATATAGCCTTCGCTGATATCGAGGTTGTTAGCAACAGGACTTCCGTCGGCCGGAATTTCACTCGTGTTTTTTGGCGTTGCAACAGTTGCATAAATCAGGTAAGCATCAGGGAGTTGAGTGCCTGTGGCGTCGGTCCAGCTGAGGGAGGCACCGGTGCCGGTTGCTGTTGCAACAAAGGCGGTAGGGTAGTTGCTGGGCTCCGGTTTGATGACGATGTCGCCTGAAAAGGTGAAGTCGTCATAATAAACAGCGCCGCCATTGTTGCCATCCTGGTTGTAAACCCTCACTTCGAAACGAAAGCCGTTGGCATCAGCCGGTGCGGTGAGCACAGCGTTGAACTGCTGCCACTGGTCGCTGTTTTCGCTGTAAGTGGCCGGTCGCAGTGTAGCTTCATCGGCAGCGATCGTAGTTGTGCCGTTGAGCCAATACGACCAGATACGTGTTTTGGCAGCGTTGTCGTTGTCTAAAAACCAATATTGAATGGTGTAGGTTTGGCCTCCGGTGATTCCTGAGATTACTTGTTGAATTTTTTTGGTTGCCGAGGCTGAGGTGTGCTTTGCCGAGAAACTGCCCGAATGCTTGATGGTAGCTTCTTTGCTGGTGTTTTCGGCTATGGTCCAGCTCTCGGGCTGGGTGTCGCTTGTCCAGACTTCCATTCCGGGATTCTGCACAAAGTTCTGTGCCTTAATTGTTTGCGAGAAGGAGATTAAGGCGAGAATGAATAAGGTTAAGTAGATTTTTTTCATCTGCTGAAATATTTAAATTGTTCAAATGTTTTGTTGACAAAAATACAATGAATTGGATTACAATAAAAAAAGACGGTCATTTTTGACCGTCTTTTGATATATGATGTGGTGTTAAAGGCTTATTTTTTATCATCCACTTCTTCAAAGTCAACATCAGTAACTTCGTCATCCCCACCTTTTGGATTGCCGTTGCCGCCATTGTCGGTGCGAGGCGCTTCCTGGGCATTGCCTTGAGCCTGGGTGTTGTTATACATCTGCTCGCTTGCCGACTGCCAGATTCCGTTGAGTTTGTTCATTGCTGAATCAACTGCGGTGATATCCTGGTTTTTATGAGCGTTTTTGAGTTGCTCCAAAGCCTCTTCAATTTCAGCTTTCTTATCTGCAGGCAGCTTATCGCCATAATCCTTCAGTTGTTTCTCTGTTTGGAAGATCAGTCCGTCGGCGGCATTGAGTTTGTCAACCCTTTCGCGTTCTTTCTTGTCGGCTTCGGCATTGGCAGTGGCTTCATCCTTCATACGCTGAATTTCGGTATCGCTCAGGCCCGAAGAGGCTTCGATGCGGATGCTCTGCGATTTTCCTGTTGCTTTGTCTTTGGCCGAAACATGCAGAATGCCGTTGGAGTCAATATCAAAGGTCACTTCGATCTGCGGAACGCCACGTGGTGCCGGTGGGATGCCGTCGAGGTGGAAGCGGCCGATGCTCTTGTTTTGGCTGGCCATCGGACGTTCGCCCTGGATGATATGTATTTCCACCGAAGGTTGATTATCTGATGCTGTTGAGAACGTTTCTGATTTCTTGGTAGGGATGGTGGTGTTCGACTCGATGAGTTTTGTCATTACACCGCCAAGAGTTTCAATACCAAGTGACAGAGGTGTTACGTCGAGCAAAAGAACGTCTTTCACTTCGCCGGTCAGCACACCACCCTGTATGGCTGCGCCAATTGCTACAACTTCGTCAGGATTTACGCCTTTTGAGGGTTCTTTGCCAAAGAAATCCTTAACTATCTGCTGTATAGCGGGAATACGTGTTGAACCACCCACGAGAATCACATCATCAATGTCAGCGGCTGTAAGTCCTGCATCCTGTAGTGCTTTGCGGCAGGGCTCAATGGTTGCACGGATGAGGTGATCATTGAGTTGTTCAAATTTCGAACGGGTGAGTTTGCGCACAAGGTGTTTCGGCACGCCGTCAACAGGCATGATATAAGGCAGATTGATCTCGGTTTCTGTAGAGCTCGAGAGTTCAATTTTGGCTTTTTCGGCTGCTTCTTTCAGGCGCTGAAGAGCCATTGGGTCTCTTTTTAAATCAACACCTTCGTCTTTTTTAAACTCATCTGCAAGCCATTCGATAACGTTTTGGTCAAAATCATCACCGCCGAGGTGGGTGTTACCGTTGGTTGATTTTACTTCGAAAACACCATCGCCCATTTCGAGGATGGAGATGTCGAAAGTTCCACCACCAAGGTCATACACAGCTACTTTGATGTCGTTTCTTTTTTTGTCGAGACCATAAGCCAGCGCTGCTGCCGTGGGCTCGTTGATAATACGTTTCACCTTGAGACCTGCAATTTCGCCGGCTTCCTTGGTTGCCTGACGTTGCGAATCGCTGAAGTAGGCAGGAACAGTGATAACAGCTTCGGTAACAGTTTGTCCGAGATAATCTTCGGCTGTCTTTTTCATCTTCTGAAGCACGATGGCCGAAATTTCCTGTGGGGTATAAAGACGGTCTTCGATCTGAACACGTGGTGTGTTGTTGTCGCCTTTTACAACTTTGTAAGGTACACGGTCTTTTTCTGCCGTAACACGGTCGAAGGTTTCGCCCATAAACCGCTTGATAGAAAAGATTGTTTTTGTTGGGTTTGTAATGGCCTGACGTTTTGCAGGATCACCCACTTTGCGCTCGCCGTTGTCGGCAAATGCTACGATAGATGGTGTTGTGCGACGGCCTTCGCTGTTGGGAATAACAACCGGCTCGTTACCTTCCATAACTGAAACGCATGAGTTGGTGGTTCCCAGGTCAATTCCAATAATTTTTCCCATTATTTTTTCCTCCTTAAAACTATTAATATTTTTGATTTTCAATTTATTGTTTCTGTATCCGACAAGTTTTATGCCATGCAGTCCAGCAAACGCTTTTCATTTCTAATTAAGACCGGGTAATGCGGGTAATCATGTAATGAATTTATTTAATATGTTGAATAACAGAGTTATAAGTTATAACGGCTGTTTTATTCAGCAGCAAATATTTTCTGCCAAAACGACAGTTTGACATAAAAGCCTGTCTGTCAAATCTGTCTTTTTCAGGTATCATGTTTTCGGTTTTGACTATGTAAATGCCGCAGACAAAGAATAATACTTGACTTTTTTCATTAAAACGCTAAATTTGATAAAACAATTATCTCTGACCAAAACCAAATTGCATCTGTGAGCGGACAGGTGAGGGTTGAGAACTACATCAAAACTGCTGCAAACGGCACCGAAGCCAATCAGTTAAAAGCAGTCATTATTCCATGGGACAACGTGGAAGGTGTAATCCACCGGGTTGGCGGCTCCATGTTCAACACAGTTCAGAATGGCTTTGTTGGCACCTCGGATGTTGTTGACCTTAGCATCCGTTTTTCACATCCCCTGCACCCCGATTCTGTTGACAGTCCACCGTTTAATCCATTCCTGATCAGACAAATGAATCGGAATCACGAGATACATCTGGTGGATCAGCTGCCCACCTCGCTCATGGATATATCCTTGTTTGGCACGGTGGACGATGCTTCGCAGCCGGCAGCCGGAAAATACTACCGAACCTCCTCAAATCTCACATGGGGTATTCACCTTCCTGAGGTTTTTGACTATCCTGTTGAACATGCCGAAGTCACCGAGACGCATCTGAAATTTTCAAGTTGGGCCGAGTCGAACGGAGCTAACCCGAACGATTGGTATAAAAACAAAAGCGGATACCGAAACAACGCGAGAATCTACAGCAAGTAGAAAATCTTTCAAAGAAAATCTGCCAGTTTTCCGGATTTTTTCACACGAACACCTTTTGTTGTTTCGTGCAGCACGCAGGCCTCATTGTAGAGGTCGTGCTCCAGAAAGAGAATGTAGTCATGCTGCAGCGCCTCCTGGTAGAATCTTTCCTTGTCGAGGAGCGTATCGAGCGGACGTGTGTCGTAAGCCATGATCCAGGGCATGGGAATATGTGCGGCAGAGGGCATCAGGTCGGCCATAAACACAACAGTTTTGCCGTAGTAACTGATATGAGGAATCAGCTGGCCTTCGGTGTGCCCGTTATACAACTTAAATGTAATACCGGGAATATATTCTCCTTCCTGCTCAATGAGCTGCAGATGTCCGCTTTCCTGAATAGGCAGTATGTTCTCTTTCAGGTAGGAGGCTTCTTCACGACGATTGGGTTGAGTGGCCCATTCAAACTGTTGCCTGCTCGTCCAGTAGGTTGCGTTGGGGAAGGCGAGCTCAAAGCCGGTTTTATCTGAGTTCCACTTGATGCTTCCGCCACAATGGTCAAAGTGCATATGGGTGATCACCATATCTGTGATGTCATCGGGTTGAAATCCCAATGCGGCAAGCGATTTTTCGAGGCTGGCATCGCCGTTGAGGTAATAATGACTCAGCCACTTTTCATCCTGTTTGTTGCCAATTCCATTGTCAATTAATATTTTACGGTCGCCATCCACCACAAGAAGACAACGCATGGCCCAGTTGCACAAATTGTTTTCATCGCAGGGATAAACCTTTTGCCAGAGCACTTTGGGCACCACACCAAACATGGCGCCACCATCTAATTTCAGGTTTCCGGTTTCGATAGGGTAGAGTTTCATATTCGTCGTTTATTGTTTTCGATTTTTGTAATTCCGCCAAAAATAAGCTGAAAATCTTTCGGCTGTAACAATGTTTTCTGCAACAACACAAGCTTTGCCGTATTATTTTCGTTATATTTCAAAACAAGAAGGCTTTCTGATTGTTCATTCTGCAAGCTTTAAAAGCAATTTCAATCATTGTATGTTAATAAATCATCAATAACGCACGCACTGAAGCATATAATGTGACTAATCTGTCAGGGCGTTGTCATTACGATCCAAAAAACAATTCATTTATACAATCATAAAGATTTTCATGCAGCGGATACTTCTCTTCTTAATAATATTGTTTCAGGTGGTTTCATTACAGGCCAATCTGCCAACCGACGAAAACGCCGAAAGGCGAACTGTGACAATATCAGGTTATATCAAAGATATTGAAACAGGCGAAACCCTTTTGGGAGCAACGGTCTTCACAAATCCCGGCCGTTTTGGGACGGCTTCGAATGCCTATGGTTTTTATTCATTACGACTCGAACCGGGAACATATACCATCACATGGTCGTATATCGGTTACGAACCCTTGAATTTGTTGGTTCAGCTTCGAAGAGACACAACATTATCGGTGTCATTGCATCCTGAAAATATGCAGCTCGGTGAGGTGGTTGTGAAAAGTGAGCGGTTCAACGCGGATATTGCCAAAGCGCAAATGAGTGTTAGCAAGCTGGATATCAAACAGGTGAAACAAATTCCGGCTTTCATGGGCGAAGTTGATATCATCAAAGCGATACAGCTTTTGCCCGGAGTTCAGGCCACCAGCGAGGGTGGCTCCGGCTTTAGTGTCAGGGGCGGCGGCCCCGATCAAAACCTGATTATGCTCGACGAGGCGGTGGTTTACAACCCGTCGCATCTATTGGGTTTTTTCTCGGTTTTCAACAACGATGCAGTCAAAAGTCTCGAATTGTACAAAGGCGATATACCTGCGCGCTATGGCGGAAGGCTGTCTTCGGTGCTCGATGTGAGGATGAACGATGGCAATGCCACCTCTTATCACGGGCAGGGTGGTGTTGGAACGATTTCGAGCCGGCTCACGGTGGAAGGCCCGATCCAGAAAAACAAATCGAGCTTTATTCTTGCAGGCCGGCGCACCTATGCCGATCTTTTTCTGGCACTTTCGAGCGACGAAAACATCAAAAACAACACCTTGTATTTCTATGATTTAAATCTGAAAGCCAACTACATTCTTGACGATAAAAACAGGTTTTTTGTGACTGTCTATAACGGAAAAGACGTTTTTGGCAACGATTTTTTCAATCTCGGATGGGGCAACACAACAGCCACAGTCAGGTGGAACCATTTGTTTAGCAAGGCTTTGTTCAGTAACTTCTCATTTATTTATTCTCGGTTCAACTACCAATTGGGCGTACCCGAGGGTCGTCCGAATGCATTTGACTGGCAAGCCGACATGCAGGATTTAAGCATAAAAGCCGATTTGACATGGTTTGCAAATGACAAGATGAGTCTGCGGTTTGGTGGTCAGGTGACCAACCACCGTTTTCAACCGGGAGAAGCGGGAGGAGTGGGAGAGCAAACCCCTTTCAACACTTTGAAAATGCCGGTCGGACATGCATTGGAAGCAGCTGTGTATGTGAGCAGCGAGCATAAAGTAAGTCAGCGGCTGACTGTTGATTACGGTTTGCGATTCAGTCTGTTCAGTAATTACGGTCCGGCAACCGTGTTTGCTTTTGATGAAAACTTCATGAAATACGATTCTGCAATCTATTCAAAGAATGATTTTTATAACACCTACACAGCTTTTGAGCCAAGGATCAGTGCCGCCTATGCAATCAATGAATACACAAGCATCAAGGCAGCCTATACACGCAACGTTCAGTATATACATCTGGCACAAAATTCGACAGGTGGCACTCCGCTCGACATTTGGTTTCCATCAAGCCCAAATGTGAAACCCCAGAAAGGCGATCAGTTTTCGGCAGGCGTTTTCCACAATATCGCGAAGTATAAGGTTGAAACCTCGCTCGAAGCCTTCTATAAAATTAACCACAATGCAATTGATTTTAAGGATTTTGCTGAGTTATTGCTCAACGAATACCTCGAAGGTGAGCTGCGTTTCGGAGAAGCCAGATCCTACGGGCTTGAAGCACTCGTAAGGCTGACAGAAGGAAAACTGACAGGCTGGGTGGGCTACACATGGTCGCGAACCCTGAGGGAAATTCCGGAAATAAACAAAGGAATGGTGTATCCTGCTGCCTACGACCGGCCACACGACATATCCGTTGTGGCAAGCTATCAGGTCAACAACAACTTCAGCTTTGGTGCCAACTGGGTTTATTCGACAGGGGCGCCGGTTACGTTTCCAACCGGAAGGTTTGTTATTGGAAACACCATAGCACCGGTTTATTCTGCCCGAAACGCTTACCGTCTGCCTGATTACCACCGCCTTGATGTTTCGGTCACCTATGTGCCGACAGCAAAAAACAAGCGCAAATGGAGCGGTGAATGGAATCTGTCGGTTTATAATGCCTATTACCGCAAGAACCCCTGGGTTATCAACTTTGTGAACGATCCGGCAACACCAAATGTGACCTATGCCGAGATGACCTACCTTTTTGGCATTGTGCCGGCTTTAACCTATAATTTTAAATTTTAGAATGAAAAATAGCAGATTCTTTCAGTTACTCATGGTTTTGGCAGGACTTGCAGCTTGCACCGAACGCTACGACATTGAACTCGATTCGTCCTATACCCGGCTTGTTGTTGATGGCAAAGTGACGTCGGACAGCCTCCAACATACGCTTAGGCTGACCACCTCGACAAGCTATTTCTACAACGAAGAACCGCCGGCAGTAACGGGAGCCGCTGTTCGGCTTTACGACGGCGAAGAAAGCATACCTTATGTTGAGGATGCGCAACGCCCCGGTTATTATCATGCTGCTGAGGCTTTTGCCGGAAAAGCCGGTCGGCTGTACCGCATCGAAATTGAGTTGGCTGCTCCTGTCGGCGATTTTTCATCCTACGAGGCATCGAGTTTGATGCCATTGACCTTTGGCAGAATTGACAGCATTACCTTGAAGTATGAACCATCATTTGATTTTTATTTGCTTAACCTTTTCGCAACAGATCCGGCTACAACAGATTTTTACAAATTTGATGCCTATGTAAACGGGAAAATCCTAACCGACACTGCTTCAAGGGCCCTGGTGGCCGACGATAAATTTTTCAATGGCAACAATACCAACGGATTGCCGGTGATGTTTTTCAGGGGCGATGAAATAAAACCGGGCGACACCATCACCTTGCAGCTGGCAGCAATCACTGAAGACTACTACCGTTTCTTTCTTGAACTTCAAACAGGATCAGGTTCGTCAAATCCGTTGTTTTCAGGTCCTGCTGCCAATATCAGAACGAATGTTTCAAACGGAGCACTGGGGTATTTTGCTGCCGCGCGATTGGCACGAGCCTCACTGATTGTGCCTCAAAACTGATAAAGTTAGACTTTATAGTTTGCAAGGCGCTCATGCTGTATGGGAGGTTTACTGAACGATCTGTCAGCGTACTTCCGGAGTTTTAACTAACAGCCACAAGCAGGTTTGAGCAAAGTTGTCAAGTTTTTGCGGGCATTTTACGGTTTTAAACATCATTTTTTCGTCAGTCTTGCCGATTAAAGCTCCCGAACTCCTATTTTTGCTGCAAAACCTCCTTTTATGAAATGGAAAGGCAATGTGCCACATACGTATGTGATCGTTTTTTCAATCATCCTTTTTGCAGCGGCTTTAACATGGTTTATCCCGCCGGGTAAATATGTCAAATCAACAGCAGTGGTTGATGGCAAAGAGCAGACCACCATGACCTTTTATTATAAAGATCAATTGCCTGCCACCGAGGCTGCAGTTTTTAAAAGCCAGCCACAGACATGGCAGGTATTTTCGGCTTTGTTCAAAGGCTTTGTCAAACAAAGTGCCATCATCATTTTTACGCTCATGATCGGTGGTGCATTTTGGGTAATGAACACCAGCAAGGCCATTGACGTAGGAATCTTTGATTTCCTGAAGTTCACAAAGCGGCTCGAGCATCTCTCTATTGTCCGGAAATTGGGCGTTGACAATATTATCATGGTGATGATCATGACCATGTTTAGCTTTTTTGGTGCTGTATTTGGAATGAGTGAGGAAACAATCGCTTTTACGATCATCCTCATACCATTAGCCATTTCAATGGGCTACGATTCAATTGTTGGCGTAGGGCTTGTTTACGTGGCAGCTCATCTGGGTTTTTCCGGTGCTATATTAAATCCTTTTACGATTGGTATTGCCCAGGGTTTGGCTAATATTCCGTTGTTTTCGGGCATTGAATACAGAATGTTTAGCTGGGTGATTATTAACCTGGTAGGTTTTGCTTTTGTACTTCGGTATGCACACCGCGTGAAACGAAATCCGAGGTCATCCATCATGTATGAAGAAGATGCGTATTGGCGCAAAAATCACAGCGCCGGGCCAGAGGATGTTACCTATTATACCCCGAAGTCAGCGTGGATGGTGTTTTTGGCTATAGCCGCGGCCTTGATAGCTTTCAGCTGGTTCTATCCGCAAACAACAATAAAATTGGGCAATGCCACCCTCACCTTTTGGATCAATCCCGTTTTGACGTTTCTATTTATTCTTTCAGGAATTTTGAGCCTTCGTAAATCAGTACATTATTTCATCCTGCTTCTTCTGACTTACACTATAGTCTATCTTATTGTTGGCGTGATGGGTTATGAGTGGTATGTGATGGAGATTGCCACGCTTTTCATGGTGCTTGGTGTAGCAAGCGGGGCTGCCATCAACAAGAGTGCGAGCGATATAGCAAAACTTTTTGTTGAAGGTGTAAAGGATATTTTGTCGGCTGCAATTGTCATCGGATTGGCTGCCGGAATCATTGTTACACTCGAAGAAGGTGGTGTCATTGATACGATTCTCTACGGCCTTTCGATGGCGATGGGCAATTTTGGCGAAATTGCATCAGTCGGCACGATGTATCTGATTCAAACTGTCATCAACATTGCCATTCCGTCAGGCTCGGCCAAAGCAGCCATAACAATGCCAATAATGGCTCCCTTCAGCGATCTGATCGGTGTTTCGCGACAAGCCACCGTGATGGCTTTTCAGTTTGGCGATGGCTTCACCAATATGATAACCCCAACCTCAGGCGTTTTGATTGCTGTGCTCGGTGTTGCCAGAATCCCTTATGAGAAATGGGTAAAATGGGTTTGGCCGATGATTTTAATCCTGATTGTGCTCGGTTTTCTATTGTTGATCCCCACAGTCACAATGCAGTTGAACGGTTTTTAACACCAAAGCAGCTCGACATATATCATAAAACTAAAACTTGTTTTGTGCCGGCTTTCTTGTTATTTTTGGTAGAATTTTTATTGTAAAAAAACCAACGGCATCAGAAAATGAAATTGAAGCCATATCAATATCCTGCCATCCTTGTTTTTGTACTGATCTTTTCATTAAAAGTCGGTGCGTTGTTTGGTGCAGACCTCGACGAATACAATCATCTTCGTTTTCATTCGCTTACAACCCAACAAGGCCTGAGCCGCGCGCTTGTAAAAGCGCTCGAGATGGACGAATACGGCATGTTGTGGATTGCTACCGAAAATGGCCTGAACCGTTACGACGGCTATACTTTCGAAGTGTTCCGCCACCAAAACAATGACGCAACAAGTCTTCCCGATAACAATGTAATCTCACTGACGTATGTTGCCGGAAAGGGATTGTATGCCGGCATGAAAAGCGGATTGCTGACAAGATACGATTTCATACACCACCGTTTTGAGACGGTGAGTCTGGGCGCAGAGCTTGACTCACTGTTTGCAAGAGCCGAACCCGATTTTTTACTCTTCGATGGTTTACAAACAATCTGGATCGCTTCAACCAACGGTCTTTTTGCATTGAATACCACAACCGGAAAAGCAGTGCATTTTAACACCGAAAACAGCGGGCTGCAATCCAATTATATCAAACATATACTCATTGATAAACAACATACGATGTGGCTGGCCACCGATGCCGGGCTGGCCCGGGTGGATGGCTTTGAGAATATGGAAAAGGCAGGTATAGTGAGTTTTCCGACTGAAGGGCTGCCGTCAAACTACGTTAAGCAATTAACCGAAGATCACAACGGAAACATCTGGGTGGGTGCTGATGGCGGCATTGCTCTGATTGATCGTGCCAGCGGAAATCCAATCCGCGTATTTAGCCATAACATCAATGATCTCAATAGTTTATCAAATAATTATGTCAAAGCGATTGCCACAGACAGCAAAGGCAAAATCTGGATTGGTCACGATTTGGGGCTTTCTATTTTTGATCCTGAAGATCAAAAGTTCGTCAATCACCAGGCCGGATACGAGGATGAGTACGGCATTGTTAACAATTATGTTAAATGCTTGCTGCTGGATGATCACGATATTATGTGGATTGGAACAGACCTTGGAATAAGTTATTACGATCCGATCAGAGAGCCGTTTCGTGCTTTTACACACCATCCGGGAAGATTGGATAAATTGAGCGGCAACCTCATTTATGCACTTTTTGCAGATGCTCCCGACAGCATCTGGCTTGCCACCAACAATGGTTTGAATCTCTGGAATCCCAAAGATAATGCAGTGAAACACTTTAAACATCAGCCCGACGATCCGACAAGTTTAGCCAGCAACATCGTTAGGGATGTGATGCGGGATGATGAAGGGACATTGTGGGTTGGAACCGACAACGGATTGTGCAAAATGGTGAAAACACCTAAAGGATATGGTTTCAAAAGGATTGGTGTTGACCCGAAAGACGGTAAAGGACTTAATAATATTTTTGTAGTTACAATCAGTCAGTGCACAGATCGCCGCATCTGGGTTGGAACATGGGGTGGAGGTGTCAACATTCTCGATACACGCACCGGACGCTTCGAATACCTTACGTCTGAAGCAGCTGATGAGGGTCACCACATTTCTAACAATCAGATAGCCAATATTTTTGAAGACTGCAAACAGCAGGTCTGGCTGCGCAGCGGAAATATTTATGACCTGCCGACACATACGATCAAACCTTTTCCTTTTCGCGATCAGATAAACAGCATTAATTTCTTTTTTGAAGACAGCAAAGGAAGAATTTGGATTGGTACTTCCTCCAACGGACTTGGATTTTATGAGCCCGGTGCTGCAGGATTTACCTGGCTTACGAAGCATCCTGTGCTTAGCGAAGGCGTTGTGGTAAGCATGCTCGAAGACCTTAAAGGCGACTTTTGGATTGGTGTTAACAAAAACCTGATACGTTTAAGTGGCGATTTGCAGAATGTATTTGTTTTTGACTCCGGCGATGGCCTTCAGCATGGTGACTATATCAACGAAGCGGCGATTGCCGACAACGAAGGAACAATGTATTTCGGGGGCAGCCGGGGTATCACATACTTCAAACCGGAAGAAATACTTTTAAACAAGCGCCCTATCAAAGTTTACCTGACGGGACTGCGCCTCTTCAATAAAGCCGTCATTCCTGGCAAAGACGTTCTACTCGATTCAACACTGATCAGCAAAAAGCGTCTGGTTTTGCCCTACAACCACCGTGAGCTTGTTTTTGAGTTCACCGGGATTAACTTCACAAACGCAGGCAAAAACAAATATGCTTTCAAGATAGAAGGCTTGCAAACAGAGTGGGTCTATACTGATGCAGAAAACCGGGAAGCTTCTTACTTTCAGATACCCCCCGGAAAATATTTCCTGCATGTGAAGGCCGCAAACAACAGCGGTGTTTGGAACGATGATCCGGCCACACTCGAAATCATCGTTACTCCTCCCTGGTATTATAACTGGTGGGTGCATTTGTTGGGTGTGGTGCTGTTGGTAATCCTGGTTTATTCGATCATTCTACTAAGAACCAGACAGTTGAAAAAACAAAAGCTTTTTCTTGAGCAGAAAGTTCGTCAACGCACCAATCAGCTCGCCATACAGAATGAGCAAATTGAGCATCAAAACAAACAGCTTGCCGAAGCCAGCAGGGCCAAATCGGAGTTTCTGGCCAATATGAGTCACGAAATCCGAACTCCCTTAAATGGTGTGATTGGATTCACTGACCTGGTGCTCAAAACTGAGCTCACGCCTGCCCAGAAAGAATACCTGCAAATTGTTACACAATCAGCCGAAAGCTTGTTGAATATCATCAATGATATCCTCGACTTTTCGAAAATCGAAGCAGGGAAGCTTGAATTGTTTATCGAAAAAGCAGATTTGCAGGAGATTGGCAATCAAGCTATTGACTTGATCACATTTCAGGCACAGCAGAAAGGACTTGAAATCCTCCTGCATATTCCGCCCCAACTGCCCAGGTTTGTTTGGACCGATATTGTGCGGATGAAACAGGTGCTCGTGAATTTATTGAGCAACGCAGTGAAATTCACCGAATTTGGAGAGGTGGAGCTTAAAATTGAAATAGTCAAAATGATTGACACCTCAACAGCATTGCTGCGATTCAGTGTACGCGACACAGGCATCGGTATTAATCCTGACAAGATGCATGTTATTTTTGAGGCCTTCACCCAGGAAGACAGCTCAACAACCAAACGTTTTGGAGGTACAGGGTTGGGTTTAACCATCTCGAACAAGTTGCTGTCAATGATGGGTTCGCGTCTGCAGCTGGAAAGCGAGCAGGGAAAAGGAAGTCTGTTTTTCTACGAGATACCGCTGCGCTTCGAAAACGGACAGAAAGGAGCTGGTGAGGAGATCGGAAGTGTGAAAAAAGTGCTGATCGTTGATGATAACTCGAATAACAGAAAGATACTCAAAGAAATGCTTCATCATATCGGCATCAAATCTGTTGAAGCAGATGGTGCTGAATCGGCTTTCAGTATCATGGCCGGCGAAAAAGGATTTGATGTCATTTTTATGGATTATCACATGCCTGGCATGGACGGACTCGATATCGTGAAAAAGATCAGAGAATCAAACAATCTGGTTTCTGATTCAACACATATCATTATGTGGCACAGCTCGATAGATGACCACACTTTTGTTACACGCTGCGAAAATCTTGGGGTTTCGAGAAGGATGGTAAAACCGGTGAAGCAGAAAAACCTGCATCAGGTGCTACGCAATCTGAACACCGGACTGAAAATAATTCCTCCAGCAGTCAAGCAGGAGCCGCGTGCATATGCTGATGCATTTGAGGTGCTTCTTGTCGAAGACAATCCGGTGAACCTGATGCTGGCCAAATCAATACTTCACAAAGTGTTGCCCAACTCAAAGCTTCATGAGGCTTATCACGGAGGCCATGCTGTTTCATTCTGTGAAGAAAATGTGCCTCACTTTATCTTTATGGACATTCAAATGCCTGTATTGAATGGCTATGAAGCAACAAAAGCCATTCGCGCGCTGCCCGGCTTTGCAAAAATACCCATCGTGGCCCTCACGGCCGGCAATGTGAAAGGCGAAAAAGAAAAATGTTTCGAGGTTGGCATGAACGACTTTGTTACCAAACCCGTGGTGGAGCAAACGATAACAGAAATTATTGAAAAATGGCTGCGTCCTGCCAAACTGATCAAAAAAGGCACTGAGAAACCGGCCGAGATTAAAAAAGAGGATGTTTTTTCGATGCAGTTGCTAAAACAGGATCTTGGCGACGACCCTGTATTTCTGCGGGAGTTTTTGCTCGTCTTGCAGGAAAGCCTTATTCACTCAAAGGCCGACCTGCGCGAACACCTTAAAAACCAAAACAAAGAGCTTCTGGTTGCTGCTGCTCATAAACTCAAAGGAACAGCTTTCTCTATCAACCTGAACACTTTGTCACAGCTGGCCTATCAACTCGAAAAAACCGACCAGATTGATAGTCCGCTCACACAACAGCTGGTAAAACAACTTGAAGACTACATCAATCTTTTGCTGCCACAGGTTGAGCAGGAGTTGAACAGCTACGAATAGCAAAATACGGGTTTATTGATCCTCACGTAGTTGCCCGGTCGGAATGGCAGCTTTTTGCATAATCCTGCCGATGGGATAGCGCATATATTGCTCATCCCACCAGGGTGTCTGGCTGTAAAACCAGTTCAATTGTAACCATTGGCTTTCAGCAAATGATTTGTCCGAGTTTTTCTTAGCCTCGTAGGTTTCACGGAGGCCGGGAATGCTGTCGAGCATTTTTCTTGCCAGGGGTTCCATCACATAAGTTTCGGCATATTCTTTTTGCTCAAAAACGATGTTGAAGTAGCCCCATTCCACAAGTGAACCGCTGGCTTCGGGTTCGAGCATCATTGCAATCAGGCGCGAAAGACGCTGATTCATCGGAACAACAAAACTTCCCCTGGGAAATGCCCGGGTTTGCTGTTTTGTTTCCACCCCGAGCCGTGCAAGCCTTTGGCGGCCTTCGTAGGAGGATTTTTGAAAATCAACCTCCTTAAAAAAATATATCTCACAGTCAATCAACGTACTTTCTTCAAGAGGATACATCTCCACACCATGTAGCAAGAGCTTGCCGATCACCTCCTGCCATGCGGCCGGAATAATATATGCAGCAGGCAGTTTGGTGCTTGCAACCGGTATGTTTTTATCAAACAGCGGCAGAATGTAATCCACAGGTTTTTTATTGTCATAAACAAACCAGTCGCCACCTGTCAGATCGCTCACCTTTTTATCATACGCAACCCCCTTGAATGTCACCATGCTGCTATCGGTCATATCAACCTGATACCTGAGCGCGAAGGGTTCTTCCCTGAAAGCATCTGATGCAGCAAACTGGTCAGCAGTTTTTATCAAATTTGATAATTGTATAGTGTTGCTGTTCAAAATTTTAAGACTCGACTCAATGATTTCGCGTGTAGATTTCACCCTCAGCTGATAGGGTTTGAGCATATGGGTCTCAACAAGCAGTCCGGGTCTGTTTCTCACAGCAGTATAGCCTTGCGAAAACATAGGCGAGGCCACACCCGACACCAAGCCACTGCGGGGATCGTGCCATTTCCTGAAACTCACATACGGAAACAAGGGAAAGCCTGCTTTGTCCATAAGCTTTTCAAGTTGTGGCAGATACACCTCATTTTGCCAGTTGGTGAGATCGTTGTCCATCTGTCCGCCAGTTTCAAGAGCATAAGTGATAACGTATTGATAGTCTGCTCCATCAGAGGTGTGCGTGTCAATAAAAAATTCGGGTTGCCACTTGTTGTACAACCCAAGCCAGGCTTGCATTTCGGGGGCTGCAGCTTTCAGATAATCTCTGTTTAAGTTGAGGTTTTGTGCTGTTGTGCGCCAACCCATTTCGGCCGGACCATTTTGATTGATCCTTCCATAAGCCCCGAATCGCTCGTGGCCATCAACATTAAATATGGGTATAAACAACAACGAAACATGCTCAAATAGGTCTTTTCCAATGCCATAAACCGCAACATCGCGCAGAAGCTGCAACATTGCATCTTTTCCCTCTGATTCGCCCGGATGAATGGCTGCCTGCACAAACAAGATGATTCGTCCTCTTTCGCGAATTTTTGCCGGCTCGGTAAATCCCTGCTTGTCATAAACAACAAACAACAGTGGCCTTCCTTCGGGACTGACACCAAACTCACCAACACTTATTTCGTTTGATAACGCATCCAAACGGTTGATAAATTTTACCGTTTCGTTGTAACGCGGTGTGGCCTTGAGCTCTGACTTTTCGTAATCTGTTTGCCAATCTGCGGTTTGGGCGAATGCTGGTGTAAAGCCAATAATGAAAAAAAGCAGGAGAAAAATGCGCATATAGTACATTTTGGAGGATGAGGTTATGTTTACGGGTTGATTGACTTAAGCCAGTTAAATGCTTTATCATAATCAAGGAAAACACGGCTGTGAACATGCCGGTTCACTGTAACATTTTCCCAAAACAAAGCAATTTCTTCCTGATTGCTTGCCACAACCAATGCCACTGCCTGAATGAAGTGCAACTTTTTTGCAACCATCTCGCCAAGCAGAAACGTTTCGGCTAACGAAAGGTTGTAGGTGAGCTGCCGTTCATCGCTTAAGACTTTTTTGCAACCGCTTTTTTTTGCTTCACTGAGAATGGATAAATTGAAATCTTCAACTTCTTTGAGGCTGCCGTCCTGTCCCTCACTCTGAACTACCAAAATTTCATCAACGATCTGTGTTGTGTAAGTCATTGCCATCGCTTGATTGTATTTAAGGTTATCTCAATTTTATTTACCGGAAGACGTATTGGGTCTGATTTGCTAAAAAACCGCCGGGTTTGGTCTAAACCATCAGCAGCAAACTTAATACAAATAGTACAAAAGCCAAAGGAGTAAAAAGTTTTCGGTCGAGTTTGGTAAAGGGATCTGCAGTTTCGCTCCTGAAAACGCCCATAAACCTGAAATCGCCGATGCCTCGTATCAGTAGCAAACTCGACAATCCGTAGATGAGGTTGCTGATCACATTATCTTCGTGCGATTGCATCAACTGGCTGGCGCGCATCCAAACGAGACCTGCTGAGAAGAGCAACAGAAAAGACTGTATGATAAAGAGTGTTTTAGCGATTTTTTCACAGTCTTTTTTCATGCATGGCAGCATGAAATGTGGCTTGAAGCGCCCGCTTAATAAAACGACCCATGAAAACAATGCTGCTGTTGTAAACAATGCAACAAGTAGCCAGGCAGCGTAAAGAATGTAGTTCATCGTATTGAAATTTAATTGTTTATTTTATTCCGAGACAGATGTCGAGTGCTTTTGCTTTCTCGATGAGCGAATGATCTTTAGGTACGAGATTGAGTTTTCCTGCTGTTTCTTTAAGCAACACCGAAGCCGTTTTGTTGTTGCGGTTCACTACCATGCGGCCAAACTTTTCTTCGGCTATAAGCTGAACGGCATGTGAACCGAAACGTGTGGCCAAAATCCTGTCCATAGCCGACGGACTTCCTCCCCGTTGCACATAGCCAAGTATGGTGGTGCGTGTTTCGATGCGAACACCTTCTTCAATCATTTTGGCCACCCAGGCAGCAGCCGATGTTTCGCCTTCGGGTTTTTGCAAGCCTTCGGCAACAACGACAATGGAGTAAGCTTTCTTTTTATAAACACGATCGAGCAGATACCTGTTCACGATTTTCGGGTCGTAACCTAATTCGGGTATCAGTATCACATCGCCGCCTCCGGCCATGCCTGCATAGAGGGTGAGCCAGCCGGCATGATGACCCATGAGCTCTATCACCATTATACGTTTGTGGGAGTTGGCTGTTGTGTGAAGCCGGTCAATGGCTTCGGTGGCAATCGTAACAGCCGAATCGAAGCCAAAAGTGAAGTCGGTTCCAAAAACATCATTGTCAATCGTTTTCGGGATTCCAATCACGTTGAGTCCTTCTTCGGCAAGCAATGCCGCGGTTTTTTGTGTTCCGTTTCCTCCAATGCAAACAAGACAATCGAGCCCCATCTCTTTGTAGTGTTTCTTGATGAGCTTCGGTTTGTTGGTGCCCGGCATACCACTTTTTTTAAAGGGCTTTTCGCGCGATGTGCCAAGAATTGTACCGCCCAAAGTCAGAATGCCTGATAATGAATCTTCTGTAAGTATTTCATAATCATTGTGAATCAATCCGGAAAAACCTGATGAGATGCCAATCACTTCCATATTATGGCTCACTATGGCTGTTTTGCCAACCCCTCTGATAGCGGCATTGATGCCCGGACAATCACCTCCTGCGGTTAAAATACCTATTCGTTTTCGTTTTGTCATGTAGCAAGGTCAAATCTGTTGTTGCAAATTAAACAAATATTGGCTTTGCCAAAGTATTAATTCTTTGAACTGCGGTCAGTATTTTGCCTTTTCTCGGACATGTTTCTTATTTTTGGATTTTTAATTCAAGTCCTTATGCGTTCAGTAAAACACCTTCCCCTGCATTGGCTGATTCTTCTTGGCATGGCTGCCGGCATCGTTTTTGGCATGTTGGCAGTGGTTTTTGGCTGGCACGGATTCACTGCCGACTGGATTCAGCCGCTCGGAACAATTTTCATCCGTTTGTTGAAGCTCATTGCCATTCCACTCATCATTGTTTCGCTCATCAATGGTGTTGCGGGTTTGAATGATGTGGCAAAGCTGTCGCGCATGGGTCTGAAAACAGTTGCTATGTATCTGATAACTACTGTTGTAGCCGTTAGTATTGGGCTCGTTGTTGTGAATATCATTCAGCCGGGTTCATATTTGTCCGAAACCAAGTCGGCCGAGTTCAGGGATAAATATGCAGCAGCAATAACAGATAAAGTTGTTGAAAAGCAAGGCCCTTTGCAGTTTCTTGTTGATTTGGTGCCCGAAAATATCGTCGGTGCCATGTCGTCAAACACCAATATGTTGCAGGTTATCTTTTTTGCATTGCTCTTCGGTATTGCACTAATCTCTTTGCCTTCTGAAAAAACGACTTCGGTCAAACAGCTCTTTGATTCGCTCAACGAAGTGATAATGAGTATGATACATTTAATAATGCGGACAGCCCCTTTGGGTGTATTTGCGCTTATTGCAGGATTGACCACACAGGTAGCCGGTGATAATCTGGGCGAAACCATGCAGCTTTTCGGAACACTCGGGATGTATTCCCTGTCGGTTGTAATTGGTTTGGTGCTGATGATTTTTGTTGTTTATCCGCTGTTGATAAAATTTTTATCGGGCAGGTCGCCACTTGCTTTTTTAAAAGCCATGATGCCTGCCCAGCTTTTAGCTTTTTCAACAAGTTCGAGTGCCGCAACCTTGCCATTGACGATGGAGTGTTGCGAAGAAAATCTTGGGTTGAAGAAAGAAGTCACGAGTTTTGTGCTTCCGCTTGGTGCTACGGTAAATATGGATGGCACAAGTCTTTATCAGGCTGTGGCTGCTGTTTTCTTAGCTCAGATTTATGGAATGGATTTAGGTTTGTCTGATCAGCTGACAATCATTCTGACGGCGACACTTGCTTCAATCGGATCGGCGGCTGTTCCCGGTGCAGGTCTGATTATGCTGGTAATCGTATTAAACTCGGTCGGTGTTCCCACCGAAGGGATTGCGCTTATCTTTGCCGTTGATCGCCCGCTTGATATGTTGCGTACGGTTGTTAATGTTACAGGTGATGCAGTGGTGGCTACTGTGGTTCAAAAAAAAAGTCGTTAAATTAAGTTTACCAATACATGAGAAAAATAGTTGTTTCTGTTTTTGTTTTATTCAATGCATTGTTATCCAATGCACAGCACCTTAATGTGCGTTTGGGAAATTTCTCCGGACCCAACGAGCCTTCCATCTGTATCAACCCGAAGAACACACATCAAATGATGGCCGGTTCCAACCTCAATTTCTGGTATTATTCCGAGGATGGCGGCTACACCTGGCTTTCAGATATTCTTCAATCTCCTGAGCATGGTGTTTGGGGCGATCCGGTCATCATTGCCGACACAGCCGGTGATTTTTACTTTTTTCACCTTGCCAATCCGGTGTCGGGAAACTGGATTGACCGTATTGTGTGTCAGAAGTTTGACAAGTTCTCAAAGACCTGGAGCCCCGGCACTTATACGGGCTTGAATGGCGCAAAAGCGCAGGATAAACACTGGGCTGTGGTTGATCCGGCAACCAATACAATTTATGTTACATGGACACAGTTTGATGTGTATGGCAGCAGCAATCCGCTCTATCAGAGCAATATCAGGTTCAGCAAGTCAACCGATGCAGGCCAAACCTGGTCCGATGCCATCAGCATCAACGAAATACCGGGCGATTGTGTTGACAGCGATAACACTGTTGAAGGTGCTGTGCCTGCCGTTGGACCCGAAGGAGAGCTGTATGTCGCATGGGGCGGGCCAGCCGGAATAGTTTTTGACCGCTCCTTCGATGGCGGAACAACCTGGCTCGATCAGGATATCCCGGTGACAGCACAGGTGGGCGGATGGGACATTGATATTCCCGGCATTGCCCGCTCCAACGGCATGCCTGTTACGGTTTGCGACCTCAGCAACAGCCCACGCAGAGGAACTATCTATATCAATTATTCCGATACGTCAAATGGTGAAAATGATACAGATATCTGGCTTGTCAAATCAAACGATAAGGGCGAAACCTGGTCGTTGCCCAAACGCGTCAATGGTGACGGGCCGGGCAAACATCAGTTTTTTACCTGGATGGCCATTGATCAA
>ERZ1645187.1260-NODE-1260-length-23558-cov-137.944007_pt1 | contig 23558 bp, 19 predicted proteins | sample MGYA00575352_ERZ1645187 | MGnify/ENA primary metagenome ERZ1645187 (study PRJEB40837, sample SAMN11349314) | freshwater sediment metagenome | isolation source: river sediment | host: Sediment | place: India: Wazaribad , New Delhi | collected 2017-02-21 ...
GTCTTCATCGTGGTGCAGGTGCCCTTGGGAACGAGCTTGAAGGAGGCGGGGTCGTAGTCGACCTTGGAGTGCCCCTTGCAGTCGTGGCTGCCGGCGGCACAGTCGTTCTGGCCCTTCAGCGACACGCCGAAACACTTCTCCTGCTCGGCGGCGGCGGCCGGGGTGGCGAGGACGGCGGCGCCGAGCGCGGCGGCGAGCGAGCCCAGGACGGCGAGGTTGACGGTACGGCGGTTCATGAGACGATCTCCTCGGTTCGATGGCGAGCCGATCGGTGCGGCTCGTATCGGACTTCGGTCGACGCGGTCGGATCGTTACGCCGCTCACGCACCAGTGATGGCGACGCCGCGGCGGATGACGTCGGCGTGAACGACGATCTCACCCCGTAACGAAGGCCGTGGCCGGCACGTAGGAACGCAAGAAGGGTCGCCGAACGCGATCGGAGACGACATGACGCGGGACGCCGCACGAGAAGCCGATTGGAGCGATTGGATGCGCGCCGCCCTCGACGGCGACGCCGCCGCCTATCGGCGTCTGCTCGACGCCCTGACGCCCGTGCTGCGTGCCGGGGCACGGCGCGGGCTGACTCGGGCCGGCGTGGGAACCGCCGACGTCGAAGACGTGGTGCAGGAGACGCTGCTCGCGCTGCATCTCAAGCGCCACACCTGGGATCGAGCACAGCCGCTGATGCCCTGGGTCGTCACCGTCGCACGGCACAAGCTCGTCGACGGCCTGCGTCGCCGGGGACGCCGGATCGAGCTGCCGGTCGGGGACTTCGAGGAGATCCTCGCGGCCCCCGAGGAGCGCGACCCGACCGAAGCCGGCGACGTCGATCGTCTGCTCGGCCGGCTGGCGCCGCGCCAACGCGACATCGTGCGCTCGATCACCGTCGAGGACCGATCGATCGCCGCGACCGCCGACCGCCTCGGCATGACCGAGGGAGCGGTGCGCGTCGCCCTGCATCGTGGATTGAAGGCGCTGGCGGCGTTTTCCGGGAGCATGACATGAAGACCGAAGACCTCATCGGCGCGCTGGTCGCCGACACCGCGACACCGACCCGGCCGCTCGGATCGACGATGGCGTTCGCCGCCCTCGTCGGCGTGATCTCGTCCGGCCTGCTCTTCTGGGGCGTCCTCGGACCGCGTCCCGACGTGGCGACGGCCATCGCCACGCCGCGCTTCCTCTTGAAGTTCGTGGAATGCGCCGGGCTCGCCGCCGCCGCCGGGACCTCGGCCTGGGCGGCGATGCGTCCGGCCGCCGATCGGCGTCTCGGCCGCGCCGGGCTCGCCGCCGCGGTGGCGATCGTCGTCGCCGGTGTGCTCGCCGAGGCCTTCGTCGTCCCCTCCGCCGACTGGGGCACCCGCCTCCTCGGCACGAACTGGCTCCACTGCCTGACGCTGGTTCCTCTGCTCGCCCTGCCGGCGTTCGCGGTTCTCGTCGCCGCCGCCCGCAACGGAGCCTCGACCGAACCCGGACGGACCGGCGCGATCCTCGGCATCGCCGCCGGCGCGATCGGGGCGTTCTTCTATGCGGCCAACTGCACCGACGACAGCCCGTTCTTCGTGGCCACCTGGTACACCCTCGCCATCGCCGCGACGGCGGTCCTGGGGGCGTTCATCGGTCGGCGAACGTTGGCTTGGTGACGGATCGGCATCGATCGCCGATCCGCGGCACGCCGGAAGCCACAGAGACCCTCACCTCACGGAGTTCGCCGGGGGAACCGCCTGCCCCGCCGTCCTGATGGCCATCAGATGCACGAGATCACGGCGGCGCGTCTCCAGAAGAGAGCCGGCCAGCCGTCGCAGTTCCGGATTGTGGCCGTTGCGACTCTCTTCCTCGGCGAGAACCAGAGTATCGCGATAACGCTCGATGAGTGCGTCGACGAACCGCTCGTCGAGGTCCCGCGCGCGGGCTTCGGCGATGTCGCGTGCGCGGACCCCTTCGTTCGTGAAGCCCAACCGTTGGGCATATCCGAAGACCTCGAAGACGACGACCGAACAGAACAGAACGGCCGGCAGGATTTTGTTGCGACCCATCGGATCCCCCCTGGCACCTCGGCGGCGGAACGAGACCATGCTACTTTGGTTCACGCGCTGCAAGTGGCCGCGGTCGATCGCTCGAGGGGCATTCCCACCGCACGAAGATTAGACCCGTTGCCGGGCGCTCCGATTTCGAAGTCCGGTGCCGCGGTATCGGCTTCGACCTCTCGGGAATGGGCAGGCTCCGAAGGCTCTCGGAATCCCGGGTCCTCACGCGTTCGAATTTCGTGAATGCGGTCACGGAGGCACCGCCGCCCACTGCCGGGAATGGACGAGGCGTGACGGCATGGGACCTCCCGATCCGTCACGGGACGTCTCGAAGCGATCGATGGTGGTTCGGAAATATCGACGGTCGGCCGCGGTCGACGAAAGGCCCGCCCATCGGCGCGGCCGCCCCCCGGACGCAAAAAACCCCGGCGAGGAGGCTTTCCCTCCCATCCGGGGCTTCCTGCGGTTCGCCTACCTCGATCGTTTCGCCCGCCAGTACATCCGTGGTCGACCCGAAGACCGAGGAGGCCTCCTGAGATCCTCGCCGCTCGCGGCGCCGATCTCCATGATGATCATTGAACACCCCTATCATGAAGAAAGTATGAACGCGGTGTGTGCCCGGTGTGTCTTCACGCCGAATGGCGCTCACGATCGTGCCCTCACGCCGAGAACCGCTCGCGATAGGCCTGTGGGCCGATGCCGAAGCGGCGCAGGAAGGCGCGTCTCAGCGTCTCCTCGCTGCCGAAGCCGCAGCGCGTCGCGATACGGGCGACGTGGCCGCCCTGCTCGAGCAATCGCCGAGCGCTCTCCAGCCGCAGTTCCTCCACCGCGCGCGCCGGCGTCCGCCCGGTCGTGCGCTGGTAGTGCCGCGAGAAGCTCCTGAGGCTCATCCCCGCCCGCTCGGCGAGATCGGCGAGCGCCAGCGGTCGATCGAGATGGGCGACGATCCAGGCATGGAGATCGTCGAACCGCCCTCCCCCCTCCTGCAGGTCGAGCGCCACCGAGAACTGCGATTGCCCGCCCGGCCGCTTGAGGAACACCACCAGCTGCCGCGCCACCGTGAGCGCGATCGCGCGGCCGAGATCGGCCTCGACCATCGCCAGAGCCAGATCGATCCCCGCCGTGACGCCCGCCGAGGTCCACACCTCGCCGTCGCGGACGAAGATCGGGTCCGCCTCCAGCCGCACCTTCGGGAACCGCCGGCGGAACTCGTCGCAGCGATGCCAGTGGGTCACCGCCCGCCGTCCGTCCAGGAGCCCCGCCTCGGCCATGAGAAACGCCCCGCTGCACACCGACGCCACCCGCCGCGCGACGTTCGCCCGCCCGCGCAGCCAGCCGACCAGCGCGCCGTCCTCGCAGGCCGCATAGACCCCCCAGCCACCCGAGACGATCAGCGTATCGAGGGGCGTTTCGGCCGCGGGCAGCGGCGCGGCGGCGAGGGCCAGCCCCGAGGAGGTGCGCACCATGCCGGCAGCGGCCACCACCAGCGGGTCGTAGGGCGCCGGCCGCCCGGCCATCCGCGCCTCGTCGTTGGCCGAAGCGAAGACCTGCAACGGCCCGGCGACGTCGAGGAGCTGGGCATCAGGGAAGGCGAGGATCTCGATGCGGCGCGGCATTTTGGCGTGATCCGAGGGATCATTGGCGATCGGGCCAGATCGTGACCGGCTAGGGTTCCCGCGTCAACCGGGAGTTTCCACATGACCCTCCACATCGGCTTCCTCGCCTTCCCCGGCATCCAGCAGCTCGACCTCACCGGCCCCTTCGAGATCTTCGCCTCGGCGCCGGACACGAAGGTCCACATCGCGGCGAAGACGCTCGATCCGATCGTCTCGGCGACCGGCCTCGTGATCGTTCCGACGGTGACGCTCGACGATGCCCCGCCGTTCGACGTCGTCTGCGTCCCCGGCGGCGGCGGCATCACCGCGCTCCTCACCGACATCGTGGTGCTCGATTTCATCCGCCGGCAGGCGGCGAACGCGCGCTTCGTCACCTCGGTGTGCACCGGATCGCTGGTCCTCGGCGCCGCCGGCCTCTTACGGGGCAAGCGCGCCGCCTGCCATTGGATCGGCCGCGACTTCCTGCCGAGCTTCGGCGCCGTCCCGGTCGCCGAGCGGGTGGTGCGCGACGGCAATGTCGTCACCGCCGGCGGCGTCACCTCCGGCATCGACTTCGGCCTGACGCTCGTCGCCGAACTCCTCGGCGAGGCGGTGGCGCGCACCATCCAGCTGTCGCTCGAATATGCCCCCGCCCCGCCCTTCGACGCCGGCACGCCGGAGACCGCCGCCCCCGAGATCGTCGCCGCCGCCCGCGCCCGGATGGCGGCGTCGCGGGCGGAGCGCGAACGGGTGATCGCCTCGCTGTGAGACCGCGGGCGGGGGCGCACGGGCGACGCGACATCCCGCGCGCCCCGTGCTATCCCCCGCCCATGCCGACCCACGTCTTTCGCCTGACCATCACCCGCAGCCTCGCCACCCGCATCGCCGACGCGCTCGGCGACGGCGAGATCGTCTTCGCCTTCGCCGACGCGGCCGGCGCCTTCGATCACGGTGACGGCACCTGGGGGGTCGAGGCCTATTTCCCCGAGGCGCTCGACGAGGCGGAGCTGGCCGATGCCCTCGCCGACATCCTAGAGGCCGACGCCATCACCCCGCGCGAGGCGGCGCTCGCCGCCCTGGCGCGGGCGACGCTGAAGCCGCTCGACGGTGCCGATTGGGCGGCGATCGGCCTCGACGAGCTGCCGCCGGTGATCGCCGGCCGTTTCCGCGTCTTCGGCGAACACAATCGCCCGGCGGAGCTGCGCCGCGAGGACGTCCTGATCGAGGCGTCGAGCGCCTTCGGCTCGGGCGACCACGCCTCGACCCAGCTGTCGCTCGCCGGGCTCGACGAGATCCTGAAGCACACCCGCCCGGTGAACGTCCTCGATCTCGGCACCGGCACCGGCATCCTCGGTCTGGCGCTCGCCCGCGTCGCCCCGACGACGCCGATCCTCGCCACCGACATCGCCCCGCATGCGGTGGCGACCGCCGAGCGCAATCGCCGGCTCAACGGCGTCGACCGGTCGTTCCGCGCGCTTCTCGCCGACGGGCTCGGCGACGTCCGCATCCGCGCCGCCGCGCCCTTCGATCTGGTGCTCGCCAACATCCTGCCCGACCCGCTCTGCCGCATGGCCGGCGACGTCGTCGCGCTGATGGCGCCGGGCGCCTTCCTGGTCGTCGCCGGGCTGCGCGTCGGCGAACAGGCGCGGCTCGAACACGCCCATCGCTCGCGAGGCCTGCGCCTCGTCTCCCGCCGTTCGATCAAGGAATGGGCCTCGCTCACCTTCCAGAAGCCCTGAGGACAACACCATGCCCGCCGTCCAGGTCCGCCTCGTCGCCGAAGGCCCCGAATCCGAACGTCTCGAGCGCCTGCTCGGCGAGGCCTTCGAGGTCGAGGGCTATCCCGTCACCCGCGAGGAGACCGTGCCCTATTCGGAAGTGTGGTCGGTCGACGTGCTGGTCTTCGACGCCGAGAGCGAGGAGGGCGCCGCCGAGACGGTTCGCGATGCCCTCGGCTCCGACGCCTTCGGCGCCGAGCTCACCACGACCGTGCTCGATCTCGACGCCAATTGGATCGCCATGAGCGAGGAGATTCGCCACCCGGTCGAGGCCGGGCGCTTCTTCGTCCACGGCTCCCACGACCGCCACCGCCGTCCGCCCTCGGGCATCTCGATCGAGATCGACGCCGAGATGGCCTTCGGCACCGGCCACCACGCCACCACCTGGTGCTGCCTGATGGCACTCGATCGGCTGCTCAAGTCGCAGCGCTTCGAGCGCCCGCTCGATCTCGGCACCGGCACCGGCGTGCTGGCCATCGCACTCGCCCGGGTGCTGCGCGTGCCGGTCGTCGCCACCGACATCGACCGTGTCGCCGTCGACATCGCCATCCGCAACGCCGCGCTGAACGGCGTCGCCGCCGATTTCCGCTGCATCGTCGCCGACGGCATGAAGGCGGATCTCCTCACCCGCGAGGGTCCGTGGGATCTGGTCGTCGCCAACATCCTGGCGCGGCCGCTGACCAAGCTCGCCTTCCCCATCGCCCACGAACTGGCGCGGAAGTCGACGGTGGTGCTCTCGGGCCTGCGCACGGTCGAGCGGCAACTGGTGCTCTCCGCCTATTTCGCCCAGGGCCTGCGCCTCGCCTTCGAGGTCGAGCGCGACGGCTGGCTGGCGCTGGTGCTGGAATCCGGAAATCGCTGAAATTTCATAAGCTGTCATTCACCGACGGGCTCGAATCCGTCCGTGCATTGCGCATGATCAAGGACACCGGACGCGGACGGGTGTTTCATGGCTCTCGTGGATCGCAAGATCAGGGGAGTGACATGATGCCCCGGATGAAGATCGCCAACGGAACTTGGATCCTGGTCGGTGACGGCCGCAAAGCCATGTTCCTCCGCAACGACGGCCTGGCCGAGCAACCCAATCTGCACTGCATCGCCACACGCGAACAGCAGAACCCCACGACCCGAGAACAGGGTTCGGACGCTCCCGGACGGGCCTTCGCCAGCGTAGGCGGTATGAGGTCTGCGATGGAAACCACGGACTGGCACGAGGAGGAAGCGCGTCGCTTCGCCGCCAGACTCGCCGCTGAGCTGAACGCCGCGGTGCATGACCGGCGCTACGAGCACCTCATTCTGGTCGCCCCTCCGCGCATCCTCGCCGAACTCAGGCAGGATCTGAACAAGGAAGCGAAGGCCTGTGTGCGGGCAGAGATCGACAAGGACCTGACCCGGCATACCCTCGCCGACATCGAGACGATTCTTCTCGCTGCGGGCTAGTCGAAGCGGGCGGACCGGCCGGTCCCCGATCCACTCGGCCGCCCCGCCCCGATGTCCGATACGTTCCGGAAGACGTTCGGGGGAGCCTCGCGGGGCTCCCCCTTTCGCATGTCCGCCCTGCGGACGGGCTGCCGAGGGGTCGAATCGGTTGTCAGCGCGCCGCCGCCCGCTACACTCCCCCCATGTTCCAGAGCTTCGACACCCATGCCGACCCCCGCGTCGGCGCCCCCCGCACGGCGCTCCTGCGCGCCGAACTCGCTCGCCTCGGCCTCACCGGCTTCCTGGTGCCGCGCGCCGACGAGTTCCAGGCCGAATACGTGCCGCCCTCGGCCGAACGCCTGTGCTGGCTGACCGGCTTCTCCGGGTCCGCCGGCACCGCGATCGTCCTGAAGGACGAGGCGGCGATCCTGGTCGACGGCCGCTACACCCTCCAGGTGACGGTCGAGGTCGACACCGCCGTCTTCACCCCCGGCGACGGCGTCGCCGTGCCGCCGCATGCGTGGCTGGCGTCGAAGGTGAAGCCCGGCGACCGCATCGGCTACGACCCCTGGCTCCACACCCTCGCCGGGGTCCGCCGCCTGAAGACCGCGGTCGAGGCCGCCGGCGGCGAACTGGTGGCGGTCGAGCCGAACCCGCTCGATACCGTGTGGACCGACCGTCCCGCCCCGCCGCAGGGCCGCCTCGTCGTCCAGCCGATCGCCTTCGCCGGCGAGGACGCCGCCGCCAAGCTCGCCCGCATCGGTGCCGCGATCACCGCCGCCGGCGCCGGCCATCTGCTGATCAACCAGCCCGACTCGGTCGCCTGGATCTTCAACGTCCGCGGCCGCGACGTGCCCCACAATCCGGTGCCGCTCGCCCACGCGCTGGTGCCGGCGCAGGGCCGCGCCACCCTCTTCGTCGATCCGGCCAAGGTCGACGACGCCATGCGCGCCCATCTCGCCCAGGTCTGCGACCTCGCCGCCCCGAGCGACCTCCTCCCCGCCCTCGCCGTCCTCGGCGACGCGAAGGCGAAGGTGCTGCTCGATCCGGCCTGGACCTCGGAGATCCTCGCCCGCCGCCTCGCCGAGGCCGGCGCCACGGTGATCGAGGCCGACGACCCGGTGACGCTGCCCAAGGCGCGCAAGAACCCCGCCGAGATCGCCGGCACCCGCGCCGCCCATGTCCGTGACGGCGCCGCGGTCGCCCGCTTCCTGGCGTGGTTCGACGCCGAGGGTCACACGACCGACGAAATCACCTGCTGCGAGACGCTCGAGGGCTTCCGCGCCGCTGGCGGCGAGTTGCTCGACCTCTCGTTCCCGACCATCTCGGGAGCCGGGCCGAACGGCGCCATCGTCCACTATCACTCGACCCGCTCGACCAATCGGCCGATCGATCGCGACAGCGTCTTTCTTCTCGATTCCGGCGCACAGTATCGCGACGGCACCACCGACGTGACCCGCACCCTGGCGGTCGGCACGCCGAGTCCCGCGATGAAGCGCGCCTTCACCCTGGTGCTGAAGGGCCACATCGCCATCTCGACCGCCCGCTTCCCGGTCGGCACCACCGGCGCGGCGCTCGACACGCTGGCCCGCATCGCCCTGTGGAAGGCCGGCCTCGACTACGACCACGGCACCGGCCACGGGGTGGGCAGCCACCTCTCCGTCCACGAGGGCCCGCAGCGCATCGCCAAGACCGGCGCCGTGCCGCTGGAAGCGGGGATGATCCTGTCGAACGAACCCGGCTACTACCGCACCGGCGCCTTCGGCATCCGCATCGAGAACCTCGAACTGGTCCACGAGCCCCGCGCCGTCGAAGGCGGCGAGCGGCCGATGCTCGGCTTCGAGACGCTGACCCTGATCCCGATCGACACCCGCCTCGTCGACACGGACCTGATGAACCGCGACGAGATCCGCTGGCTCGACGCCTATCACGCCCGCGTGCTGGCCGAGATCGGTCCGCTGGTCGACGACGCCACCCGCGCCTGGCTCGCCCGCGCCTGCGCGCCCATCGCCTGAGACCAAGCGCGCCACCGAGGGCGCCGACGAGGAGATCCCCGATGAGCGAATTCGTCCTCCACTGCTTCGGCGAGAGCGGCAATTCCTACAAGGCGGCGCTGATGCTCGAGCTTTCGGGCTGCGACTGGGCGCCGAAGTGGGTGCCCTTCTTCGAGGGCGCCACCCGTGCGCCGGAGTGGCGCGAGAGCGTCAACGAGATGGGCGAGGCGCCGGTGCTCGAACACGGCGATCTCACCCTCACCCAGTCGGGCGTCATCCTCGACTATCTCGCCGACGTCACGGGGAAGTTCGGCGGCGAGACTCCGGCCGAGAAGCGTGAGATCTGGCGCTGGATCCTCTTCGACAATCACAAGTTCACCAGCTACTTCGCGACGCTGCGTTTCCTCGTCGGCATCAAGAAGTTCCCCGAGAGCCCGACGACCGAGTTCCTGCGCGGCCGCGTCGTCGACGCCTACAAGGTGGTGGAGAAGCACCTGAAGGGCCGCGACTTCCTCGTCGCCGACCGCCCGACCATCGCCGACTTCTCTCTCGCCGGCTACGTCTTCTACACCGAGGAGACCGGCCTCGACCGCCGCGCCATGTTCCCGGCGATCTCGGCCTGGGCCGACCGCATCGCCGCCCTCCCCGGCTGGAAGGCCCCCTACGAGCTCATGCCGACCGGCCCGGCCTGAGGTCGAGCGAGGCGAAGCGGGGGACCGGGCGCGCGCACCCTCACCGCTTCCCCTTCCACCGCCCCTTGCCCTTCGACCCGACCGTCCCGGCCGCCGTCGACGGCGCCGGGCGTTTCGGCAAGTCTCCCGTCCCCAGCGGCACCTCGGTGCGGCCGACCGTCATCTCGTCGAGCGAGTTCTTGCGCACCTTCGACGGCGGCAGATTGGCGGCGCGGCCGTATTTCTTCTCGCCGGCATAGCCGCCCGTCGCGTCGTCGACCGCCGCTTGGCGGGCCAACGGGTCGTCGGCGAGGACCAGTTCGGTCGCCTCGAGTCGCTTGATCTCGTCGCGCAGGCGTGCCGCCTCCTCGAACTCGAGGTTGGTGGCGGCCTCCTTCATGCGGCGGCGCAGGTCGTCGAGATGGGCGGCGAGGTTGTGGCCGACGAGGTGGCCCTCCTCGGCGAAACCGGCCTCGACCGTGACGTGGTCCTGCTCGTAGACCGAATGCAGCACGTCGGAGATGTTGCGCTTGATCGATTCCGGCGTGATGCCGTGCTCGAGATTGTAGGCCTGCTGCTTCTCGCGGCGCCGGTTGGTCTCGGCGATGGCGCGCTCCATCGAGCCGGTCATGCCGTCGGCGTAGAGGATGACGCGGCCGTCGACGTTGCGGGCGGCGCGGCCGATGGTCTGGATCAGCGAGGTCTCGGAGCGCAGGAAGCCCTCCTTGTCGGCGTCGAGGATCGCCACCAGCGAACACTCGGGAATGTCGAGGCCCTCGCGCAGCAGGTTGATGCCGACCAGCACGTCGAAGGCGCCGAGGCGCAGGTCGCGGATGATCTCGATGCGCTCCAGCGTCTCGACGTCGGAATGCATGTAGCGGACGCGGACGCCGTTCTCGTGGAAGTATTCGGTGAGGTCCTCGGCCATGCGTTTGGTCAGCGTCGTCACCAGCACACGGTTGCCGCGGCGCGCCACTTCGCGCACCTCGCCGAGCAGGTCCTCGACCTGCTTGGTCGCCGGGCGGATCTCGACCTCGGGGTCGATCAGGCCGGTCGGGCGGATGACCTGCTCGACGAAGACGCCGCCGGCCTCCTCCATCTCCCAGCCGCCCGGCGTCGCCGACACCGCCACGGTCTGCGGCCGCATGGCGTTCCATTCCTCGAAGCGCAGCGGCCGGTTGTCCATGCAGGAGGGCAGGCGGAAGCCGTATTCGGCCAGCGTCGCCTTGCGGCGGAAGTCGCCGCGATACATGCCGCCGATCTGCGGGATGGTGACGTGGCTCTCGTCGGCGAAGACCAGCGCCTCGTCGGGGAGATATTCGAACAACGTCGGCGGCGGCTCGCCGGGGCGGCGGCCGGTCAAGTAGCGCGAGTAGTTCTCGATGCCGGCGCAGGAGCCGGTCGCCTCCAGCATCTCCAGATCGAAGGTGGTGCGCTGGTCGATGCGCTGCATCTCCAAGAGGCGCCCGGCGGCCTCGAGCTCGGCGACGCGGTGCTTCAGCTCCGCCTTGATCGACTGGATCGCCTGTTGGAGGGTGGGCTTCGGCGTGACGTAGTGCGAGTTGGCGTAGACCTTCACGAACTTCAGCGCTTGGGTCTTCTGTCCGGTGAGCGGATCGAACTCGTCGATCGTCTCGATCTCGTCGCCGAAGAAGGAGATCCGCCACGCCCGATCCTCCAAATGGGCGGGGAAGACCTCGACCGTGTCGCCGCGCACCCGGAAGGCGCCGCGCTGGAAGGCGACGTCGTTGCGTCGGTAGTGCAACGCCACGAGATCGGCGAGGAGCTGGCGCTGGTCCATGCGCTCGCCGACCTCGATCGAGAAGGTCATCGCCGTGTAGGTCTCGACCGAACCGATACCGTAGATGCAGGAGACCGAGGCGACGATGATGACGTCGTCGCGCTCCAAGAGCGAGCGGGTGGCGGCGTGGCGCATCCGGTCGATCTGCTCGTTGATCGACGATTCCTTCTCGATGTAGGTGTCGGTGCGCGGGACGTAGGCCTCGGGCTGGTAGTAGTCGTAGTAGGAGACGAAATACTCGACCGCGTTGTTGGGGAAGAACGACTTGAACTCGCCGTAGAGCTGGGCGGCGAGCGTCTTGTTCGGGGCGAGGATCAGCGCCGGGCGCTGGGTGCGGGCGATGACCTGGGCCATGGTGAAGGTCTTGCCCGAGCCGGTGACGCCGAGCAGCACCTGGGTGCGGTCGCCCTGCGCGATGCCGGCGACCAGATCCTCGATCGCCTGCGGCTGGTCGCCGCGCGGCTCGAACGGCGAGACCAACTCGAAGCGGATGCCGCCTTCCGACTTGGGCGGCCGCTCGGGGCGATGCGGTGTCCACAGCTTGCCGTCCTTGAACAGCGGATTGCCCGAGGCGATCAGCGCCGACAGCGCCTCGACGGTGGCGGTCGCCCCGCCCTGCGGCACGCTCGCCGCCTGTTCGAGGCCGATCTCGAGACCCGAGACGGCGTTGAGGCCGCTCGCTACCCGTTCGGCGGCCGTCGCCGCCGGACCGTCGTCCTTCTTCGGTCGGCCCGGCTTCTTGCGCGCCGCCGGCGCCGGGGCGGTCGCGGCCTTGGCGATCTCGTCGGCCCAGTCGGCGATCGAGCCCGAGAGCGGGGTGGCACCGACGTCGAAGCCGGCCTGAGGCGCTTCGCCGAACCCAGAAGAGCCGGGCGCTTCGCCGAACCCGGAGAAACCGGGCGCTTCGCCGATGCCGACGGGAGCCGCCGAGGCGGTCGCGGTGTCCTCCCACGGCAGACCGAGGGCCTGCGCCGCGTCGAGATGCTCGGTGAGCGGGCCACGCCGCTTCTTCGCCCCGGAGGCGTCGGTCGGGGCGGGGGATCGGGATTTCGGCGGTCGGGTCATGCCGCCAATATGGCGCGAGTCCGTCGTGACGAAAAGGGGAACGTTCGCGTTTCGTGCCCACGACGCCGGCCGCGATCCCCCTCGCCTCGCACCGGTGCCGGCGGCACACCGAAACGTTCACCATGTCCGTACGAGATCGTCGGTTTCGGAGGCGGATTCCATCGTTTGTCCGCAATCTCGATGAAATTCGTCTACTCTCTCGCCTTTCCCGGCGACGGCCCGCTCGGATCGCCCTCCCCCCGCCCCCGGCCGCCGCACATCGGAGATCCCGTTCGATGACCCCGATCGTTCCCGTCGTTCTGTGTGGTGGTTCCGGCTCGCGGCTGTGGCCGGCGTCGCGGGAGAGCTATCCCAAGCAGTTCCTGGCGCTGACCGGCGACATCTCGCTGTTCCAGGACACCTTGAAGCGGGTGGTCGGTCCCGGCTTCGACGCACCGATCGTCGTCACCGGCGGCGACTATCGCTTCCTCGTCGCCGAGCAGATGCGCGCCGTCGGGGTGCGGGGCGACATCGTCCTGGAACCGATGCGGCGCGACAGCTGCGCGGCGATCGCCGCCGCCGCCCGTCTGGCGCTCGCCCGCGATCCCCAGGCACTGGTGCTGGTGCTCGCCGCCGATCACGCCATGACCGACGTGCCGAGCTTCCTCGCCCACGTGCGCACCGGCGCCGCCGCGGCCGAGGCCGGTCGCATCGTCACCTTCGGCATCAAGCCGAGCCACCCCGCCACCGGTTACGGCTACATCCGCCCGGGCGCGGCGCTGGAGCATCCCGGCGTCGCCGCCATCGCCGCCTTCGTCGAAAAGCCCGACGAGGCCACGGCCGAGCGCTACGTCGCCGAGGGCTGCCTTTGGAACTCCGGCAACTTCCTGTTCCGCGCCGGCGTCTTCCTCGCCGAACTCGACCGCATCGCCCCGGAGATCGGTCGCCCGGTGACCGAGGCGGTGGCTCATGCCGCACGCGATCTCGACTTCATTCGCCTCGAGGCGGAAGCCTTCTCCATCGCGGTGGCCAAGTCGGTCGACTACGCGGTGATGGAGAAGACCAAACTCGCCGCCGTGGTGCCCTCCGACTTCGCCTGGTCGGACGTCGGTGCCTGGAGCGCGATCTGGGATCTGGCGGCGAAGGACGAGACCGGCAACGCCGCCCACGGCGACGCCGCCTTCCTCGGCGCCACCGACTGCTACGTCCACTCACCCGATCGACTGACGGCGGTGGTCGGCCTCACCGACGTGGTGGTGGTGACCACCCGCGACGCGGTGCTGGTGGTCCATCGCGACGAGGCGGAGAAGGTCAAGGCGCTGGTGGCGCGGCTGACTGCCGCCGGCCGCAAGGAGGCGACGGAGAACCTCAAGGTCTATCGCCCCTGGGGCTCCTACGACAGCATCGACCACGGCCCGCGCCATCAGGTGAAGCGGATCACCGTCGATCCCGGCTGCAAGCTGTCGCTGCAGAGCCACTTCCACCGGGCGGAGCACTGGGTGGTGGTGTCGGGCACGGCGCGCATCACCGTCGACGACAAGGTGACGGTCGCCTCCGAGAACCAGTCGGTCTACATCCCGCTCGGCGCGCGCCATCGCCTGGAGAACCCGGGCAAGATTCCGCTCGACCTGATCGAGGTCCAGTCCGGCGCCTATCTCGGCGAGGACGACATCGTCCGCTACGAGGACGTCTACAACCGCAATTGAGCGCGGCGACCGGCGCTCGGCTCACGCCTCCGGCAGCGGCCGCGGCCGGCGATCCTCGCCGATGGCGACGAAGGTGAAGACGGCGCTGGTCACCTTGACCATCTCGTCGCCCTCGCGGGCGCGACGCCACGCCTCGATCAGGATCTTCATCGAGGTGCGCCCGCTCGACACGATGGTGCCGTAGAAGCTCACCTCGTCGCCGACCAGCACCGGGCTGTGGAACGCCATCGCCTCGACCGCCACCGTCGCGGCGCGACCCCGGGCCCGCCGCGTCGCGACGTTGCCGGCGGCGAGGTCCATGTGCGCCATCAGCCAGCCGCCGAAGATGTCTCCGGCCGGATTGGTGTCCCCCGGCATGGCGATGGTGCGGATGACGGGCGAGCCTTGCGGCGGATGTTCGGACACGGAACGGACCTCACGAGAACGAGGAGAGCGACGCGGCGGATCATCCCCGATCGAGCGGGTCGATCCAATGGCGGCGCAACGTCGCGCAGGTCGAGGATTCCCACATGCCGAGATCGGCGGCCGGACGGGCGGCACGGCGGAACGCGCGGCGGGCGACGGCGAGAAGACGGATCATGACGGCCTCCATCGATCGATGGTCACACTCGGCCCGACCCTGGTACGCCTCCCGGCGCGGACGTTGACCGCCCGGCACCCCCGGATGCTCCGAACTCCGGGACTTACCGGATCGTGCGCGCAATTCCTTGCATCGTCGATGACGATTTCAGTATGACCGCTCCGCGCCGCACGCAGAGCTCCACCCTCGGTCGACCCCTTATGGAATTTCGGCCCCGGCTCCGATAGGGAAGAGGCGTCGTCCGCTTCGCCCAGCAAGGAGACCGTCATGGCCGCCCGTACCGTGCCCACCGCCCCGATCGACGGCCAGAAACCCGGCACCTCCGGACTTCGCAAGAAGACCCGGGTGTTCATGACCCCCGGCTATCTCGAGAACTACGTCCAGGCGATCATCGAGGGCGTCGGCGGGGTGAAGGATCGCGAGATCGTCGTCGGCGGCGACGGCCGCTACTTCAACGACGTGGCGATCGGCACCATCCTGCGCATGTGCGCGGCCAACGGCGCGAAACGCGCCATCGTCGGCCAGCACGGCTTCCTGTCGACCCCGGCCGCCTCCAACCTGATCCGCAAGCGCAAGGCCTTCGGCGGCTTCGTCCTCTCCGCCTCGCACAACCCCGGCGGCCCCGACGAGGACTTCGGCCTCAAGTTCAACGTCTCGAACGGCGGCCCCGCCCCCGAACCGGTCACCGACGCCATCTTCGCGGCGACCAAGACCATCGCCGCGTATGCGATCGTCGACGAAGCCGCCCCGTCGATCGACACGCTCGGCACCTTCGATCTCGCCGGCATGGTGGTCGAGATCGTCGATCCGGTCGCCGACTACGTCGAGATGATGCGAGAGTTGGTCGATTTCGACCGCATCCGCGCCCTCTTCGCCTCCGGCTTCACCCTGCGCTTCGACGCCATGAGCGCCATCACCGGCCCCTATGCGACCGCGATCCTCGAGGGCGAACTCGGCGCTGCGAAAGGCACCGTGGTCAACGGCGAGCCGCTGCCCGACTTCGGCCACCACCATCCCGATCCGAACCCGGTGCATGCCAAGGAGCTGTTCGACATCATGTTCGGCCCCGATGCGCCGGACATGGGCGCCGCCTCCGACGGCGACGGCGACCGCAACATCGTGCTCGGCCGCGGCATCTCGGTGGCGCCGTCCGACAGTCTGGCGCTGCTCGCCGCCAACCTGCATCTCGCCAAGGGCTACACCGCCGGCGTCAAGGGCATCGCCCGCTCGATGCCGACCTCGCGCGCCGCCGACCGCGTCGCCGAGAAGCTCGGCGTCGGCATGTACGAGACGCCGACGGGGTGGAAGTTCTTCGGCAACCTGCTCGACGCCGGCCGCGTCACCATCTGCGGCGAGGAGAGCGCCGGCACCGGCTCCGACCACGTCCGCGAGAAGGACGGCCTGTGGGCGGTGCTGATCTGGCTCGACATCGTCGCCGCGCGCCGGCAGTCGATCGCCGAGATCGTCCACGACCACTGGAAGACCTACGGCCGCGACTACTATTCGCGTCACGACTACGAGGCGCTGCCGACGGCGATCGCCGACGCCCTCTTCGCCGACCTGCGGGCCTCGCTCGTCACGCTGCCGGGAAAGGTCTACGCCGGCCTCTTGGTGGTGAGCGCCGACGACTTCGCCTACACCGACCCGACCGACGGCTCGGTGTCGTCGAAGCAGGGCGTCCGCATCGGCTTCGAAGACGGCAGCCGCGCCATCTTCCGCCTCTCCGGCACCGGCACCGAAGGCGCGACGCTGCGCCTCTACGTCGAACTCTTCGAGTCCGACCCGACCCGCCACGATCTCGACCCGCAGATGGTGCTGGCCGGCGTCCTCGCCGCCGCCGACGAGATCGCCGGCATCGAGAAGCGCACCGGCCGCGACCGCCCGAACGTCATCACTTGAGACGATCCGCCGCGGAGGCCGGCACAGACGATGTGCTCTCGACATCCGCGGAGCCGGGCGCGGTCCTGCTCGATGCCCGGACTTTCCGGGCACGGTTCGTGCCGCCGACACCGCACGTGTCGAGGGATGGGCGAAAGGAAGTCGAAACCCATGGTTGGTATGTTCGGGGCATCATCCCCTGGACGAGAAGTGCCATGGCCGACTCCCGTTATGCCGTCTTGGACAGTTGGCGAGGCATCAGCGCCTGCATGGTCGCGCTGTTTCATTTCCTCGCCTACAGCCACATCACCTCGTGGAAGGTGATCCAGAACGCCTATCTGCTGGTCGACCTGTTCTTCGTCCTCAGCGGGTTCGTCATCGCCGCGAACTATCGGTCCCGCATCGCGGCGGGGTTCGAGATCTCGCGCTTCGCCATGCTTCGGTTCGGTCGGATCTATCCTCTCCATCTGGTGATGATGTTGCTCTTCATCCCGATCGAATGGGCCAAGGGCATCGGAAACGGCATCTGGCGCGCCGTCGGGTCTCATGCCGCCCTGATTCACGGCCTGGGAGTGAACGATACGCTCCAACTCGATTTTCCCAGTTGGAGCATCAGCACGGAATTCGCCGCCTATCTCGTCTTCGCATTCGTCGTCGCCCGTTTCGGCGAACGGCTTCTTCCTTGGCTCGTTCCGATCGTCGTCGGTCCACTGGTGCTCGGCATCGTCGCACCCAACGGGATGGAGTCCACTTACGACTACGGCTTCGTCCGCTGTCTCTATGGCTTTGCGCTCGGCGTCGTCTGCTTCGATCTACGGGAGCGAATCCCAGCCCTGAAGCGTCCACTCGGACCGATCTCCGATACTTCCATCGAAATGCTCGCCTTCGCTGCCGTGATCGCCGGGCTCGGCCTGATCTCCACCCCGCACGGTGTCGCGGTGGCATCGCCTTTCCTCTTCGCCGTCGTCGTCCTCGTTTTCGCCCGCGAAGGTGGCGCGGTCAGCCGATTGCTGAGCGTGCGCCCCCTGCTGCTGATCGGGACGCTCTCCTACTCGATCTACATGGTTCACGCCCTGGTTCGCGCCCTGGCTCGGGCGACGGCTCTCGCACTCGAACACCGGTTCGGTTGGTCGTTGTTCGTCGATGCCGGCCTGTCGAAAGAAGGGGAGACGATTCGATGGTTGTGGATCGACGGATCTCTCTGGCTGGGGGATCTGGTGCAGATCGGCATGCTCGCGGCGACCATCGCGCTGGCCGTGCTCACCCATCGCATGATCGAAGAACCCGGTCGCCGGTGGGGTCGTCGGCTCGCCATGTCCACGCGGCGGAACGCTCCCCTCGAGCCGAATGCGTCCGCGTGATGCCGGGCTGATGAAATTCGGACGTGTCCGAACTCGGCCGGCGTCACCGGTGGACCGCCCGACGCCCCTTCGGGCTCGCATCCGCACACGGAGTTTCGAAGAGGTCGAAACCCCGTGTGCTCGATCCGACACGCAGCCTCGTTCGAATTCACGGGGCCACCGCATCGATCCGACACGAGAAGGCGATCAGTTGCCGAGCAGTCGGGTCCAATTGCCCCCGCCCGTGCAAATGTAAGTGGCGATCTTTCCCACCGCTTGCGACACGCCGGTCGCGGCCGCGACGCCGTTGATGGTGTTCGAGCCACTACCGAACACCTGGATCGCATTCGCGCCGAGATTGGCGATCGTCTGTTGCCGGCCGGAGACGCAGGAGGTCAGACGGACCGATGCATTCGCGGCGGCGGCAGTGGCCACCGTGTTGACCGTCCCGGCCACCAGCGTCGCGCTGGCCTGCCCTCCGCCGGCGTAGGCGGTGATCCCGGTCACCGAACGAACCGTCTCCGGAATGTCGTTGACGCCGGAAACGCTGTAACCCAACGTCGGCTCCGTCCCCTCCACCGCCGCCGTGGTGAAAGACCCGGTCGGATTGGTCGAAGCGTTGAAGAGCCCTCCGGTGACGAAGCCGGCGATGGAGACGTTGGAACTCGCGGCCCCCGTGTCGTAGGAGAAGACGTAGGCCGGCGTGTAGGTCCCGGTGCCATCGTCGTCGCGCCCCACCGCGCTGGCGCCGCCGGTGATGCTGACGTTCTTCGAACCACTCATGTAGATCTGCGCATTCTGATCCGAAGCGGTGTTGTTGCGACCATTGCGGAAAAATACAGTGTTCGACACCGTCATTCCGGTTACACCACTCAGGCGCATTCCGGCTTTTGAATTACGATCGAAATAACAGTTCGAAATTGCATTTCCAAATGTGCCGCCATAGCTTTGCAAGCCATAACCCTGATTCCATTCAAACCTACTATTAGTTATTGTGTTTGCATTAGATCCAGCACCGAGATACATCCCATCCGATGTATTATTGGCCAAATCGACGTTCACGAAGAAAGAACCGACGGGGTTGACTATCCCACGTTCGTTCGCGCCGAACGTACTGTTTAGAACATGGGCTTCCGCCGAATAAAGGTTGCCCGTCGGATCACCGAAGCCAACGGCGCAGCCGACGACGGTCGTATCCTGAAGGGTCAATTGGAAACTGCCCCCCGAGATGCCGTTGGCACCGGTGGCGTTGCAGTCGATGAAGAGCCCGTCGATCGCGGCACCGCCGTTGACGGCACTCACGTCGAGGACATTGGTGGCGCCGGCCACCGCGACGAGAACCGGGCGCGCCGCCGTCGTGCTCGCCGTCTGAGTGCCATACTCGACCACACCGAGACCGATCAGCCGGTTGCCGTTCTTCATCTGAACGTTGCCGACCGCATAGACTTTGGCCGGATCCACCCAGCAGACGGTGTTGTGGGTGAGGCAGAGATTGAAGGCCGCGGAGTCGTTGGTGACCCCGTCGCCGACGGCACCGTAGTTGGCCACGCTGCCGCTCGACGGTCCGGCGTTCGCCGCCGCCGACAGACAGAGATGGGCCGCGATTCCCAGCCCGAGTGCGTATCCGTGTCTCATGGAGGATCTCCGAGTCCGTGGAAGGATCGACACGTCGCCGTCGACGGCGACGAGATCCGCTCAATGACACAGCCCTGGATTGATATAATTGATACATACTTATTCCCGGCGGCACCCCCTCCCCCCCCGGCCACCCGACGCCGCCCCGCCGCCGACCGGCGTCCCGGATGCGGCGCGCAGCGCGCGGCGAGACGAACCGGTTGCAAACGTTCGACATCCCGACGAAACCTGATTAGACAGGCGCGAATCGCCCGCACCGCGCCGTCGCGCCGCATTCCACGGGCGTCGACGAGATCGGCGCCACGCGCCGCCCACGGAAGGACCAAGCCCATGAAGATGCCCTCGACCATCGGACCCGTGCATTTCGTCGGGATCGGCGGCATCGGCATGAGCGGCATCGCCGAGGTGCTGCACACCCTCGGCTTCAAGGTCCAGGGCTCGGACGCCGCCGACAACGCCAACGTCCAGCGCCTGCGCGAGAAGGGCATCACCGTCTTCGTCGGCCACGACGGGGCGAACCTCGGCGAGGCCCGGGTCGTCGTCGTCTCCTCGGCGATCAAGCCCGGCAACCCGGAACTCGTCGCCGCGCGCGAACGCTTCCTGCCCGTGGTGCGCCGCGCCGAGATGCTCGCCGAGCTGATGCGCTTCAAGTCGGCGATCGCCGTCGGCGGCACCCACGGCAAGACCACCACCACCTCGATGGTGGCGGCGCTGCTCGACGCCGGCGGCCTCGACCCGACCGTCATCAACGGCGGCATCATCAACGCCTACGGCACCAACGCCCGCCTCGGCGGCGGCCAGTGGATGGTGGTGGAGAGCGACGAATCCGACGGCTCCTTCGTCAAGCTGCCGGCCGACATCGCCGTGGTCACCAACATCGACCCCGAGCACCTCGACCACTACGGCACCTTCGACAAGGTCAAGGACGCCTTCAAGCACTTCGTCGAGAACGTCCCCTTCTACGGCTTCGCCGTGATGTGCCTCGACCACCCGGAGGTGCAGGCGCTGGTCGGCAAGATCGAAGATCGCCGCATCGTCACCTACGGCACCAACCCGCAGGCCGACGTGAGGTACTCGGACGTCCAGGTGCTCGGCCAGCAGTCGCGCTTCACGGTGAAGGTGCGCGATCGCGTCGCCGGCACCGAGAAGGTCATCCCCGACCTCGTCGTCAACATGCCGGGCATCCACAACATCGCCAACGCCACCGCCGCGGTGGCGGTCGCCGATCAGCTGGGTCTGGCGCCGGAAGCGATCCGCAAGGGCCTCGCCGGCTTCACCGGCGTCAAGCGCCGCTTCACCCCGACCGGCACCTGGAACGGCATCCAGGTGTTCGACGACTACGGCCACCACCCGGTCGAGATCATGGCGGTGCTCAAGGCCGCCCGCACCGCCGTCGAGGGCGAGGGCAAGGGCGGCAAGGTGATCGCGGTGATGCAGCCGCATCGCTACTCGCGCCTCGCCTCGCTGTTCGAGGAGTTCTCCCAGGCCTTCAACGACGCCGATCGGGTGATCATCGCCGACGTCTATGCCGCCGGTGAAGCACCGATCGAGGGCATCTCGCGCGACACCCTGGTCGGGGGCCTGCGCGGTCGCGGCCATCGCCACGTCACCGCGCTCGAGAGCCCGGAGCAGCTCCCCGCGCTGATCCGCGACATGGCGGCGCCCGGCGACTACGTCGTCTTCCTCGGCGCCGGCAACATCACCCAGTGGGCCTATGCGCTGCCGAAGCAGCTGGCGGCCGGCACCGCCTGAGCCCCGCGCCTCGCGACCGACGACAGGACGTTCCGATTTGACCGCTTCGACCGACCTCCTCGCCCGCCTCGACACCGCCGACGTCCGCGGCGCTCTGCTGCCGGGCTTCGCGCTCGGCGACACCACCTGGTTCCGGGTCGGCGGCGCCGCCGAACTCTATTACCAGCCGGCCGACGTCGAAGACCTCCAGCTCTTCTTGAAGCGGCTTCCCGAGGACGTGCCGGTCACCATCGTCGGCCTCGGCTCCAACCTCCTGATCCGCGAGGGCGGCGTCCCCGGCGTCACCATCCGCCTGTCGCAGCGCGGCTTCGGCGGGGTGAAGCGCATCGGCGACACCCGCTTCGACATCGGCGCGGCGATCGCCGACAAGCAGGTGGCGCGCGCCGCGCTCGACGCCGAGGTCGCCGGCTTCGCCTTCTACTTCGGCATCCCCGGCGGCATCGGCGGAGCGCTCCGGATGAACGCCGGGGCGAACGGTGGCGAGACCGCCGCCCGCGTCGTCGAGGTCCGCGCCGTCACCCGCTCGGGCAAGCTCGTGACGCTCTCCCACGCCGACATGGGCTACGCCTATCGCTACAGCGCGGTGCCCACCGATCTGATCTTCGTCTCGGCGATCATGGAGGGCGTGATCGGCGACCGCGCCGCGATCGAAGCCGAGATGGACAAGGTCACCGAGCACCGCGAGACCGCCCAGCCGATCCGCTCCAAGACCGGCGGCTCCACCTTCAAGAACCCGCCCGGCCTGTCCGCCTGGAAGCTCGTCGACGCCGCCGGCTGCCGCGGTCTCGTCGTCGGCGGGGCGCATGTGTCCGAGATGCACTGCAACTTCCTGATCAACGAGGGCGACGCCACCGCCCACGACATCGAGCTCCTCGGCGAGACGGTCCGCGCCCGCGTCCTCGAGACCTCCGGCATCCGGCTCGACTGGGAGATCAAGCGCCTCGGCCACCACGCCCCCGGCCGCGAGATCGAGCCCTTCCTGGGCAAGTGAAGGCGAAGGCCGGCCGACCGGGAGATCGATCACCGCCGCAAGAGCGGTGACGGTTCGGCGAAGGCGATGGGAAGCCCCCTCTTCCTTCTCCCCTCGCGGGAGAAGGTGCCCCGCAGGGGCGGATGAGGGGGCGCCGCGAAGCGGCATCGGAACGAACCGGTGACCTCGTCCGCGTGAGGAGAGGCCCAGCCCCCTCATCCGGCCTTCGGCCACCGTCTCCCGCAGGGGGAGAAGGGATCCCCACGGCGTCCGCGTCGCCCCCCCGCGCCGTCTCGCCTCGCATCGATCGAACGGGGCCCACCACCGGCACGCCTTCTCGCCCGCTCCTCGCCTCGTCGGAGCCTCGGCGCATCACCCGTGTCGATCCGACATTCGATGCCCCCTCCCCGCGCCGCGATCACCGGGTCACGTTCCCCGATATTCCATCGCCCTTGGCGCCCGGATACCGAAAATTAACCATTCGCTAACCATACCGCGCAACCGTGGACGACACCCGGTGAACCGGTCGCGTCGGCGCGCGTCGCGTCGATCGTCGGTGACGGTCCGCCCGGTCGAGGAGAAGTCTGAAGATGACGAAGCACGTCGCGGTGTTGATGGGAGGCTGGGATTCCGAGCGACAGGTGAGCCTGTGGTCCGGCGAGGCCTGCGCCGCCGCGCTCGAGAGCAAGGGCTACCGCGTCACCCGCCTCGACGTCGGCAAGGACCTCTATGCCCGCCTCGAGGCGCTGAAGCCCGACGTCGCCTTCAACGCCCTCCACGGCCCCTGGGGCGAGGGTGGCGCCATCCAGGGCATGCTGGAGACGCAGAAGATCCCCTACACCCACTCCGGCATCCTCGCCTCGGCCCTGGCGATGAACAAGGACAAGGCGAAGATGGTCTTCGCCCAGGTCGGCATTCCCATCGCCCGCTCGGTCGTCGCCGACCGCCGCGACGCCGCGAGGGATCACCTGATCCCGCCGCCCTACGTGGTGAAGCCGGTGGCCGAGGGCTCGTCCTTCGGCGTCATCATCGTCAAGGCCGACCGCACCCACCCGCCGCAGGAACTGCTGCGCGACGATTGGCCCTACGGCGACAAGGTGCTGGTGGAGAGCTTCGTCGACGGCTTGGAACTCACCTGCGCGGTGATGGGCGCCCCCGGCGAAGAGCGCGCGCTGGGCATCATCGAGATCGTCCCGGAGGAGTCGCTGGCCTTCTACGACTTCGAAGCGAAGTACAGCAAGGGCGGCTCCGCCCACATCCTTCCGGCGCGAATTTTACCAGATGTTTACCAAAAGGTTCAAATGCTGGCGGTCGAAGCGCATCGGGCGCTCGGCTGTCGCGGCGTGTCGCGATCCGACTTCCGATACGACG